>Ga0136846_1219266_pt1 | contig 24324 bp, 15 predicted proteins | sample HopSoiMetagenom2_FD_96841 | JGI IMG/M metagenome (GOLD analysis project Ga0136846, IMG submission 96841) | Grasslands soil microbial communities from Hopland, California, USA - 2 Assembly 2016 (version 4) | ecosystem: Environmental > Terrestrial > Soil > Grasslands | place: USA: Hopland... | reverse complement strand
TTCATCTACGCGCGTGCCGGTCGTCACGATATCACGGCGCGGGTCCCTCCGGCCCAGTCGCTGCCGCCGCTTGGGGGGAGCATCGTCTTGGCGTTCAATCTGGACAGAGCGCATTTCTTCGATACGGTGAGCGGGGAGAGGATCGGGTAGCACCTAGCTGGTGTGCGCGCGAAAGACATGAAACCTAGAAGAACAAGACGCGGCGAGGCCTCTAGGATTTTTCTACGGCCCGCCCCACGATGATCGTGATATTATCCGTCCCACCCGCATCGAGCGCATCCTGCAACAGATCCTCGCACACCTGCTTGGCGGACGTCATCTTCGAGAGGCGTTCCCGGATCTGATCATCCGACACGTGCTTGGTCAGCCCGTCGGTGCAGAGAAGGTGGACATTCTCCCAGCAATTGCGGAGGCGTGTCACCACCGGTGCCGTCTGCGCGCCGCCGATCGAGCTCGATAGCACGTTCGACAGTGGAGAGCGCGCGGACGAAGTCTGCGTCATGATCCCTTCGTCGACCATCTCCTGAGCGAGCGTCTGGTCGCGTGAAATCTGGCGCAGCTTGCCGTTAGCGTAGGTGTAGTAGCGCGAATCACCGACCTGAAGGAGATACGTCCACGGCCAGACGGCCATCACCAGCGTGAGGGTCGTCGCCATCCCGGCGGTCTCAGGATCGGCGGAGCCTTGCTCGATAACGGACTCGTGGACTTCCTTGGCGGCGCGCTCGAGGGTCTCGACAAAATCGCCGTCGGTATCGTTTTCACGGTAGTAGCAGCGCGCGGCCTGGGCGATGTAGTACGCGACTTTTTCCAGCACGATGCGGCTGGCGGTCTCACCCTTCTGTCCACCTCCGACACCGTCAGCTACCAGCATGAACGATCCGACCCGCTCTTCCTCGATTGGGAGATGCTCGATGGAAGGCAGACTCGACATCTTTACCTGAAGGCGACCGCGCAACTGCGCAATCAGGAAATGATCCTGATTCTCCGGTCGCACGTACCCGGTGTGGGTGATGCCGTAAGAGTCGAGCTCATCGTCGCGCGGACGACGCTCCGACCCACTCAAGTGTAAGGTCTCGGGAAACTGGAGACTGGTAGCGCTCTCTGTCATTGGAGCCTCCGACAGATCGAAATAGAGGGACGAGTCATGAAAACCTCGGCCGCGTCCCTAATGGAAATCGTACTCTCCCCGCTCTTCCTTCGCCATGCCGAATTGCGTGTTTATCCAGCTCTGTCCATAATCAGCGACTCGCCGGAGGTAGACTTTAGATGAGGAAGCTCACACTCGCGGTAGCGCTCAGCTTGGTTGCCTGTAAGTCGGCTCCGCAGATGCCGGGGATGAGCATCTCTTCCCCTGCGAGCGCTGACTCGGTGGTCGAGGTGTGGCTGACCACGGGAGATCAACGCGCTTTGTTGGCGCGACAGCCCGATCTTCGACTCGGCTTGACCCTCGTCGATTCCACCAAGCCTGTCATCGACGTCGATCCGGGTCAGGTGTATCAGGAGATGATCGGATTCGGCGCCGCCATGACCGATGCGTCTGCGTATCTGATGCAAAACACCATGTCGCCAGCTGAGCGCGAGGCATTGCTGCAGGATCTCTTCGGTCGAGACCGCGGCGTCGGCATGAGCTTCATTCGAGTAACGATGGGCGCATCTGACTTCTCGCGTGAGCACTACAGCTACGATGACGTGGCCTCTGGGAAAACTGACTCGGCGCTCACCCATTTTTCGATCGACCGGGATCGCGCCGAGAAGCTGCCGATGCTGCGACGGGTGCTGGCGATCAATCCGCAGCTCAAAGTGATGGCGAGTCCGTGGAGCGCGCCGGCGTGGATGAAGACGACCCAGAGTCTGATCAGGGGGACGCTGCTGCCGAAGTTCTACGACTCGTTCGCTGATTACTTCGTGAAGTTTATTCGCGCGTACCAGGCGGCAGGCGTCCCGGTCTACTCGATCAGTATCCAGAACGAGCCGAACTTCGAGCCCGAAAATTATCCGGGAATGAAAATGGAAGCGGCAATGCGCGCGGATGTGATCGGGAGGCATCTCGGACCTGCGTTTGCGCGCGCAGGAATCAGAACCCTGATCTGGGATTGGGATCACAACTGGGATCTGCCGCAGCAACCGCTCGACGTGCTCAGCGATTCAATCGCCCGCCGCTACGTGCAAGGCGTCGCGTGGCACTGCTACGGTGGCGATGTATCCGCGCAGAAAGTTGTGCACGATCGCTACCCGGACAAGGACGCGTACTTCACCGAGTGTTCTGGCGGCGATTGGAGTCCCAAATTCGACGAGAATCTGAAGTGGACAACGGCGAATCTGATAATCGGCGCGACGCGGAACTGGGCGCGCGGAGTCCTGATGTGGAATCTCGCGCTCGACGAGAAACGCGGGCCCCATCTTGGCGGCTGCGGGAATTGTCGCGGTGTGGTGACCGTCGATTCAAAAACGGGATCGTACAAGCGAGAGGTTGATTATTACGCTCTTGGGCAAGCGAGCAAGTTCGTGAAGCCGGGAGCGCATCGCATCGGATCGAGTGGGGGTGATTCGACGCTGGCGCACGTCGCGTTTCAGAATCCGGATGGCGGCAAAGTCCTGCTGGTTCTCAACGCCGCCCAGGGAGCGCAGGTTTTCGCGGTGAGGGCCGCGGGCAGCTCGTTCGCCTTCACGCTGCCCGCGGCTTCGGTGGTGACGTTCATCTGGAGATAGAGTTTACGCTCGCGCAAATTCTCAGCAGCAACTCGCTAACTCAACGCGTTCTTGTAGTTCGCGCGATACGAGTTGCGGATAGTCCCCGTCCACCATCAGGTGCAGGTGATGATTCCAGGCGACGTCACACCGTTATCGCACGTCTTGGCCGACTGGGAGTGAGTGGCGGTCGCTGTCCAGCTCGCGGGCGGGCCGGCGACGTCAGTCGCGGTGATGGTGACGTTCTGCGATGGGGTGAACCCCTGAAGAGGCGCGGCCATCGTCGCTGTTCCACCGAAATACGCTCCACCGTTGTCGGCGGCGTACTGCTCTTCGTAGGTCGCAAGGTTGCGGAGATCAGACTTCATCGCCGCGACATAGGCCTTGTCTTTCGTGCTCGCAAATTTCGGAATCGCGATCGCGGCGAGGATGCCGATGATCACGACGACGATCAAAAGCTCGATGAGGGTAAAACCCTTTTGGCGCTGCATGGAGAGGCTCCGAGAAGGTGATTGTCCCGCGATGTTGCTCATCTCAAGGACCCTTCTACAGAGTGCGCTGCAACGCTAAGAGGTTATTAAGATCGGAAGGTGTTCGGTCGATTTCGTTGCAGTCAATCGACACCAGGGGAATCACCGAGTCGCCGTCGCCAGCCTGGCTCTCCGCCGCGAATTGACATTGGTAAAATCCCCGAGGTTCAGCGCGTAATTCGCGTTGATTCTCCCGTTCCACTCGGCGGCCTCCGCCGCATGGCCAAGTGCGGCATGAGCTTCGGCGATGCGATTCATCACCAGGACGTTGGTGGTGTCTGCGGCCATCAGGATCGGCAGCGCATCTGCCGGCTTTCCCTGCTGGGTGAGCTGATAACCTTCGAGCGCAGCCAGAAAATCCCGCGACACACTCGCATCGTCATCAGCTTGAGACTTGAGTGCGGCCAGCTCTTGTCCCGCCGGGGCCCAGTGTCTCATCAAACCATGCGCCATCGCGGCGTAAAAATGAACGTTCCACGGCACGTCGGCGCTCGCTGCTTTTGCCAATGCTATCGACTGGTGAGCAGCGTTTGCATTTCCGGCGTTCGCCTGCACCGTCGCCAGCTGCGAATAGAGAACCGCAGTTGTGCGTTTGTCGTGCTGCGCTTTGGCTTCGGCGATCGACGCCTCGAACTGCCTGGTAAGCGCGTCAGGCGGCCCGCCCTGAAGGACGTAGGTGCCGATGATCTGGCGCATGTAGTTGAGTTTCTGCTGCGGAGTCCAGGAGTTGGCGATCGCCTGATTGAGAAAGTTTCTCGCCTGATCGTATTGGCCCTGAAGCACGGACGCCTCGGCGAGTCCCGCATACGCCTCGGGGAATTTCGGCGTGAGTGTCGTTGCCTTCTGATACTCCTCGACAGCGTGCGGAAAATCTCCGCTCCATTGCAGCAGTTCGCCGTAGGTGTCGTGAGCGTTCGGCGCTGTCGGGTTGAGCTCGACCTGCCGCTTGGCTGCCGCAAGAGCGCCCGCTTTATCGCCTTCGTTCCATGACAGGTAAGCCAGGCTGTTGTAGCCGACTGCATAATCCGGATAACGCGCGACGAGATCTCGAGCAGCCGGAAGCGTAGCACTGAAGACTCCTCCGGCGGCCGCGAAGGCGACCAGCCGATCATTGGGCATCAGCTGCGTGGCGGTGCGGAACAGAGCGACGGCCGCGCCACTGTGCCCGAGGGCTGCCTCGCGATACGCTGACGCGAGAATCAGCTCCTTGTTGGTGGCGTGCGCCGCATCGGCGACGCCACGACTCAGCTCGGACTCGAGATCTTTCTGGTCGAGGCCGAAAGCGGTACTCGCGTAGAGGACTCGTGCGAGTCCGAATTTCGGATCGGCATCGATTGCCGCCTTGAAGTGGGAGTTGGCGGACTCGAAGGAGACGTTCTCGTAGTCTTTGACGCCCGCTCTGAACTCGGCGGCGGCGGTGGGCTTGCTGGTGGTGAGCTTGAGGGTGGTGTCGCTTTGCGCGCGGGCGAGGGACGGGAGAGTGGCCAAGGTTACTGCGATGACGATCAAAGTGACACGAGGGCGCATTGGGGCTCCTATTTTGCCTTCGTCGCGGAAATCCACCTGGTGATAACATCTCTGAGCATTGGCAGCGTGACCGTCCCATTCTCGAGCACCCGATCGTGGAATGCCTTGATATCGAACTTCGGCCCCAGCTCACGTTCGGCTTCTGTCCGCAGCCGCCTGATCTCCAGCTGTCCAACCTGGTAGGAGTAGCCCTGACCTGGCCAGCCGATTCTGCGATCGACATCGATCGCCGCCTGCTCGGGTGTGCGAGTTGTATGCGCGAGCTCGTAGTCGATCGCCTGCTGCCGAGTCCAGCCTTTGGCGTGCATGCCGGCTTCCATCACGAGGGTCGCACCCTCGTAGACTTTGTCTTCCAGCCAGCGAAGGCGTGACAGATCAGACGAGAACAGGCCGAGCTCGTCGGCGACGGTCTCGGCGTAGATCGCCCAACCTTCGACAAATGCGGAGTTACCGAGGTAGCGGTTGAGAGGGTGGACGCCGGTGATCTCCTGGGCGATGGCTAGCTGGAAGTGGTGGCCGGGGATTCCCTCGTGGAACGCTAGTCCCTCCATTCGCAAACGCTCACCCGGCGTCGTCGCATAGCGCAAGTTCACATGGAAGACGCCCGGCCTGCTGCCGTCTTCGGCAGGCTGTTCGTAGTTGGCGAGGGGCTGCGATGGCTCCTGAAACGGGAAGAACGGCTCGACAACCAGTTTCGCCTTCGGCAGAATGCCGAACATCCTCGGCACCCGCGCATTCACACGATCGAGAATTCTCTCGACGGCCGGAACAACTTCTTCGCGAGTGCGGAAACTCGCAGACGAATCGGTGCGAGCCTGGCGCATGGCAGCGCGAACGTCGGCTGTCCCAAAGCGCGCGACGGTGATCGCTCGCATTGTCGACTCGGCGCGTGAGACCAATTGTTGGCCGAGGTTGTAGATCTCGTCGGGCGAGAGGTTGAGAGTGGTGTATCGGCGAATCGACGCCGCGTCGCAGGCAGCGCCATTCGGATTGGCGGTGATCGACACATTTTCACGCGCTGCAGGCAAGTACTCATTGGCAAGGAAGTCGCGATACCGGCGCACAGCCGGCGCGAGCTCGTTCGTCACCAATTGCGCATACGCCTGGTCGAATGCGAGAGTGGTGTCGCGCCGGGCCGGACTGTAGAGCGGCGACGCGGTTCCGGCCGCCGCGAGCAATCGGTCGGAGGCTTCGATGACGCGACTCACGTTGACCTTGGGCTCGGTGTATCCGGCGCGGAGTCCTTCGCGAAGATTGACAATCTCTTCGTCGACCAATTTCGGGAACCCGTGCCAGCGCGTGAGAGCCTGCGCGCGCAGATCCGCCGTGCCGACCGGCTGCTGCTGTGCGAGCGGGATGTAGTTCGCCAACAGGCCAATCATCGGACTCACGTTCCAAACGCGAAGGTTGCAAGCGCGCATGGCGATGCTCGACTCGAGCTCCTCGCGGAGCAGACCGTAGGTCACCCATTCGCTGCGGCCAATCAACGTGTTGGGATCGATCTGCTTGAGACGTGCGAGAAACTGATCTTCCTTCGCCTGCCAGGTGCGTTCTGCCGCGGCGGAATTGTCAGTGAGGCGGTCGTGACGCGCGCCGGGGATGCCCTGCGTCGTATTGATCTCCGGAACTGTTTCGCGGAGGGCGGCGAGATACTCGTCGGCAATCGTTGTAACGGATCTCGCCGGGCCGTAAACGCCGGCCGGGGATGGCGCAGATGCGGCGTGCGGCTGACACGCGATGATAGCGAAGCTCAGAAGAGTGTAGCGGCGAATATGTCGCACCGTTGATTCCCGGTTTTCTGAAAGGAAGGGGATGAAACTTGCTTTGCATCGATCCAAACGGAGCCTACTTGCCAGCCAAGAACAAATTCCTCGATCCGGCCGGTGATCGACTCAGAGCGATATTCCTCCTCGCCACGCTCAAGCACAAGAGGTCGGGCCAGGAATTCTCTCATACTCAAGTCCTGACCGAAGTCGTCATCGAATGTTTGCGCGGGTACAACGTTCAATGCGCGATCGTGCGGCTGGCGGACCACGACATTCCTCCCGGAACGAAAAGCAACATGGGCGGTGGGGACGATTGGCCCGGGATCCTCAAAAAGATTTTGGAATCTGACATCATCATCTTCGCCACGCCCATTTGGTGGGGAAATCAGTCTTCGTTAATGCAGCGTGTGATCGAGCGCCTCGACGAGCTCCACAACGAGCTGCTCGAGACTGGCAAATCGCGGCTGACCAACAAGGTGGGCGGGATCGTCATCACCGGTGAGGAGGATGGCGAGCAGCATATCACCGGGAACATCTCGAACTTTTTCTCGAACATGGGCCTGCTCATTCCCCCGCACTGCGCCATTTCTTATCAGGGGTCGTACACGCGTGCTACACGCAAATCGCTCGGCAAGAAATTTCGTGAGGAAGAGGGCACGGCCGACGCGGTGGAGAAGATGGCGAAGAATCTTGCGTTCTTCGCAAGGTTGCTGAAGGCGAACAACATCCCCGAATAAGTCCTGGAAAGGCTTGGTGTGGTTTAACGGCAACTGAAGCGGGTAGCCGGGATCCTAGGTTTTTTCCCGGTTTGGGCCCATCTTGGGCCATGTTTCCCAGCCTTCTCCTCTGGGGCCGCGTCGTCTCGACAGCGGTCGCGCTCATTTATGTCGGCCGGGAGAACCAGCTCAACGTCCGGCCTCCCCGCATCGAGCGCGATATCGTCGTCGACGGCGCACTTACCGATAGCGTGTGGCAGCAGGCGGCGATTCTCACCGGCTTCTCGGAGTTCTCCCCGCACGACGGGGTTGCGGCCGCCGATTCGACCCAGGTGCTTGTCTGGTACTCACCGACGGCTGTCTACTTCGGGATCCGCGCCTTTGAGGCGCACGGCGCCGTCCACGCCGCTCTGGCGGATCGGGACAAGATCAGCTCTGACGACAACGTTCAGATTCTGCTGGGCACTTTTCACGACCATCGTCAGGCCTACGTCTTCGCCGTGAATCCACTCGGCGTGCAGATGGACGGGACCATCGTCGAGCAAGGGCAGGTGCTGACCGGCGCATGGACGCCCACTCTTTCCGGGCGGGTCGCGCCGGATCTCAGTCAGGACTTCGTCTTCACCTCGAAGGGCCGGCTGACGGACTACGGCTACGAAGTGGAAATCAGGATTCCGCTCAAGAGTCTCAAGTTTCAGGCGGCCGATGCGCAGAGCTGGGACTTGAACATCGTGCGTCAGGTGCAGCACTCAGGGCACGAGGATTCGTGGGTGCCGGCGAAGCGCTCCAATAATTCATTCCTCTCGCAGTCCGGGAGTCTGGATGATTTGGCTGGACTGTCACGCGGACTCGTGCTCGACATCAATCCCTCCATCACCCAGAAGGTGACTGGTGGGCCGAGTCCAAGCGGGTGGGCGTATGACCGCGGGTCGCCGCAGCTCGGCGGACGCTTGCAGTGGGGAATTACCAATACCCTGACGCTGAACGGCGCTGTGAATCCGGATTTCGCCGAAGTCGAATCCGACGCGGGGCAATTCGTGATCGATCCGCGGCAGGCACTGTTCTTCCCCGAGAAGCGACCCTTCTTCCTCGAGGGCCTCGAAGCGTTCAACACTCCGCACAACCTCATTTACACCCGGCGAGTGGTGCAGCCCGACGCCGCGATCAAACTCACGGGGAAAGTCGCCGGCATGAGTGTCGGTCTGCTCTCGGCCGCGGATGATCGCAGTCTGTCGCCGACCGGTCTTGACCGCGCCTTCTACAATTTGCTGCGCGCCCAGCGGGACCTCGGCGGCAAATCGCGGATCGGCATCGCCTACACCGATCGCGTGCTCGGCAGCGATTACAATCGCGTAGCCGACGTCGACAGCCGCATCGTCTTCGGAGATGTCTACGCCGCGTCGTTTCAGGCCGCGGGGAGCTTCGACAAGACCGCCGGCCTGACGCGCAACGCACCACTCTGGGAAGGCCAGCTCGCGCGGAACGGGAAGGAATTCGGCTTCCGCTACATCTTCACCGGCATCAGCGAGGACTTCCTGGCGCGCAGCGGATTTATCTCGCGGCCAGGGATCGTTCACGCCGGCGTCGATCATCGTGGGACATGGTTCGGCCAGCGTGGGTCGATGCTGGAGACGCTCACTGGCGATTTCCTGCTCGACGATCAGTGGCAGTACTCGCATTTCTTCCATCAGGGCGACGCTCAGGACAAGAAGCTGCACCTCAGTTGCAACGCGGGTCTGCGTGGCGGGTGGAACGTCGGCGCGGGGTTTTATGTGGAGACCTTCGGCTTCGACGACAAGTTGTACGCCGGCTATCAGATCCAGGCGCCGACGGGTGAGATCCTCCCATTCACCGGCAGGCCGCGGATCACCAACCATGACTACGTCTTCACGCTATCGACTCCGCAGTGGAAGAAGTTCAACGGCAATCTGCTGTATGTTGGCGGGCAGGACGAGAACTTTTATGAGTGGGCGCAGGCGGATATCGATCTGATCCAGCTGGCCATGAGCGTGCGACCGAGCGATCGTGCGCGAATCGAGGGCACCTTCGACTACCAGGATTATTGGCGGCGCACCGATCACTCGTTGGTCGGGCGCAACATGATTCCGCGGGTGAAGCTCGAGTACCAGATCACGCGTTCGATTTTCATGCGGTTGGTTGGCGAGTACGATCTTGGCCGAACCGATGATCTGCGCGACGAGGATCGGACGAATTATCCGCTGCTGGTCGACGGGGAGCTGGCCACCGCAGTGCGGGATCGTTCGCTACATGGCGACTACTTATTTTCGTATCAGCCGACACCCGGAACTGTGTTCTTCCTCGGGTACGGCAGTCAGGCCGATGGGCCGCCCGATCCGGAGCAGAGATTCAATTGGCAACCGTTGCGTCGAGCTTCTGATTACTTCTTTGCCAAGTACAGTTACTTGTTCAGGCTGTAACGGCAACTGCTACTGCAAGCCACCCGCTACCCGCTAAACGCTGGACGCCGTCAGCTGCAGGCGACGGGACAGGTCGTGCGGCATCGCTGCTCGCGGTCCGCTGACAGCGTGCCTACAAAACGCGCGGCGTAGAAAGAGTTTTGCGGTTGCCTTAAGTGATTCGCGATCTGTCAGAGAGTTTGCAGCAGATAGCGAACGGCGTCCAGCGGGTAGCGGGTGGCCGGGACCCGGTGCTTGTCAAGCCGTTTAGATGTACTTCATCCACCCCGCACGATTGGTCGCCTTACGATGCGCGTACCACCTGCACGGCCAGTAAAGCGTCCCGATAACTATCGCCCAAACAAGGTAGAGAAGCGCGAGCGACCACACGTACCCGTCCGGGGGCGGCGGGCTCATCATGGGATGATTCGCGAACAGCCACGGATCGATGTTTCCTTCGCGCGCGAGCGATACGAGCACCGCCGCGAAGTGAATCAGCGGAATGTGCAGCAGGTAGTAGAACATCGGCACCCGCCCGAACGTCGCCACGAATTCTCCGATTTTCCCGCGCGCACGGTCGAACAATGGCATTAGGAGGATCGTCGGGCCGAGCGTCATCAACAGAAACTGGAGCGACGCCGGGTATTTCGTAGTCGCGATGTAGCGCAGGAATGTCGGGAGCTGGGTCTCACCAGTAGTGTGCCAGTGCCGCGGATCCCCGTAGACATCGAGCGTCCGTAACAGGAAGAACATCACGATCGCGCCGAGTCCGATAGCGACGCACATCTTGTCGCGCCGGTCGCGCTCCATCGTCATCACCGCGCCGAACGCGTAGCCCGCCGCCATCACGCCGATCCATGGGACGATCGAGTAGAGCACTGCCAGCGCCGGCCCGCTGTCGCCGAGCTGAATCGGACCGCCGAAGTAGAGGATCTGCCAGAGCGGAGCGAGCGCGCCGGGCACCGCGTCGTTTTCCGGCCGCGCCACAAAATCCATCAGGTTGTGCAGGAACATCATCCCCACGCCGAAGGCGGCGATGGCCGACATCGGCAGCCAGATAATCGCGCCCATCAGCACCATGCACCAACCGAGCATCCAGATGACGCCCGCGAGCAGGTACTCGTTGAAATGAAAGTTGAATGTCCAACAGACACGAATGATCGTCAGCTCGAGCAGCACGAGAACCAGGCCGCGCGTCACGAGGTACTGTGAGAGGGCTCGCTTGCTGGCGAGTTTCTGGCCGAGCAGATAGGCGGACGTGCCGGAAAGGAAGGCGAACGCCGGCGCGACGAAGTTGGTGATCCAGCGGGTGAAGAAGACGGACGGAACCGGGCCACCGGCTGGAACTCCAGCATAAACCCTGACGTGATCGATGGCCATCAGGATCATCGCGACGCCGCGCGTCACGTCGACGGTGTGAACTCGCGCGTGCCCCGGGGGTGCACTCACGTCAGGGGTGTACGATCCCGTAAATGGGGACTGAACGCGGCCTGGAGGCGTCGTCACGTCCGCCAATGTAGGGGCACTTGAGCGACGCGCAAGACATTTTGCTAGACTAGGGACTGACTCCAACTGAGGAATTCGACCTGTCGCATCGCATGTGGTTTCGCTCGCGTGTCGTCATAGTCACTATCCCCCTGCTCGCGGCCTGCCGTTCGGAGGCGACCAGGAATTCCTCGAGCGCGTCTCGCGGCGATAGCGCGGTGACCACGCATATCCCCGAGTGGATGCAGACGCGCGCCGCCCAGGAGAATCAGCTGGCAGCGGCGTCGGCCGTGATGCACGACTTCCGATTCACCGATCGTGTGCGGGAGAGCGGAATCGATTTTCAGAACCGCGTCGTCGACGACGCCGGAAAGACCTACAAGCTGGCGCACTACGATCACGGTTCGGGAGTCTGCGCCGCGGACGTTGACGGAGATGGTCTTGCCGACGTCTACATGGTCACCCAGCTCGGCACCAACGAGTTGTGGAAGAACCAGGGCAGTGGCCGGTTCACGAACATTACCAGGAGTGCCGGTCTCGAGATGCCCGACGCCATCGCGGTCGGCTGCTCGTTCGCCGACATCGACAACGACGGCGATCCCGACCTGTTCGTGACGACCGTGCGTCACGCCAACCACCTGTTCGAAAACCTCGGCGGTGGACGGTTCCGTGATATCACCCAGACAGCGGGCGTCGGTTACGTCGGTCATTCATCCGGCGCCGTCTTCTTCGATTACGATGGTGACGGGAAGCTCGATCTGTTCGTGGCCAACGTCGGCGTGTACACCTCCGACCAGCGCGGGCCGGGCGGATTTTATGTTGGACTGCGCGACGCGTTCATGGGTCATCTGCATCCCGAGCGCGCCGAGTCGAGCATCCTCTATAGGAATATGGGCGGCAATCGATTCAGCGATGTGACCACTGCGACGGGGCTCGTCGACAAGAGCTGGAGTGGTGATGCGACCGCGCTCGATATCAACGACGATGGATTTCCCGACCTGTACGTTCTGGATATGCAGGGAGGTGATCACGTGTGGCTCAATGACAGCGGGGAGCGCTTCCGCGATGCGACCGCCCGCTATTTCCCGAAGACTTCCTGGGGGTCGATGGGCGTGAAGTCGTTCGACTTCAACGGCGATGGCCGGCAGGACCTGTTCGTGACGAGCATGCACCCCGACATGTGGGTGAACGTGAAGCCGGGCGATTGGGCGGCGGAGACCCGAAAGGCCGACACCAACACCGTCGCGGCGGGGATGATTCCCGGCGGAAAATCCAAGTTCATCTTCGGAAACGAGCTGTTCGTGAGGCGGACAGGTGGTGCGTTCGCCGAAGTTTCGGACTCACTCGGCGTCGAGACGTACTGGCCCTGGGGACCGAGCGTCGATGATTTCAACGCCGACGGCTGGGACGACATCTTCATCGCCGCCGGCATGAATTTCCCGTTCCGCTACGGCATCAACTCGCTGCTGCTCAATGAAGCCGGCAAGCATTTTCTGCCGAGCGAGTTCGTCGTCGGCGTCGAGCCGCGTGCGGGTAACGCGATGAAGCAGGTCTGGTTCACTTTGGAATGCAAAGGTGCCGATGCGTTCAATCAGCTGTGCGGCGCCTGCGCACAAGGCAGTGGCGAGCTGGGCTGTCAGATCGATTCAACGGGTCGTCTGACGATGATGGGCGCGCTGGGTAGTCGTTCCGCCGTCGCCGTCGATCTCGACAACGACGGCGATCTCGATATCGTCACCAGCGAATTCAATGGGAAACCGCAGGTTCTGGCAAACGATCTTGCCCAGAAGCATCGTGTGAACTACCTGAAAATCCATCTTCACGGCACCCGTTCCAACCGCGACGGACTTGGCGCCGAGGTCAACGTCGTGTTGCCGAGTGGACGGCGGCTTCTGAAAGTGATGGACGGCAAATCGGGATATCTGTCACAGAGTGACCTGCCGCTTTACTTCGGCCTCGCTGATGTCGACGAGGTGGACAGCATCGAAGTCCGCTGGCCGTCAGGTCGCCATCAGAAAGTGTCGGGCCCGATCAAATCCAATCAAACAGTCGATGTAACGGAGAATTAGAGCGCCGGCCCGGACAACGCGGTAGATTTAAAGAGAACCACCGGCACTTTTGTGCGGGAGCCCGCCACCAGCCCGCATTTCCGATCCGCCCATACGAGGCGGCAGTCCGGCGCTACTGGCGACGCCTTTCTTCCGCCGTTCGAGGCCGATCATGCACAAGTACAAGGGAATTTCCGCCGACGACAAACACAGAATCGTCAATGCACTCAAGGCTCGCGGAGCCGGCACCTGCCCGCGCTGCAACGACAGTCAGTGGACGGTCAGTGAGTATTCGATGATCGAAGTGCAGGCGACGATGGATCGCAACACGAACGAGACAACGACGATCCCGTCAATCATGATTGTGTGCGAGCACTGCGGCTTCATTGCTCAGCACGCGCTGCAGCCACTCGGCATCTGGCCCGAAAGACTCGCCGACCTGGAGTCGGGACAGATCGGCTCGTCCAGAGTAGCGACGGCCTGACGATCAGCGGTTCGCGAGCCAACCGTTGATGCTCTCAGCAGCATCGCGACCCTCGCGAATCGCCCACACGATCAGCGACGCGCCACGACGCGCGTCGCCAGCCGCGTAAACTCCGGGGACGCTGGTGCGATGCGCGGCATCCGTCGCGACGTTGCCGCGCGAATCGAGGCTGACGCGCAAGTCGAGCAGCAGGCGGCTCTTGACCGGGCCCGTGAATCCCATCGCCAGTAGAACGAGATCCGCCTCCAGCTCGAACTCGGTTCCAGCTATGGGCGCGAAGTTCGTGCGTCCATCGGCGAGAGTCTGAGTTTGCAGACGCACGCCGTGAATCCGCTCCACTCTGCCGTGCTCGCCTGAGAATGCCGTCGTGGCAACGCTCCAATCCCGTTCGGTGCCTTCTTCATGAGCGTGACTCGTGCGAAGCTGCATCGGCCAAAGCGGCCACGGCGTCGTGTCAGCGCGCGACGCGGGTGGCTGCGGCAGCAGCTCGAACTGCTTGACGCTCTGCGCACCCTGTCGAAGGCATGTCCCAGCGCAATCCGAGCCGGTGTCCCCACCACCGATAATTACAACGCGTCGATCGCGTGCTTCCTCGATCTCCGTGAGCGCCCCTCCGGACTCCAGGCGACGGTTTTGGGCCGTCAGGAAATCCATCGCCAGATGAATTCCGTTTAGCTCGCGCCCGGGAACATCGAGCTCGCGCGCCGCGCCCGCGCCAGTCGTTACGCAGATCGCGTCGAATTGCGCGCGAAGCTCTTTGACGCTGATGCTCTCACCGACGTCGACGCCAGTGCGAAACTGAACTCCCTCCGCCTCCAGCTGATCGAGTCGAAGATCGAGCACCGACTTCTGCAGCTTGAACTCGGGAATGCCATAGCGAAGCAATCCGCCGATGCGCTCGCTCTTCTCGAACACTACGACGTCGTGACCAAAGCGGCGAAGTTGTTGCGCCGCGGCAAGTCCCGCCGGTCCCGATCCGATGACCGCGACGGTGAACCCCGTTGCACGGCGTGGAGGGCGCGGCACAACCCATCCCTCGGTGAATCCGCGATCAGCGATGGTCTGCTCGATGTGCCTTATCGCGACTGGCTCGGTCACGACGCCGAGTACGCACGCTGACTCGCAGGGTGCGGGGCACAGCCGGCCGGTCAGCTCCGGGAAATTGTTGGTGGCGTGCAGAGAATCGAACGCTTCCCGCCATTCGCCACGCTGCACCAGACCGTTCCATTCCGGAATGACGTTCCGTACCGGACATCCGGTATCGCCCTGACAGAAGGGAACACCACAATCCATGCAGCGCGCGGCTTGAGTCTTTACCGAAGATTCCGGCGCCGGTCGATAGAATTCGCCCCAATGACGAACGCGCTCTTCCACTGCCTGGCGCTCCGGCGTCGCGCGCCGCAGCGTGATGAACGCTTTGGGCTCAGCCATGGCGCGCGTTCCTCGCGTCGACGATAGACATCCCATGGCGCGACGATGTTCCCGTCGCGGCAACGGTTTCGGTCTGACGCTCCAGCACCTTCCGATATTCGCGCGGCACGACGACATAGAAGTTCCGCATCGCACGATCCCATTGGCCGAGCTCACGCTTCGCCCGCGCGCTCCCGGTGAGCCGCGCGTGCTGCTCTACGAGCCGGCGCAGCATATCACGCTCACCGAAGTCAGCGACGTGCATGAGATCGACGAGTCCAGTATTGCATTGCCGTTCGATCTCGCCGAATTCGTCGAGCACGAACGCCAGGCCGCCACTCATGCCAGCCGCGAAGTTGCGTCCGATGCGCCCGAGCACGACGACAGTGCCACCCGTCATGTACTCGCAACCGTGGTCGCCAACACCTTCGACGACCGCTATGGCTCCGCTGTTCCGTACCGCGAACCGCTCTCCCGCAACACCCGCGATGTACGCTTCGCCCGATGTCGCTCCGTACAAAACCGTGTTACCGACAAGAACGGTTTGATCGGGGATGAACTGCGCGGAGCGCGGATGGCGAACCACCAATCGTCCCCCCGAAAGTCCCTTGCCCAGGTAATCGTTCGACTCACCTTCGAGCTCGAGCGACAGCCCGCGCGCGGCAAACGCGCCGAAGCTCTGGCCCGCCGAGCCGCTGAACTTGATGGAGATGGTCTCTTCGGGCAGACCGACATCGCCGTAACGACGCGCGATCTCCCCCGACAGCGTCGCACCCACAGCGCGATCCGCGTTCGTAATATCCATGGTCGCCGTGACTCGTTCGGCGCGCTCCAGCGCCGGCTGCGCGAGTTGCACCAGCGCCGAGTTCATCTTTCCGACGACGCTTGGATGACGGCGGCGTGGCTTCACGTAAGCACGCTCGACCCGATCGACCAGAGTCATCGTGGCCGGCATCGCCAGGTGTAGCAGCGCTGACAGGTCGAGCGTCCGGGCCTTCGCGTTCTCCGACATCTTCACAGACCGCAGCAGGTCAGTCCGTCCGATCATCTCGTCCATGGTATAGAACCCGAGACGCGCCATTATCTCCCGCACTTCCTCAGCGACGAAGAAGAAGTAATTCACAACATGTTCAGCTTGACCCGCAAAGCGGAGACGAAGCTCCGGATCCTGCGTCGCGATACCGACGGGGCAGGTGTTGAGATGACATTTGCGCATCATCACGCACCCCTGGACGATCAGCGGAGCGGTGGCGAAGCCGAACTCGTCGGCGCCGAGCAGCGCAGCCACGACGACGTCGCGACCCGTCTTGAGCTGCCCATCGGTTTGGAGACGCACCCGTCCGCGCAGACCATTCATCACCAGAGTCTGCTGCGTCTCGGAAAGTCCAAGCTCCCAAGGCGAGCCCGCGCGCATGATCGACGAAAGTGGGGAGGCTCCAGTGCCGCCGGAATCGCCGGAGATGAGAATGAGATCGGCGCGCGCCTTTGCCACGCCGGCCGCGACGGTTCCAACGCCTGCTTCGGCGACGAGCTTCACCGACACAGCTGCGTGCGGCGCGATCGCCTTGAGATCGTAAATCAGCTGTGCCAGGTCTTCGATTGAGTAGATGTCGTGATGCGGTGGCGGCGAGATGAGCGTGACGCCCGGCACCGAATGGCGGGTGCGCGCGATGATGGCGTCTACCTTGTGACCGGGCAGCTGACCGCCTTCGCCTGGCTTGGCGCCCTGGGCGATCTTGATTTGCAGCTCGGTGGCGTTGACGAGGTACTCAGCCGTTACGCCGAACCTCGCCGACGCGACCTGTTTGATCGAGCTGTTCTTGTCGGTCCCGAAACGCGCGGGATCTTCCCCGCCTTCGCCGCTGTTGCTCCTGCCACCAAGCTTGTTCATGGCGATAGCGAGTGTCTCGTGCGCCTCGGCGCTCAAAGAGCCGAACGACATCGCGCCGGTGCAGAAGCGCTTCGTGATCTTCGAAGCCGGTTCCACTTCTTCGATAGGAATCGGCTCCCGCTCGACGAAGTCGAGCATGCCGCGCAGCGTCGATTGCCGACGCGTCTCGTCGTTGGCGAGAGCGCTGAATTCCTTGAACGTCGAGTAGCTGTCGCCGCGCGTTGCGTGCTGGAGCTTGGCGATGGTCAGCGGATTCCAGTTGTGGTGCTCGCCCTGAACGCGATACTGATACTCGCCGCCCGGATCGAGTCGCGTTGTCGACCAGTCATCGCCAAAACCGGCCCTGTGACGACGCAAAGTTTCTTCGGCGATGAGATCGAGGCCGATGCCGCCGACGCGCGAAGGCGTTCCGACGAAGTGGCGATCGATGAGAGGCGCGCTCAGACCGACGGCTTCCCAGAGTTGGGCGCCGCAGTAACTCTGGAGAGTGGAGATGCCCATTTTGGACATCACCTTCAGGAGGCCCTTGCCCACTGCTTTGATGAAGTGGGCCTCCGCTTCTCGAACTGCAACTGAAGACGACCAGCTGGTGGCTTCGCGCGAAGCGGCTGGCACCGCCGAGCTTTTGTTGGGGACGAGCGCTGGGCCGGCCAATGATCCGACGGTTTGCAGTGCGAGGTACGGATGAACGGCGCTGGCGCCGTAGGCAATCAACAATGCGAAGTGAGAAACTTCTCGGGCCTCGCCGGTTTCTGAGATGAGGCTCACGCGCCACCGAAGTCCCTCGCGGATGAGATGGTGATGCACCGCAGAGACGGCGAGTGCGGAAGGAATTGGCGCATGCTCGGCGTCGGTGCCGCGATCGCTGAGCACGAGAATGCCACAGCCAGAAAGAACCGCGCCGGTCGCGCTCATGCCCAGCTGCTCGACGGCACGTTCGAGACCGCGTGATCCATCGCTGACTGCGAATACCGCGGGTATCGTGACCGCCCGCAAAGTCGGCTCGGTGACACTCCGCACCGCGCGCATCGCCTGTGCATCGAGAACCGGTTGCGAAATCCGAAGTTGTCTCGAATGCGCCGCCGATTCCTCGAGCAGGTTCCCTTGCGGGCCGAGATTCATTGCCAGCGACATCACCAGCTGCTCGCGAATTGGATCGATGGCGGGGTTGGTTACCTGCGCGAACATCTGCCGGAAATAGGAGAACAACAGCTGCGGCCGCTGCGAAAGCACCGCGAGCGGAGTGTCGTTCCCCATCGACCCTGCCGGCTCCTCTCCTAAATCCGCCATCGGCCCCAGAACCATCTTCACTTCGTCCGCCGTGTACCCGAACGCCCTCTGCCGGGTGAAGAGATCTGTGGCCGTACTCTCAGATCCGGTATCGTCGTTGCTCAGATCTCGGATCGTTGGTTGCTTTTCCAGCCCCGCAATCAGGCTGTCCAGCTCCACTCTCTCCTCAGCGATCCACCTCCGATAAGGCCGCACCATCCCGAGCTCGAGCTTGATCGCCTCATCGTCGAGAACCCTCCCCTGCGTCGTGTTGACGACGAGCATCCGCCCCGGCTCCAACCTCCCCTTCGCCCGGATCGCCGACGCCGGAAACGGCAACGCGCCGGCCTCCGATGCGAGCACCACGAGATCGTCCGTAGTAACGACGTACCGCGCCGGCCGCAGCCCGTTTCGGTCGAGCACGGCGGCGACCTGGCGCCCGTCGGTGAACGCCATCGCTGCCGGCCCGTCCCACGGCTCCATCAGCGACGAGTGATACTCATAGAACGCCCGCCGCTCCGGCGACATCGACGCGTGTCCCTCCCACGCCTCAGGGATCAGCATCGCCATTGAGTGCGCGAGCGGGCGACCGGCGAGAGTGAGCAGCTCGAGCACGTTATCGATCGACGCCGAGTCGCTCTGCTTCTCACCGCAGACCGGAAGCATGCCTGCGAGTCTATTGCCGAAGCGCGACGACGACATCACACCTTCGCGGACGCGCATCCAGTTGAGATTCCCGCGCAGCGTGTTGATCTCGCCGTTGTGGCAAAGGAACCGGTACGGGTGCGCAAGTCGCCACGACGGGAAAGTGTTGGTCGAGAACCGCGAATGAACGAGCGCGATGGCGCTGACGAGATCTGGCTCACTCAGATCCTTGTAGAACGTCGTCAGCTGAATGGGGGTCAGCATCCCCTTGTACACGACGGTGCGCGAGGAGAGGCTGGCGATGTAGCAGTCACTGCCGCCGGGCATCATCCGCAGCGCCGATTCGACGCGGCGGCGAATCACATAGAGCGTGATCTCAAAAGCGGAATCCGCGTCGAGATCGCGCGCCACACCCATCGTCGAAACAAAAAGTTGCCGGATTACCGGGCGGGAACGACGCGTCGCGGTCGCGAGCACACCATCGTCGACGGGGACGTCGCGCCAGCCGAGCACCGTACATCCCTCCGCGACGACCGTCGACTCGATCAGTCGCATGCACGCCGCGCGCTCGGCGCGGGACGAAGGAAGAAAGACCATCCCGATGCCGTAGCTGCCCGCGTCGGGCAGCGCGATTCCCCATGGCGCGCAGACGCGACGGAGAAATGCGTGAGGCACCTGAAGAAGAACTCCGGCGCCGTCGCCGGTGCAGGAATCGGCGGCGACGGCGCTGCGGTGCGAGAGGTTGACGAGAAGCTGGAGGGACTTCTCGACGATGTCGCGAGAGCGAGCGCCGTGGATGTTGGCGACGAAACCAATGCCACAAGCGTCGTGCTCGTAGGCCGGATCGTACAACCCCTGCTTTGCAGCCATCGCTTTCCCCGGAGCGTTCGCCCCATGCGAGCTGTAGTTACAAAAAAAGGCCCCTTCCGTTTCCGGGAGAGGCCTTGCGCGTTTAGTTCTGCAACCTGCTTATGAGTCTGTGTTGTTGCCCGCGCGAAGTCTCCCGGTCACGCCATTTCTAATGGCGAGGATCGGAAGAAGTCGATTATAGGCGCGGGATGTCAGCATTTTGAGTTTGGCTCTCTACCGCAAGCTACAGTATGTGGCTGGCGCGTCAAGCATAAATATGCATTTTTAGGGCCGGTTTACGTCCACCGATTGCCGTCGCCCAAGCTCCATGCAGCTCTCCGCCCTCAGCTGACATCTGGTCGTAACGCCACCGCCCGCCTCAAATAAACATGGTTAGCCAACTTCCTCGGCGCGCTCAGCTCGAGCTCCACCAAGGTCCGAAGACACCGCGGCATCGACCCCGGCACCGGAATCTCGCTCGCGCAAAGCAGCGGAACATCGACAAACCCCATCTCGCGCGCGGCCAGCGCCGGAAAAGCCGAAGTCAGGTCGGACGTCACCGTAAACCAGATGCTCACGATCTCGTCCTGCTCGATCTGGTTTCGCTCGACAATCGCCGCTAACAATTCCCGCGTCGCTTCGGCTATGTGTCGCGGATCATCCTTCTCCACCGACGTCGCGCCGCGAATCGCCTGAGTGCGTCGCCAAAGCCTGGACCGCGCGGCGACGGCTGCGATGAACCGCGTGTGGTTGTCGCGGCTATCCTGAATTCCCTCTGCGAGCACCGCCAGTCCGTAACGCTCGGCCGCCGCCCGCCCTGCGATCGCCGCCTGCGTCGGGTCACCACGCTCCGCGACCTCGCGCGCGGCACCGGCGGTATCGAAAGACTTGGTCGACCTGATCCACGGATGCTTGTCGAAGAACGAAACGCACTGCGCGAGCGCGGCGGGGTGACTGGCTGCACTCTTGAGATCGTGGAGTGTCGCTCCCTTTGGGGCGAGGAGACAATGCTTCACCGGGACGAGAACATCGGTAACGTTGCGTATCTTCGCCGAGCTCGCCAACGCGTCCCACCCACTCTCGATTCTGCCGATGACGGAATTCTCGACGGGAATTACGCACGCGTCGGCCGTTCCTTCCTCGACGGCCCGAACAGCCCCGGTGAATGTCGGCACCGGCACCAGCTCCACCGGATGTCGCCAGATTTTCGCGATCGCGTTCTCGGCGTAGGCGCCGCGCGCTCCCTGGAATGCGACGCGCATCACCAGGTCACGCGGATGCCTCTCGGCGGCCGGAGCGTTGGAGCTCGCGGTTCCTTTGCGGACAGATGTTGGTTTCAACATGACGCCCCACGATGAAGGTTGGAAGGCGCCGCTCACGTAGGGCCGGAAAAGCGAAGGCCCCCGCGCTGCGGAGGCCCTGTTGTCTGCGACGATTGCTTTCGGCTACGCGCGCGACTCCGGCCCCCGACGGATAAATCCGTAAAAGACGTAATAGTAGGTCGCGTTAAACAAGAAGCTGGTCACGCGGCAATCATAGGATTGTTTTCCGGGAAAGTAAAGTGCGGCCTTAGTCAGGCCTTCTTCCGCGTCGTTGACTAGCGTCGTCCCGTCAGCTGTTGCAAGCCGGTGTTGTCGGTGTTCACTGCCCACACTTCCATACGTCCGCTGCGATTGCTCTGGAACGCCAGCCTCTTCCCATCAGAGAACCAACTCGGTGTTTCATCTCTGTAGGAATTGTCGTGCGGCAGGACTTCGCGCGCACCGCGAGTGCGCAAATCGACGATCCACAGCGTCGCCTTCGTCCGCGGCGTCGTCGCATTTGCCTGGAATGCCAGCTGCTGGCCGTCAGGACTCCACGCTGGCATCTGCGCCGAGCCTTGTTGCGGAGTGAGATGCGTCACTTGATGTGGATTCGATCCATCGAAATTCATGACCCAAATGCTCATCCCATTCTTCGCGCTGACCGTGTAGGCGATCTGCCGGCCGTCGGGCGACCACGCACCGAGCCAGACCGTTGCTGAATTGTCCGTGAACTGTCGCGGATCCAGCCCGCGCGGATCCGCGCGAACGAGGTGGGCGGCGTTCCAAGGCCCGACATCGTAGAGCACGTAATCCCGCGCCGGCGAATATCGAGGTGCGCGCCCGGGAAGCTTGCGGACCATTCGCGTGCGGCCGCTGTCCGGCCACAGCTCGTACACCGTGCTCTGATCGCCTTCGGTCGTACTGTACAGAATCGATTTCCCGCCTGGCAACCACTGCGCACCGCTCACATCCACGCTCGACTGCGTGAGCTGTCGCTGCCCGCCCCCATCGGCGTTCATGATGTACAGCTGGTTCCTTCCACTTCGATTCGATTCGAAGAGAATGACTGGCGCACTGGGCGAAACGAGCGGACTGCCGCCGTTAATGACGGAGAGGGCCGCAGTTTTTGTTTGAGCTCCGGCGTTAGTCGTCAACGCTACGAACAATAGAGCGGAAGAGGCAGAAAGTCGGATCATGGTTGGTAGAGAGTTATACCAAGTCTATATCATGTCGTGGACCAGCAGTTTTTGACTGAGGGCAATAGACCGAGGGCCTAGACCCCCGGTCCCAAAACCCCTTTCACCCATCTTGCATCCTGTCGCCTCAATGCCAATAAGCCCGCTAGCCGGAAAACCCGCCCCCGAATCGATCCTCGCCAACATCCCTCGGCTCGTCACCGACTACTTCGCGCTCGAGCCCGATCCCGCTGTTCCCGCCCAGCGCGTCGCGTTCGGAACCTCCGGCCACCGCGGGACTTCACTGCAAAGCTCCTTCAACGAAGAGCACATCCTCGCCATCACCCAGGCCATCTGCATTCACCGGCGGCAGCAGGGAATCGACGGGCCACTTTTCATCGGCATCGACACCCACGCGTTATCGGAGCCGGCCTTCGCGTCTGCACTGGAGGTGCTGGCAGCCAACGATGTGACGGTGATGATCGACGATCGCGACGGTTTCACTCCGACGCCTGTAGTATCGCACGCGATTCTCAATTACAACCGCGGCAAGAAAACGGGACTTGCCGACGGCATCGTCATCACGCCTTCGCACAATCCGCCGGAAGATGGCGGGTTCAAGTACGATCCGCCCACCGGGGGACCCGCGGATTCGGCGACGACGAAATGGATCCAGGATAAAGCGAATGAGATCATTGCGGCCGGATTAAATGACGTCCGCCGTATCCCATTCTCGAGAGCGAAATCTGCCGCGACCACCCACCGCCACGACTACATCAATACCTACATCGACGAGCTCGGCGCGGTCATCGACTTCGATGCCATCCGCGCCGGCGGTCTCAAGCTCGGCGTCGATCCGCTGGGTGGCGCCGGAGTCTTTTATTGGCACACCATCGCCGAGCGGTTCAGGATTCCGCTGACCGTCGTGAGCGAAGTCGTCGATGCGACGTTCCGATTCATGACCGTCGATTGGGACGGGAAGATCAGGATGGATTGCTCCTCGCCTTACGCGATGCGGCGGCTGATCAAGCTCAAGGATCGCTTCGACGTCGCGTGGGCGTGCGACACCGACCATGATCGTCACGGCATCGTCGCCAGGAGCAGCGGACTCCTAAATCCCAATCATTATCTCGCCGTAGCGATCTCTTATCTGTTCACCCATCGACCGAAGTGGCCGGGCAACGCAGCAGTCGGGAAGACCGTCGTCAGCAGCAGCATGATCGACCGCGTCGCCGCTGGAATTGGACGAACGCTGAAAGAAGTGCCGGTCGGGTTCAAGTATTTCGTCGACGGACTTCTCGACGGCTCACTCGGCTTCGGCGGCGAAGAGAGCGCGGGTGCGTCGTTCCTCCGACGCGACGGGCGCGCCTGGTCCACCGACAAGGATGGAATCATCATGGGGTTGCTTGCCGCCGAAATGACGGCGGCGCTCAGCAAGGATCCCGGCGAGCTCTATGGCGATCTCACGAAGAAATATGGTGACTTCTTCTATGAGCGGATCGATGCGCCGGCGAGTCCGGAGCAAAAGAAAATCCTCGCAGCGCTCTCGGCGAAGGACATCAACGTGTCAGACGTGGCGGGTGAGAAAATACTCAACGTTCTGACGACTGCGCCCGGTACCAAAGATTCCATCGGCGGGATCAAAGTCGTGTCAGAGGGCGGGTGGTTTGCTGCTCGGCCGTCAGGGACCGAGGATGTCTACAAGTTGTACGGCGAGAGCTATCGTAGCGCCGAGCATCTGAAGCGGATCCAGGACGAGGCCCAGACGATCGTACAGGCCGCATTCGACAAATCGAACGCGGCCCGTTGATCCAGTCGCTTAGTTGCTGCCGTTATCACCCGGGCCGGTGAACACCTGGCCGTTGACGGTAATGTTGTCGAGGTAGACGTAACCCGGGTTGGTCGGGATGTCAGTGCCCTCGTCGAACACGATCAGCAGCTCACTGATGGTGAGAGCGTCCGTCGGATTGAACTCGGGTGTGAAGCCAGTGGCCGGCAATGAGGCGATCGCGGTAGGGCCCGGATAGGAATCGCGGATCCAGTTCGCGGCGCTGCCCGGGGTGTGAACGGCGGCCGCGCAGCCAAGGAAGATCACGCCGCGATTACCAGATGCGTCGGAG
>Ga0136846_1213282_pt1 | contig 24328 bp, 33 predicted proteins | sample HopSoiMetagenom2_FD_96841 | JGI IMG/M metagenome (GOLD analysis project Ga0136846, IMG submission 96841) | Grasslands soil microbial communities from Hopland, California, USA - 2 Assembly 2016 (version 4) | ecosystem: Environmental > Terrestrial > Soil > Grasslands | place: USA: Hopland... | reverse complement strand
CAGCGCGGTCAGCTCGGGATCGGCTGTCGGTCCGAGTAGCGCGGTCAGCGCGGCCTCGGAGTCGACCTCCTGGCCGGGTAGCAGCTTCTGCCAGGCCGTCGCCGTCGGGCCGTCGGGTGCCGGAATCCGCACCCGGCCAGCATTACGCCAGATCGTGCCCTGGCCTTTGACCTTGGCCCACATGGGTCCGTCTCCTCCCGTCGTGGCGGCCGCCGTACGGCCCTCGATCAGCTCGGCCAGCAGGCCGAGGATGTTGTCCGACCGGTCCCGGCGGCCCTCCGAGTCCCGAAAGAACGACAGGTGCGTGTGGAACAGGTGCGAGTCGTCACCCGACGACCGGATGCCCAGCGCGTCGAAGCGGTGCACCACCTTGCCGTCCGGGCTGTAGATGACCTCCCGGACATCGCGGGTGCGCGGGTCACCGGCCTCACAGGCGTGCACCAGGGCCACGCTCAACGCCGGCAGAGTCAGGGCACCGTGGGCGAACTGGCCGATGTCCAGGGCGCTCGCCGCGTTGCTGCCCGGCCGGTCCCGGGCGCTCTCCCGCTTGCTGTAGTCGCTCGCGAGGCGGCCCACCCGGGCCAGGTCATCGTCACCCTCGTGATAGCCGCCGCCAGCGGCGTGCGCCGGGTCGCCGACGATGCCGACCTCATTCGGGTCCAGATCGGCGGCGACGTTGCCCGGGTGCATGTCCAGGGTGGCCAGCAGGTAGCGGCGGGTCGCGAGCAGGTCATCGGGTGCGTACGTCATGGCCGCCTCACGCCGCCTCGTAGGTGCCGGTGACGCTGAAAAGATCGGTGCTGGCCCAGACATGCGGCGCGGTCGCCGCGACCGACGCCGCCGCCCCGCCGGACGGGTAATAGACCAGCTCCAGGGCGCTGGTGGATTGCCAGCGTGCCGCGCCGCGGAAATCCTGCGTGCCCGTATCCTGCAAATAGCAGTCCCCGAACAGGCCGGTGAACGCCCCGTACTGGCTGGCGCCGGTCACCGGCAGGCTGAAGCGGGGCAGCGAACCCATCGTCGAGGTGGTGCCCAAGGTGACCTTGATGTTGAAGGTGACCTTCTTGCCGACCTGGATGTACCGGGCCGACACACCGGCGTTGCCCTGCGTGAAGTTCGTGAACGTCGGCACCCAGTCCGACCAGTCCACCGACAGGGCCACGATCTGCGCGGTGATCTGCGCCAGCTCCGCCCCGGTGACCTTGTGCCCGGCCGGCAGCGACGGCGGTGTCCAGCTCATAGCGCCACCACCCCCGGAACCCACAACGTGATCGGTGTGCCCGCCGGGTGCTCGGCCACCACCCCGTTGACGGACCGAGTCACCGTCACCGTCTGCGGCGAGCTGCCACCAGAGGTGTCCGTCACCGTCACCCGCTCGCCGCCGACGTTGATGTCGTACGGAAAGTCGGCAGGGAAGGCCCCCGACGTCGTCAGCAGCGGATCGGAGCCCGGCGTCGCCACCGACCAGGTGGTGTCGTCCGTGTCGACCGCGACGGCGAGGGTCTGCGTCAGCTCCAGCCGTCCCCGGTTGTCGTCACCCTCCACCTCGAACACCTCCCACGGCGCGTACGGGGAACAGTTCAGGTTCGCCAACCAGACGAACGGGGACAGCGTCTCGGCCCAGCCCTCGACGATCTGCTGCACATCGTTCGGCGGATGCTGCGTGGCCTTGCTGGTGACGTTGACGGCGTCGACGCGGGCGCTGACCTGCGTGCGCAGCCAGTCGGTGGCGATCGCCGGTGCGGCGGCCAGGTCCAGGCCGAGGTTCGGGTAGCGGAAGCCTTCGACGGCGCCCTGGTGGACCTGCCACCCGGCCTGGTTGACCAGGTCCGTGTCGTCCTCGACGTTGACCGTCATCGAGGAGTCGTACGTACCGATCGCCGCCGTACCCAGTGGCCCGTCCGCGTCCTCGAAGGTCGCACTGGAGCCGTTCTTGCGGGTGGCGACGACCAGGTTCCGATTCCGCTGATCGTCATCGGTGGGGGTGAACGGGACCGCGAGCTGGGGCGGATCGGCGGCCATGTCCGCGGTCAGCGTCGCCGCGACGTTGTACCGCGACGAGCGGGTCACATAGGTCACGCCAGCGGAGAGCCCGTCGTACAGCACCCCACCGTCGGCGGCCTCACACTCCCGCAAGGTATTCGTCAGGGTGTCAGCCGACTGCGGGCCCATGGCCTTCGTGTCGTCCGGGTCCCCGACGACCGTGACAGGCAGGTTGTTCTCGCTGCCTAGGCGCAGGAGCCGTCGCGCGGCGGTCTCGCCCGGGTAGCCGAGCCCCGCCTCATACAGACTCCCGGCGTCAGCGGAGTCGAAAAATGCCAACTGCGCCACACTCAGCCCGGCCACGTCGCTCGGCGTGAACACATACACGTTGTCGACGACGTCGTTGCCGACCTGCACCTTGAGCAGGGTGCCGATGCTGTGCGGGAACGGGACCGAACCGAGCGACGCCACCGCCGCCGACACGCCGTCGACGAGCAGCTCGGCGTCGACGACGCTCGCGGTCGTCTGCCTCGCAGTGACGTGCAGGTGGTGCCAGCCCCCGGTCGACAGGCCGGACGCGATCAGCACCGTCGCCGCCGCGCCGACGTCCGAACGCCACGGGGTCACCGTGATCCGGTCCCCGTCGGACTGGTGGTCGACCTGGACCAGCCACAGATACAGCAGCCCCGAGGCCAACCAGAACAGGACGGTCGCCTCCGGTGTGCCCACCGGGGTCTCGTCGGAGGTCAGCTTCACCCAGGCCTGCATCGACCAGCCCGTGGTCGACACACCACCGAGGTGGGCCACGGCGGCACCGGTGTACGCGTGGCTCGCCACCAGCTGGGGAAACTTCCCCGGCGCACCACCCATGCCGCTGTCGACCGCAGCTGGTGTCGGCATCGTCCCCGTCAGCGCCGCCCCACCGACCAGCACGGAGCCGAACTGCGTCGCGTCCGCGCCGTCGTCGAGCGTCCAGCCGGCCAGCGGACCGCCGAGGATCATCGCGCGGCGCGCCGCGGACAGCAGCGGGGTCTTGCCCTGCATCAGTCGCCGCAGCACCCCGGACGCCGACACCGTGACGATCGCCAACTGCGCCGAGGTATCCCAGCTGGGTACCCAGCCGTTCGCGCCGCCCTGGAACCGCAGCGCCTGGTCGGCGTTGGTCCCGGTCAGGAACAGGCTCACCCGGATCGGGGTGTTCCGCCGCACGTACGGGCTGTACCTACTGGCCGGGTTGTACGCGGTGTAGTCCCCGGACGTGTTGATCAGCGTGAAACCACACCCGGCCGGCTGACTGGTGGAGAACTCGTCGGAGCGGCCCATCGGGCTGATCGTCACGCCCTGGGCAAGCATCACATCGGCGGTGATGTCGAAGAAATTCCAGGTCTGCGGCTCGGTCGTCAGGTCCGCACCGAAGGCGGCCTCGACCAGGATCCGGGCCTGCTGACCGAACACCTCGACGAGGAACGGCTGGCCACCGACCGGCGACGAAGCCGGCGCGGCCGGGCCGGGCAGGTTGCGCAGGCGCCGGTCGAACGCCATCGTGCGGGCAGCCAGCGACACCGGATCACTCCTTGTGGCAGACCCAGGTGCGCAGGTCGACCGCCGTAGTCGGCGTCGTCGCCCGGACCCGCAGGAACTTCGAGACCGCGATGATCGGCCGCTCGTCGGGCATGAACTGGTAGGTGTAGGTCAGGAACGGGCCCGCCTCGGCGCTGACGCTGCTCAGCGAAACGGCGTCGAACATCCGGGTCGCGGTGATGCTGCCCTCGGCGCTCGCCGTATACCCGGTGGCCGCAGTGCCCAGCGTCAGCAGCGACGCCGGCCCGTTCGGATCGAGCGGCTGCACACCGGACGCGATGTGCGCCGTGACCGTGGCGGCGACGTCCGTCTGGAGCAGCTCGATCACCGCGTCGGCACCCGGCGGGTCATCGATCGTGAAACCCCACGAGATCACCGTCAACTGCCGGGTGCTCGGCGTGGCCAGCTGGAGCATCGTCTTGATCGCGGTGCCGGTGCTGACCGCGGCCTGCGCCGCCGTCGTCACCATCGGCCCGTTGTACGTCTTGTACTCGTGCACGCTTGCTCCTTGAAGTCAGGCTGAGACGGAGACCTGCTTGCCGTCCACGAAGACCTGCACGTAGCCGTGCCGGAACAGCGTCTGGAGCAGCGTTCCGAGGGCGGCGTCAGCTCCTGGGCGCACGCCCAGCTCCATCCGCCGGCCACCACCGCCGGCCATGTCCGCCGGCACGCTGCCGTGCGGGTACACCGCCGACCCCGAGGGCAGCCGCACGATCTCCGTGCCGTGCTCGCCGACCTGCACAATCCCGCCGCTGGCCAAGTGGGGAATCTGCGGGATCATGGGGAAGTTCACGCCCGGCAGCGAGTTGGCCTTGGTGAGGATGCTGTCGATGCCGCGGATGGCGCCATTGACGACGGAGATCAGTGCGTTGATCGCGCCTTTCGCGACGCCCACGGCCTGATGAAAGGCGCCGGAGATAAACCCGGCGATCGCGCCGAACACCGTGCTGATGCCGTCTCCGAGCCAGTGCGTCGCCGCGAGGATCGCATGCCAGATCGGCAGGATCACCGTGTCGTACACCCAGGTCGCGGCGGCGGCGATCCCGTGAACGGCGGGCTCGATGGCCTGGTGCCAGAGCCACATGAACCCGTCACCGATCCAGCCGGCGACCATCGCGATTCCGTGGCCGATCGGCGTGAGGACGGTCTGGTACAGCCAGATCGCCCCGTCCGCTATCCCGTGCCAGGCGGCGACAGCGATTCCCCACAGCCACTGGAAGTAAGCGACGGTGGCTCTGACGAACGGGTCGACCACGCCGTGCCACACGGTCATGATCGCCGGGGCCAGGTACATGGTGAAGATGTCAGCGACCAGATGGATCACGCTCGACGCGATCCGCCACCACCACTGAAAATAAGCGACCGTCGCGTGAACGAACGGCTCCAGAATCGAATGCCAGACCCAAATGAACGGCGCCGCGAGCTGCTTACCCAGCTCGACAAAGAATCGCGCGAACGGGCCCGCGAACCAGGCTCCGATCATCTTCATGAATGACCAGATGTGGCCCCACATGCCGATGAAGAAATCGCGGAAACCCTTCGAGTGCGTCCACAGCAGGACGAACCCTGCGACCAGGGCGACGATCGCGATGATGACCAGACCGATGGGGTTCATCGCCATCGCCGCATTCCAGACCCACTGGGCAGCGGCGGCCATCTTGGTGATGCCGGTCCAGATCTTCGTCTGGACCCAGAACTCCTTGGTCGCCAACGTGGCCGCGATGGTTGCGATCCTCGCCGTGACGAACACGCCGGCCAGTACCCCGAGGCCGATGGCGAGACCCTTCGCCACCGCCTCGTGCTTCGCGAACCAGTTCACCCCGGACTGAATCGCCACCAACATCTTCTGCGCGTACGGCAGCAGGTAGTTACCGATCCGGATGCCGACCGCTTCCAACGTGCCCTTGGTTTCAGCCATTCTCTGGTTGAAGTTCTTCTGAACCGCGGCCCAGCCCTCGATGGTTTGGCCGCCGGCCTTCACCTTTTCGCTGATGACCTCGGTGTTGTGCTGGAATACAGCCATGTTGTCGCCGGTCAGCTGCAACGCGGCCGACATCGACTTCGAACCACCAACCATGTCCGCCAGGGCGGCGATGTACGTCTGCTGTGCGCGTGGCAGATTCGAGACGATCTTCTGCCATTCCTCGGTGTTTTGGCCGACCTTCTTCAGCCGATCCAGCAGCACCAGCCCGGCCGGGCCCATCTTCGACTGAATCGCATCGGTCAGCATCTTCAGGGTGCTGGCCAACCCGTTCTGGCCGAGGTTCTGGCTGACCTTGATCGATGACAGGCCGAGAGCTTCCATCTCCAGCTTGGCCACGTTGGTCGGATGTGCCAGGGCCTTGATCGTCTGGTTCAGGTAGGTCGCTGCGACGGCGGCCGGCGTGCCCTGCGCCGTCATCGTGGCCATCGCCCCGAGAACCTCGTTGAGGCTCACATGCGCGACTGCGGCAGTTGGCGCGACCTTCGACAGCGACCCGGCGAGGGCCTCCAGGGTGGTCTTCCCCTGACCCTCGGCCGCGATCAGGGCATTCGTTGCCTGCGCCGCCTGATCCGCACCCATGTGATACGCGTTCAACGCCGTGGTGACCGCATCGACGGTGGTGTTCAGGTCGGCGGCGCCGACCCTCGCGCCCATCGCCGCGATCTTCAGGACATCGATGCCAGCGGCGCCGTGGAAGCCTGCCGAGTTGACCGTATACAGACCCTTGGCGAGGTCCTCGGATTTCGCACCGACCTCCCCCATCATCTGGAGGATGCCGGCCATATCGGACTTGATGTTGGACTCAGCCTCACCCGCGCCGGTCTGCACGCGGGTCATCGCCGTCTGGAAATCCGCCGCTGCGTCGATGGACTTGGCGCCGAAAAACGCGGCGCCGGCCGCCATGCCGAGGGCCAACTTGTTAAAGGAGCTGCCCGCCCCGCCGATCGCCGGGCCGGTGAGATCCCTGCCGATGATGTTGAAGATCACGGCGGTGTCGCTCACGGAGGATCACCCCCGCTTGCTCAGCGTGATCCGATCATCCGGTCAATGCGGGCCGACTGACTGATGCCGATCACTGCCTTGCGTCCGGAACGATGACGCCCCGTGGAGATCAAAGGCGCGGGCGCGACCGTTACCTACGATGGCGCAACTCTGAAGATCAAGCATCGCGGCTTCGGCTGGGTCAGCGCGCCGGTCCACCAGATCGTCGGGGTCGACCTGCAACTGCCCGGCTTCCTGTCCTCCGGCAAGCTGACGATCTCGACCCTGAGCGCAACCAGGCAGGGCATGATGCCCAATCACCCTTGGCGAGTGCTCTTCACGGGCAAGCAGCTCGCTGAGTTCCAGGCACTGCACGAGCACCTTATGGCCGCAATCCGCCGGTAGTCAGCGCCGCCGCTCAGCTTCCTCGTTCTCCTGGTCGACCCCGGCGATCAGGTGGTCCAGCTCGGCGACCGTGCACTGGCGCGCGATCGGCGGTGGACAACCGCGCTGCGACAGCGCGTACGCGTACTTCAGCCTTCGCTGCTCGCGAGGGCTTTTCCCGAGCCCGAATCCGGCCGCTTCGCCATCTCGGCCTCCAGGAAGCGGATCATCCCGTCCTTGTTCGGCGTGGAGTCCGGGGCGGCCTGCGCCTGCTCCAGCAGTTCGGCCAGCTCACCGCGCTCGTAGTCCACCGACACCTCGCCCTGAGCGAACGACACGTCCTCGAAACGCAGGACGTGGTGCTCGCGGCGCAGCATCGTCCACAGCAACGCGCGTCGGGCCAACGTGGAACCCTTTTGCAGGTTCATGAGGAACTCTTGCCAGGTCCACTCGGTGCGCCGCTCGATGGCCTCACTCTCGTGGTTGAGCATGTCGTCCGGGCGGAACTGCCACTCCCGCTTGTCCCCGTCAGCCGGGGCGTGGGTCAGGATCACGGGCTCAGAATCTCCTTCCGATGCGCGCAGCGCAGGCTTCGCACGCGGCGATCACCGCGGCGTGGTACTCGCTCTTGTGGCCCGACAGCGTGCCGTCGAAGTAGTCCGGGATCGGCGACTGCTGCGTCACCCAGACGCCCCGGCCGTACACCGGGTGCCGCCAATGGGTGCGGTTCAGCCGCCGGGCGGCCATCTTGAACCCGCGCAGGGTCGGCGTCTGCGCGATACGGATTCGCACCCCGGCCGACCGGCCGGCGAAGCGGACCGACACCTTGACCCGACTCGCCAGGTACGAACTGAGCGACGGGCTGGGCGAGATGCCCTTCGACGGGATCGCCCGCAACTTGCCCTGCACCGCGCTGACACCTGGCGAGACCGCTGCCCGGATCGCGACGACGAGGTCTTTCTTCAACGCGGCGCCGTCGGCCTCGGCGCGTAGGACCCGGCCGAGCGCGGTCAGGTTGCGCGCGTCGACCTGGACCTCGATCACGGCTAGCTCGTCGCGCGGCTGTTCAGGCCAGATGTTGGGAAGCTGACCGAAACGGTGACCAGCTTGCCGACGTCACCGCCGATTGGCTTCCATTCCTTGATCCACAAGCTACCGGTGTATTTCGGATTTCCGGTACTGACTGCCGACGAGGTGGGCCTGATCTCGTACGTGACGACGGTGTTGATGATGCCCCAGAAGATGCTGTCCAGGGCCGACGCGGTGAAGTTGTTGATAAAGGTCAGCGCGACGCTGCCGTCCTGCAATCCACCCCGGCGGACCTTGGCGGTCTGGCCGAACGTGGTGGTCTCCAACTCCTCGTAGTCGATGCTCAGCTCGACCTTGTTCGCGTGGTCCGCGACCAACGTTCCGGCCGCCAGGTTGATGTACGCGTCGGTCAGGACGGTGGGCGTGAAGGTCATCTTCGGCTCCCGGGCACGCGAAAAACCCGCCACGGGCCTCCGGGCGGGTCAGGGTTGGTCAGGTCGAATGGCCGGCCCACGCGCGGCCGGAGAGGTCTACTTGTGGGCGATCCCCGCGGCTACCGCGAACAGGACGCTGGGATTGGTGGCGCCACCGGCGACAGTCCACGCGGCCCGCCAATAGTCATCCGTGATCGCGCCGTCGATCTTCATCGTCTGGCCGTCCAGCGCCGACGAGACGGTGAACGTGCCCCTGTCGGTCGCGCTGGTAAAGCCGGAGTTGTCATCCGACTGGATCTTCACCGTGAGTGTGGGCGAGCCGGAATCGGCCGTGATCGACAGCAGGTGGTACGTCACATACAGGCTCTGAGCCGAGGACAACGCCCCGAGCTGCTGCGCCGTACCCGTCCCGGTCGCCGTGCGCGCCGTGCCCTGCGGATGCAGCACCGCCCCACGGGCAACCGGCCAGGTGCCCTTCAGGTCCACCGTCGCGGACAGCAGCTTGCCGACCTCACCCATCGGCTTGTAGCTGCACTCCAGCACCCGCGTGACATACGCCAGCGTCCCAACAGCACCCGAGGTCGGGATCACCGTGAGCGGGACCGTCGCGACACCCAGGTTCGCCCAGAACGTGTCGTCCGGCATGCTCAGGTCGCCGGCCTGCCAGAAGTGCCCGATGTTGGCGCTCATGTCGGCCAGGCCGCCACAGCGTTCCTTCGCCCCGCCGCTGGCGAACGTGGTGCGGTCCAGTTCTTCGTACTCGACGCTGTACTCGATCTTGTTCGAAACCCCGGTCGCGTCGGCCGTCGCGATGTAGATCCGACAGTCCGTGAGCACCTGCGGAGACAGACTCATAGCGCCCTCCTCAGGCCCAGACGCGGACGTCGATGAGGGCGCCGAGGTACTCCACGCCGCCGATTTGGTAGAGCCGGTACATGCCTCGGAACCGGCCCACATGCAGGGTTTTCGCGGCGCCGCCGAGCGTCTTGTCGGCCTGCAATGCCGCCTTGACCGAGGTGGCGCCGGACGGGTTGATGAACCCGACGAGCAGCGCCCGACCGGCTTCGGTGTCGCCGCGGGAGGTGAACACGCCGCAGGTGAACAGCGTTTCGACCATTCCGTCGCCGCCACCGCTGAACGTCTGGTCGTACTCGCCCTCGACCTCGGTGGGCGCGAACGTGGGCGGGTCGATCGCGTCGCTGAGCGAGGGCAGGCACTGCAAGCCCGTGATGACGTCGGCCGCGTCGGCCAGGCCCTGCTGGATCGCCTCGAAGTCCATTAGGCGAACCCGGGCAGGATGTAGCGGGAGATCGCCTTGTCGTAGTCCGGGTCGTACCGCGAGACCCGCACCACACCCATGTCGCCGAACCCGGCCACACCCTCAGGGCTGCCACGGCGCCGGTAGCGGCGGTGCGCGAGCAGCAGGGTCGCGTCATGGATCGGGGTCGGCACCCGTGGCCACCCCCACCTCGCGGTGATCCGAATGCGGGTCAGCGGGGTGATCCGCCACACGTTCAGGGGGCGCAGCAGCGCGGTGACCGGCCAGCCGCTCGTCGGCGAGTTGTCCGGCATCGGCTCGTAATCGGTGATCGCGCTGCCTGTGAACACGCCGGCCGACACGGAGCCGATCTCCACGATCAGGCCCGTCGTGGAGCCGATGTCGTCGACGAGCAGCTGCTCGCCGTCGACGGTGCGGATGATGCGGTACCGCGGGTTGAAGATCCGTGCAGACACGACGCTGTCGAGCCAGAACCGCCGACCGGTGTCGTCATCGATCTGCCGGGACGCGGCTTCGATCGCGGCGAGCAGCTCGTCGTCGCGGACGGTGTCGGTGCGGTCTACCCGGCCGCGTAGCTCCGCGAGGGCGGCGTACTGGCGGGCCGGCTCGTACGTGGTCCAGGTGAGCGGCTCGACGTCCGAGGCCGAGCCGGTGCCGACCCATTCGGCCAACCACCGGCCCGGATTGGTCGACGAGCAGGCGATGTCCTTGCTGTACGCCCCAGTGCCGGTCTTGGTGATCTGGCTGGCTGCGTAGGTGTATGTGATGCTGGTGCCGTCCGGGTCCGTGACGACCAGAGACACGGTCGTCGGGTCCGTCGCGACACCGCTGACCGCGAACGTGTTGCTGACCGTCGCGATCTCGTTGGCGTGGTTGTACAGAACGACCGCCGACACGGGGGATCACCCCCGTCTCGGGTCAGCTCACGGATGAGGTGGAGGTGCGCCTGGCGGTCACCGCCGCGGTGCTGGTGGCCTTGACGTTCGGGACGCTCGGCGCGGTGATCGGTAGCGCGGTGTCGGTTTCGGTGGCGATGCCGAGCAGCTTGGCCTTGGCCCGGCCCAGCGTCAGCGCTGTTTCGGTGGTCGAGGCGATCCCGAGTAGGCGGGCCTTACCGCGCCCGATAGGCAGCGCGGTGTCGACCTCGGCGGCGATCCCGACCGCCCGGGTCTTCACCCGGGCCAGCGCCAGGGCCGCCTCGGCCGTGCTGGCGACGCCGAGCAGGCGGGCCTTGGCCCGGCCCAGCGCGATCGCGGTGTCCGTCTCCGAGGCGATACCCAGGGCGGCGGACTGGCCCGTCGCGACCACGATCACGTCGTCGAAGAAGTTCGTCTGCGCACTCGTGCTGTCGGCCAGCCCGATCGCGCTGTACTTGAACTTGCCGTTGTGCAGCGTCCCGATACCGGTCGAAGTGCCGTCCGCGAGGGCCACGAGCAGCCCACCGGCCGAGGTGACATCCGAGGCCAGGTCGTTCAGGGTCGCGACGTAGTGACCGTTCGGCGCGTAATGCTGGGTGCGGTAGTACGTGCCAGGGGTCAACGTCACCGGCGTGTCCCAGGCCACCGAGTTGTACGCCCCGGTGGTGACCGCCGCGTACGCCTTCTCTGCCAGCAGATTCCCGGTGCCGTCCGCGGTCAGCTCGTACAGCCGGGCGGTCGGCTCGGACGCGACGTAGCTCACCGTGCTGGCGAAGAACCGGTGATGCGTGCAGCTCACCGAGGCGGTCACCCGGAACGTGGTGCCCGTGTTGATACTCATGCCATCCGCGGAGTCGCCAACGACCGGCGACGCACTGAACAGGGAGTCCGCCACCCGCCGGCCTCCTGGCTACGAGGCGCGGGCGAAGACCGCCACCTGCGCTGTGACGTCGGAGCCGTCCGGGGTGATGCTGAAGTCGTGGAATGAGATCGGCACCAGACTGCTGTCGGTGCCCGCCCCGGTGTCCGGGTCGTAGGCGATCAGCACATCGCTGATCGCGTTACCCGTGGCGGCGGTCCAGACCTGGTCGGCGATGTCGATGTCGACCCGGTCGTTGGTGTCGTCCACGGTCACGGTCACGCTGGTCACCGTCTTGCGGCCCATGGTGCCCTGCTCGTTGTTCGCCGCGGCGAGCAAAGCTGCGACGTCGTCGTAGTCCTTGAGGGTCGCGTCAGACTCGACCCCGGACGCCTCGATCGGAATCACGATCAGGCCGTCACTGGCCGCCGGAAGGCCACCGTAGTAGGCGATCTTCCCCTTGCTGATGTTGAAGATGAAATCCGCCATGTCAGCCCTCGACCCGCTCGCAGATCCACCCGGTCCAGTTCGGCCGGCCGTCGTCGAGCTGCTCGAACCCGGCCAGCCGGTACCGCACCGGCCCGGTCGCCGTCTTCACGGTCACCTGGACGTCGACAGCGCCGTCGTCGACGAGTTCGCGGTCGATGAAGCTGGTCGGGAAGACATGCTGCTCGGGCGGGTCGCCCTGGATCCGGACCTGGCCGGCCGCGTTGCGGCGCAGGACCAGGGTCGATTTGAAATCGGTCACGACCGCCTCCTCTGGGGCTGTGCGCCACCAGGCGGGCGCGGGTCGGTCCGGCCCGCCCTGCTGAGGGCGGGCCGGTCGGAGTCGGTCAGGTGGCGACGCAGTACGGCACGGTGGCCGCGGCGGTCGGGGTGGCGATCGTCGCCGGCGCCGTGTCGGTCAGCGCCGAGCCGGACGTCTGCGCGAGAACCTTCTGCCCGGTGAGCACCGCCGCAGAGGTGTGCAGCGTGATCCCGAACAGAGTCGGCACCGTCGAGGCGACCACGCAGACCGCCGCGTAGTAGATCCCGGTGACGCTGATCCGCTGCACGGTGCCCAACGCGAGCGTCTTGACCGTGTTCGCCGCCCAGGCCGTCGAGGTCTGGTCCGCGGACTGCGACAGCAACGCCGGCGTGGCCGCCGTGTCGTACAGGGCGAACCACCAGTTCGTCGGCGTCCCGGCCGCGGTGGTCGCGGACCGGAACGTCAGGTTGGTGACGACGTCGCCGGCTTCGAGGTAGATCGCCGTCGACAGCATCACCGCACTGGTGAACGCGGTGTTGTTGCTGGTACACGACCGGCGGTCGAGGTTCTCCCGGAACGTGGCGGACGGGGAACCGTTCAGCATCCAGATCGGGTTGGTGGTGGCGTACTTGCCACGGCCGAGCGGCATCAATTACCTCCTCTGCGCCCGCCCCGGCGGGGAACGGCGCGCTCACGTGGCGTGTGGTCGGCTGCGTCATCGCCGGCCGGTTCGGGCTGTGGCCGGTCGCCGAGGCGCGCCAGCTCGGCGTCGACGGCGGCGAGCCGCTCGGCGCGCGTCGGGTGGTCCTCGGCGCGCTGAAGAATGGCTGCCCGCTCGGTGCGGACGGCCTGGATGCGGGCGTCGTCCATGCGTTCTCCTCCCGGCCGCACACCACCCGCCCACGCTCGGGCGGGTGGTGTGCGGGTGCGGACTAGTAGCCGCTCGGGGCCGCGAAGCCGGTGCCGCCCATGGTGGCGATGGCCTTCGGGTACCGGCCGGCCATCAACGCGACGTACGCGTAGACCTGGATCCGGACCTGCATCGTTCCCGAGAGCACCTCGGTCAGCGTGCGGGTCTGAAGCGATCCTTCCCACAGGTAGATGTCCGAGGTGCGCACCGCGAGGGCCTGGTCCTCGGTGCCACCGCCGAGCGTGGTCGGGATATTCGCGTCGATCAGAACCGGCAGGCCGAGCAGGATCCCGACCGGGCCCTCAGCTGACACCCCGGTTTGCAGGGCCATCGGGTTGAACTCCTGGGCCTGCATCGGCGTGATGAACGGCCGGTTCGAGCTGTCGAGCTGGGCGGCGAGCCAGTACCAGCGCCGCGGGTGCATGAAGTAGGCGGTCGGCGGCAAGAACCGGTTCGTGCTGATCTGCGACACGGCCTGCGCGAACGCCGGGTACATCTCCGGCGCCGTCGGCGAGCCATCGGTGTACGTCACCGCCACGATGGAGCTGACCTGCGTCACACCGGTGAGCTGCCCCGACGAGCCGGTGCCGTAGATGGCCTGCCGGTCGAGCTGCATGTTGTAGTCGGCCAGCAGGTCGGCGTAGACGATGCTGTCGAACCCGACCGGGGACTGGTCGAGCAGCTGCATCGCGATGTCCTGCTGCCCGGCGATGGTCTTGACCGGCGCACTGATCGTGGTGTCCGTCAGGTCGGTCGAGGTGATCGTCGCAGCGTCCGCGGTCTGCACCCCGGTGGCGGTGCCGGTGGCCACCTTGGGCACGTTGATGCTGTCGGTGCCCGGGGGCAGGTCCATCGTGCGCAGGCTGTTGGCGAACGGCCGACCGGCCCGCAGGTACGGCACGTATTCGTCCATGAGCCACAGCGGCGGAACGAAGTAGCCGCCGGTGCCGTCGGTGCGGTTCGGGTTGGTCCGCTTCTCGAACGAGGCGCCCAGTTCCCGCTTGCCGTCTTCGCGGTCCTTGGCCCGCTTCGGCAGGTCGACGTCGATCTCCCGGCCGTGGCGCTTGAGCCGCTCCCAGGCGTCCGGCTCGTTCTTCAGCTGCGCCCGGGCCAGGTCCAGGAAGTACGAGCCGCGGCTGCCGCGGCCGTAGGTGGTCGGCTCGGAGGTGATGACGGCACCGCCGGAGCGGGCCTGCCCTGTCTGGCCGGAGTCGGCGAGCATCTGCGCCGCGGCCTGCTCACGCTTCTCGTCGGCCTCCAGGTCTGTGATGCGGACGCGGAGGTCTTCCAGCTCGGTGTCGATCTTCGCTACGGCGGCGCGGCGCTCGCCGAAGGTGGTCTTCTCGTCGTCGGTCAGGTCACGGTTCTCGGCCTGCGGTGCGACCAGGATCTGGTCCCGGGCGGTCGCGGCCGTCTTGCGCTGCTCCAGCAGCTCGGCAAGACGCTTACGGAGGATGGCGAGCAAGGCTCGCTCCTTTCGTGAGGTGCGGAAAGGGCGGGCCTGGTCCGTTCGAGTGGTGGTCCGAGTGGTGGCGCGCGGCAGCGCGCTCCGGGGCGGACTCCGGGGCGTCGGTAACGCAGGCGGTTAACCTCGGCCTGTGGTGGTCGAGGTGGGTCTGGATTGGGTGCGGCGCTTCCAGCGATCAGCGGACCGGCCGGCGTTCCTGCGCGCCTGGTCCTACGACCTGCGGCGCCAGGCCGACTGCTGGTGGGTGCCGGCCGACCGTCGCATGCAGCTGCTGGAGATGGCGTACGCCGCGCGGTGGCAGGCGTCCGACCTGGAGTGCTAACCCTGCGCGGAGGCCAGGGCCAGGTACAGGCCCAGCGGGTTGCGCTGCTGCGAGTTGACCTGGGTGTCCGCGGCGGTCATCGCCGCGCCGCACTGGTCGCAGTAGGTGGCGTCGGCGTCGTTCATCGCACCGCATGACGGGCACGGCACCGTGTCGTCATCGTCCTCGCCGCTACCGGTGTCGACAACCACGACGGCAAGGCGCTGCTCCAGTCGGGCCACGAGCGCCCGAGCGGCGGCAGGTTCCATCCGGTCGATGTCCTGGCCGCGCATCGCCGCAGCGACCGACGTGGCCGGGTTGGCGCCAAAGTTCACCACGGACACGTCGCCACGGTGGATGTCAACTTCCAGGATGTCGCGCTGGTCGTAGTCCGGGGACCACTGCTGGCGGGACACCCGGAACGCGTAGCTCATCCCGTCCACGTTCTTTTCGTCGATCGACAGCACCATGTCCCGGATGTCCGTGCGTTCAGTGTTCAGGTCAGCGGCGATATGCAGACCGGTGGCGTCCTCGGCCAGGCGCAGGGTGCCGGCCTTGGTGTAGGCCATCGACAACCCGCCATGGTTGAGCAGTAGCTGCACCTGCGGGTTGGCGTTGAGGGTGCGCTGAAACGCTCCAGCGCGGACGACTTCGGTGTAGGAGCCGAGCCAGTCGTACATCTCGTAGCCCGCCTCGACCACCGAGGCATAGCCCTCGATCGTCGACATGCCTGCGGTGGCGCCGGCGCGGACCTCCAGCTGGACCGGGTAGGCGCGCCGCTCCGTGCCGGTGACCTTGCCGCGGCTGCTCTTGTCCATCACGTCCCCGCATTCAGCTTGGCTTGGTCCTTGACGGTGATCGCGGCGAGATCCGCTTTCTGTTCCGGTGTGAGCGGCGGCCGGTCCTCCAGCTCGCGCGCCTCATCCGGGGTGAGGAAGTTCGCGCCGATACCGATCGAATGGGCCCGGTACCGGGTCAACAGATCCGTTTCCAGCAGCGCCCCACGGTTGAAACGCACCGTCCAGGCCGGCTTGATCAGCGACGACAGGGCCGCCTCGACGTCGCGCAGCCACCGATTCAGCGTGAATTTGAGGAAATCGATCGACCGTTGCTCAACGTTGGCGTACGTCATGCTGCCGCCGGTCTCGTAACCCAGGATCTCGGCCACGTTCGGGCCATAGATCCGGGCACTATCCGCCGCGCTGAACTTCTGGGTCTCCAGGAACTGCGACTCATCCGGCGCGACCTGCAACGCCTTCCAGTCCCAGCCCTTGCCCAGCACCAGCGGCTCACGCCGACCGTGGATCGCCGCCAGAAACCGCGCCTTGACCCCTTCGGCCTGCGTCTGACCGATCTCCGCCTCGGTGTTCGTCAGCACCGCAGAGGGATGGGCCCCGTCCGCGAACCACGCCATCCCGAACCGGGCCGCGGACAGGCCCTGCCCGATCGTCGTCGCGTGATACGCGATCGGCGACAACCCGAGCAGCCGGCCCGGCATCACGTACGAACGCCGGTGCCACATCGTCTCGCCGTCGCCCAGGCCCCGCCCGTCGACACGCCACTTCACGCGGCCGGTCTGGCGGTCCCGCCAGCCGTGCACGTCGTCCGGGTACAGCAGCGGCACGTACATGTCGCCGCGGTCGTCCATGTACGGGCGGCCGTAGGTGTTGCCCCGAGCCAGCTTCGAAACCAGGTACTGGTAGATCCAGTCCGGTGCGCCGTAGCCGTCACCGCCCGGGTCAAGCACGGTGCGCGGGCTGCGGACGATCGCCGTGCCGGCGTAGGTGTCGATCGGCAGCTGTGCCGCGACCGACGCGATCAGGTCAATGGACGACCAGACCGCCACCTGCTGCAACGCCGTCTCGAAACGGCGCAGGTCCGCCGCCGCCGAGTCGTAGCCGCCACCCCACGCGGAGCCGGGCGGCGGGATGATGTGCGCCGAACCCCACTCGGCCCGCTGCTCCATCCGGTGCCGTCCCGGCGTGCGGATCCCGAGCCACTCACGCCAACCCACCGAGAGGCCCCCTCTCGGGTCACCACACGTTGGCCAGCGGGTCGTATTCGCGCACGAGCAGCGGGGACCAGGTCACGTACAGCCAGTGGGCCAGGGTCCACGCCTGGAGCAGCTCGGCGCCCTCGGTCTTGTAGTCCCAGGTCGTCCCCGCCCCGAGCGGCCGGGTGGTCGCGCCGGCGGCGGCCAGGTTCAGCGGCGCCTCATCGAGGTGGACCGTCGTTCGTTCGGCCAACGCGTCGATCACCAGCCCGTAGGCGAGGGCGACATCAGCCGCCCACGGCACCGCCACCTGGCCACGCTGCGGCTCGTCGCGTTCCTCCGGCTCGGCAATCCCGGCCTCGCGCAGCGGCTGGAGTAGGGTCGCCGACGGGCCCTTGTCCTGCACCGCCCACCCGACCGGGTTCCAACGCTCCTGAAGCTGCTGGGCGCGAGCCACCACCCAGGCCGTGCCGGGCCGGTAGTCCACGATGGAGACCTGCATCCGGCCGTCCCCGCGCGGCCCGACCGCGGCGATCGCGGTGTGCGTGCGCTTGTGGTTGACCACAATCGCCATCGCCACGTCCGCGGGCCGCTCGGCGACCACGGCCAAGTCGTGCCACAGCTCGTCAGGGATGACCCCGCCGGTGGCCTTCGGCTTGATCTCCAACGGCCAGATCCCGAGCCGCTCGCGTGCGAACGACGCCGGTGTCCGCTTGACCATCGCCCGGAACTCTTTCTCGACGAACTTCCACGGGATCCGGGTACCGACCGCCGGGTTCGTTCGCGCCCAGTTCGCCCGGTCCGCCAGATCCACGCCGCCGAGGTTGTCGAGGTCGCCGGCCAAGCCCCAGTCCCGATAGGCCAGGGCGTCGTCCTGCGCCCACGGCTCGTCGCCCTGCTCGCGCTCGATGCCCGGGTCGCCGCGGTAGCGCAGCGAGTACAGCACCTCACCTGAGTCGCCCTTCAGCGGCGGCGACGACGCGTAGACGATCTGCGGGTTCGGTCGGGCCGACATCGTCGGCAACAATGCGGACTGCTGCTCCGGGGTATACGCGTACGCCTCGTCGATGATGACCAGATCGCCGCTGAACCCTCGACCGGAACCCTCCGAGCGGGCGATGAACCGGATCCGCCGCGGCTCGTCGAGCACCACGCCATCGGCTACCAGCAGGTCGAAACCGCGGCCGTTGTTGTCGTGATAGACCTTGACGTCGCCCTCGCCGAGCTCCCCGGCTTCAATCAGGCGGCGGAACAGCACCTTGAGCCGGATGAACAGCTCGATCGCCGTCTTGTACTCGTGGGCCGTCCACATAATCAGCTTCTCGCCGAACAGCAGGATCCCGGCCAGGACCCGGGCCTCCAAGATGGCGCCCTTGCCGTTTTGTCGGCTGACCAGCTCGCAGTACTCGAAGCACACCCACCGGCTGACGTCGTCGACGGCGAGCATCGTGGTCAGCGAATCCTGCTGCCACGGATCTAGGAACAGGCCGGCAGCCTCGGCGAGAGCGATGGCCATCTGCCCGTGGCTGCGCTCGCTGGGCGGGTGAGTGTCAACCCGCGGTCGAGTTGCCGCGGCCGGCAAGCCGAGAGGTGAGGTCGGCAAGGACGCCACCTCCCGAGGGCTTCACTCCCGCCGGCCGGCGGGCGCCGGTTCCCGAGGTGCGCACCTGACCGCCCATCCCGCGCCGGGGTGCGGCACCTGCCGTGCCGCGAGACTGGCGCAGCTCGGCCAGGAGCTGCTTCAGCGCGACCTGCTGCTGGCGGGCCTCAGACAGGACCTTGTCAACGACGATCTCGGCCTCGCGGGCGTCGTCGTCGACGAGCAGACGCATCCACACGTCGATGTCGCCGCGCAGGACCTGGTCGAGGCGGTCGAGGCGGTCCGCGAGCCGGCACGCCTCCTCCAGCAGCACCCGTTCAGCCGGTGCCAGCTCACCCTCGTCGAGGACGTCCCGCCACAGCCGTCGGCCGCGAGTTCCCAGGCCAGTGGGTGATGGTGTGACGCTGTCACGCGTGACTCGGGGCGTGACGGTGACGGTGCTGCCGTCGCAGCGGTCGGGGTCGCAGCGCGAGTGGTTGCCCCGCTTGTGCGCTCTGTAACGAGCCTGGCGCTCAGCGCCGGTCCGGTCGGCCACCCCGCCCCCCAAGATCCGGAACAGAGAGATGGGAGGGGGATTGGGCGAGGGGTCGTCCGGCGTGTCCGCTACAAAAAAATTGTCCGTTTCGCCCGACACGCACGCTTCGCGATCGTCGTGACTAAGAGTGACTACCAGTCGAGCGCCGGCCTGTACATGCTGGCCACAGCCCTGGTACCCCGCTCCTGGTTGCACTTGCGTCCGCAGGTGGGGCAGCCATTGACCCCGTGGGCGGGTCGCATGCCGTGCGGGTCGACGGGCTGCTCGCTGTCCACACTGATGGGCACCAGGTGGTCCGCGTCGGTGGCGCCACCGTGTCCGCAGATCCAGCACAGCGTGCCGTACATCTCGAACATCTGCTGGCGTGCGGTGCGGTACGGCCGGCCCTTGCGGTGGCGCAGCCTGGACATCGGCTAGCCGGTCAGGCCGGCGCCGGCCTGGATGTACAGCCCGGCCAGGATGAGCAGCGCGTACACGGCGTGGGTGACGATGCTGTCGATCCAGCGCGCGTGCGTACGCAGGAGACGTGCGGGCATCGCGCCTCCTGGCGTGCTCAGTTCGCGGTCGGGTCGATCCAGGGTGCCGAGGCTTCGTAGCCGACGATGTCGGCGAGCAGAGCGCCGTCGGTCTCGGTGATGCGCTCGACCACGACGTGCGTTGTGCGCCCGTTCGGGAAGCTCATCTGTATGGGCTCGCGGGTTTCGAGCGCCCGGTGCAGCCATTCGCGTTTGTCGACGGACACGGTCATGGTGCCTCGCATCAGCGGTGTGGTCATCGCGCCTCCCGTGGTGGTGGCGGGGTGCGCAGGTCCGGCAGGGCGCAGGATACGGCGCCCCGCGTGGCCGGCCTTGGCCCTGTTCCGGGGGCGTTGACGCACCCCGCCGTTTCACCGCACCACCGCCAGGGGTGGTCTACAGGCGCTTGGCGTGGCGCCAGGTCTGGTAGGCGCGGGCGGCGTGGGCGTTGCCGGCGACGTGGTGCTCGTGGGACCAGCCGTCGAGCGCGGCCACGAGGGCGAGGTCGGCCGGGTCGCCGGTGGGCGGCGGTGTCGGGCCCGGCAGCACCGGGAACGGTTCGCCGGTCAGCTCGGTGAACCCCTGCGCCAGGGCGTGCAGGTCGATGCCGGCCGGGTTCGCGCCGGCGGCGGTCAGCCACTCCGGCGAGATGGTGACCCAGGCTTCTTCGACGTAGCGGCCCCACCAGTCGGCGGAGAACGGTTGTGACTTGGACCAGGTGATCGCCTTGTAGCCACCTCGGGCCTCGTAGCCGAGGTTGACGGCGTGGCCGCCGGCGATCCCGCCGTCATCGGATACGAGATGCCACGCCTGGCCGGCGTCGAACTGGTCGATGGCGGCGTTGGGGAGGTTCACGCCGAGCATCAGGTGGCCGAACAGGTACAGGGCCGCATCGACTTCGGTCCTGTCGTGGACGTTGACCTCGGCGAATGCCGCGATCTGGTGACCGCCGATGCCGGCCTTGCGCCAGTAACTGAGCGCGTCCTGGATGACGGTGCCCTGGTCGGTGGGGTTGTTGCCAGGTGGGCCGGCGGCCGGGTCGAATCCGGTGACGGCGCTGTACGCGGCGAGCAGGTCTTCGACGGTGGGCATGGTGCCGGTGCCGCGGCCGTAGCTGGTGATCGCTTCGATCATGTGTCCGGCGGCGGCGAAGACGCAGCAGCCCCACTGGTCGTTGCCGTACATGGGCCAGGTGTTGACCTGGTTGATCCAGTCGACCACGGGCGGTGTGGGTGGAAGCGGGCCGTGCAGGAACGGGCCGAGCGCGAGGCGGGGTGCTTCTTGGCGTCCGCGGGGTGGGCGGCGGCCGAGCTGGTACGTCATGCGGCGGTCCCCTTCGTCAGCCCGGCTAGTTCGGCGCGGAGCCGGTCGACGGCTTGGGTGCGGCGGTCGGTTCCGCGTGGGCCTCGGTGGGAGACGCCGGATAGCGCGGTGTCGCGTTCGACGGCGAGGGCGTGGCGGACGTCGTAGAGGGGGCGGCCGTCGCGACCGGTGCCGGCTTGGGTGATGAGGCCGCGCCGGATCCAGGTGTAGAAGAGCTGGCGGGTGACGCCGCAGCGGCGGGCGCAGAGGAAGGCGGGGAGGTTGACCTCGTCGGGGTTCACGGCACCTCCCGTTTTCGGGCAGCGTGAACCAGCGGTGACCCAAGTAAAACCGACGATGGCGATCTTCGACAAGCGTGGTGTGGGTGACGCGCCGAAGGGTGGCCGTTCGGCCGATGGTGTAGCTCTTCGAGCTGGTCGGGCTAGGGATCGGCGGCGTCGGTCAGAGGATGGCCCGCCAGGCGATGACGATCAACCAGATTGCGCCGGAGAGGATCGCGAGCGTGACCACGACGCTGAACGCCACGCCGACGATCAGTGAGGTGCGCGCGGTCCAGCGGGCGATCGGTGGGCGGCTGCCGTAGTCGTGCCACTGCTCTGGGATCGTTCGGCGGGTCATGGTGTCCAGCCATCCGGAGAGATCTTGGGATCTGGCGCGGTCATTGCGTCCGGCTGGAGCCACTCCGCCATCCGGGACACGTCGTAGCAGCCGGCCGACTTCCACACGTCCGAGTAGTGCGCGTGGCAGAGCCGGATCTCGTCGCCGTTCTTCCAGTCCCGACCCGCGAGCCGGCCGTCAGCGGCGACGTGGAGCAACATCCGGCCCCTCTCCTCGCAGCCCGGGGCAACGCAGGCGGGCAGCAGCATGTCCTCACATCGATGGGCGAGGTCACGGAAGACCTCCAGCTCGAAGTCCTCCGGGTCGAGGTCGAGGCGCGCGAGCATTGCCGGGTCGGCCCGGTGGCCGGCGAACGCGGACCGGCCGTCCCGGCTGATCGCGAGGACGTGCAGCACGTAGTCGACGTGGCGCATCAGCGGTTCCAGTGCCCGCCACCGCTCCGGGCCGAGGCGCACCCACGAATGAGCGCGGGGGAAGCCGTCCGCCACCCAATGCGGCAGCCCTGCCGGCTCAGCCGGGCGTGGGCCGTGCCGGTAGATGTGGCGACCCTCCGGCGTCTGCCGCGGCTTCCCGGTGGTCTGGTTGTACTCCAGGGCGTAGGTAACGACGTCCGGCACGTCGAAGATGGATGCCTCGGTGGCGGCAAAGGTCACGGGGATGCCGACCTGCACCGTGTTCCAGTGGCTCGGCAGGTTCGGGAGCGTGTAGGTCCGGCCATCAGCGTGTCCGCCGAATAGTTCGATCTCGAACTCCATCACTCCACCACCCATGTTGGGTCGTAGCCGGGCCGCTCGGCGTAGATCGAGGCGAGGTCGGCCAGATCCCCGCAGGGGTGGGTCTCGTTGCAGTGCCCGCAGTAGGTGATGCTCCACGGTGTGCCGTCTTCGTCGGTACCGCTGTCGTGAGTTGTGTGCCGCGCGAGGATGCGTCGGTGCGCGGCTACCTGGCGTAGCACGTGGGCCGGGTCGTGGAGTGCGATGTGGACCAGCTCGGCTGGCATCAGCGGGTACTCGTCGTCGGGCTTCGCCGGTTCTTCGGCCGCGAGGATCGTCCGGGCCGCGACATCCATGGCGTGGGTTGTGTGGTTGTTCAGCTCGTCGCGGATGATGTAGTGCCGCCAGTCGGGTGCGCCGCCATACGTGGTGGCGGCCTGGCGCGCGATCTGCTCGTCGTGGTTGATCTGGGCGGTCAGCCACTCCATCAGGTCATTGCTCACGACACCTCCAGGCATTCCGGGCAGTCGACTGGTCCACGTCCGGGGATCTCGTTGCGCGCGGCCGGGCAGCCACGTTTCCCGCAGCGGGTGAGGAGCTGGTATCTGGCGATCGACCCGGGCTCGCCGCCGAAGATGGCGTGCGTGCGCTGGTCGAACCAGTTCCAGGCGGTGAGCGGAACGTCGTCGGAAACTTCGACGACGGCGCCTTTGTAGTCGAGCCAACGCCTCATGCCGCGAGCCGTTCGACGAGGCCGGCGTCGATGCGCAGCACGAGGTGGGTCAGGGCGCCTTGCGGTGTGGCGCTGAGTCGGGTGACGTAGCCCGGACCGAACATCGTGCGCTGCCCGTCGGCGACCTTGACGGACACCTGGCCACTTACCTCGGGCGGGACCTGGTCGGTGAGTCCGTCGACCATGATGATGTGGTTCGAGCGGCCGGGGATCTTGCGGTTGCGGGCGGCCTCGTCGGGTACGGAGCACGGCTGGATGACCTGGTCGCAGATACGGCAGCGGTACTCGATGTGGGTGTACCCCTCGCCGCCACACGCGCCGTTGCAGGAGCCGTCGCACGGCATCGCGATGTCAGATGCCTTGAGCGTGGGTAGCCCGCCGTCCTTGGCCCAGGCGTGGTAGTGCCCGGCGACGTCGACCATTTGCCACGTCGGGTCGGGCTTGGTGGCGATCCCGCTGGAGACGTCGATCCAGTCCTGTTCCAGGCGCACAGTGCAAGGCATAGGTGGGCCGCTGTTGACGCTGACGGTCATCGGCTCGCGAGCCGCCGCGCGTACCCGATCCGCCTCGGCTGCCATCGCGCCTCGGATCGCGGTCTTAAGTGAGGGCGCGGCCACATCCAGGTTGACGACGCCGGGCATGGCGGCGCCGAGTGCGCGGAGTCGCTCGCCGGGATCGGCCGCTTGGCGCAGTGCGGCGATCTGTGCGCGGAGTACGGCGTGTTGGGCGCGCAGCGTACGAGCCAGGGCGCCGGTGGCCGGCTCGCCGGCGACGATGCCCTGATCCAGCTCGGCCTCGGCCTGGTCGAGGAGGCGGTCGACGTCGGTCACGGGTTGATCCTTTCGACGATGAGTGCGTGCTGGTCGGGGTCCCAGCCGGTGACCTGATAGCTGGCCTCGCGGCCGGACCGGTCGTTGCCGAGGTACAGGGTGCTGGCCGCGACGGTGAGCCGGTCGGGTGCGGAGTGCGCGAGCAGCCCCAGCGTGATGAGCGCCCGGTCGGGTGCCTCCTCCACGATGGTCCGCGCCTCGATGCGGGTCACGACGATGTCGCCGTGGCTGACCACGGTGGCGATGTCGTGCTCGTCTACGAGGACGCGGGGCGGCTGGCCCTGCCCGAGCTGGGCGGCCTGCTCGTACTGGGTGCGCAGCGCGTCGGTGGTTGCGTCGTCCGTCATGCCGCCTCGCTCCAGACGAGTCGGAACGGGCCGCGCACGCCGGCGTTGTGCCGCTCGGCGGCCGCCAGCGCGAGCCTGACCCGTTCCTCTGGGTCGTCGATGCCAGCGGTGGCGGCCAGGGCGCCGAGGGCGACGTCCTCGCCGCAGCCACACGCGGCGTACCCGTCGGCGGGTTCGCCGATCTGGTAGTCGCTGTCGACGACGAACAGGCGGCCGGTCACGCCGACGAGGAACTTTCCGCCGGTCTCCTGTTCGTTGTCCTT
>Ga0136846_1218541_pt1 | contig 24334 bp, 23 predicted proteins | sample HopSoiMetagenom2_FD_96841 | JGI IMG/M metagenome (GOLD analysis project Ga0136846, IMG submission 96841) | Grasslands soil microbial communities from Hopland, California, USA - 2 Assembly 2016 (version 4) | ecosystem: Environmental > Terrestrial > Soil > Grasslands | place: USA: Hopland... | reverse complement strand
TGTTCTCTGTCTTTTTTATTCCAACTTTCGTGACCTTTTCCCATAGTTACCTGCGTTAATTATAGAATTTATTTTTTAAAAAAAATGAAGTTGAAGGTAGGCTAATTCTCTTGTGTTTTCTAAATAAATCGATGTCTTTCCGCAAATTAAGCTATCTTGAGTGCAAAAATAAGTTCTATTGAACTAGTACAGAACGACTTCATCCTTACTCTTCACATAGTAATTATCCGGTTATTCTTCACTTGTTCGCAGAGCTTCATTTTGGCCATTCATTAATAACTCTTTAATTGATTCGTTTATGAACATGTATGTTTCAAATCTCAGTTATCAAACTTCTGATGAAGACCTTAGAAAATTATTTTCTGCATATGGTAAAGTGACATCTGCAAAAGTGATCACAGATCGTGAAACAGGCCGTAGCAGAGGTTTCGGCTTCGTGGAAATGGAATCAGAAAAAGATGGCCAGGAGGCAATGAAGAATTTAAATATGAAGGACGTGGGCGGCATGGCCATGAGTGTTTCCATTGCGAGAGAGAAAACTGACCGTGGAAACACACGGCGATTCTAAAAACGGTATTTAAACTTCTCAATACTGCTGACCGTATACCCAGTCTCTTCCGCGGATCGCGAACAGGGATTGAGTGTACGGTTTTCTTTTTTGTTATAATACAGATTTTATAAAATCTGTTTCATTAAAATTGGAACGATTATTTTTGCAACCGTTTGGAGGAGTGCAGGAGTGGTTGAACTGGCATGCCTGGAAAGTATGTATACGGGCAACCGTATCAAGGGTTCGAATCCCTTCTCCTCCGCTACGCTAAAATGATTTTGTGCGGAACGCAGCTATTTGTTTATGTCCTTCAAAGTTGAAGGACTTTTCTTTTTATACAACTCAATGTTCGATATAGATTCTCCTATGTCCGATCATTTTTCACTTCGCCAATTTTATCTTTGCTATTTACCGATCAGTGGTTCGAAGACGCCAGGAATATTTTGCTCCTTCATACACAGAAGGTCAACACTTCTGCTTTTTTCTGATACGAATTACGTTTTTTTCCCATTGCTTAAGTTTTCCGGAAAAGTAAATTTGTACTTGGCGCCACCATGATAGCGGCGGAGGGTGCCATATTCGTTAGCCGAACAGCCTGGCTGTTGTTGTAGGGGAAGGGAATTGTCGCTGAAAGATTGCTAGCAGTGACCTAAAAATTATTTTGCACGACAGGAAAATGGTAGGTTGGAGGTGGGGAGGGAGGACCCGACCAGGGGTCAAGTCTTCACGCAAACAAAAAAGAAATTAATAAGACTATAAACCAATCCGTGTTCTCGCCGTATATGGGGAACTCGATTGCCAGCCATGAAGAATACAAATAACCAAACATTCCATTTTTCTAAATCCGTTCCCCATTCAAAGCTAAGCGTGTAATCAACTCATTCAACTCGTAACATGCTTTGATTCTTGGGCCATTCGCTTAGCTGAAATCTTATCTCAAAAAAACCTTGAAGCAATCGTATTCGTTTTCAGTTCTTAAAATCTTACTGCTGCCAACAGAGCAACTGCGTTAAAATTCAAAGTACATTTTTGAAAACCTTCTCGGCATTCAGAGTAGTTTGTTTTGCCACTTCCTCCGCTTCAACGCTTTTCACCTCTGCAATTTTTTGTACAACATACTTCAAATAACTACTCTCATTTCTTTTGCCTCTGAAAGGAACAGGAGTGAGATACGGTGCGTCCGTTTCCAACACGATATTTTCAAGCGGAATTAATTTGATCACTTCCGACAGTCCGGCATTTTTGTAAGTGACCACACCTCCAATGCCGAGGTAAAAACCCAAACCAATAATTGCCTGTGCTTGTTGGAAGTTGCCGGAAAAGCAGTGGAAGATCCCTTGGATTTTACTGTTAAATTGGCCAACCACATCAATACATTCATCCAAAGAATTTCTTGAATGAATAACGATGGGCAAGTCGTATTGAATCGCTAAGTTGATTTGTCTTTTGAATGCTTCAATTTGCTGCGACTTAAAACTGATGTCCCAATAATAGTCCAGGCCGATTTCTCCAACAGCTGCAAATGAGCGCTTCGAGAACCACTCTTCTATCATGCGTAATTCTACTTGGTAATTTTCCTTCACGGAGCAAGGATGCAGCCCCATCATGGGGAAACATTTGCCTTTAAATTTTTCAGCAGTTGAAAGCAAGCGATCCGTCTCACTGCTGTCAATAGCAGGCAGGTAGAATTGTGCAACGCCTTCAGTCTCAGCCCGCTTGATAACGTCATCAAGATCCACCCTAAATTCCTCCAGATAGAGGTGACAGTGGGTATCTATCAGTTTCATCATAATACTCTGTGGCTCAAAGGTGAAAAAAATATTTAAAACTTAAACCTTATGAAATGGAACCAGTCTCAAGTGCGTTATTAATACATTCATTCAAACCCTTTGTTTTATGAAAAACGTGACCAACGTGACCCGTCTGCTTTCTATAGCAGCCCTCGTTCTCCTTTTAGGATTATTCTCATGTCAGAAAGAAGCAAGCAAGGCGAGCCAATCTGAAGATGAGCAATTCGCGCAAGCTGCATCAGAGTCTGATGCGGAATCTCAAGGTGTATTCGACGATGTTTTCGACAATGTCATGGGCGTAAACTCCGAGGTGGCCGTTGGCGGCACCGGCGTGTTTGCCGAACCTAATCACATTGCCGGAGAAGAAATCATTTCTGGTGCTAATCACACTGATAGCGTCCCTCCTTGTCTTACAGTGACGATCACCCGCTTGAATTCGCCGGCAGCGTTCCCCGTTAAAGTGGAACTTGATTTTGGAACAACCGGCTGTGTAGCAAGGGATGGCTTCACCAGGAAGGGCAAGATCATTACCACATACACAGGCCGATTACTCAATCCAGGAAGTGTTGCTGAGACAACGTTCGATGGTTATTACATCAACGATATTCATGTTGAAGGAGTACACCGCGTGGAGAACCTGAGCACTTCGGGCAACTGGGTATTCCAGGTGAAAGTGACCAATGCCAAACTCAGCAAATCAAATGGAAACTATTCGGAGTGGAATAGCATGAAGACCATATCGCAGATTGAAGGAAGCGCGACTCCATTAAACCCGATCGATGATGTTTTCAGCATTGCGGGCGAGGCTAATGGAGGAGTAAAGAGAGACACCGTATATTACCAATGGGGTGCACGTATATTTCCCGACAACCTGCTGATCAAAAAATTTGTTTGCCGTCACATTGTGAAAGGAAAGTTCGCGATCAGAAGGAATGATTCGGATGTTGCGGTGGTTGATTATGGTAGTGGTGTTTGCGATAACAAAGCCACCCTTACCATTGGCGGCAGGGTATATGAAATAAGTTTGCACTAATTCAAAAAGTTTATACCTTTAAGTCAGTTTTCATAGGGTACGGATTAAAAACGGGCCAGGGTGTCTACCCAGGCCCAAATTTTTTTTTCTCTTCTGTCTTCTCACTCTGCTTTCGTCTTCCTGATTCTTGCAGCATCGATCGCCTGAAATTGCCAACCTTTTTCTGAGAAATATTGAAGTGTTGATGAAAGTGCTTTCTGCATTCTTGGAAATGCTTTTTCGCTATCATGAAAAACAACAATTGATCCTTCAACTGCATGCCTGATCACATTAAAAGCACATTCATCAGCGGTGAGCGTAGTGTCATAATCCTTGCTCAATAAATGCCACATGATGATATTAAACTCGAATGGGCGTTTGCTTAAATGCTTCGCCTGGAAGGGTGTTATTCTTCCGTATGGAGGCCTGAAGAGCGAAGTGTCAATGTATTTTCTCGCTTCAATGACATCATTAAAATAATCTTTGTCTTTAGTTTTCCAGCCATTCACATGATTGAACGTGTGATTTCCTATAGCATGCCCATCGTTAATTATGTTGTCGTAAATCGAGGGATGCTTAAGCACATTTTTGCCAAGGCAAAAGAAAGTAGCCTTCGCATTGTACTTTTTTAATTCATACAATACAAAGGGCGTTGCAGTTGGATGAGGGCCGTCATCAAAAGTGAGGAAAAGAATTTTCTGGTTGGTTGGAATTTTCCAAACAAGATTGCTGAAAATTCTTCGTGCTATCCATGGTGTTTTGATCATGCGAATTAAAAGGCAAGCCTGAAGCTGCCGAACACACCCCACCGTTCACTTGCCCTGCTCGGAAGAGGAGTCGGTAGTACTTTCCACACAAAATCAAATCTCAATACTTTGAATATATTATCCACTCCGGTTCCTATTTCCATGTACATTTTTTCGTCGAGAGTTTTAAATGGCGCCTCTGGAACAAAATTCAACGATTTATTTTCTTCCGACAAAGTACCCCACAGGAATTTGGCGGTCCAGAACTGGCGGAACTTCCACTTTCTTGTGAGGGGGATGAATCGAAACATGCCGGGCCCAAAATTATGTTCCACATTAACTCCTGCATACTTATCGTGAATGTATTCGTACTTATTGATCAACGAATATGCGTACCTGTTGTAGTAATAGATCTCATTGCCCGGCGCTATGTCAAGGAATGTATAAGGAAGCGTACCAAAGGTTTTTCCGGCAAATACATTCCAGTATATATTCCCGAATGGCGGGATCTTCCTGAAATTGCTGATCGCGCCGGAAAGCTTACTATAATCATAGCTCGTATTAAACACGCCGGATATTGCTTTTGTAAATTTTAATTCCACGATAGGATATGGACTGCCCAGGCTTGCGCGATAGAAATTATTTTCCAGGAATTTTTCCAGGTACGCAAATCTTATCCTGATCGAAGTTTCGAATGCTGCCATTGGTTCACCTACATCAGTGGGGAAGTAAGTTTTTGGCGGCAGATTTCTAATCGGATCATAATCTTTTCTCCGGGAAGAAATAAGGGCAGAAAAGCCTGAGTTCGTCTCGGCATAAAAATCCAATCTCTCCTCGTGAAGCTTGACGAACTTGATGGGTACTCCAGGCTTTCGAATGGCAAGGGCAAAAATATTATCCGAGCTGATCTCATCGAAATAATTTTGCCCATAGTCGAAATCACTTACGTAAGACCCGTACACATACATTCGCGGATGCCTGTTAAAAAGATACATTCCATCGATCTCTCCTTTGAACTTATGATCAGCGAACCCATATGCCAGGTACCCATGAAAGACTGCATCCCGGTGAAAATATTTATTAGTTCCCAAATCGAATCTTAACCGCAGTCCCTCAATTACGTTTGCAAACGTCCAGTTCTGCCAGGGGCCGATTTGGTAATTACCAATATTCATATACCCCGTAGCAATGAAATTAATGGTATTCGTATATCTTCTAAACACCGGCATCTTCATGAGCGTATCAATCATATGATACACCGCTTTTTCATTTTTACTCAATTCTTCGTGCCTCGATTCCTGCCAGTACTGATCCGACTTTTCCTTTGCTGTATCGGGCAAGATGGTCTCTTCCATCAATTTATTCTTCGCCCCTTGATGAACTACAGTGCTGTCATTCACAACCACGTTCCGATATGTTGTGGTCTTCCTTCCGATGAAAGACAGTTGTTTGCCTCCGAGAGGAGAGACGTCTACCACGAATTTATCTTTTGAAAGAAACCAGGTGGAATCATTAATGAGCTGGTATTCCTGTATAAGGCTAAGCCTGTCAACGAAATTGATGTTCGCCTCCTTAGACAGGCGCAGATTCATTTTTTGAATTGCGAAAGTGGTGTCGTGCACCCAACAGTCGCCTTCAAATGTGTTCTCTCCCTTTCTCCTTGGAATGAAGAAAAAATGAATGATTCTTCTACCGCCTACATATTGAGTGTCGGTTACCTTATAATTGTAGTAGGCGTCACCATTATCACTGATAGGACTGACGAACAGTTTATCGAATACCGGAATGAAATTGGAATAAAAATTTACATTCTGCTCCATGCCGCCAAGGAGCTTCGCCACACTCTCATTATTCACTCCAATGGTTTTACTCCCTTTGAATACTTCTCTCCTTCTAAGCGGCGCTTTTTGATAATAATAGTTTGATAAAGCCTCAGTAAGATAGACCGGTAAGAATGGAATGCCTTCGGTTGTATCAACGTTCTCCAGTATAAATTTAAAAGGGCGTAACAATTTAATTTCACCCAGCTTTTCCTTATTCACATTTTTCAGATCAAGCTCCAGCTTGTTATATAATTCGTAAGAGAAATTATCGAACCGATACCGATCATTGGCCGGCTTATGCTTCACTATTCGTTTCCACATTAGTAACCCACGATCGATTTTTCTCCTGACCACTACCTCTGCGGCGTATTTCCCCCTGTCCATGTTTGCCACAACATGAATCGTGTCGCTCTTTGCCATAGATGGGTTGATGAAGACTTTGTAATCCTTATAGCCTACGTATGTGATCTCCAGGGTATCATTTGGCCAATTCTCAAACCGAAACGTAAATGCTCCTGCGGAATCGGCGAGCTTTCCAGCCCCGGATTTTTGAAAGTGGATAGATGCAAACGGAATCCTTTCATCACTATGCTGGTCTTTGATGATTCCCCTTAAGATCTTTGATTGAGCAGAAAGGTTATTCAGAGTAAAGCAACACGCAACCAGGATAAACAGCCTGCCGAACAGGTAGCACGATCGCATCATTCTTCAAAAATACGGTAACGTTCAGAAAATGTGTTAATTACCAACTAACGAAATAATTCTAAAAAAATTTGCAAGAGCAGAATTTTCCCGCTTACTTTGTGATACAAAGCGCTTTTTATGAACGAAAAGAACCAGCAGATTGAAACTACTCTACACGACATTAAAAGTATGATGGAGCGAAGTAGCCGCTTTATTAGCTTAAGCGGATGGAGTGGAGTTTCGGCAGGTTTGTGCGCTCTGGCAGGGGCTTGGTATACTGCTACGCAAATCGCATGTTGGAGAAGGGGCGATTGCGAATTTGACTCGCTCGTTGGAGCGGATGGCTTACATTTTCAATCCACCTTGATCCGGATCGCCTTGATTACATTCATAGCTGCACTTGCATCTGCTTTCGTGTTCACATATATAAGAAGTAAGAAAACCGGTTCCGCGCTTTGGGGACACACTACCAGGAGGTTGACCATTAATGTTTGTATTCCCATGATTGTTGGTGGCGTCTTCATTTTCCGTATGATGGAAATGGGCTTCTTTGCATTAGTTGCGCCGGCTTGTTTATTATTTTACGGACTGGCGCTTGTGAACGCAAGTAAGTACACATTGGGCGAGGTGCGATATCTCGGGTACGGTCAACTTGTGCTTGGAGTTCTGAACCTTTGGTTCTTGGGATGGGGCTTGTATTTCTGGGCAGCCGGTTTTGGATTACTGCATATTGTTTATGGTTTTATGATGTGGTGGAAATATGAGTATAAAGAATAGAAAGGACGGAAACGCAATAGCTGTTGGTCAAAAGGTAGAGCGGCTTAACTTATCAATTATGGCAAACCCAATCGGGAACTTGAATAAGGTCTTCGAAAGCAGAATCAGGCTGGGAATCATGAGCAGCCTGGTGGTCAACGCCGAGCTAAGCTTTAACGACCTTAAACAGACGCTGGAAGTGAGCGATGGCAACCTTGCCACTCACCTGATAAACCTGGAGGAAAATGGATACATCAAAGTGCATAAAGGATTTATTGGAAGGAAAACGAATACCACTTATTCAATTACGAAATCCGGTGAAAAAGCTTTTAAGGAACATGTTGAAGCGTTGGAAAACATGATCAAGCGAATGAAGTAAATTTTTTTTGTCTTCACACTTTGAAATACAAAGTACTTTTTAAATAACGACGACATGAACTCTCATTCTTCGCCACTCAAAATTGTTACTGTCATTTGGATTGCGGCATTGTTGATGAATACTGTATTTGGAACAGCTTTACTAACCAGCCTGTTTACCGATGGGGAAATCATTGGCAAGGTTGCGGTTATTGGATTTGTAGTCGCTTCAATATTCACTCTGCCAATGATGGCGGTCCTTCTCATTTGCCTGAAGGTTTTCATGCGAATAAAAATTTCGGGATTGAATTTGTTCGGATTGTTCTTCATTACAGGAAACGTACTGACGGCAATCTCCTTTTTTGTGTTCTCCTGCTCCACCGTTTCGGAATTCCTGCCGGTTTTATCACTTTATGTTATTGCCGGCGTTTCTGGATCGCTGGCCATGCTGGTGGAACGCGAGGCTATCCTGCATCTTGGACCGCAGAACGAACAATATCTGTCCACAACGGATTCAGGCGAAAAAGAAAAATAATTAACCACAAATAAATAACGATTTCAATCATGATCAAACATTCCAACATGCATTCGGTTCGAACGCTACTCTTAATTTTCATCATTAGTCTTTTCATTAGTGGGCTCACGGCAATCCCGGTGCACTCCGAGCTATCAGTTCTTGAAGAATTCTTTCTGCCTACGTCTCCAATCGGTTATTGGATCAATGAAGTTCATTTAGCATACAATGAAGTGGATGCAGCACATCCATTCCTCTTTTATGGATACGACTGGCTGGCGTTCGCACATTTTATTCTCGCCATTCTTTTTATTGGACCTTATCGGGATCCGGTAAAAAATATCTGGGTAATCCAGGTTGGTATCATTGCCTGTGTCCTCGTGATCCCATTCGCTTTTATTGCAGGTCAGTTTAGAGGCATTCCCATCGGTTGGCGCTTAATCGATTCTTCGTTTGGCATAATTGGTTTCCTCCTCTTGTGGTCAGTACTCACCCAAGTCAGGCGATATACACAACCAACGCCAAACTTCTATGCAACTGTATAACCTCATTATACCCAAAGTATAGCCATAAAAAACAGCGTATGAAAATTAAGATGATCCTGCCGGCCTTAACGGAAGCAAAGAGTCCATATTGGCGACCAATTAAATATTCGCTCTTTCCTCCGCTGGGGCTGGCAACACTTGCCGCTTATTGTTCTGAAGAAGATGAAATAGAATTGCAGGACGAGCACATTGAGGAATTGTACACAGAAGATGAACCGGAAATTGTGGTGATACAAGTATATATCACAAATGCGTTCCGGGCATACGCACTGGCGGATCAGTACCGCCGGAAACGCTGCTACGTTTGTCTCGGCGGTCTGCACGTCACGTCTCTTCCGGATGAAGCAATTCAACATGCAGACAGCATCTTCATCGGACCTGGCGAAGACATATTTCCACAATTCCTAAAAGATTTCCGAACAGGGAAGCCAAAAAAAATTTACTCAAATGCTGAAAGAAACATCACCAGCATCCCCCCAATCAGGAGAGATTTGATCAAGCGTTCACATTACCTCGTTCCAAATTCCATTGTTGTTTCAAGAGGATGTCCGCACCATTGTGATTTTTGTTATAAGGATGCATTCTTTGAAGGAGGGAAGTCGTTCTATACACAACGCGTTGATGCAGCATTGGCAGAGATCGACCGCCTGCCTGGAAGACATCTGTATTTTCTGGATGATCACCTCCTTGGCAATTACAAATTCTCTTCCGCTCTTTTCGAAGGAATGAAGGGAATGAACCGTGTATTCCAGGGTGCATCTACTGTGGATGCAATCCTTCGGGGCGACCTGGTGGAAAAGGCAGCCGAGGCAGGTTTGCGCTCAATTTTTATAGGGTTTGAAACGCTTAACAATTCAAACCTGCAACAAAGTAATAAGAAACAAAATCTCGGAAAGGATTATGTAGCTGCAATCAATCGCCTGCATTCACTCGGCGTCATGATCAATGGGAGTTTCGTGTTCGGACTGGACGAGGATGACAATGATGTCTTCAAAACAACTGTTGACTGGGCTGTGAACAATGCACTGACCACCTGTACCTTTCACATACTTACTCCTTATCCTGGGACGCGTCTCTTCAAAACGATGGAAGAACAGGACAGGATCATTCATCGTAATTGGGACCAATATGATACCAGGCAGGTAGTGTACAAAACAGTTGGATTAACGCCATCGGAGTTAAAAAGAGGATACGATTGGTCGTACGAATCGTTCTATAGTTGGAAAAATATCGCAAAAGCTAGTTTACAACATGATAATGTTAAACAGGTGATCAAGCATTTTGCTTATGCGGGCGGATGGAAAAAATTTGAACCACTTTGGAATTTCATGATTAAAACAAAAGGCCTGAACAAAATGTTACCTCTATTAGAAGCTATTCTTTCAAAAGTGAATCGACATGGAAAAGAAACAGGTGCACCTTCGCCTTTTCCGGCTATCGCGTAACAAAGGTGGTGCAGGTGAATAAATGCAATATTGTTATAAGCAATAGATTTTAGTCGGCTTCTTTCAACGTGGCTGACGCTTCATCCAAAGAACGTTATTTGCAATTACTCGAAATTCACTGCGAAAGGACAATGGAGAACATAGAAGGCAACAGGAGCAAGGCGATACAGGGGTAAAAACTGGTGGTGAATTGGCATTGAATTATCTTTCTCTATGAAAAACATGATTATGGAACAAGAAAAATTTTCCTGGCGGAAACGAATGAATAGTTTTCAATATGCACTTTCTGGTTGGCGGTTGCTGTTTAAGAGCGAACACAATTCATGGCTGCATTTTGCTGCAACGATCATAGTAATTATTTCCGCTTTTCTTTTTAGAGTAACAGGAAGTGAAGCCGGCTTGCTTACGGTAGCAATCGGAATCGTTTGGATTGCGGAACTATTCAACACCTGCATTGAGAAAATGATGGACTTTATATCGAAAGAAGATCACCCCGCTATTAAACTGATTAAAGATGTTTCTGCAGGTGCCGTATTGATGGCGGCCCTCACTTCCGTTATTATCGGATGTTTTGTATTCATTCCAAAAATATTGACAAGATGAAATTGTTCGCACACTTGGTGAGGGTTTCAAACCCGTTCGTGAGAAACGAACTGCATAAATGGATTTCCGCTTCAATGATATTTAGCGTGGCGCTGGTAATTGTAAGAATAATTTATACCGGCCATCTTACCTTCATTTTCCTCGTGTGGAACTTGTTCCTGGCGTTTATCCCGTTTTCTATAAGTAGCTATTTAGAAAGAAATTCGAGCTGGATAAAAAACCGGCTTAGGCTTTTAGTTGCCCTGCTCGCATGGATTCTTTTTATTCCAAATTCGTTTTATATCATTACCGACTTATTTCATTTGGGGAGTTCTGCGGCACCGATTTGGTTCGATCTTGCATTGCTCCTTTCTTTCGCATGGAATGGATTGATCCTCGGTATCGTTTCCGTGAGGCACGTTGAAAAAATATTACAATCGGTCTTACCAAAAACCAATGAGATGTTCTTTTTAGCGCCGATCATGCTATTGAATGCATTTGGCATCTATATAGGAAGATATCTTCGGTTTAATAGCTGGGATGTGATCGGAAATCCTTTTGAATTGATGGGAAACATTTCCGCTCTTGTACTTTATCCCTCGGCCTACAAGTCTGCCTGGGCAATGATCAGCTGTTATGCCGTTCTACTAAGTTTTATTTATGTATCCATGAAGAGGATGAGTAACCTAATGAAGTAGGTGAAGTTGTTTTCCGTTTTAGTTTATCGATCACCTGAAACGTGAACAACCCGAATAAAAAAATCCCGCCAAAGGCGGGAAATTATTTATTATGTTCCGGTCAATTTGAGAATCGACAATCCACCTTCGCCTGGCTTCGGCCAATCCGCAATCCGCATTCCGCAATCCGCAATCTCCAAATCCGCAATTAAAAATCGACTCCCATTGCCACGTGCCAGATAGGTGTACCTCTAAAGAAACCATTCATTTCCCAGCCGACATCCAGCCTGAGGAAATAACCAAGGAGCGTACTTCTTGCACCAAATCCATATCCTCCTGCAAACGGTCCAATGCCTCCAGCCTTTATCACTACAGCTACGGGGTTACTGCCATAGGAGACCGACGGCCGTTCAATGCTTCCATAATTACCATTCCAGGCTGTACCCAGATCAAAGAATTGCAACAGTTGGAAATTTCTTACAAACGCATTGTTAATCGGCTTATTGAAAAGTGTAGTGAAGACAGGGAATCGAAACTCACTATTAAACACTACCGCGTTGTTACCGTTGGCCGTATTTTGCTTAAACCCTCTAAGATTTACAGCAAGTGATTGGAAAGCATAATCCGGATCTTGTGGACGCGGCTCCAAATTATATTTTGGGAATAGCCATCCATCTACCCCGCCCAAATAATAGATGATTTTCTTACTACCCCATGAGAAATCTCCTGCTCCCCTAAACGCCCAAATAAAATTCCTGAATATTGGGTAGTAATACCTCGCATCAAAGCCGGCATTGAACGTCGATCTTCCTTCTGTATTTCCAACGTTATTCATTTGTCCGGCCCAGTCGATGTACAACTTATATCGCAGTCCGTTCATGATGTTCAAAGATTTTTGAACAGCATCATCATGCACATATTCCATTCGCACCAATCCGTATGTTTGTTTGTTCTGATCGGGAGCTTTCAAAATAATTGTATCAAAGCGCGGATCATCACCAGGACGCAATACCAATTTATCTGTTCGCACACCAAACATCATCTTAATACTTCTCACTTTATCGAACGGATATTTTACGATACCCTGGTACAAGTTGGTAAATGACTTGCCACCCACTAGCACGCCACCATTCAGTTGAACACTTCCAACTTCGGTCTTACGATAATATAAGAGTGAATAATCAAACCTCTTTTTTAGATAATCGAACCTTGAATACCATTCTCCTCCACCATCAAATAAAGAGGAGTTGTTAGCTACAAACACTTCTTGTCCTGTGTTTCCGACAGCCACACCGCTCCCCTGCCCATTAAAGAAAGGCAAGCGAATTGCACCGGTGAAGCGAATATCTTCAAACAGATCAAATACTGAAGCCTTCAACATTCCATTAAAAGCGCCGCTGCTGGTCAGGCTAATTGGCAGCGCGCCTGTATAAGGTTCATACCTGCTAATGAGTACATCGTTGTTAAACAGGTTACCGGAAAAATTATCAACTGAAAATTTTAGACGATAGTCAAACAGTTTCGCTTTACTTAATACAGTTTCCTGTATTACCTCTTCACCGGTAACTACACGGCCAACTTTATTCGAATCCTTTCTTTCACGGTCAAATTCGCTTTCAAAAAAATCATTTTGATTCTTGGCCGTATCCGTTACAGGATTACCGAGTTGTAACGCTTCACCCGACTGTAGTTGGGCTTCCAGCATGGTTTTCTTCCGGAAGTCTGTTGGTCTTGCAGTGACATTTCTTTTCCTCAATGCATTATCATCCACTTTTAATTTATAGAGGAACTTAAGATCACCCTCCTGCCTTACCTCACTGACCTGTCCATTATCACCTGCGATTTTTGTCTCTTTCACGCCACTGGTATAATTCGTAATCGGGAATACGTATGCGGAATCATTGGTGAGAGAAACGACAAATACGGAATCCGGTTCTGCCAGGTCATAAGCCTTCAAAGTAGAATCCAATTCTTTTGCATCAGGATTCCTAAGAAAGAGGTCGCCTATCCTGTAAATACTGTCTACTCCTGCTCTCTCTGTCTGGAAGAAACCCGCGTACCTGTTGCCGATTCCGTTTTCATCACTGATGAAAGTAAAATGCGAAACATTGTACTGTGTAGGAAATCGGGCATCGCCAAATTTCATGAAAGTAAGCTGAGAGGTGTTCTTAAAATCATTGTTTGCCCAATTGTCAATTAGGAAAACATTGAAACGGTTGTTGGGAAGAACAGTGTCACCAGTTGGAGCATTAGCCGAAGGGCGGTTTGACGAAAATATAATTCCTGTCTTATTTGGAAAAGCCACGAACGAAGCGTCAAGATCGTCATACACATCATTCGTGATCTGGTCCAACTTATCCTTGTCGATTTTATAGACATAAACGTCCGACTGGCCATTTCGCACACCACTGAATAAAAGTGTATTCGCATCCAGCATGAATTGCATGCTTTGGATTTGTTCGAATTGTGGAAGGACCTGGTTAATCCTTTTAAATTTCCCTACGAGATCGTAAATAAACAATTTGATCTTTCCTTCTTGCCAATACACAACACCCAACCTCGTGCCCTTTCCATCCCACGCAACGAGCGGATAATTCGGATTCACTTCTGCATCGCGAGTGCGGACCCCAAGTTTCAACAAAACCTTTCTGTTGATATAATTCTCATATAGCACCAGGCAATATTTGCCGTTGCGATATTCAACTACCGCATATGTTTGGCTGCGTGGAGCAGGATTCGCGGTAAAACGGATAAAATCCTTTCCAGGCCTGGTTTCCTCAACTACCGATACAGTTCCTTTTGGAAAATTTCTGCGGCCGCGAATATCTTTTGTGTACTTGTCTTCTTCCTCCGCCATGAAATCTTTTAGCAAGGCCTTAAATTTCTTCTTTGTGATCCGGTTGGATGCACTATTCAGATTTCGATATACACGAGCGAGGTAAAGAAAATAGGTGACGTTTTCCTTTTTATATTTTTCGGCCACATAATTCCAAAATGCATGGCCAGCGAGGTCCGGGCGCTCGAACGCAAACTGGTAAAAGTTTTTATACCGGCCAGAAAGGAGCGCCGACTTTAATTCGTCATCCAGTTGCGTGCTCCATGGCTCCGCCGCATATTCCACATATCCATCAACGAGCCATTGTGGAAGGTCGAGCAATGCCTGGTTGGCCGCAAATTCGCCCAGGTCATCGCCAAACAAAATATTATCAACGAGAATCTTTGCGATCCCTTCCCTAACCTGGCGCTTCAGATCATTATGATTGGCGTTGTAGGAGACAATCATTTTATTGTTCACCAGTTTGGTAGTACCGCCGGTTGTCTGCCAGTCGAGGGCAAGCCCGATGTTCGACTGTTCGAGATCGTTAAAATGATTATAGACAATAAGGTTTGCCCTTCTTTGGAGGCCATATTCAACAAATTTCTCAATCGAAGGCAGTTCCTGCTCCGCGAGTTGAACTACATATTTACCAAGTGGCATCCCATTTTCCTCGAAGTATACATTGAAATTAGCCGTCTGGTAATATTGCCATTTGAACTTTTTATATTGAACCCTATTCTTGCCAAACTCAACTGTGCTTACCTGTGAGTAAGCATGGGTACAGAGGGTGAACGCGATCAGAAGTAGTCCAGAGATCCTGCCTGTCATCAACAATCGTTTCCGAGGGAATCGCATATTCTATCTTTGAGTTTTAAAATTAGTTAATTGCCTAAAAGAAGGGAAATTCATTTTTAATAACGGATTTATACATGTTGAAAGTGAAAAAGTTCGTCTTTAGCCCGGTGGAAGAGAATACGTATGTCGTATACAATGAAGCGCGCGACTGTTGTATCATAGATCCGGGTTGTTACTCTACTACTGAACGCAATGAATTGAAAGATTTTATTGATGAACTTGGACTTCTGCCTAAATATTTGTTAAATACCCATTGTCACCTCGATCACGTGTTCGGTGAGAAATTTGTTGCCGACACTTATCACCTGGTTCCTCACTTACATCAGAATGAAAAAGAAATGCTCGATCTTTCTCCGCTTGCAGGGCTAAGGTGGAATCTTCCATTTGATGGCTATAAGGGAGAAGTCAACTATTTAACGGAAGGAGAAGAGGTGCGGTTGGGTGAAGATAAATTAAAAGTGATTTACGCTCCCGGACATTCGCCGGGACATATCTGTTTTTACTGCAAAAGCCAACATTTCCTGGTTGGAGGCGATGTGTTATTTAGACAAAGCATTGGCCGCACAGATTTACCCGGTGGAGACTTTGACACACTAACTGAAAACATCAGGAACAAATTATTCGTACTCCCCGATGACGTAGTAGTTTATTCTGGTCATGGGCCCGAAACAACGATCGGATTCGAAAAGGCAAACAACCCGTTCCTCCTATAGATTGCGTCCTAAAGCCGCGATGCCATAATGAACAATTAAAGTTGTTTTCTACGCGTACAACTCTTCTTCCCGTTAATTCGCGTAATCCGTCTAATTCGTGTAAAAAACTCAGTAAACCAATCTGCCGAAGGCAGATTTACCATTCGTGATAATGCGAAAAGCTACTATCGGCAGACTATCGCGTTCTCTCTAATTGAAATTCTTTTCTTTCATAACCAACTCCTGCAATTCGCGTAATTCGTCTAATTCGTGTAAAAAACTCAGTAAACCAATCTGCCGAAGGCAGATTCGTGACAACGCGACCAGCTACCATCCGCAGGCTATATAATTCTGTCTGATTGAAATTCGTTTCTTTCATAACCAACTACTGTAATTCGCGTTAATTAGTGTAATTCGTGTATGCCCTACCCGAATTGCTGAATATACTTACCAATGTACGGCAACCTTACAAACTCTTTTTTCTCCACTTTAATAACAAAGATCCCAAAGCCTCCAAGCAATAATAAGGCTGTTCCAAGTTGCAAGATTTGAGTCGCAATTGCAGTATGAATAAACGTTTGACCAAGCCGGATAATTCCCTGGTGGATTAAAAAGATGACAGCGACCATTCCTATATACGCCACCAATTTTTTCCACGGATATGGAATGGGATAATATTTTTGTCCCTGGATGTAACTGGCGATCATCATGAAGGCATAGCAAACTAAAGTTGCCCACGCAGACCCAAAATACCGGAACTGAGGAATCCACCAGATATTAAGGAGAATGGTAATTACAGCGCCTGCAATAGTAATGTATGCGCCAAACATATTTCGATTGGTAAGCTTATACCAAACTGACAGGTTGTAGTAAATACCGAGGAACACGCTACCCATGGCAAGGATCGGAACAATCATAATCCCTTCCGCATATTCCTTATGCTTAGATGCGATGAGCATTTTCCAGACATTCAGAAACAGCGCAATAAAAAGGAACATGAAGCAACAGGCGATCACGAAAAATTTCATCACCCTCGCGTATGTTTTTCTCGCGTCATCCTTGACGGACTGGTTGAAAAAAAACGGTTCAGCCGCCAACCTGAAGATCTGTATGAAAATCGTAATGAGGACTGCCAATTTGTAATTCGCGCCAAATATTCCAAGGTCGCGCTTCTCTGTAAAATCATCCAATTGTAACACCTTTCTATAAACAAGCCTGCTAAGTACTTCGTTGATCATTCCGCCAAATCCCACTATGACCAGCGGATAAGAATAACGCATAACATCTTTCCAAAGACGGAGATCGAATAACCATTTGAAAACCGCCAATTCCTTCCATAGAAAAAACAGGGAGCATGCGCTGGCAATAAGATTTGCAATGATGAAGTACCCCACTCCCACTTCCGGCCTGTAGATCAATATCCAAATACTATTTGGATGCGTTTCGCGAAGTGGCCGTGCGATATAATAAAAGAAAATGACGAGAAGAACATTTACCAGGACCGTCGCCATATTAACAAAAGCATATTTCCTGGGGCGCTCCTCCAGCCGCAGCTTTGCCATCGGAATAATAGCCATGGTATCAAAGAACATGATCCCGACCATCCATGTTACATATTCCGGGTTGTCCCTTAACTCAAGGAAATTGGTGATCGAATCATGAAACAACAAAAGTGCAAGTGAAAAAAGAACTGTTGAAGTAATAATGGAAACGTTCAGGGTATTATAAAGCCTTTGCCTATCCTCGCTCTGCGCAAACTTGAAATAACTTGTTTCCAGGCCATAAGTAAACAACACATTAAGAAAGGGAATAAGCGCATATACCTGTGTCAGGTCACTGGTATCCTGTGGCAGAAACAGCCTGAATGCAAGTAAGGTTAGTCCATAATTGAGAAACCGGCTAACAATCTTCGGAACACCATACCACAAGGTTTGTCCAGCTAATTTCTTAATGCTCAATGGGTAGTAATTTATACAAAAGTAACCAAGGAATTCGTTATATATACGATCGTTTGCGCCTGTTTGAGGCTCGACAATTGAATGAACCTGACCTTATAAGCTTCATCACCTGTTGAACTTCAAAGCTCAAACTTTAAACATCAACCCTATGAAAAAAATTGTACTCCTCCTGAGTTTATTCTCCATTACAGTTGTGTATGGACAGGAAGTAATGGAAGCCAAAACGGATTTTCAAAGAACAACACAACCTTCCGTTATGGTTCAACTGCCTTATTCACCAGAAGTAGTTGAAGATGCAATTAAAGACTATTTTAATCGCATGGGAGTAAAGCCCGATGGATCGCGTGGTTTCCAGGTTTTTAAATCAACAAGGTTAGGTCAAACGGACGCATGGAATAGCGACCTGTATTTTAAAGTAGAGCGGAAAAGCCGGAAAGAAAACGAATCAGTACTTTATTTCTTTGCTACTCCTGAAAATCAACAACCGAATCTTCGCAAGCCCGGAGACTATTATGGCGTTGATGGCGCCAGGATGTTTCTTAGAAATATGCTCCCCTCTATTGACTCCTATAATCTGCAAGTGCAAATTTCATTGCAGGAAGAAGAAGTGAGGAAAGCCGAGAAAAAATATCAGCACATTATGGATGACGGAGATGACCTCGATAAGAAATTAAGAAAACTGCAGGAAAATATCCAGGATAACAAAAATGAACAAGCAAAGCAGAAGCAGGAAATCGATAACCAGAGAAAGATGCTTGACGCATTGAAGAGCAGAAAAAAATAAAACCGATACCAAATCGAATTGCCTTCGATTGAACGCAGCCTTGAATCTATTCAATGGCTGCGTTTGTCTTTTTTAACCTCACCAGTTCGCTACCACAACACCGGGCAGGTGTTTTGCAACAGTTCCCCAAATGGATGTCATGAAACATTTTATACTCCTAACCATTTTGGCACTACCTGTCTTAAAAGTGGTCTGCCAACAGCCTACCGAAGGAAAAGTAGAATATGATAAGAAACAAATTCCAGCTGCTGTTGTGGAACTTCCCTATGCTCCGGCTGTTGTAGAAGATGCGATGAAAGATTACCTGTATCGGAAAGGTATCAAAGGAGGGTCTGCCAAAGGCTTTACATATTTCAAAGGGACGAAGGTGGCCGAAGGTTTGGATAATAAAGATGTGTATTTCAAAGTGGAGAAAAAAAGTCACAAGGAGAAAAATGCATCAATTGTTTACCTGTTTACGACAGATGAAAATGCAGACCCTGCTTCAGCCGACGAATATAATTTTGACGTGTCGGCTTCAAAGCAATTACTCGAGGAGATGTTACCTGCAGTACAAACCAATGAACTGGCTGTCGAAATAGGCGGACAGGAGTCTTCCCTCAAGAAGGCGGAAAAAAAATATGAATCACTGGAAGACGAGAGAAGAAGTATTGAGAAAAAAATTAAGAAGTTGCAGGACGACCTGGTGGAAAATGGCAGGAACCTGGAAAAGCAAAAACAGGAAGTAGAAAATCAAAAAAGAATTATCGGGAACCTGAAGGATAAAAAACTTGCGAAAGAATAAGCAACCCATCTATTGTGGTTGTTGGAACTTTACATCTTTTGTGAACGTGGTATCAGATAAAGTACCAAGGAAATTAATAAGATTGTATTTATCCGTTGCTGTGAGCGGAATTTTATTCGTCAGTAAAGGATCAAGTGTGGTGCTGCTTTGAACGCCGGTGGAATAATGCTCAAGCACTTGGCTAAGATTCCAGAATCGGCCATCGTGCATGTAAGGATACGTTTCATAAATATTTCGCAAGCTGGGAACTTTGAATTTGATGGAGTCTTCTTTCTTATTGGTGATGTTCATCCTCCCATAATCTTTCAAATAATCGTTGATCGGCAATCCATTATTTCGATACGAAAAATCTGTGAACATCGGTTCAACATGGCAGGAAGCACATTTAGCCTTAAATAGATCATAGCCGGCCTGCTCGGTAGCATTGAAAGTATATTGACCTCTTTTCATTTTGTCATACTTCGAATTTGAAGAAACAAGCGTGATCATGAATTGACTCAGCGCCTTCAACATTCGTTGGCTGTTTACCTCGGCAGTTCCAAACGCACTTGTGAACAACTGTTTATAGGTTGCATCTTCGCCAAGTCTTTGCACAACAGTATTTATATCTTCCGCCATTTCGTTAGGAGCGGTAATTGGTGCCAGCGGTTGCACTTCCAGATTATTAATTCCTCCATCCCACATGAAATTTGATTCCCAGGCCAGATTAAAAAGACCGGGCGCATTTCGGGTGGTGAACTGGTTATTAAACCCATGACTTAAGTCGTGGTCATAAGTTGCAAAAGCTGCGAATTGCTGATGGCAGGACGCGCATGGAAAATTTCCATCCTTCGACAATCTCCCGTCATAAAATAAATGTCTGCCAAGTTCAACCCCTTCTTTGGTGAGCGGGTTTGCCGAAAAATTAAATTTTGTCGCGGGGAAGCCTGCAGGTATGACAAATTGAATCGGTGTAGTCCCGGGCTTGTCAGCCGACTTCTTACACGACTCAATAATCGCCATATTTAGTACAGCCGTTGCAATGATCAATATGATTACTACCCGCTTCATTTATTCGCTCACGATATTTATAACGTCGAACATATTGGCATAATTCGCCGCAACATTTCTTGCAAGAACACCCGGTGTGGTGCAAACAGGCGTTGACGAAATAGAAATTGCATTTTGTCCACCAAACCATGCATTGGCATTTGCAGAAATGGTCATCAGCGTTCGGCGACCGGATTGAAACTCCACTTGCTGATTTAATGGAAATGCAAGCGATATTTTTTGAACCACATTTTCCGATCCGGCAAATCCTCCAATATGATATTCAAAAACCTGGTTCGGTTGATTAGAAACTACCGAATTTCCTTCCAGCTTCGCCATAATATATCCGCTATTCCACGTCCAGAACATTCCATTACCAGGATCCAGTGCGCCTGTTTGTGCACCACTAACATTTCGTATGCTATCCACTCCGAGGGTAAACGAGATTCTATCATACGTATGGGAGATTGCATCTAATGAAATATGCGTTGAAGATGGATCCGCAAAATTGACAAGAAAATAATCGTCCTTATTGATGCTGTATTTCGTTCCATCAGTAGTATTGATCAGGTCTACCTTGCAGAGATAAAACTTGAAATTCCTGATTGAATACGGTTCACCGAAACTATTGTGATAATTCTTACCAAATTCAAGTGAATCCACATCAACAACCGGATTGAATTGCAGTATAAGCTGGTGGTCCGGCGTAGCCGAATCATCAAATCGAAGTTTTTTCTGACAAGCAGAAACAACAACACAGGCAACTAAAGTCACCAAGCCTAAACTTTTATAAAAGACGGTTCTCATTTTGGAGTCAACTATTCAACAAATTAATCAAGTGTCACTCTTTCCAATTTACCTTTTGCCGATCTGATTTCTTCTCTGACTGTTTCACTTTCCCTTCAATTCTTCGCTTCTTTGCAGCAGCAGACGGTTTCGTTGGTATTCTTTTTTTCTGTTTTTTCAATGCCTGCTGGATAAGGTGATTCAATTTCTTTATCACTTCGTCCTTGTTGGCCAATTGTGTTCTATGGGTTTGCGACCGCACCTGTAGCAATCCTTCGGAATTTATACGGCTAGCGAGTTTCTCTTTTATTAACGCTTTTTGGTCGGCATTTAATATCACGGAAGAATCTACGTCAAAGTAAGCTTCTACGCTGGTTTCCACTTTGTTAACGTTCTGGCCTCCCTTACCACCACTCCGGCTAGTCTGAAACCTTACTTCTTTGGATACGTCTAGCGTCATATACGTTGGTTCTTCTCCCTTAGTTGGCAGGAAAAATCGTCTAAATTTACTGCTAAACCTTTAATCAGTCAATCCGGATGCGGGTAGTTATTCAACGGGTATTGAACGCCAGCGTGGATATAAATGGTAAAGAAACCAGGCAAATAAAGGAAGGACTGGTTGTATTACTTGGTATTGAAAATGCGGACAATGAGGGCGATGTTGAATGGTTAACGGGTAAGATTGTAAACCTTAGAATCTTTGATGACCACGAAGGAGTTATGAATTTTTCTCTCAAGGATATGGATGGAGACATTCTGCTTATTAGCCAGTTTACATTACATGCTTCAACGAAGAAAGGAAACCGACCTTCTTACATCCGGGCTTCCAAACCTGATAAAGCAATTCCACTTTATAAGCAGTTTATTGAAAAGCTAAATCAGCATCTTGGCAAAGCCGTCCAAACCGGGGAATTCGGAGCGGATATGAAAGTAAGTTTAGTTAATAATGGCCCTGTTACAATTGTAATAGATACTCAACAAAAAGAATGATGGTTAAGTCACATCCCTAAAAAAGAATTATGACCATTGAACAAGCACAACTTGAGGTGGACCTATGGATCAAATCAGTTGGTGTAAGATACTTTAGCGAACTCACCAATATGGCAATCCTTACCGAGGAGGTTGGGGAACTGGCCCGCATTATAGTCCGGAAATACGGAGACCAGTCATTTAAGGACTCCGACAAGGTATACAATCTTGCAGATGAGATGGCAGACGTGCTCTGGGTGCTGATCTGCCTTGCCAATCAAACAGGGGTTGATCTTACGGAAGCACTTCATAAAAATCTTGAAAAGAAAAACTTGAGAGACGTGAACCGCCACAAGGACAACCAAAAATTACGATAGCATTAATTAAGTATCCAGCTTCTGGCATTCAGTATCCCGTTTCCAGCCCACGTTGGCTACTTTTTTGTAGCAAATCTTCAAACATCGGTGCATGAAAAAATTAACGCCAAAGGCAGTATGGGGTCTTATTAAAGGTTCATTCGGCTGCTTTGTGGACAACAAGGTGTTGAAACTAAGCGCCGCGCTTGCATATTACACCGTCTTCTCCCTTGGACCTATGATAATTGTTATCATCTTCCTCGCCGATATTTTTTATGGCCGGCAGGCAGTGGAAGGAAGTATCTATGGTCAGATAAGTGGACTGGTGGGGCATGATGCTGCCATCCAGGTACAGGAAACGATAAGGAATTCGGCTCTAAATAACAAGAGCAACATAATGGCTATTGTTGGATTTGTTACACTGCTCGTCGGCGCAACAAGCGTGTTTGCCGAGATCCAGGATTCTATCAATTGGATATGGGGCCTTAGAGCAAAACCAAAAAAAGGCTGGCTGAAGATGCTCATCAACCGCCTGCTGTCATTTTCCATAGTTGTTACTCTTGGTTTCTTATTGTTGGTCTCACTTATTATCAACGGCTTGCTAGAAGGCTTGATGGGGCGGCTAAAACAAATGTTTCCTGATTTGACAGTAGTTGTCGTTTATATCATCAATCTCGTAATCACATTCATTGTAATCTCCTCCCTTTTCGCTATTATCTTCAAAGTGTTGCCCGATGCGAAAATCAAATGGAAGGATGTGCTTATTGGCGCAATGGCAACTGCAGGACTGTTTATGATTGGGAAATTCGCCATTACATATTATATAGGCACGACCAATGTAGGGTCTGTTTATGGAACTGCAGGTTCACTCGTGGTGCTGCTTTTATGGGTATATTATTCTGCCGTCATTCTATATTTTGGTGCGGAGTTCACAAAGATTTATGCAGCCGAATTTGGATCAAAGATCCTCCCCAACCATTATGCGGTGTGGATCAAACAAGTTGAAGTAGAAGAAGAAAATGGTTCGTTAAAACAAATGGAGCAAAAGAAAAAACAAGAAAACGAAACCACGCCTGATTCAGTAAAGGTTAAATGAAAGCAATTGCAGGAACTGCCGTTAAACCCGGCTGCAATTTGCGAATTTGAGGATGCAAAATTTCTTCAGCCCGAACTGGTCACCCAGGTCGATTTTTTGAATCTGATTGGTCCTCTGGACAGGCAATTTCCCAATTCAAAAATTTCCCAATTACTTTGCGCCTCTATGGCAACAGACAGTAAGCGGTTTCAGTCGATCATTTCTCATTGCAAAGAATATGGTTTTATTTTTCCTTCAAGTGAAATCTATGACGGACTTAGCGCCGTGTACGATTATGGTCAGTGGGGAAGTGAGTTGAAAAAGAATGTGCGCGATCATTGGTGGAAAAATATGACGTTCCTACATGAAAACATCCTGGGCATCGATGCTGCGATCTTCATGCACCCCACAACGTGGAAGGCGAGCGGGCACGTAGACAACTTCAACGATCCCATGATCGACAATAAAGACAGTAAGAAACGCTACCGGGTTGATCACCTGATAGAAGCAAAAGCAAATGAACTGGAAACTGAAGGAAAGACAAAAGAAGCAGAAGCGCTGTTAGAACAAATGGACCAGTTAATTGCTGCTGATGATTTTGTTGGCTTGAAAAAACTGATAGAAGATTCGAGAATTAAATGTTCTGTCAGTGGCACATCGAACTGGACAGATGTCCGCCAGTTTAATTTGATGTTCTCTACAGAATTAGGAAGTGTTACCGACGACGCAAGCATTATTTATTTGCGA
>Ga0136846_1237663_pt1 | contig 24335 bp, 22 predicted proteins | sample HopSoiMetagenom2_FD_96841 | JGI IMG/M metagenome (GOLD analysis project Ga0136846, IMG submission 96841) | Grasslands soil microbial communities from Hopland, California, USA - 2 Assembly 2016 (version 4) | ecosystem: Environmental > Terrestrial > Soil > Grasslands | place: USA: Hopland... | reverse complement strand
GCGGGGTCGTGTCCGGCGGCATGGCGCTCGGCCTCCTTCGCCATCAGGTAGTGCATCATTGTCGGCACCAGCGTTCGCGAGAGGAAGTACGAGGTGAGCATCGCGAACACCACCGACATGGCGAGCGGCACGAAGAGCGACTTGGCGGCGCCGCTGATGAAGGTGACCGGCACGAAGACGATGCAGATGCAGAGCGTGGAGACGAGGGCGGGAGTGGCGATCTCGGACGCGCCGTCGATGATGGCGCGCAGGATCGGTTTCTTCTGCGCCATGTTGCGGTGGACGTTCTCGATCTCCACGGTCGCGTCGTCGACCAGGATGCCGACGGCGAGCGCCATGCCGCCCAGGGTCATCACGTTGAGCGTCTCGCCCAGCCAGGAGAGGATGATGATCGACACCAGGATGGAGAGCGGAATGGAGACGAGCACGATGACCGTGCTTCGCCAGCTTCCCAGGAAGACGAGCAGCATCAGCGCGGTGAGGCCCGCGGCGATCAGGGCTTCCTTGACCACGCCGTCGATCGAGGCGCGCACGAAGAGCGATTGGTCGAACATCAGGGCGACTTTCAGATCCTTGGGAAGGCGCGCGAGGGTCGCCGGGAGCACTTCGCGGACGTGGCGGACGACGTCGAGGGTGCTCGCGCTCCCCTGCTTGAGGATGCTCATCAGGACGGACCGTTGTCCCTCGACGTGGACGATGTTCGTCTGGGGCGAATAGCCGTCGCGGACGTGGGCGACGTCGCGGACGTAGACGGTGGTGCCGTTGACCACCTTGACGGGAATGGCCTCGAGCTGGCCCAGCAGATCCGGGCTGGCGTTGAGGACGATGGGGTACTCGTTGGCCCCGATCTTCGCCGTGCCGGTGGGGACGATGACGTTCTGCGATCCGATGGCGCTGTTCACGTCCCGCGGCGAGAGGCCCCAGGCGAAGAGCCGCTGGGGATCGATGTCGATCATGATCAGCCGCTGCTTGCCGCCGTAGGGGTACGGAATCTGGATGCCCGGAATCGTCGTCATGTCGGTGCGGACGAAGTTGATTCCGTAGTCGAAGAGTTGCTGCTCGGAGAGCGACTCGCTCTGCATCGCGACTTGCAGGATGGGGACGTTCGAGGCGCTGTACCGGATGATGAAGGGCGGCGTGGTGCCGGGAGGCATGGAGCGGATGGCCGCCTGCGAGATGGCCGTCACCTGCGCGGTGGCCGCCTCGATCTTGGCGCCCGGCTGGAAGAAGATCTTCACCACCGCCACGCCGGTCAGCGACTGGCTCTCGATGTGCTCGATGTCGTTGACGGTGGTGGTGAGCGCGCGCTCGTAGTTGTTGATCATCCGTTTCTCCATCTCCTCGGGCGAAAGGCCCGAGTAGTTGAAGACGACGGAGATCACCGGGATGTCGATGTCGGGAAAGATGTCGGTCGGCATCCGCGCGATGGTGAGGATGCCGACGATGACGATGAGCATCGACATGACGACGAAGGTGTACGGGCGCTTGAGCGCCATGCGGACGAGCCACATCATTGTCCGCTCTTCATACCCCGAAACCCGCGCCGTGACGGTGGTTTCCGGGGCGCTTGTGTTTCAGCGTCGTAATATTTGGAGCTCGAAGCAGGACGGCCCCCGGCGTGGAGCGCCGGAGGCCGCCTGTGGTCGAGACTGCTGCAGTCCGTGTCAGTTGTTCGGGTGACCTTCGTCGCCGGTGTCCGAGAAGATGACGCCCGCCGCGCCGAAGTTCGGGGTGCCGAACCCGGTGGCGAGATCGTATCCCGGCGTCGCGGAGAAGCCGGGGACTGAAACGAGCCCGTCATCCCATGCGTTGTCCCCCACGGTGACGTCGTGGAAGAGCGCGGCGTTGAGACCGTTCTTGCCCGCCTTGTAGAGGCGCTTGTTGATGTTCCCCAGCGGATGGCCGGCCGCCTGGTTCAGGTCGGCGACGACGCCCGCCCACTGCGGCGCGCCGGCGCTGGTGCCGCCGAAGATGAAGAATGCGCCGGACGGCGGGAAGCCGGGCAAAAAGCCGAGGTGCACGATGACGCCGCCCACCACGCCGGCGTTGTAGGAGACGTCGGGAACGCCGCGCATGCCGTGCAGCGCCGACTCCTGCGCCTTGTTGAGGCCGTCATGCTGGAAGTCCGGCTCGCGGAAGAGGGCGCTGACACCGCCGCCGCCCGCGCCGAAGCCATCGTTCCAGACCTGCTCGCCGACGTAGGCGCCGTTCGGGTCGGCGTGCCCGGCGGCTCCGAAGAAGAGGTTGGTGCCGCCCACGCCGGTGACCTGGGGCGAGGAGCCCGGGTAGCTGGTGTTCTGGAAGGGGAGCACGTCGTCGCCGCCGGTGTTGGTGCTGCCCTGATCGCCCGAGGAGACGAAGAGGGTGATGCGGCGCTCGCGGGCGTTCTTGAAGGCAGCTTCCCAGGCTGCCACCACGCGCTGGCCGTCGGCGTCGGTGAGGAAGGCCTCCGACTCCCCGAAGCTCATCGAGATGACGCTGCCCAGGCGGTTGTCGATGGCGAAGTTGAGGCCGGCGATGAGGTCGTCGTCCGAGTTGCTGGCGGCCGCGACCAGGACGATGTTCGCGCCCGGAGCGATGGCGTGCGCCCACTGCACGTCGAGCGATGTCTCCTCCGCCCAGCCGAGCATGTTGTTGTCGTTCGGATTGAAGGGGGGCGTCCCGGGCATCGTCACCACCTTGAACGAAGGCGGCGCCGGAACTCCGAAGGTGGCGTCGAAGGCGTCGAGATCGGCTTTCGCGGTGGGGCTGCCGAAGGCGTCGAGGATGACGATGGTCTGGCCCGCGCCGTTGGTTCCGGCGTTGATCATCGTGTCGATCTTGTACGCGCTGCGGAGGGCGGCAGGGCCGTAGCAGAAGAGGCCCCTGCTGAGATCGAAGGGCCGCAGTTCGCAGGTGAAGCGCGCCGTGGCGTTCGGGGTGGTCGCCTCGACCCGTTCGGCCGGGATCGCTCCGGGCTGCTGGTAGCCGGCGAACGACGCTGTGCTGGCGAGGAGAATGGCGGCGGCGAGCAGTGCCGGCCGGCGGTGCAGGATCAGGCGCATTGAGTCTCCGAGATTCGCCGCGACGTTGCGCAGCGAGGCTGCTTGGGTGTGTGTGGAATTGAAGGGCTTGGTCGTCAGTCCAACGACCAACCGCTACCAGAGGGGCGAAAGTACGCACAAGCAGACCAACGGCTTGGATCGTGCAACTGTCCGTTGTCGTTGGAATTCAGCGCAGCCCGATGCTCGAGTCAAACGAGCGACACGCAGGCCTCTTCGTAGCAGGACGCTCCCATGTCCTGCCCCTCGAAGATTCCGCGCTCACGGATCCACTGGAAGGAGCGGTCGAAGGTCTCCTTCGTGTACGGCTCGAACACGATGCGCTCGCCCGGTCCCCACCGCCGCGTGTCGGCCTGCGAGAGGAAGCGCTTGGGAAACTCGTTGCGGTAGTGCTTCGTGTACAGCTCGGGCCGCAGGTCGATGTCGCGCTGGGCAAGACGCAGCGCCCGGAAGTACTTCTTCACGTCCTCCGGATCGGGAGCGCCGGTGAGCATGGTCGCCATCATGAAGGTGGTGTCGATCACCTTGCGGAAGCCGAGCTGCTCGAGGAAATAGTAGGGGCCGCTGAAGAGCGACGCCGCCGGCACCTCGCGGTCCACCAGCTTCGCCAGCCGCGAGAAGAGGATTCCGTCCGCGAACGACAGCTGGATGTCGGGAAGCGGCAGGTACTGCTCCAGCGCCTGGAGGGTCGAGTAGTGGCTGCCAGACTGGAACCCCACCGAAATGGGAACGCCGCGCAAATCTTGTGGATCGCGGATCTTCGACTCGGGCGGAACGAAGATTGCCGCCGGCGACACCGAGTACGCGTCGGCGTACATCTTGCCGTGCCCGCGGGAGGCGGCGACGTTCACCGTCCAATGACAGGCGCAACTGACGTTGGTCTCGCGCCCTTGCTCGAAGCTCTGGTAGGCGCCGACCTTGTCCGGCGTGGCGTGGGCCTTGTCGAGATCCCGGCCCTCCCAGATGCCATGGAACTCGTAGTCGAGGCCTGCCTCCTTGAAGTACCCCTTCTCCTCGGCGACCCACTCGTGCAGCCGGAAGTGCGGACTGATGACGAACTTGCCCATCGGTGCTCCTCCCTGCGCGTGAGGATGCATCAGCGGGCGATGTCGAGCAAGGACCGCGACACGCCAGGGGCGCGGTACAGCGGATCGTCGGGACGGCCGTGCGCTCGATTGGCTGTCTAATCACGAATTCCATAGCCTTAATGGCCCACCGGCCTAAGGTTCATGCTCCGTTCGGCGCGGCGCCTTGCGCCACGTGGCCGGACGCAAGGAGACACCATCATGACCAGGTCGCACGTGATCGCGTTATCCGTGGTCGTCGCGCTCGGACTCGCCGCCTGCGGTGCGGACGTGTCGGACAAGGCGCTGGACAGGTCCGCACACACCCAGGCGAAAGCGCAGGGGACAGGGCTGGTCCTCAACAGCGTGACTGGAATCACCCTGCCGCTGATCGGCAAGCTGGGTGACGTCAACGTCAACCAGGCGGTGATCACCAATTTCGCGCTGGTCGAAAACACGGTCGGACAGATCGTCGGACTTCAAGTAGATGGCGTGCTCCAGCTCACCGGAGGCGTCCTCGGCACGAACGTGGTGACGGAGGACTTCAACACGACAGCAAGCGTGACTCCCTCCGGGCCGGGTCAATGCACCGCCGTCGCCATCGATCTCGGCCAGATCAGCGTGAACGCGCTCGTCGCCAACGTCGACATTCCGGCCGCCACCGTGAATGCACAGGCGTCGGGGGCCGTGGGCAGCCTCTTGTGCAGTCTGGCCAACGCGCTCAGCGGCCTCGCGGGCGGGACCGGTGCCGCCCCCGGAGCCGGTGGAATCGTGAATGCGCTGAACAACCAGATCTAGCAAGCTCGGCGCGACGCGCTCGGCGAGCGGAGATTGTCTCTCCAAGGCCTCGAGCGCGTCGTGCAGATCGACAGCGTCTGGCGCCCGTGCTACACGCGCCGCGTTTGACACCTACCCAGGAGCTCCGATGAGGCTTTCAGCATTGGCGGCCGTGGCAATCCTTGCCGTCGCGTGGACGGCGCATGCGCAGGCGAAGGGCGACATGACCTTCTTCGTGACCAGCACCGGAGGTGGCAATGGCGCCAACCTGGGCGGCCTCGAAGGCGCGGACAAGCACTGCAACGAGCTCGCCAAGGCGGCAGGATCGAAGCACGACAACTGGCACGCCTACCTGAGCACCACGGCGCCGGGCGGGGAGGCGGGCGTCAACGCGCGCGACCGCATCGGCAAGGGCCCGTGGCGCAACGCCAAGGGCGTGGTGGTGGCGAAGAACGTGGCCGACCTGCACTCCGAGAAGAACAACATCAACAAGGAGACCGCGCTCACCGAGAAAGGCGAGCAGGTGAGCGGGCGCGGCGACGCGGTGAATACCCACGACATGCTCACCGGCTCGGACCCGATGGGCATGTACTCGACCGCGGGCGGCGACACGACCTGCGGCAACTGGACCAAGAGCGCCGAGGGATCGGCCATCGTCGGCCACCACGACCGCAAGGGCCTCAAGGAGACCCGGCACATGAAGTCGTGGAACTCCGCGCACGGGACGGCCGGCTGCGGCCAGGACGCGCTCAAGTCCACGGGCGGCGCGGGCTTGCTCTACTGCTTCGTGCCGAACTGAGCGCGGTCTTCGACTTCACTCCACCACGGTGTATCGCGTGGGTGGAGTGTGGAGGAAGACAATCGTTCCCACCAGCGCAACGAACAGACCGCCGGCGAGGACGCCGAGGAGCCTCGCTTTATTTCTGCTGTGCGCGCTCGAGCACTCCGGATCCTGATCGCAAAACACGTCCCCAAAGGCGAGCTCCGGCAGCAGGAGGAACCCGCCGATGACCACCGTGGCCGTGCCTGCGGTCAGGAGCACGTTCACGCCACCCTTGTGCTGCAAAAACTCCTGGCGGGTGCTCCGCCGCGGATGCTAGCGTCGAAGCCTGATCCATTGGAGGGGAACGTGGCTGGAACCCGCTTGTCGCCGATTGTGTGGGCATTGGCAATCAGCTCTCTGGGCGCGAGCTGCGCGCACGCACCCCCGCCGCTGCATGCGACGAAGCTCGACGTCCACACCTCCGACCAGGGCGGCGTCAGGCCCCTGATCCGGGCAAAGGTGGCCGGATACCCCGTCACCTTCGTATTGGACACCGGCACCTTCCGCAGCGTCCTTCCCTACAGCTTCGCCCAGGAGCACCACCTCCTCCAGCAGGCCCGCGCGACCGGCGACTTCACGGTGGACGCCTTCGGAAAGTGGGTGCCGATGCAGATGGTCTCCGATGTTCCGGTGCAATTCGAAGGTGAGCAGGCCGGCGGCGGGCTCGATTTCATCATCAACGGCTCGGAGATGGGCCTCTTGGCGGCACAGGACATCGTCCGGTCCGGCGGCGCCCTGGTCATCGACCTGGCACGCGGGCAGTTGACGTACGAGCCGGAAGAAAGCGCCCTCGCGCGCTTGCGCGCGGATGCGTCGGCTCCCTTGCACGAACTGGACTTCAGCCGCTGCATCCACGAAGGCTTCTTCGAGCGCAACCACCGCGCGGTCTCCGTCTCGGTCAACGGCGTTCCGGCGAAGATGTTGATCGACACCGGCGCGTCGAGGACGGTCCTCGCACGCAACAACCCCGCGCTCGCTTCGATGCTCTCGGTGCAGGGGAGCCGGGGGACCACGGTCGCGGCGACGTCGACCGGGCAGGGTCTGATGATCGAGGACGTCGCCGTCGTGTTCTCGGAGACCGCGTTCAAACTGCCCGTCCTCGTGCATCCGGTGTCATCGCAGTGCTGGCAAGGCGCCGTCGGGGCGGACCTGCTCAGCCATTGCACCCTGGTCTGGGGCTACAGCTCGCTGTGGGCAGCCTGCCACGCCGCGGCTTCCGGGAGTTTCGGGGACACCATACGTAAGTGATCGTAAGGCGTCCCCGAAACTCACTCGGCGCGTAGTGCCACCGCCGGATCGACGTGGGTCGCGCGGCGCGCCGGCAAGAGCGTCGCCACCGCGCACACCGCCCCGAGCACCAGCACTGCCGCGCCGAGCGCGATGGGATCGACCGGCTCGATGCCGTAGAGGAGGCCGGCGGCCGCTTTTCCCGCCGCGAGCGCGCCCACGCCGCCGATCAGCGCGCCGACCCCGACCACCGCGGCGCTCTCGCGGATCACCAACCCGAGCACGTGCGCCCGCGGCGCCCCCAGCGCCATCCGCACGCCGATCTCGCGCGTCCTGCGCGCGACCGAATATGCGAGCACGCCGTAGAGGCCGATGCCGGCGAGCACCAGCGCCACCAGCGCGAAGGCCTGCACCAGCGCCAGCGCGAAGGTGCGCTGGGAGAGCGACCGCGTGACCAGCTCCGCGAAGGGGCGCACGCGGTACGGCGGGACCGCGGGATCCACGGCCGCGAGCGCACCCTCTGCGTCCCGCATCATGTCCGCCGCAGGGCGCGGCGAGCGCACGAGGAAGGTCATCACGTTGCCCGGATACTGCGCGAACGGGTAGTAGAGCGTCGGCGGCACCTTCTCCTCGAGGCCGACCTCGTGCACGTCATGCACGACGCCCACGATCGCGCGCCAGGGCGAGCCCTGGTCCACCCGCACGCGCTGCCCCATCACTTCCTCGCCGGGGAAGAAGATGCGGGCGAACGTCTCGTTCACCACCGCGACGCGCGGCGACTCCGGTGCGTCGGTGTCGGCGAAGGCGCGACCGCGCACGATGCGGATGCCCGCCGCCTCGAAGAACCCGGGCGTGATCACGCGGAACTCGGCATCCGGCGGCTCCGAACCGGGCGGCGTGGGTCGCGACTCGATCTCGAAGAGGCGGTCGGTCGCACCGGCCATGGGCACGATGTTCGCGGCGCCTGCAGCCGTGACGGAGGGCAGCTCGGAGAGCCGCTGGCGGGCGCGATCGAAGAAGCTGCGATACCGGTCGCGGTCCGCCGGCGTGTCCTCCCCGGTAGGGCTGGGGAGCGCGACCGTCAGCGTGACCGCGCCGCGCGGGTCAAAGCCCGGGTCGACCTCGAGCACCTTGGCGAAGCTGCGCGCAAGCAGGCTGGCTCCGGCGAGGAGCACGAGCGCGAGGCCGACGCCGGCGACGACCAGCGCGCGCCGGAGCTTGCGCGCGTGGTGCGCGGTGGCGCCGCGGAGGGCACCCTGCAGGTCGAGGCGAGCCGCTCCGACGGCAGGGGCGAGGCCGAAGAACGCGCCGCTGGCGAGCGTCGCCACCAGCGCAAACCCGAGCACGACCGGATCGACGTGGATGTCGCTCGCGCGCGGCAGGTCCGACGGCCCGAGCGCGAGGAGCAGATCGATGCCCCAGGTCGCGAGCAGCGTCCCGCACACGCCCCCGAGCGCTGCGAGCAGCGTGCTCTCCACCAGCACCTGCCGCGCCAGTGCGGCCCTTCCTGCGCCGAGGGCCGCGCGCACCGCCAGTTCGCGCTGCCGCGCCGCCGAGCGCGCCAGCATGAGGTTTCCCGCGTTCACGCACGCCATCGCCAGCACCAGCGCCACCGCGGCGAACAGCATCCACAACGTTCCCCGCACCTCCGAGACCAGGCGATCGCGCAAGAGCTCGGCGGTGAGCCCATGGTGTGACGCAGCCGCATAGATCTCGGGGAAGGCGGCATTGACCCGGCCGGCCACCTGCGCGAGCTCGGCGCGTGCGTCCTGCAGCGACGCGCCACCCGCGAGCCGCCCCACCACGCGCAGGTAGTGCATGTTGCGCCGCGGCGGCGCGTACGCTTCCGGCGCGATCGCCAGCGGCGCCCACGCCTCGGCGGTGCCGGGCAGATCGAGGTCGCGCGAGAGCACGCCGATCACCTGGTACGGCTGCCCGTCCAGCCGCACCGTGGTCCCGACCACCGCGGGATCGCTCCCGAATCGCTTGCGCCAGAGCGCCGGGCCGAGGACGATCTCGCGCTCGCGGCCCGGCTGCTGCTCTTCGGCGGCGAACCAGCGGCCGTGCGCCATCGGCACGCCCAGGGTCGGCAGCAGCGAGGCCGTCCCCAGCCCGATGGGGACCCGCACCGACTCGGTCGCCAGCATCAGATTCACGCCGCTCCAGGTCCATGCGCCGATCCTGGGCACCGCCTTCAGGCCGGAGAAGTCGTCCCGGTACTGGATCGGGGAGAGCGATGGCGAGACCCCGAGGGTGCCCCAGGTGTTCTCGAAGATCACGATCCGGTCGGGCTCGCGGAACCGCAGCGGGGCGAGGAGCACGCCCCGGACCACGCTGAAGACCGCGGTCGCGGCGCCGATGCCGACGGTGAGCGTGAGGACGACGGAGAGGGCGAAGCCCGGCGCGCGCAGCAGGGTGCGCAAGCCGATCTTCAACTCGTGGAGGACGAGCCGCATCGGCGCAAACCGAGCAAGATCGTTGCCATCGGCGGCCCGACGAGGGAGGCGGCGGCGGGCGTTCGGATTTGGGATTCCGCATTCCGGCCGCGAACGGTGCGCCGGGGAGGGGTACGACGCGGTAAGACTTGAGCGGTTCCAGCGGCCGGGATACAGGGGCGCGCGAACCGGGGGGTATCACACACATGAAAGCTCTGATCTGGATCGGCGCCGCCTGCGGCGCCCTGTTGTGCTTCTCTGCCGTTGCAAACGACAAGGCCGCGGCGAAACCGGCCAAGGCGCAAGCGGTCACCATCTCCGCGGCGGACGTGAAGTGGGGGCCGGTGCCAACGGCGCTTCCGGCCGGCGCGCAGATCGCGGTGCTGCACGGCGACCCGTTCAAGAAGAACCTTTTCGCGCTCCGGCTCAAGATGCCCGACGGCTATCGCATCCCTGCCCATTGGCACACGCTGGACGAGGAGCTGACCGTCCTCAGCGGCACCTTCATGCTGGCGATGGGCGACAAGGAGACCGACGCGCACGCCCTCGATGCGGGCTCGTATCATTTCCTGCCCGGCAAGATGCATCACTCCGCCACCGCGAAGGGCGACGTGGTGCTGGAGCTGCACGGGATGGGGCCCTTCGACATCCACTACATCAATCCGGCCGACGACCCGAGCAAGACGGCAGAGGCTGCGAAGTAGAGTCGCTCACTGCGCCGCCGCGAACCGGCGGCGCAGCAGCAGCGCTCCCGCCGTGGCGGCTGCGATGGCTGGAATCCAGCGCATCGGCCTTGGGCGCGAGATTGCCAGCAGGCGTTCCACCGCCTCCGGGAGCGTGCCCGACACGCCGTCCTCGAGGAGCGCCGTCGAGGGCGCCTCGTCGCGGCGCACGAACACCGCTTCCAGCCCGGCGCGCCTTGCGCCATGGACGTCCCAACTGTGCGCCGCGACCAGCGCCAGCCGGCCAGGTCGCACCGAGAGCTTCCGCGCCGCGTGCAGGTAGACTTCGTTCGCCGGCTTGAAATGCCGGACCTCGTCGACGGAGACGATCTCGTCGGCCTTGAGATCGGCGCGGGCGAACGCCTGCCGCGTCGCCTGCGCGCTGCCGTTGGTCAGGATCGCCAGCTTGAGTCCAGCCTCGCGCACCAGCTCGAACGCGGCAGCCACGTCCGGATGGACGGGCAGCTCCGAAAAGCCGTCGACGACGGCGTCGATGCGGCGCTGGTCGTCCGGAAGGCCGCGCTCGATCAGCAAGGAGCGCAGCGTCGAGGCAAGGACGATCTTGAATTCCAGGAACCGCCCAGCGCACTCGCAGGCGAACCCGTCGCGCAGGCTACGCGCGAACCAGAGCTCCAGGTCGCTCGCTTGCAAGCCGAGCCCGACGAGCCTGGGGCGCAGCGGTTCGAGCGACAGGCAGGTCCCGATCGAATCGAAAGCGACTGCGCGGAGCCAGGACATGATTTCCTCCGGAGCCCGGTGCCGGTCTCGCTGGCACGCATGCTTGCAAGGATGAGGACCGATCCGGTGTCATGCTCGGCTACCCGCTCCCTGTCCGCGATACATACCTTTGCCGGGATGCGGAACCTCTACGACGTGCTTGGGGTGGCGGAGGACGCCACCCTGGAGACCATCAAGACGGTCTACCGGCAGCTCGCGCGCACGTTCCATCCCGACGTCAACTCGGATGACGACGCGGTGGAGCACTTCCGGGAGATCACCGACGCCTTCGTGGTGCTTTCCGATCCGGACAAGCGGGTCGAGTACGACGCCGGCCGGGCATCGCATCGCCGTTGCCCGATCGACGAGGAGAGCGAGACCAGCATCGGACTTCAGGTGGCGGGAATCGATCTGGGCGGCATCCTGGGCGTTCACGTGCGCGTGCGCCGGCGCGCGCTGTTCGCCGACCCGCCGGCGTCCGAGGACTGATCCCGCTTGGCCTCATCCGACCGGAGCAATCTGATCCCATCGAGGCGGTGAAGCGCTGTTACAAATCGCCCTCGTCATTTTCGAGGGCGTTCATGAACCAGGATCTCTGGATCTACTTCCTGCTCGTCGCCGGCATCGTCTCCCTGCCCGGACTCGACATGGCATTCGTGATGGGCAGCTCGCTGACGGGCGGGCGGCGTGCCGGGCTCCCCGCCGTTGCGGGGGTGGTCGCCGGAGTTTCGGGGACACCATACGACGATCTCCGTATGGTGTCCCCGAAACCCGCCGCGGGTTGCGGATGACTCCACCACCGGATACACGCCGCCCGTGGCCGGGCGCACGCACCAGTTCGAGGCAGTCGCCTTCGTGGAGAATTTCTCGCTTCGCGAGCTGGCGCAGGCGATCCCCGGAGGAAGGCTGCGACCGCACGAGCTGCGCTACGCCGCCGAGGGGGGCGGCGAGGTGTTCGTCTATCCCTTCGGCGCCGTCGTCTTCCACGATGTCGCGCCAGGGGAGCGCGAGCGGGTGCTCGAGCAGATCCGCGCCACGCTGGGCGCTCCCGGCCGCAAGGTGGTGGCCGAAAGCTTCACCGTGCGCGAGGAGCCCGTGGCACGCACAGGCATGGCCTCTGGCGTGCTGCAGATCGGCGAACTGGGTCCGGCGCGATCCGCCGCGGTGGCCATCGTGGTCGCCCAGAGTGCCGCCATGGAGTACTACGAGCGCCTGGTGGACGACCTCTTCGGCCGCACCAACGGGCTGGTCGAACGGTTGGAGAAGACCGGGACCGTCCGCGCGCGGCCCGCGAGCCTGCACCGGTTCATCGGCGAGGCCATCACCTCGCGGAACGAGGTCATCTCCGTCCTGCATCTGCTCGACAAGCCCGACGAGGTCTGGGACGACCCCGAGCTGGATCGCATCTACGACGACCTGCGCGCAGAGTTCGACCTGACCGACCGCTACCAGTCGCTGGAGATCAAGCTGCGCGGCGTCCAGGAATCGCTCGAGCTGGTGCTGGACGTCGCGCGCGACCGGCGCATGTGGCTCCTGGAGATGTCCATCGCGGGGCTCATCCTGGTGGAGCTGGTGCTGTCGATCTGGCGGAGGTGAGCCGTCAGTCGTCGTCCTCGACCAGGGTCAGGTTGTAGGGGTCGATCCCCACGCCGGTGACGGTCGCCACCTGGGAATTGGTGCGCAGGTCGATCACGAACACCGTCCCGCTGGGCGCCGGATCGGGCAAGGTGTTGGCCCCGCCGGTCACCACCGCGTACCTGCCGTCGCTGGTCACCGCGGTTCTCTTGGGACGCGCAGGATTGCCGTCCGCGCGCGTGAGCGGGATGCGCGCGATTTCCGCCCCGGCCAGGTGCGCGAGCGCCCGATCCAGATCCACCACCGAGAGGTTGTTGGTCCGGAAGTTCGCCACCACGATGCGCTTGCCGTCCGGAGTCCAGGAGACGGTGAAGGGCCGGGCCTCGCCTGAGTCGGTGCCTACGCGCACGCGCGCCGCCTCACCTCCCGCAAGCCCCAACCGCGCGCGGTCGATGTCGATGATGGAGATGGTGTTTCCCTCCGCCCCGGTGATTGGGCCGAACCACTGCGACCCGGGGCGGAGAGACGAAGGCCGCTCCACGCGGGGAGCGGCGCTGCCTGATTGATCAATCATTTCAGACCCGCACGCGCCGGGACGCGGCGGCGCGACGATCGATCGTGCCGACAATCGTCACCCTGCCTTGACATGACGCTCCAGCAAGCGCCGTGTTTCCGACCCTGACAGGGGGTCATTCCATGAGCGGAAGCCGATCTCTCCTCGTCCTCGCCGCCTTTGCCGTCCTGCTCGCCGCGCGCGCTGCCCGCGCCGGCGACGATCGCCGTGACGCGGGCGCCGTCCGCCTGCTCACCACCGTTCCGGTGCCGGGGCGGCTGGTGATCTTCGACATCAGCTTCGTGGATCCAGGCACGCAACTCTTCTACCTGGCCGATCGATCCAACAACGCCATCGACGTGGTGGACGCGGCCCGCAGCGTCTTCGTGAAGCAGATCAACAAGGGCGGTTTCACCGGGTTCACCGGCAACAACGACACCTCCGGGCCCAACGGCGTGGTGGTCTCCGGCCACTGGCTGTTCGCGACCGACGCGCCCAGCCGGGTGGTCTCGATCGATCTGCGGAACGACAAGCTGGTGGACAGCGTCTCCACCGGCGGCGCACCGGGCCTGCGCGCGGACGAGATGGCCTTCGACGCCCGCGACGGCCTGATCCTCGCGGTCAACAACGCCGACTCGCCGCCTTTCGCGACGCTGGTCCACGTGGACTCCAAAACCGGCAAGCTCACGGTGGGAGCGCGCATCACCTTCGACTTCGCCACCAACGGGGCCGAGCAACCCGTCTGGGATCCGGCCACGGGAAAGTTCTACATCTCCATCCCGGAGGTGGACGGCGTGGTGCAGAACGGCGCCGTCGCGCGGATCAGCACCACCGGCCATCTGGAGACGTTGTTCGACGTGCACTTGTGCCAGCCCGCCGGTCTCACGCTGGGGCCGCGCCAGGATCTGCTGCTGGGCTGCAGCGTCGCCTTCGACACGGCCGGCCAGCCCTGGAGCGCCTCCGATCCACTCAGCGCCGCGCCCATCCAGGTGATCATGGACGCGAGGACCGGAGCCATCGACGCCAACGTCGCGGGCGTCACGGGCTCGGACGAGGTGTGGTTCAACTCGGGCGACGGGCGGTACTACACCGCGTCGCGCTCGAATCCCGCCGGCCCGGTGCTGGGCGTCATCGACGCGAGCAGCCAGAAGTTGTTGCAGGTCGTTCCCACCTTCAACACGCCGGCGAGCGCGCCCCCTCCGCGCGGCACGGCGCACTCGGTGGCGGTGAATCCACGCAACAATCACGCCCTGGTGGCGCTGCCGGCCAACAACGTCTTCCCTGGCTGTCTCACAGGGTGCATCGCGGTGTTCGGAAGCGACGCCGATCGCCAATAGCGGACGATCTTGTGGGCGATGGCCGCGGGATCTAGGCTCGCGGCCATGAAGCTCTACTACGGCAGGATGTCGGGCAACTCCGCGCGCGCGGTCTTCGGGCTGATCGAGTCGGGCGCCGCGCACGAGCTGTCCTTCGTCGACACGAAGAAGGGCGAGAATCGCTCGGCGGCGTATCTGGCCGTCAACCCGATGGGCAAGATTCCGGCATTCGAGGACGGCCCGTTCCGCCTCTGGGAGTCGAACGCGATCAACTGGTACATCGCCGAGACGCACGCGGAGGCGCATCTCTTGCCCACGACTCCGCAGGGGCGGGCGGCCGTGCAGCGCTGGCTCTACTTCCAGTCCGGCCACGTCACGCCCGCGTGCGTGCCGCTGTTCCGCTTCACCAATGCGCGGATGCAGGCGTTCTGGGGGTCGAAGGGCGATGCTGCGCAGGCCGAAAGCGCGGGCACCGAGTTGGCGCGCTACCTGCCCGTGCTGGAGTCGGCGCTGCAAGGCCGCGACTGGCTGGAGCGCGACTTCTCGCTCGCGGACATCGCCTACGCCCCCCATCTCTCGCTGGTCGCCGAGGGCGGATACGACTTCGCGCGCTACCCGGCCGTCCGGAAGTGGCTCGACCGGCTCCTCGAGCGACCGGCGTGGAAGAAGACCGCGAGCATCGTGCTCGGGTGAGCCGCGTGGCTCATGCCGCCACCGCCAGCGAACGCTGCCAGGCGCGGAGCCCCAGGATGCACAGGCAGAGGAAGACGAAGTAGACCAGCGCCGTCGCGTAGAGATGGCGGCTGACGTACACAGGCATGGAGATGAGGTCGACGACGATCCACACCCACCACGATTCGAGGACCTTCCGCGCCTGCCCATAGGTGGCCACCAGGCTGAGCACGAGGATGGAGGCGTCGAAGAACGGCACCGGCGAATCGGTGTGGTGCGAAAGCCACAGCGTCGTCGCCGCCTGGCCGAGCACTGCCAGGGCAGCGAGCCACGCCCATTCGCGCGGCGCCGTCCGCCGGATGCGCAATGTCTCCGGCATCGCGCCGCCCCTCTGCCAGCTCCACCAGCCATAGACGCCGAGCGCCGCGAAGACCAGCTGCAGGGACGCGTCGGCGTACAGCTTCGCCGACCAGAACATGAGCAGGAAGAAGAGGTTGTTGAGGATGCCGATGGGCCAGTTGGCGATGTGCTTCTTCGCCAGCAGCGCAACGCACAGGAGGCCGGTGACGTCGCCCACCGCCTCGTTCCAGCTCACCGGAGCGCCCAGCGCGGTGAACGCCGGCTGCTGCAAAGCGGTGAAGAGGGTGCCGTCCACCGGCTCAGCGGGAGAAGTCGCGCAGCCGTGCGACGGCCGGCCCGTCTAGCTTCTGCAACAGCGCCACCAGCAGATCCACCATCTGATCGAAATCCTTCCGGTTGACGATGCCGTTGTGCGAATGCGTGAACCGCACCGGCACCACCAGATTTACGGTCGGCACGCCGCCGGCGGTCTTCTGGATCTCCGACGAGTCGTCGCCGTATCCCTGCACCAGGTCGGTCTGCAGCGGTATGCCCGCCGCATGGGCCGTCTCCTTCACCAGTTCCACCAGCTTGCGATTGGGCAGGGCGGAGCTGTCGTAGAGGAAGATCCCTGGCCCCTTGCCGAGCAGCTCCTGCGCTTCCTCCGGATGGGTCCCGGGCGCGTCCTTCACCACGCCGCCCTCGATGGCGATGCCCACCTCGGGCTTGACGATCTCGGCCGACGTGTGCGCGCCGCGAAGACCGATCTCCTCCTGCACGGTGGCCACCCAGTAGAGCTGGTTGGGGTGCTTCTGCCCGCGCAGCCGCTGCATCGCGGCGATCAGCACCGCGCAGCCGATGCGATCGTCCCAGGCCTTGCCCAGGTAGTTCTGCGTGCCGTTCAGGACCATGAAGGGCGCATCCGGCGCGACCGGATCGCCGGGTCCGATTCCCATCGCGGTCACCTCGGCAGGGCTCTTCGCGCCGACGTCGAGGAACACCTGCTCGCGCGCGAAGGCCTTGGTCCGCTCGTCCTGCGGCGTGATGTGGATGTCGCGGATGCCGGTGACGGCGCGCACCGGTCCCTTGGAGCCGAGGATGATCCAGCGCTGATCGAAGAGCGCCTGGTCCAGCCACCCGCCGAGCATCTGCATGGTCAGCCAGCCTTCGGGCGTCACCCGCCGGACCACGCCGCCCAGCTCGTCCATGTGCGCGTCGATCATCACCCGCGGTCCGGACGACCCCTGCTGCGCGATCACCGAGCCCAGCCCGTCGAAGGAGAGCCGATCGCTGGCGGGCCGCATGCGCTCGACCATGATCTTGCGCACCGGCTCCTCGAATCCGGAGGGGCCATGCGCATCGGAAAGCTGCTGGAGGAGGGTGACGGTCTCGTCGGCGGGCGCGGCGAGCAGCGCAATCGCGAGCAGGATCATCGCCGCTCTGTGCCAGCGCCGTGCCCGGGCCGTCAAGCCTTCGGATTGGGCGATGGTCCAATGCTCCCGGAGCCCTTGAACCGGTAGCGTCGCGCCATGGCCACGTTGCCTGCGGCCCTGCGGCGGCGTCCTCCCCGATGGGCGATCGTGGTCGCCGGGATCCTGGCTCTGTATTCGATTTTCGGTTTCCTGATCTTGCCGCGCATCGTCCGGGCGCAGATGGAAAAGAAGCTCCCCGACGTCCTGCACCGGCCGGTGACCGTGCGGGAGGTGCGCTTCAATCCCTTCGCCATCTCCATGACCATCCGCGGCTTCTCCGTGCGGCAGCCCGACGGCTCGCCGCTGCTTTCCTTCGAGGAGCTGTACGTGGACGTGGCCCTGCTCCGTCATTGGCGCGGCGGCGTGCACCTGGAATCGGTGAAGCTGGTACGGCCCGAGGTGGCCGTGGCCATCGAGAAGGGCGGGCAGCTCAACTTCGCGGATCTCCTGGCCGCGCCCGAGCCCGCGGAGCCCGTGCCGACCGCGCGCCTGGCAAGAAAGGCGCGCGCGGAGCCGCCCAAGCCGGAACCCGACCCCACGGTCTTCGAGATCGCCCACTTCTTGCTCGATCGCGGGGCCATCGCCTTCGCCGATCGCAACCGGCCGCATCCCTTCCAGGCGCGGCTGGAGCCGCTCAGCTTCGCGCTGGATGGTTTCACCACCGAGCCGAAGAAGAACGGCGCCTATCACTTCGAGGCCCGGCTCGAGCCCGCAACCCAGCTGGCCTGGACAGGCAGCATCAGCGTCACGCCGCCCAAGAGCGAAGGCGAGCTCTCCATCACCGGGATACCCCTCGCCCAGTTCGAAAACTACGCCGAGGACTCCACCACGTTCCGGATCACTGCCGGCACCCTCGACGTCCGCGGCAAGTACGTCTTCGATGCCTCGAGCACGCCCTCGATCATCCGGCTCGAAGAAGGAAGCGCCCGGCTCAACGGGCTGCGGCTCGATCCACCCGGGCGCGACGAGGCGCTGGTCCGCATCGACTCGCTTGCGTTTGACGGCGTCTCCGCCGACGTGGGCCAAGCGCAAGCTCGCATCCGCTCCATCGCCCTCTCCGGCGCGCGCATCGTGGCGCGCAGGCTGGAAGATGGGGCCATCGAGCTGGCTACGCTGACGCCCCCGCGCAGGCGTGCACCGTCTTCATCTTCACCTTCATCTGAGCCTTCGCGACCGTGGAGCACGCGGCTCGATCAGCTGCGCGTCGAGCGCCTCGATCTCCTCTGGGAGGACCACACGACGCCGGCGCCGGCCTCGGTGGAGATCGGCGAGTTCGCGCTCAGCCTGGCTCCGCTCGCCGTCCCCGGGGACACGCCGGCCAGCTTCTCGACCTCCATGCGCATTGGAGGGGAAGGGCACTTCTCTGCCAAGGGGACCCTTCACCCGGGGTCGGGCTCGGTGGAGGCCGAGTTCGCCTTGAGCAAGCTCGCCTTGGCTATGTTCCAGCCGTACGCGGCGCTGGCGATCACGGGCTCCATCGGCCGCGGAGAGCTGGACATGACTGGTCGCGCCTCCTTCGCCCCTGCCTCCGGCGGTGCAGGGCGCGTCCGGCTTGGCGGCGATCTCTCGGTGAGCAACTTCGCGCTGCTCGACTCAGAAGGAAAGGAGCTGGCTGGCTTCGAGCGGTTCGCGCTGGAGAAGCTGGCGACGGACACGCAGGCCGTAAGCCTGGGCCGCGTGCTGCTCAAGGGCGCGCGCATGCATTACCGGATCAACCCGGACGGCAGCGGCAACTGGGCGTCGCTGAGCCGGCAGCCTGCGAGGCCCGAGGCGGGACGCGAGGACGCGCCCATCGAGAGCAAGCGGCAGGGACCCGAGCCCCGGATTTCCATCGGCGCCATCGCACTGCAGAACCTCTCGTTCGACTTCACCGATCGGTCCCTCCAGCCTCCTTTCACCGCCCGCATCACCCGCTTCGGCGGGCAGATCGCGCCTTTCAAGAAGCCCGGCATGGTGAAGAGCCAGATCGACTTCGCCGGCAAGCTCGACGGCGCCAGCCTGCGGGTGGCGGGCACCCTGCGCCCGGCGGGCAAGGACAGCGACGCCGACATCGCCGTCACTCTGGCGCCGTGGAACCTCCCACCCACCACTCCGTACGGCATCCGTTACACCGGCTATCCCGTGCAGCGCGGGAAGCTCACCCTCGACCTCAAGTACAAGCTCGGCGGCAGGAGGGTGGAAGCATCCAACGTGGTGGCCATCCACCAGCTCCAACTCGGGGACAAGGTGGACAGCCCCACCGCCACCGGACTGCCCGTGAAGCTGGCGCTGGCCATCCTCACCGACCGCGAGGGAAAGCTGGAGATCGACCTGCCCATCGACGGCGAACTCGACGATCCCGACTTCCGCGTGGGCAAGCTGGTGGTGCACGCCATCCTCAACGTGCTGCAGAAGGCGGCGACCTCGCCCTTCGCGCTGCTGGGCTCGCTCTTCGGCCACAGCGAGGACCTGAGCATGGTCGAGTTCGCCGCCGGCTCCGACGAACTGGGCGACGCCGGGCGGAAGAAGCTCGAGTCGCTGGCCAAGGCGCTTGCCGAGCGGCCCGGCCTGCGGCTCTCGATCGCGGGCGGCATGGATCCGGAGGCAGATCGCAAGGGTCTGCTCCAGTCGCAACTTCAAGAAACGCTGCTCGCGCGGCGGCGCGGGCCAGCCTCTGGAAAGCCTGCGCATGGCGACGACGAGCCGCTCAGCGACGCCGAGCGGGGAACCGCGCTGCATGCGCTGTATCTCGAGCGCGTGGTCGCACCGCGGGAGAAGGAAGCCGCAGAGCTGCGGGCGGAGGGGAAGCCGGTGCCCGCGGGCTTCGTCGCGCGGCGGGATGCGCCCGCGCCGGACGTCGAGGCGATGTTGATGCAGACGATGTCCCTGTCGCCGGATGCTCTAGCCGATCTCGCGCGGTCTCGCGCCGAGACCGTGCAGGACGAGCTGACCGAGTCCTACGGGATCGATCCGGAGCGCGTCTTCGTCGCCACCACGCCGGAAACACCGCGAACGCGGCAGGCCACCTTGCAGCTGGAGTGAGACCACCCGCATGCGACGATCGATGGCTGGCGCGGCGCTGCTTCTTCTCTACGCCTCCACCTCGGTGCGCGCCGAGGAGGCTCCGTCGCTGTTCGTCGATCCGGAGGACCGCTGGTTCGACGTCAGCGCCTTCGTCGCCAAGAAGTACGGATTCGTGCCCATCGTCGCGCCGGTGACCGAGCCGGCGGTGGGCTACGGAGCCTTCGCCGGCCTCGTGTTCATCGATCGCGACCCGGCGGCACCGCGAGGCGAGCGGCCCGATCTCTACGTGGTCGGCGGAATGTATACGGAGACCAACTCCTGGGCTTCCTTCGGCGGCTATGCGGGCAACTGGCTCGACGGAAGGCTGCGCGTCGTGGCCGGCGGCGGGTACATCTCGCTCAACCTCAAGCACTATGGGCTGGGAGACGATCCCGCGCTGGCGCAGAATCCCATCGAGTACAACCTGCAAGGCGCCCTCGCAGGAGTCTCCGCGGCGATGCAGCTCGGCTCGACGCCGATCTACGCAGGGATGGGAGCCGGCTTCGGCTACATGCAGGCCGACCCGCACGAGACCCTGGCGGGCGCGAGCACCGCCCAGAACACGCTGCTCGGGCTGCGCCCGCTGGTGAAGTTCGACACGCGGGACAACATGTTCACCCCCACCCGCGGGCTGTTCGGCGAGGCGGGCTTCACCTTTGCGCACCAGAGCGAAGGATCGTGGTTCGAGCGTCTGGATCTGACCGCCATCGGCTACACGCCCCTCTTCATCCCCGAGCTGTTCCTCGGCGTGCGGGGCGGCGCGAACTTCAGCTTCGGCGACGCGCCCTTCTACCTGCGCCCCTTCGTGGTGCTGCGCGGGGCGCCGGCGATGCGCTACCAGGGGGAGCAGACGGCGGAGATGGAGGTGGAGCTCCGCTGGCAATTCTGGAAGCGCTTGAGCCTGGTCGGGTTCGGCGGTGTGGGAGCCGCCTGGAAGAACCTGTCCGGCTTCGATCGCTCTGAGGGCGTGGTCACGTACGGCACCGGTTTTCGCTACGAGCTGGCGCGCCAATACGGCTTGCACATGGGCGCGGACTTCGCGTTCGGACAGGACGGCTTCGCGCTCTACATCCAGTTCGGCAGCGCCTGGACGCGGCTCTGAGCGGGGCGGCTACAGCCAGGTCCGGAACACATAGAAGAACCGCTCGCGCAGCCGTTGCCAGAGGCTGCGCTTCTTCCACAGCGCGGGATCCACCTTCTCGCAGAATTCCAGGTCGTCGCGGAACTTCTGGTCGAGCTGCTCGGCCACGCGCTCGTCCAGCACCTCCAGCGCGATCTCCCAGTTGTAGAGCAGGCTGCGCGAGTCCAGGTTGTATGAACCCACCGCGCTCCAGGCGCCGTCGATGGTGAGCGTCTTGCCGTGCAGCATGCCCGGCAGCCATTCGTAGATCGCAACTCCCGACTTGAGCAGCGAGGCCCAGGTGTACTGCGAGGCGTGCGTCAGCCCGGGAATGTCGCTGTAGCGCGGCACCGTCACCCGCACGTCCACGCCGCGGCGCGCGGCGTGCTTGAGCGCGCCGCGCAGCGCGCGGTTGGGGATGAAGTAGGCCGCCTCGATCCAGATCCGGTGGCGCGCCGCCAGCATGGCGTGCTCGAAGTGGTGCTGCACGCTGCGGCGGGCGAGGAAGCGGCCCACCGCCAGCGCCTGCACCCGCGTGGTCGAGCCGTGCACCGGAACGATCTCGGTGGAGGCGCCCGGGGCGGGCAGCGCCTCGTCGGGATTCCAGTTCTCCGGCGTGGCGTAGATCCAGGTCTCTTCGAAGAGCCGCCGGATGTCGCGCAGCACCGGCCCTTCCACCTGCATGTGCACGTCGTTCCACCCATGCCCGCCCCACGCCTTGGGCGCGTAGTCGTCACCCAGGTTCATGCCCCCCGCGAAGGCGACGCGGCCGTCCACGATGAGGAGCTTGCGGTGATCGCGCACCTGCCAGCCCCAGCGCGCCCGCCAGGGTCCGACAGGGTGGAAGATGGAGAGGAGCACGCCGGCCGCGCGCATCCGGGCCACGTCGGCGCCCGAGAAGCCGAACGAGCCGGCGCCGTCGATCACGCAGCGCACGCGCACGCCTTCCTGGGCCTTGATGCAGACGGCGTCCACGAAGCGGCGGCCGTTCGCGTCGCTGGCCCAGATGTAGGTCTCCAGCGCGATCTCGGTGCGCGCCGTGGCGATGGCGTCCAGCATCGCCGGGTAGGCCTCCACGCCGCCGAAGAGCAGCCGAACGCGGTGGCCCGGCAGCAGGCGCTGGGGCGTGAGCGAGAGCCGTTGCTGCTCCGGCGGGGCAGGGGCGAGGAGGGCCGTGGTCAAGCCGCGCGATTCTACCCGCGGATGGCGACGACGCCTCTTCTGCGCAGCCCGGCGTCCAGTTCGATACGCGCCTGGTCGTGCGCCACGTCGATGCCGAAGTCCCGCAGGTGCAACGTGGACGTGGCGTGCGCGTAGATCATTCCTTCCGTCCGGGTGACCGCCACGTCCAGCTGGACGGCGCGCTTGACGCCATGCAACTGGACGGTCCCCACGAAGAGCAGACGACCTTCCCGCGCCTCGGCGACGCCGTCGAATACTGCCTCGCCCTCGCGCGGAACCCGCTCGTCCCGGCGCACGCTGCCGGTGGTCAGGGAGCCGAGCGGCAGGTGCAGCTCCAAGTGTACGAGCTTGTTGTCGAGCTCGGTGAGCGTGCCGGTCATCCGGTGAGAGAAGGCGGACGCTCCCGCCGCGTCTACCGTGACGAGGGCCTGCCCGGGCTCCACCGTCCAGCTCCGCTCGGCCAGCGCGGCCGGAGCGACGAGGAGGACGGCGAGGACCAGCACTCTCATGTGGCATGGATGCGCGCCGCGGGATGGGGGATTCGCCTGTCCGGTCCCTGGCCGAAATCAGGAGGACGAGCGTGCTTCCGACAGGAGCTTCTCCAGCTTCGTGAGAAGGTCCTCCTTGCGCGAGAAGCCCCTGGTGAGAATCAGCTTCAGCCTGGTGCGCACCAATGCCAGATCGAGCTGTGGGTTCGCGTGACGGCAAGATCGACGTCGCGCGTGGTCCTCACCTCACCACGAACCGAGACGGCGAGGCCGCCGACCAACGCAAATCGCTTCCCTAGGCGGCGCAACTCCCGCGCGATGTGCGCGAGGGCGTCTTCCGGCCGCCGGTCACTCATCGCTGAGCAGCCATTGGCTGACGCGTTCCTCGATCTGCTCGTCGCTTTCGTGCGGGTAGCGGGCGCGCAATCCGGCGCGCTTGAGGCGGATTCCGGCGCGCATCATCTCCAGCGCCTGGCGGGCCTTCTCCTCCGGGCTGGCGCTGCGGGCGCGTTCGATCTCGTCGCGACGCAACGGATCCATGCACGGATTCTATCTTCTCCGCGGGCGAGCCGCCAGAAACAGTACCAGGCTCGGCCTACTGTGGGGCGGCCTCGATTCCCTCTGCTCCGATGTGGAGAGCCGGCGCGTACAGGCCGCGCGCCTCACGCTTCCACCAGGCGCCGGTCTTGCGCTTCTCGTAGCGCGTGGTGAACCAGTACTGCCATTTCACGGCGCGCACGTACTCCGGCGGCCTGCCGCGGAACGGGTCGCCGGCAAAGAGCTGCAGCACTTGCGGAGAGCCGTCCAGCAGCCGCAGCTCGACGCGCAACACCCACGGATACGCGCGCCACTCGCCCAGCGAGGCGAACCAGAGGTTCCAGTCGAAGCGCGGCTGGTAGGGCGCGAAGATTCCCGGCGCGCGCAACGGGTCCTGCGGTTTGTCGCGGAACGGATAGGGCGTCCAGCTCTTGCCGTCGTTGGAGCCCTGGAACTCGATCTCGTAGCGCTCGGTGGTCATCACCGCGAAGAGGCCGTAGCGGTTGGCGATGCGCAGCGGCTCGAGCGCGATTGCCGGCCAGAGCAGCGGACGGGGCAGCGCGCGCGAGAGCCCCGGCATCAAGACGAGGGTCGCGTAGAAGACGATGCCGAGCGCGATCCGCGAAGGCCATGGCGCGCGCTTCCAGGGCGGGCTCTCCGGCGCGCGCAATCTCAAGAAAAGGTCGTCGACCAACAGCACCCCGAGGCAGAGCACCAGGTAATTGAGGAACGCGTAGTTGGCGGTGAGGATGATGCCGGCCTGGAAGGGCGTGACGATGCAGCAGCAGGCGATGCGGAACCGTCGCGGCAGGACCGCGAGCCAGACCACCACCAGCTCCAGCAGCAGCGTCGTCAGCGCGGTAAAGGCGTGGAACGAATGTGGCAGGCACTGCTGCACGTACCAGCCCGGCCAGCTGGGCAGCGGGCCGTTCTCGTAATAGTGGTCCATGGCGGTGAGCGACTTCCACTGCTCGTCTCCCGAGAGCAGCTTCACCACCCCGGACTCGAAGTAGATGCGGAACCATTCCCAGAGCAGGAGGTAGACCGCGAGCCGCGAGGGCGGATCGTCCTCCCCGAGCCCGGGCCGCAAGCCGCTCGGCGCGAGGAAGAAGGAGATGAAGGCAGCCTCCAGCAGCATGCCGTCGGATTGGTAGCTGGCGAAGTCCTGCGCGCTGCCGACGAAGGAAAGGAAGCAGATCCCGGCGACGGCAATCGAGGCGCGAGGCGCGATGT
>Ga0136846_1209426_pt1 | contig 24347 bp, 26 predicted proteins | sample HopSoiMetagenom2_FD_96841 | JGI IMG/M metagenome (GOLD analysis project Ga0136846, IMG submission 96841) | Grasslands soil microbial communities from Hopland, California, USA - 2 Assembly 2016 (version 4) | ecosystem: Environmental > Terrestrial > Soil > Grasslands | place: USA: Hopland... | reverse complement strand
TCCCATGGTGCAGGAGGCCAACGATCGGCACAATGCCCCGATCGCGGAGCCCACGAAGCCGCTCATCTTGCGGAGCCCAAACCGGGCGTTGCGCCGCATCCTGATATACGTGCTCCCAGAGCACCCCGTGCCGCAGAGTTTTGATTCCCATCCCAGCGACCAAATCGAGATCCTGCGGCCGCTCCATGTGTCCGGTCTCTCGGAGCTGGTCACGGTACTCATCTCGGACGCGCGCAACGGTGCATTCGAAACCACCCCAAATGGGGATCGGCTGCCTCAGTTCCGGCTTCATCAGACGGTCGCGGCCCTCTGCGGGAGGGTTAGCGAACGGGTAGATCCCAGGTGCTCCTCGATGCGGCGGAAGGTCGCCAGAGCTTGGCCCACCACTTGGTCCATATTGTAATAGCGGTACGTCGCCAGCCGCCCCACGAACCAGGCGTTCGATTGTTTGTCCGCGAGTTTTTCGTAGCGCTTGTAGAGCTCCGCCGATTCAGGTCGCGGGATCGGATAGTATGGATCGCCATCGTCGCAAGGATATTCGTATGTCAGGCTCGTCCGGCGGTGCCGCTGTCCGGTCAGGTGCTTGTACTCGGTGACGCGCGTATAGTCTTTGCTCTGCGGGTAATTGACGACACCGACCTGCTGATGCCATTCCTCGTTCAGCGTCACATGCTCGAAGCGCAGAGACCTGTACGGCAGCTTTCCGTAGCGGAAGTCGAAGAATTCATCCACCGGTCCAGTGTAAATGACGCGCTTATGGGCGATCGTGGCGCGCACATCGCGATAGTCACATTCGAGCATCACCTCGATGTTCGGATGGTTGACCATCTTCTCAAACATTCTGGTGTAGCCATTGGCCGGCATGAATTGATAAGTGTCCCCGAAATAGCGGTCGTCCTTATTCGTTCGGGTGGGCACGCGCGCAGTGACGGACTTGTCGAGCTGGCTCGGGTCGACGCCCCACTGCTTGCGGGTATATCCGCGGAAGAACTTCTCATACAGCTCGCGCCCGACCGTGGCGACCACGACGTCCTCGGCTGTCTTTATGCGCTCAACCGGCTCGGCGCGTGCCGCCAACCATCCCTCCATTTCAGCCGAAGTGAGGGACAGACCGTAGAGCTTGTTCACCGTCGTGAGGTTGATCGGAATTGGAACCTGCATCCCATCAACCGCGGCCAGAACGCGATGCTCATAGGGCCGCCACGCGGTAAACTGTGAGAGATAGTCGAAGACCAGCTGGCTATTCGTATGGAAAATATGCGGACCATACTGGTGAATAAGAATTCCGGCCGCATCCAGCTTGTCATATGCGTTTCCACCAATATGCGGCCGCCGGTCGATCAACAGAACACGGTCGTCCCGCTTGGTCGCAAGCCGCTCTGCAAGCACGCTGCCAGCAAAGCCAGCACCGACAACAATCCAATCAAACACGGGCCTCTCCTTTGGTGGTCGCGTCGCGACGGGTTACGCCGTTCGTAGCTACGAAGCTATCGATCAGATAGTTCATGTTCGCCCAGGTCAGGTTCCACGAATTGCTCTCGAGGAAGCGGGCGACTTTCCGGTACCACGCCGGGTGCGGAGATTCGCCCAACAGGCGCTGGGCGCTGAGGACAAATTCATCCGCCGTTCGCACCACCTCGACCAATCCCATTTCGCCGTAGGGTCGAACGACGTCCTCAATCGGCGTCGAGATCACTCTCAGACCGGCTGCGAGGAATTCCGGCGTTTTCGTCGGGCTGATGAACCGGGTCGACTCATTGAGCGCGAATGGCATGAAACCTAAGTCCCAGCCCTTGAGATAAGCGGGCAGCTCGGCGTACGTCCGCTGGCCCAGCCAATGAATGTTGGACGCACTGGGCAAGGACGCGGGATCGATCTTCACCACCGGGCCGATCATCACGAATTGCCAGTCAGGCCGGAACGCTGCGGCGCGCGCCACGAGATCGAGGTCCATGCGCTCGTCTATCACGCCAAAGAAGCCAACCCGAGGCCGCGCCATCGAGATCTGGTCGGAGGCTTCGGTGAGTTCCGGGTGCCGCGCCTGGGCAAAATGCGGCATATCGATGGAACTCGGAAAGGCGTGAATGTTCGTGTGGCGGTGCTTTTTCGCCTCATACAATGACCTGCCACCAGTGAATACCACCGAGGCCCTTGTGAGCAATTCATCCTCGAGTTCGAGCAGCAGCGGCGAAGCACCGCGGAACGCGGAAAGTTCGTCCATATTGTCGTAGACGCAGACGTCTGCCTTAAGCGCCGAGGTGAACTGCAGAGCCATCGGTGTGTAATACCAAGCAACGGCGCACTCCGGCGTATCGCCGTCGAATAGTCCCGCGAGAAGCTGCTTCAACGCTGGAGATACCGCCGCGGTCGGCGTTTTGCTCGGCAAATGCGGCGTGACGACAGTCACCCCCTCAGGCTGCTCCGCGGAGATCAACGACGGGCGCGCGACATCGGCGAAGACAGGTTCCTCAAAATAGATGACGCGATAGATGGCAGCCGCGCGCGCCAGAAGATGCTGTGGCCTCTGATAAACGAAGTTCCATCTGAGATGAGAGAAGCAGATGAGTAACGGCCGGTCGTCGCATGAAGACGCGGAAGGCGGTAGTCCGTTGTCCATTGGTCCCTTCTGGGTCAAGGCTCCGGTGAGAGGCCCAGCACGAAGCAGCGCCGCGCCGCGACCTTACCGATAAGGCCAGTTTTTCGGCAGCGTTCCTCCTTTAACAACAAATGGATGGTGGTCGGATGCTAAGTCCGACTCGGCGCAGGGTTTCCGCGCACCAGTCTCGAATTCGACGCTCATAGCCGCACTCTGAACCACATCCCGCCAAGCGACTCTTGCGACGGCGAGTTGAGTGTGGAAGCACTAAGAGTCCGTCGCCTGAACGGGAGCGCATATGCTATTCCCAGATGCGCGGGCAGCGGCGACGAGCACGAGCCCTAACGAGCAAAGGTCTCCGTCATCTCACCGGGATGTCTTTTTATGGAGCAATGATTTCGACCGGGCGTCCAGGGTATGCGCCCATATAAGTCCTCGCATCGGGGCGACATTGGCGATGCGCCTACAAATTGTCGGCGCGGTATTCACCGGCACCCGAATTAGCCCATCCGAGTTTGGGAACAGAAATGGGTGCCGCGGCGCGATCCCTCTCAGTTCTCCTGAAACAGGTAGGCGGCAATATCGCGTGCAACTGACTCCGAGACATCCAGATCCGGCATAGCCGTGTCCGCACGGACTGTGCGGGGCGCTTTGATCCAGGCGATCATCTGGTCGGGGGTGTGCTCGCCAGCAGCGCCATAAACTTGGCTGCTGATGCCGGTGAGGCTGGGGCCTACCGTCCCGCGCGCGCCGACAATGCCGCTGATCGTATGGCAGGCGCCGCAACCGAGCTCCGCGATTTCCTGCTGGCCGCGTGCCGGATCTCCGCCGGTAAGCGCGCGGGCCGCATCGATGGTGCGCTGCTGCTCGATATTTCCGGCCTCGGCCGCGAAGAGAACAGCGAAGGCTGCGGCCGCCATCAGCAGGAGGGCGAAAAGTGCCTCAGCGGGGCGACGGCGCATAGGACTGCTCACGGAGGTTAAGATGATGGGCCAGCAGCCAGAGCGCCGCGGCCAGATAGATCACCGTCCCCGGGATCCACATGATGAGCCCGGCGATCTGCTGATCTTCGAGACGCGATAGACCGCAGATCGGGAAAGGATCGGCCGCGAAAGGATACCAGACGGTGGACGAGATCGTCAGAAGCAGGCCCAACAGCGACGTTTGCAGGGCCGTGGTAAACAGCGCAAGTGTTGCACCCATGGGATTGCCGCTGCGCCGCCGTCGCGAGAGCAGCGACCACCAAAACAGCAAGGCCGGAACGAAGAAAGAGAGATGCTGGGCCAGATGCGCCGGTGCGCTCTCGAGGGCCGCTTGGAACAGCCGTGGTTCGTGCCAGAGCCAGAGCGTGCCACCGTGCAGGATCACAGCGGCGGTCGGCCGGGTCACTGCCTCCCAGATCGCGCGGGTCGAAGGCGCCACCAGCCAGGTCCGGACCGCATCCCGACCTCGCTGCGGCAACGCCCAGAGAAAAATCGGTCCCGGACGTGCGAGCACGAAGAGCGGCGCCGCGACCAGGATCAGCATTTCATGCTCGACCATATGCAGCCAGAACACCGAATGGCCGAGCGCGTGCACCGGGCTCAGCACCGGGAGCAGCGCGCAAAGCCAAGCCGCAGCGAACAACCCGACCGAACGCCAATGGATGGCGACGCCCTTGGCAGAGAGACGCGCCCAGCCGAGGGCATACAGAACCGCGGTTATTGCGGCACCGAGCCAACAGCAGGCATCGAACAGGAAAATCTGGCTCATCGCTCGCAGCCCGAATAGGAGATGGTCGCGGCTTCCTGCCACAGCATGGCAATCAGAAAAATCACGGCGGCCAGACCACCGGTCATCAGGATGAAGCGGCCGAGCGGATTGGTGGCTTCCTTGTCACCCGCTCCGTACAGCGCGCGGCCAGCAAAGACGATGGAAGCGAGCGGGATCAGCAAGAAGAATGCGCCGACGCTTGGCGCCAGCCAGGGTTTGCCGTGGCAGCTTGGCAGGGTAAGCTGGAAAAGCACCAGCTGCTGGAGGAACCAGGCGACCGGCCCGCTCCAGAAGATACCCCAGGCGCCAAGGCGGTGCGGATTCATATCCCGAACCATCGGGGTGCCCAATAGATGAAGAAGTAGACCGGCGACCAGGTCAGGACGACGAAATCCCAGTATTCGGCATTCTCGACCAGATCTCCGAACCGACGTGCATCGACCGGGCCGAAGAAGGCCATAGTCGTCATCACCCAGGTCTCGAACACATCGACGACGATGTGGGTCGTATGCAGGAAGATCAGCGCCCAGATAATCGAGCCGAAAGCATTCACGTCCCAACGCACGTTCAGAAAGCCGAACTCGAAAGCGCGGATTGCCAGCGTCGCCAGCCCGATCATCGACATGATGAGCATGCCGATCCGCACGCGCTTCAGGTCAAAAGCGCGGATCCGCCGCTTCAGCCATATATTCGGAATCTCAGTCATCAGCAGGAAAACTGCCAGCGCGCCACCGAGGCGCGGATCCGGCAGCTTCGGTCCGAGCGGCCAATCGGGATTTTGGCTCTGCAAGTAAAGATACGCGGCAAAGGCCATTGCGAAGCCCATGCCTTCGATGATCATGAACGCCATGGTGCCGAGCCAAATCGGCATTCCGTGATTGAGGTCGTAGTCGCGCAGATGGCGCACGTCCAGCTTTGCGCTCATGCCGCTTTTTCCTCCTGCGGCGGGAATTCAGTCTCCGCCTTTCGGGGATAGAGCCACGCGATCAGAGCAAGCCCGGTCGGGATCGCGCCATAAACCACGGCGGAAGGTGTGTAGATCGACCCGATCAGCATCGCGGTCGTCGCGATCGCGGTGATGAGTGGCCAGATGGTCGGCGAGGGCACGGTGTCCCGCAATACCGCCTCGGCTTCGACGGCGGTGGTGACGATCACCTCCTTGCGGTCGGTCCGGAGGCCGGTCGCATGGGACAACGCGCCGGCCTCGGTCCAGAGCGGCCAGCGGCTTTCAACCACGGGCGTAAAGGCGAAGTTGTAGGGCGGCGGCGGCGAGGTCGTGGCCCATTCCAGGCTAGAGGCTCCCCAAGGATTGGAGAGCGCCGTCGCCGGTTGCGCGAGAGATCGCGCGACATTGATGAGGAATATGAGGAAGCTCAACGACAGAACTACCGCACCGATCGTCGACAGCAGATTGAGATCATTCCAGCCGAAGTCAGGCGGATAGGTGAAGATGCGCCGGGTCATACCGCGAAGGCCAAGGATGAGCATCGGTGCAAAGGTGAGATTGGCGCCGATCAGATAGAGCCAGAAGTTCCAGGCGCCGAGCCGCTCGCTCAAGATCCGGCCGGTGAATTTGGGGAACCAGTAGTAGAAGGCGCCGAGCAGCGGAGCGACCGCTCCACCCAGCAGCACGTAGTGGATATGTCCGACGATGAAATAGGTGTCGGTCGCTTGGAGATCGAACGGCACCGAGGCGATCATGATCCCACTCAAACCGCCGAGCGTGAAGATGATCATGAAGGCGATGACGAAGAGCGCCGGCGTGGTGATCCGCACACGCGCATCCCACCAGGTCGCAATCCAGCAGAAGAGCTGCGCCCCGGTTGGAATCGCGATCGCCATGGAAGACGCGGAAAAGAAGCTGTTCCCCATGCGGGGCAGACCTGAAGCGAACATGTGGTGGACCCAGAGGCCGAAGGAGAGAAAGCCGGTCGAAATCAGCGAGAGCACGATCAAGGAGTAGCCGAAGATCGGCCGCCGTGCCGCGGTCTCGACGATGGTCGAGGCCATGCCGACCGCGGGAATGAAGATGATGTAGACCTCGGGATGACCGAAGAACCAGAAGAGGTGCTGCCACAGCAGGGCATCTCCGCCTTCAGCCGGGTTGAAGAAATGTGTGCCGATCAGCCGGTCCGAAATCAGCATGCTGGAACCGACGACCACGGAGGGCATGGCGAAGATGATCGAGAAGGAAGCGACCAGCATCGCCCACACGAAGATCGGAATGCGGTTCAAGGTCATGCCCGGGGCTCTGAACTTGAACACCGTCACCACGATTTCGACCGAAACGGCGAGGGCTGAGATCTCCGTAAAGGTGATAAGCTGGGCCCACATGTCGGATCGCTTGCCGGCGCCGTATTCGGGACCGGCCAGCGGCACATAGCTGAACCAGCCGGCATCCGGACCGGCATTTAAGAAGAACGCCACCCAGATCATCGAGCCGCCGAAGAGATAGACCCAGTAGCTGAAGGCGTTGAGCCGTGGAAAGGCGATGATCCGCGCACCGACCATCAACGGCACGATATAGACGGCGACCGCCTCCATGATTGGCACGGCGAAGAGAAACATCATCGTCGTGCCGTGCATCGTGAAGAACTGGTTGTAGAGATCGGGGGAGAGCAGCTGCTGCTCCGGCTGTGCGAGCTGGAAGCGCATCACCAATGCGAGAATGCCGCCGAGAATAAGGAAGACAAACGCGGTCACGATGTAGCGACGCGCAATAGACTTATGGTCGACGCTGGTGAGCCAGTTCCAAAGACCGGTATGAGGCTCCCAAGTTCGCAGCAAGGCCGACGGCAGCGCCTCCGCGGTATGATCGGTATCGTAGACCGGGTGCTCTACGGCGCTCACTGCAGCGTCTCCAGATAGGAAATCAGCGCCTGGAAGTCCGCTGGCGGCAGCATGTTCGGCGGCATTAGCACGCCGGGCTTCAGGTTCGGCGCATCGGCGACCCAGCCGGCGAGGTAGCCCTTCTTGTTCGGTAAGGCGCCGGCCGCGATCGTGGCGCGGCTCTTCAGATGGGTCAGATCCGGCGCGGTCGCGCTATAGCCTGCCGCCGGCGAGCCACGGATCACGTGGCACATGACGCAGTTGGCTTGCGAAAATACTTGCTGGCCCCGGATCTCTTCCGGCGTGGTCGGTTGACGAGATGGTTCGGCCTGGACGCCGCGCCAGGCGTCGAATTTGTCGCGCGGCTCGACGACGACGGCGAAGGCCATCCTGGCGTGCTGCAAGCCGCAGAACTCCGAGCAGCGGCCGATCCAGTAGCCCTCGCGATCCGCCTTGACCATAATTTCTTCGGTACGGCCGGGAATGATGTCACGCTTGCCGGTAATATTCGGGACCCAGAAACTATGGATGACATCGACTGAATTCAGCGTGATCTTCACTGGCTCGTTCAGCGGGATGTGGATCTCGTTGGCGGTCACAAAGCCGCGGCTGTGAACCGGATCGTGATAGCGGATCTCCCACCACCAACGATGCGCGGTCACTTCGATCTCGACCGTGGGCTTACCGCCGATGGCAATGAGGCGCGGTCCGTCCAAGTGCTGACACCGACCAGAACGGTCAGTACCGCGGTGGTCGCGACCAAGGCTCCGCCGACCAGCATCGACTTGCCGCGCTCCGGTAGCGGAACCGCGATATCGCCGGCGGTCGCGCTAGCGCTCGCGCCGCGCCGCATGGACCAGAAGAAGACGGCGAGGGTCAGGATGTAGACTGCGAGCGAGGTCCCAACGAGGACCCAGGTCAGTGAGGCGACGCCCTTCGCGGCGGGACCGGCCGGATCCAGCGCCGACGGATTGCCGCTGCATCCAGCCGTCCAGAGAAGCACAAACAGAATGAGGGGCCGCCGGATCATTGTGGCGACGCCTGCTTGGGCTGTGCCGGATCCTGCAGGGTCTGCGGCGGGGTCTTTTGCATATCATCATCACGCGACGACCGGATCGACGCGGGGACGAGATAGGCCAGCGAGCGGACATAGACGACCAATTGCCAGATCTGATTTTCAGTGATGTGCGACGCGAAGGAAGGCATGCCGTTGGGGCGTCCCTCGGCGATCGACTGATAGATGCTCTCCGGCGCGCTGCCGTAGATCCAGGTGTCGTCCATGAGCGCGGGGCCGATCGAGCCTCCGCCGTGTTGGTGGCAGCCGACGCAGTTGAAGGCTTGGTACAGGGTCTGGCCGGTGGAGAGATTCGCTGCGGTTTCCTGATACGGGCCGCGCGGCCGCGGCATCGGCTTGGTGCCGCCAGGTTGGAGACTGCTCTGAAACACGTCGGTGTTGAGCTCGGCCGCCGGCACTGGTGCCGGTCGGTCATGCCGCTCGGTGCGGAAGAAGAACAGCGTGACCCCGGCGATGACCAGGACTGAAAGAACCATGATGACGGGCGCCAGGCGCATGTCAGGGCTCGACCGGCACATGATACGCGGCGAGGATCTCCGCAATTTCGTTGTGCGAACGCGCAAGGGCGCTGTTCAAGGCGTCGCGGAGCAAGGTGTTGCGTTTGGCAACGGCCATACCGATGGATGAACGGAACGAGACGCCCCGATCGGCGACCGGCGTGAAGCGGAGAGTCATCGCTCCGTCATCCTGCGCAACGAAGTAGCCGGCTGCGGGTCCCCAGACCACCGCGAGATCGATCCGTCCTTCCCGGACATCTGTGATCAGGCGTGCGCCCACCGGTTCGCCCTGGACACCGCTGATCGGATAACGTGTCAGGCCGCCGATGAGCCCGCGCTTGCCCAAGGCAACGAGCGGCGGCGTGTCTGGTCCGCTGCCCACGACAGGCACACCGACTTTGAGGGCTGCGAGCCTCGTATCGTCGAAGCTTTCGATATCGAGCTTCCGGTCGGATCGCGTCACGAACACCCAACCCGACTTGTAATAAGGCGCGGTTACCAGGACGTTATCGACACCCTTAGGCATCGCCAGGAGCGCGTCGCAGCGCCCGGAGCCGAGGGTCTGGCGAAAGAAGGCCGGCCCGTGCTGCGCGATCGGCACCAGCACCAGGGTGCGGCCGAGATCGGCGGCGACGACCTTTGCAATCCGGTTCTCAAACCCCTCACCGCGAGCATTGGAGAACGGCATGTTATCCGGCTCGACGCACACCCGAAACTCAAGCGGGCCGCCCGAAGCCGCAGCACAACACGCGATGAGAATCACCGCGCTAGTGAGGAAGCGAAAATACATACAACGTCCCGCCTTTGGCGACGCGCCGTTTCAGGTCCGCGACGGCCGAGCCCCAGCCGTTGCCGGCGGTGGCATCGCGCGGATCGAGATCGTTTGAAACCATGGCGCCGGCCCAGCCACCGATTCCGGAAAGAATGGCCACGTATTGGTGGCCGTCGGGGCCACGGAAAACAGTGGGCTGGCCGATGATTCCTGAATCGGTCTTGAACCGCCAGAGCACCTTGCCCGACGAGTCATCTACCGCTTTAAACCAGCCATCGAGGGTCCCGTAGAAGACAAGTCCGCCGGCAGTGGCTGCGGCGCCGCTCCAGAGTGGAAATTCCTCAGGGATCGACCAGACTTTCTTGCGGGCGACTGGATCCCATGCGCAAAATTCCCCACGATTCCCGCCGGGGCCGGCATAGTACTTCACATCCGCACCGACATAGGGGGTGCCTGCGATATAGCCGACGCTGGTCGATTCCCAATCCATGCACATGTTGTTGTGCGGGATGTAGAGCAAGCCGGTCGACTCTGAGAAGGCTGACGGATTCCAGTCCTTGGCGCCGGGCGCCGTCGGGCAGATATCGCGCACGACCTTACCCGGCATCGGCCGCTTGCCATCATCGTAAATCAGGCGGCCGGTCTTCATGTCGACGCCCTTGGTGGAGTTGATGTGGACGTAAGGGTCGGCCGAGAGCACTTCGCCTGTGGTGCGGTCCCAGACATAGATCATGCCGTTGCGCTCGGGACGGACGATCACCTTGCGCGGCTTTCCGCCGACGTCCATGTCAAGCAGGATGTTCTCGTTGACGGCGTCATGATCATAGAGATCGTGCGGACCGATCTGATAGAACCAGTGCGCTGCACCTGTATCAGGATCGCGCGCAAAGATGCCATCGCTGAACTTGTTGTCGCCCGGACGGACGGAGTCATTCCACGGACTGGGGTTGGATGTGCCGTAATAGATAAGATTGAGTTCGGGATCGTAGCTGATCCAGCCCCAGACCGAACCACCGCCCTGCTGCCAGGCATCCGCCGGCCAGGTCGAGACACCGAGATCCTTGCCCCTGTCCATGTCGTAGAACGGCTTGTATTCCGGGCCGATCAGAACATCGCTGTCGGGGCCGGTGGAGTACGCGCGCCAAACCAGTTTGCCGGTCTTTTCATCGAGCGCGGTCAGCCATCCGCGCACGCCGAACTCGCCACCGGAATTGCCGACCAGGACCTTTCCCTTCACCACCAATGGCGCCATGGTCATGGTCTCGCCCTTGGTGTAGTCGGTGAGCTTCACCTTCCAGGCTTCCGCGCCGGTCTTGGCGTCCACGGCAACCGCATGCCCGTCAACGGTCGCGTAGAAGATCCGTCCATTGCTGTAAGTCGGACCTCGATTGACGCTTTCGCAGCACGCCTCGCCCTGGGCACTGGCCTCGGGCTTCGGCTCGTACTTCCATTTCATTGGCGCACCGGGCTGGGTCAGATCCAGTGCGTAGAGAACATTGGGATAGGGACCGACGAAGTACAGCGTGTTGTCGACCACGATCGGGGCCGATTCCTGCCCCTTGGTCGTGCCGGGCGAAAACGTGAAGGCGACCTTCAACTGGCCGACATTCTCCCGGTTGATTTCTTCGAGACCGCTATAGCGCGTGCTCGCATAGTTCTTCGCCGGCATCGACCAGGTGCCGTCTTCCGGCGCCGCGATCGCGGCCGGCACGCTTGGTCGAGACGTGGCATCGGCGGCCCAGGCTGATGGCGCAATCGTCAGCACTAAAACCGCGGGCCAGATTCGTGGTCGTGAAAAGAGGCGCATCCATCCCCGGTAGTCGTTCTGCATCCGATTTGAACTCGCTCGCGGATGCGTGAGCCCACAGTGAACATCCCGCGTGCTGCTTCGTTCCACCACCACTCTCTGACCTGCGGCATGCACCCTTGAGTGCTTCCGTGTCCGCGTCATTTTTCAGGGCTTAATCCGAAACTCTGACACTTTGAAAATTGCCGGGCGACGCGCGGAACATCGCACCGCGGCATCAGTTGGCTCTCACACTGCAACCGCAAGCTTAAGAGGACCAACATGGCGACACAGGCACAAGAACACTTGCTGGCGTGGCTGCGCGACGCGCACGCGATGGAAGAGCAGGCCGAGACCATGCTCACCTCGCAGATCGGTCGCCTCAAGCATTATCCCGATCTCCGCCGCAAGCTGGAGGAGCATCTGTCCGAAACCAAGCGGCAAGCGGAGCTGGTCAACGACTGCATCATGCGTCTGGGCGGCGATCCTTCCACGGTGAAGGACACCATGGGCAAGATGGTCGCCTTCGGCCAGGGTCTCAGTGGCCTCTTTGTCGACGATGAAGTCATCAAGGGCTCGCTCGCGAGCTACACCTTCGAACAGATGGAAATCGCCTCCTACACCGTTCTGGTGGCGGCTGCGGAGGCCTGTGGCGACACAACGACCGCGGCGATCTGCGCCCGCATCTTGAAAGAAGAAGAAGCTATGGCGAAGTGGCTGGCCGCGCAGATGCCGAACTTGGTGCGCGCCTTCCTGCAACTTGATGAAATTCCCGGCGTCGCCGCGAAGCGCTGACCGCTCGTCGCGCGGCGAGGAGTGCGTCGAGAAACCCCAGATCAAAACGGAGAAGTCGATGCGTGCGCTTGTCTGGCACGGAAAAAAAGATATCCGCTACGACACCGTGCCCGATCCTCGGATCGAGGATGAGCGGGACGCTATCGTCAAGGTCACCTCTTGTGCCATCTGCGGTTCTTACCTGCATCTTTATGATGGATTCATCCCGACCATGAAGCACGGGGATATCCTCGGTCATGAGTTCATGGGCGAAGTGATGGAGGTCGCCCCCGGCGCACGGAAAAACCTGAAGGTCGGCGATCGTGTCGTGGTGCCCTTCACTATATTCTGCGGAGAATGCGAGCAGTGCCGCAAAGGCAACTTCTCGGTCTGCGAACGCAGCAACCGGGGAAAGGATCTGGCCGACAAGGCATTCGGCCACGCCACGGCAGGCCTGTTCGGCTATTCGCATCTGACCGGAGGCTATCCCGGCGGCCAGGCGGAATATGTCCGAGTGCCCTATGCAGACTGCACGCATATCAAGGTGCCGCCGAACAATCTCACCGACGACCAACTCCTCTTCCTTGGGGACATCTTCCCCACGGGCTGGCAGGCCGTTGTCCAGAGCGAGCTCAAGCCTGGAGAGACCGTCGCGATTTGGGGCGCTGGCCCGGTCGGCCAGATGTGCGTTCGGAGCGCCCTATTGCTCGGCGCTGGCCAGGTGATCTGCATCGATCATGTGCCGGAGCGCCTGTCGATGGCGCAGGCGGGCGGCGCAATCCCGATCAATCTCGAACAGGAAAGCGTGGTCGAACGTCTCAACGATCTCACCGACGGGCGCGGGCCCGAGCGCTGCATCGATGCGGTCGGCATGGAGGCCCACGCGTCTGCGACCCTGGATGCCGTTTATGACCGCGCCAAGCAGGCGGTGATGCTGGAGAGCGACCGCCCGCATGTGTTGCGCGAGATGGCCTATGTCTGCCGTCCGGCGGGATCACTCTCGGTCCCGGGCGTCTATGGCGGTCTCATCGACAAGTTTCCCTTCGGTATGGTGATGCAGAAGGGCCTGACCATCCGCACCGGCCAGACCCATGTCAATCGCTGGACCGACGACCTGCTCCGCCGCATCGAAGACGGCCAAATCGATCCGTCATTCGTCATCACCCATCGCGTCACGCTGGAGGACGGACCGGCGATGTACAAGACGTTCCGCGACAAGGAGGACGGCTGCATCAAGGTCGTTCTCAAACCCCACTGAGGAAAGACTATGGCCGAGAAGATTGCTATCGGAGGACATGCCGGCCACCAGGTGGCCAAATTCCTCGCGGCGTTCAGCGTCGTGCTGGGCGCAGCCGAGCTCATTTGGCCGAGCGGATTCACGGCGTTCCTGGGTCTTGCGGGCCTCGAAACACTCATCATGATCTACGGTGTCAGAGAGATCGTCGCCGGTATCGGGCTCTTTACCATGCCGCGTTGCCGCTCCGGATGGGCTTTGTTCCGCGCCGCCGGCGACGTGCTCGACATTCTCACTGTCCTCTACGCTTTCGTCGGGCCTAATCCGCCGATCACGAATATCGCGATCGCTCTGGTGCTTCTGATCGGGGTCACCGTGATCGACATCTGGTGCGCCAATTCGCTCCGGCAGCAGAAGGCTATGGCACACGAGAGTGCTGCCTATAGCGATCGCAGCGGTGTCCCGGGCGGGCCGGCGCAGTGACGCCACTGCCCCGCTCCCGACCGTGACCGCACCTGAAGCCCGATGAACCTAGAGAATGTGGTTCAAGGAATTCTGCTCTACTTCGTGCTGCCAATCTGGGTGGTGACCGGAGCCGCGGATGCACTGTGCCACAAGATCGCGCGTATCGAACGCAACACGGGACCTGTTGAATCCGTCATTCATCTGATAATGGGTGCGGAAGTTGGCGCGGCGGTCCTGGTCGCTCTCTGTCTGGAGCTGACCGGGGCGGTTCTGCTTTTCTTGCTTGCCATGTGGGTGGTTCACGAGGTGACGTCGTATCTGGACCTAAGTTATGCCTCGAGTCGGCGCTTCGTGCCGCCCTGGGAGCAACGGGTGCACGACTACCTCGCTGTTCTGCCCCTGCTGGCGCTTGTCTTGGTCACGCTGCTGAGCTGGGGCCAAGTCCTCGCTTTATTCGGGCTAGGTTCGCAACCGTTGGACAGCGGCCTGCGACTCAAGGACCACCCGCTCTCGACGACCTATCTTGTGGGGCTGCTCTCCTCGATCTTCCTTTTCAATTTTCTGCCCTACCTTCTCGAGCTTGCCCGTTGCCTCCGCGATCGACATGGATCAGCCCGAAAGGGATGAAGTGATCTGTTGCGGGGAAGCCCTAGAAAGCACGGTGACGAGCAAAAGCCCGTATCTACGCTCTCGTATGCTCTTGCTTGAATGCGCGGGTTCAGCAACCAGCCGCAGCCGATCGAGATCAACGCTCACTAAAACCAGAGATGAGGCTGGATGATCCCATCGTCCTCTCCCTCGTCCACCCGCTTCCACCCATCCAAAACCAGTCCGGTACAGAGTGCGAGCATGCCGAGCCATAGGCCGATGGAGGCGTGGTAAGTGATCCCAGGCGGATGGTGCCGACCGCAGAGCGCTCGCGCGCGAGCGCAAACCTCCGTCTCGCCGACCACGCAGTAGCCAGCCTCGTGGCCGGTAATGCATCCCTGGCCAATGATGTCGCGATAGCTGAGCCACCACCATCCCACCGCCAGGAAGATCGCCGCACTTCCACCGGCGATCAGCATCCGTCCTGACCATTTCATCCGGCTGGTCCCCGGTGGTGGTGACACAGGCGTCCGGGCACCTGCTACTCGGCCGCTTTGGCGAGCTTCCGCGTCGAGGCCGTACGGATCTGGCCAGCTTTGTCGAGCGCCTGGCCAATATCTGCGATGATGTCATCGGCATGCTCGATGCCGATCGAGAGCCGCACATAGCCCGGCGTCACACCGGCTGCGAGCTGCTCCTTCGACGAGAGCTGCTGATGCGTGGTCGAAGCCGGGTGGATCGCGAGCGAGCGGGCATCGCCGATATTGGCGACGTGGTAAAGAAGGTTCAGCGCGTCGATGAAGCGCCGGCCGGCATCCACTCCGCCCTTCAGCTCGAAGCCGATCAGCGCGCCATAGCCGCCCTTCAGGTACTTATCGGCGCGCTTCTTCAACTTCCCTGTCTGCAGGCCGGGGAAGATGACCTCATCGACCAGGCGGTGCTTCGCGAGGAATTTGGCGACCTTGATTGCGTTCTCGTTGTGCTGCTTCACCCGCAGCGGCAGGGTCTCAAGCCCTTGCAGGAAATTCCAGGCATTGAACGGCGAGATCGCGGCCCCGATGTCGCGCAGGAGCTTCACCCGGGCCCGCAGGATATAGGCGATCGGCCCGAAAGCCTTGGCGGCCTCGGTCCAGACCGCGCCATGATAGGCCTCATCCGGCTGGGTCAGCAGCGGGAAACGCTTGGCATGCTTCTCCCAGGGAAAGTTGCCGCCGTCGATCAGCACGCCGCCGATGCTGGTGCCGTGTCCGCCGATATACTTGGTGGCGGAATGCACCACAACCGCGGCGCCATGCTCGAACGGCCGGGCGATCAACGGCGAGGCGGTATTGTCGAGGATCAGCGGTACGCCAATCGAACGGCCGATATCCGCGACTTCCCGGATCGGGAAGACATGCAGTTTCGGATTGGGCAGGGTCTCGGCATAATAGGCCTTGGTCTTGGCATCGGTGGCGCGGCGGAAGTTCTCCGGCTCGGACGGATCGACGAAGCGCACCTCGATGCCGAACTGTTTCAAGGTGTGCGTAAACAAGGTCACCGTTCCGCCGTACAGGTCGGTTCCAGCAACGATGTTGTCGCCCGTCTCGGCGAGATTCAGGATCGAATAGGTCGAAGCCGCCTGACCCGACGCCAAGGCGAGTGCCCCAACACCCCCTTCGAGCGCGGCGATGCGCTGCTCGAAGGCGTCCTGGGTCGGGTTCTGAACGCGGGTGTAGATATTTCCGATCTCTTCCAGCGCGAACAGACGCGAGGCGTGTTCGGTGTTCTGGAACTGATAGGAAGTGGTCTGGTAGATCGGCACGGCAACCGCCCCCGAGGTGGGGTCGGCGCGATAGCTGCCGCCGTGCAAGGCCAGGGTCTCGAAGTTCTTGATGTCCGTGGTCATGGCGGCTCCTGTCGCTGAGGGATGAATCAATAAGCCGAGGCTGGGGCCAGCGGACCTTCGCGATCGCTGGGATCGAGCAGGTCGGCGTGGTGGCGGCGCGCAACATCGGGATGCGAACGCAGCCGGCTCTTCAGGTAGTTCTTGGCAACGTCGCGGAACAGCGGGTTGAGCGGATCCTGCGTGATCCCGCGGGCTTCTCGCGCCAGTTCCGCCGGGAGTTGCAGCAGCGGCACGGTGGAATCGAGGCGCGCGCCCAGAAAGAAGGCGACGGACAGGCGATCACAGCCGGCAGGCGGCGACACCACCCGATGCACATTGGCGCGGAGATAACCACTCGACGCCATCTTCAACAACTCGCCGACATTGATGATGAAGGTGCCGGGCTTCGGGGTCGCTTCGATCCAGCCGTTCGGACCTTCGACCTGCAAACCGGCTTCGGTGTCCTGCAGCAGCACGGTGACGAACCCGCTGTCCTTGTGAGCGCCGACGCCCTGGTTGCCTTCGCCCTCGCCGCGGCCGGGATAGCGGATGATTTTCAAGAGCTGATTGGGCGCTGGCCTGTAAATCGGCTCGAACACGTTCTCCGCTTGGCCGAGCGCCAGCGCCAGTGCACGGGTGATGCGGATGCCGAGCGCCGTTGCTTCCGCCTGATAGCGCAGCAGCACCGGCTTCAATTCCGGCAAGGCTTCCGGCCATTGGTTCGGCCCCTGCAACCGCGTCCAGGGCGGCAGGCCGGGATCCAGAGGCCAAGGCTTCAATTCGGCACCGATGTCGATCTGCTCGCGCCAGTCGGGGCGGCCGCGCGTGTGCTCGAGCCCGGCGCGGTTGTAGCCGCGGAAATGCGGCGAGTTCACCATCTGAATGGACAGCTTTTCGGCCTGCGGCAGGTCGAAGAAGCGGCGACTGAGGCGCAGCGTCTTCCGGATCAGCTCCGGATCGATGCCGTGCCCCACGACATAGAAGAAACCGAGCTCCCGCGCCGCGTCGCGTAAGGCTGAAAGAAACGCCCGATGCTCCTTGGCTTCGCCGTCCAACCGAGCGAGATCCAGTGTCGGCAGTTCCTTGATCGGCCGAAGCACACCCATGGCTGCTCACCGGTTCCTCGCGCAGCTCAATCGCTCTTAAAGCTGTAATTGCCGGCGAAGGGGGCGACAAACTAGAAAATCTGCTGTGCGGTGCGAGGAGAACTCGCAGAGGCGCTCTAATCGGCAAGGCAAACGATCTTGTCTTGGATTGGCGTGGTGACGCTGGGGCCGGCGACCGGATCGATGAAGACATTGATCTCCAGCCGCACGCCGAACTGCGGCAGGTAGATGCCGGGCTCTATCGAGAAGCCGGTGCGCGGCAGGATCCGGCGCGTGTCATGGGTCTCCAGATTGTCGAGATTGACGCCGAGCGCGTGCAGGCGCCGGCCGGGCCCCATGCTGTGGCCGGTGCGATGATGGAAGCGATCACCGTAGCCCGCCGCGACAATAATGCCGCGCGCGATGTCGTCGATCTGCCAGCCTTCCAGCGCATCACCTCTCTCCCAGGCTGTTCTGATCGCAGCGAGTGCCTGATCGCGTGCTTCACGCACAATGTCGAACACGTGCTGCAGCTTCGGCGGAATCCCGCGCCCCGCATAGGCACCCCAGGCGATGTCGGAATAGACATTCCGCTCGCCCGGGAAGCGCGCCCAGATGTCGATGAGCAGCCAGTCGCCCAGGCCGATCGCCGCCGAGGATTCCGCCGTCGGCTCATAATGCACTGTGCCGGAATTCCCGTTCACCTGGACGATCGGCTGGCCTTCGGTCTCCAGGCCGAGCCGCGCGAACTCCGCCAGGATGAATTGCTGCAAGTCGTATTCGCTGATCGTCCGCCCGGCACGGATCGCGGAGCTCACCTGATCAAACGCGGCATCCTTGACGCCGGCAACCAGCACGCAGGCGCGCTTATGCGAGTCGATCGCGAAATCATCCCAGGCAGCGGCCGCGACCTGGAAGAGGTCCGCCGAGGAGACGATCTCGTGCCCCCAGCTGCGCAGCAGTTCCACGGTTCCGGCATCGACCCAGGAGACGGTCGGAACGCCGCCTTCCGCCGAATATTCCAATGCCAGCTTGGAGGCATCGCCGAGAGCGGCGCGCAGGATCTCACGCATCTCCACCCAGCCCTTGTAGATTCGCTTCGGCAGAGTGATGTCGTGGAAGAAGAATTGATCGACGATATGGGTTAGCAACAACGGCTCGCCCGATCTCGGCACGATCAGGAAAGCGCGGCGCGTCGGATTCCGGGCGACGCCCAGCGCCTGCCAGAACAGCTGGTTGTTGCCGCGGTAATCGCAGAGCAGCCAGGCGTCAATCCCGTTCTCGCGCATGAACTGTTGAGCGGCTTGCAGGGACAGCACGGCAGAACCCCTCTCTCAATCGGCGGCGGCGTAAACGGCTGCGACCGCCGCGGCACCGGCGCCGATGTCGACGCTTTGTCCCAAGCTCGCCAGGACCGATCCATAGGCAACGACGTTGGCCAGCACTGTTCCGAACGCCGCTCGGGCACCGGTATGGTCGAGGCGGACCAGCCTGCCCTCGATTGCGCCAAAGCCGCGGCCGATCGGAACGCCCAATCGTGCTGCGGCAGCGATCAGCGCGCCCTCGTCGATTCCCGGCGGCACGGGTGCCGACGTCACCAATGCCGAGGCTCGATCGTCGTCGGCGATCCATGGTGCAATGCCTAGCGCCCGCAATCCGGCGCGACAGGCTTTCGCGGCCCGTTGATGCCGGGCGACAAGATTGGTGAGGCCCTCCACCTCCACGCGGTCGAGCGCCGCTTCCAGAGCCCAGAACTCAAGCGGCGGCGGAGTGCCGGGCAAGGCGCCGCGGCCTCGATCCAGCCAGTTGGCCTTGATCTCCGCCAGCGAGAGGCTGGATGGCGAGAAGTCCTGCACCTTCGCAATCTCCCTCCACGCCCGGTCGCTGACCGCGACGGCCGAGAGACCCACCGGCCCGGCGAGCGCTTTCTGAGGGCCGATGATGGCGATATCGATGCCCAACGCGTCGACCTCCAGGGGATGCGCGCCGACCGAAGCCACCGCATCCACCACCAACAGCGCACCCTTCGCCCGGACCAAGGCGGCTATCTCCGCGAGGGGATTGAGGGCGCCATTGGCGCCTTCGCCGTGCACGACGGCGACGATGTCGAGCGAAGGATGGGCATTGATCGCATCCGCCACGGCGGATCGGGCAATCGCCTGCCCCGGCTCGGCCAGGACCTCATGGACCGAGACTCCGCCGCGCTTGAGCCAGGCGCCGAAATAGGCACCGTAAGGGCTGGTGACGATGTTGATCGCCGTCAGCCCCGGCCGGGCGAGGCTCACGGCGGCAGCTTCCAAGGCGAGTAACGCTTCCGCCTGAATGAAAAGCACGTCGGACTGGGTGAAGAGCAGCCGTTTCACGCGGTCGGCCAGCGGCGCGTAGCGGTCGGCCGGATAGTTCGGCACATCAAGGGGAAGCTTGAAGAAGGGCAACGACATGGTTGAAGCTTTCTAGGCTGTAGCCCGGCGCCGCGTGCCCCAATAAACCAGGACGGCGATAGCCAGGAGCAGCATGGTGAAAAGGAAGACGGCCGCCGCCGCGGCATAGACCGCGGGCGACGGCCCGTATTGCAAACTGCCATAGAGATAGACCGGCAGTGTGTTGATCCGCGCGGTGGTCAGAAAGGCAGAGACCACCAAGTTGTCAAAGGAAAAGGTATAGGCCATGACCCCGCCCACCGCGACGGCCGGCGCCAGCTGCGGCAGGATCACCAGCCAGAGGGTCGCGATTCTTGTGCTGCCGAGATCCGCGGCCGCGTCCTCGACCTCTCGGTCCAAGGTGAGGACGCGCGCACGAATGACCAGGGCGACGACGGCGATGGCCATCGGCGTGATGCCGGCGACCAGGGTCGCGGTGTTCAGCGGAAAGCGAGTGACGGCGAAGAACAGCAGCAGCGACACGCCGATCACCGATTCCGGTACGATCAGCAGCATATAGGTGAAGCCCGCCAGGAAGCGGCGCACCTTCGGGCTCGGATGACGCACGATTGCATAGCCGAGCAGCGTTCCCATCACGATCGAGATCAGTGCCGACCAGAACGAGACGACGAGGCTCGCCGAGACCGCGCGGCGCAACGAGAGATCGTGCCAGGCGGCGGGGTACCATTGCAGTGTCCAGCCGGTCAGCACCGCGGTCTGCTTGTTCACCACGCCAAGATTGAACGAATAGACGATCGCCGCGATGATCGGCGCGAACAGGAAGATAACCGCCGCAGCATACCACAGGACGAGGCCACCATCCATGGCATGGTCGCGCCAGTCGCTGCGATAGGCGCGCTCCGCCGTCATCGGCCGACCTCGGCGAAGCCCTTGGTGACCCAGGCGAGCAAGCCGACGATGACCGCCACGCCGAGCAGCACCAGCACCGCCATGGCCGAGCCCAGCGGGTAGTTCTGCGCCTGCAGATATTGCGAGGACAGGGCCTGGCCCATGAGAACGCCGCGGCTGCCACCAAGTAGCTTCGGGATTACCATCTCGCCCAGCATCGGCACGGCGGTCAGCATGATCGCGCTGGCGATGCCGGGGCGGCTCAGCGGCAGGGTGACCAGCAGAAAGGTCTCCCAGCGTGTCGCGCCGAGATCACGGCTGGCCTCAGTCAGCCCCTTCGGAATGCGGTCCAGCACTACTACCAGCGGCACCACAGCAATCGGCAGATAGGCATAGACAATGCCGACAAAGACTGCCGTCTGCGTATCCAGGAGATCCAGCGGCCCCTGGTGCAGATGTAGAGCGTTCAGGATCATTTCGAGGAATCCTTCCCGCGACATCAGCATGGTGAGCGCCATCACCCGGATCAGAAAGCTCGAGAAATAGGGAATAAGAATCAGCGTGATCGCCAGGAGGCGAAAGCGGCTGGTGTGCCGGGCGATGAAATAGGCAGCGGGAAAGGCGACCAGGAGACATAGTCCCGATGCCGTCGCGGCGAAGACCAGCGTCCGGAGAAAGGCCGCGCCGTAGAAGCCGGACAGCGCCGTCGCATAGTTAGCGAAGGTGAAGTCCAGCGCCACGCCGCCAAAGGTCGATCGGCCGAAGGAGAAGACGACTGTGAAGCCGAGCGGCGCCAGGAAGAAGATCGCGAGCCAGAGTGTCGGAATCCCAGCAAGGAAGTGGTCGGCAGTCTGTGCCGCAGATGCGTGTCGCAGATTGAACCGGCCGGCGGCTGATCTGCCGACGGCCGGTTTCATACCGGGAAGTCGCGTTCGCTCGGCTGGCACCCGTTAGCCGGCGGCGGCCTGGATCTCGGTCTGCAGCTGGCTGTAGAAGCCGACTGTTTCCGGATTGACGACGAAGGAGGTCAGCTTCGAGAAGTCGACATCCTTGCCGCCGAAGATGAGATCCGCATCCTTCACGTCCGCGCCGAGCTTGTCCCGCAGCCCGTTCAGCGCCGCCGGGAAGCCGATATACTCGGTCTCGGCAAGCTGGATCTCGGGTCGGAGCTGGAAGGCCAGGAAGTCATAGGCCTGCTCCAGATTCGGTGCGTCCTTGATCAGCACGTAGTTGTCCACCCAGAGCTCGCTCCACGGACCCGGCACCACCCATTTGAGCTTGGGATTGAGACCGATCGCGGCGCGGGCCTTGGCCTGGTTGGTCTGCGCCAGGACGATCGAGCCGTTGGCGAGCGCATTGGCATCGAGACCGGAGAAGGACTTCACGTGCTTGGCGAAGGCTTTCAGCCGCTCGGCCGCCTTGCGGATCTCCGCCTCGCCGACCGCGTTCCAGTCCTTGCCTTGCAACCAGAGCTCCGGCCCGATGGTCTCCCAGCCGGAATCCGACATGCGGATCTTTCCGGAGACGCCGGGCTTCTCGCCAGCCTTGAAGAAATCCTCCCAGGTCTTGATTTCGCCACCGACGGCTTCGGGATTGTAGATCACGCCGAGCAGACCCCAGTCCTTGGGGATCGAATACTTGTTGCCCGGATCATAGTCGCGGTTCAAGAGATGCGGATCGAGCGATGCCAGGTCGAGCTTGCCGTGATCGATCTCCTCCAGCAGGCCCTTGGCTGCGAGCTGCTTGATCCAGCTCGATCCCGGAATGACGATGTCGAACCCCGCGCCCGCCGGACTGTTCACTTTGGCGAACATCGTATCGTCGGAGTCGTAAGTGGAAATATTCGGCGTCACGCCGGTTTTCTTGGCATAAGCCTCGAGATCGGCGGTCGAGAAGTAGTCGGGCCAGCTGTAGATGTTAAGCTGCCCCGTCGCGGCTTTGGCTCGGGAAGCCCTGAGGCCAACCGAAGTCAGCGCGGCCGCAGCCGGAGCGGCCCCCAGTAGACCCAGCACCGAACGTCGCGTCAAAGACCGGGCGGTGGAACGCAAAATCCTGGTCATGAGCAGTCCTCCCTTTACGTACAGTCATGAGAATAGCCCATTCGGCTATCCCGCCAAGTCTCGTTGAAATGGCGCGGAAGGAAGCTGGCTGGACCTCAGACCGGCTGCAAATCAGGAAAACTGCTGGATTGGGCGAGCGAAACTTGAAGCCGGATCAGCGCTCGATCCAGACCCGCACATGCTGCTCGTCGCTCTCGTTGCGGCCCCAGAAGAAACCATGCTCCGGGTTGTAGCCGTTCAGCTGATAGGACCCAACTTCGGCTTCGGCCAAGGCGACCGCCTCCACCTTGCTCGGGACGCCGCTGGAAAGCAGCGTGTGCTCTTCGCCCGCCATGAGCTTGAAAACTTTGAACATGAGCGCCTCCCTTACTGCAAGGAACCAACGCACAAGGCGCGAAACTGTTCATCGCGCCCGATCTTTTCTAGGCGAGTTTCACAATCAGCTTGCCGAAGTTCTTGCCTTGCAGCAAGCCGATGAAAGCGTCAGGCGCCCTCTCGAGCCCCTCGACGATGTCCTCTCGGTACCTGACTTTGCCTTCGCGGATCCACTGTGCCATGTCACGATAAAAGGCCGGGCGCTGCTCGGCGAAGTCGTACTGGATGAAGCCCTGGATGCGGAAGCGCTTGGACAGCACCTGCCGCATTATTGGCGGAAACCGGTCAGGGCCGGGAAAGGGGCCACTCTCGTTGTAATGCGCGATCAGGCCGCAGACGGGGATGCGGGCGAAGTCGTTCAGCAGCGGAAACACCGCGTCCCAGACCGGACCGCCGACATTCTCGAAATAGACGTCGATGCCCTTGGGACAGGCCTTGGCCAGCGCTTCCGCGAAATCCGGCGCGGCGTGGTCGAGCGCTGCATCAAAACCGAGCTCCTTCAGATAGGCGACCTTCGCCGCACCCCCGGCAATGCCGACCGCGCGGGCGCCCTTGAGCCTGGCAATCTGGCCGACGGCTGATCCGACCGGGCCGGTTGCGGCCGCCACCGCAACGGTCTCGCCCGGCTTCGGTTCGCCGATGGTCAGCAGACCGGCATAGGCGGTGAAGCCCGGCATGCCCAGAATCCCCAAGGCGGTCGTCACCGGCGCGGCCTCGGGGTCGAGCTTGCGCAGCGTGTCGGCGCCCGCGACGCCATGAGTCTGCCAGCCGGAATGCGAGAGCACCCAATCGCCCTCGCGGTAATCTGCATGCTTCGAGCGCAAGACCACGCCGACCGTGCCACCCTCCATCACATCGCCGATGGCCACCGGCTTGGCATAGGACTTGGCGTCGTTCATGCGCCCACGCATGTAAGGGTCGAGCGACAGATAGCGGACGCCGACGAGCACCTGGTCCGGACCCGGCGTCGGAATCTGCGCCTCCTCCAGCCGGAAATCGCTCGGCTTCGGGAGGCCGCTGGGGCGAGCAGCGAGGACGATGCGTCTGTTCGCTTCCGTCATGACGCGAACTCTAGTCCATCGCCGGCACCGCCGTCACCTTTCAAAGCGCGCCATGGCGGGGCGGCAGTATGTCGTTCAGATAGTAGTTGCCGACGTTCACATACTTGTAGCGCACCGGGTCGTGCAGAGTGTGCGTGCGTGCATTACGCCAATGCCGGTCGAAACCGTATTGCTCCAAGGTCGAGCGCGAACCGGTGAGCTCGAACAATTTGTTCGAGACATGGAGCGCGACTTCGGTCGCCAGCGCCTTCACTTCGGCGACCGC
>Ga0136846_1231861_pt1 | contig 24348 bp, 24 predicted proteins | sample HopSoiMetagenom2_FD_96841 | JGI IMG/M metagenome (GOLD analysis project Ga0136846, IMG submission 96841) | Grasslands soil microbial communities from Hopland, California, USA - 2 Assembly 2016 (version 4) | ecosystem: Environmental > Terrestrial > Soil > Grasslands | place: USA: Hopland... | reverse complement strand
TGGACGAGGCGGCCGGCCAGTTCGCGGGGGTGCTCGCGACCAACCTGGGACCCGGCCGCAACAAGCTGCTGCTGCGCGGGCTGTCGGACGGCGCCTATACCGGGCGCGCGCGCTCGACGGTGGCGACGTACCTCGACGACCTGCCGCTGAACTATAACGCCCCCGACCCGGACCTGCGCCTGGTGGACGTGGAGCGGGTGGAGGTGGCCCGCGGGCCCCAGGGCGCCCTGTTCGGCGCCGGCTCCATGAGCGGCGTCTACCGGATCGTCGCCCAGAAGCCCGACCTGCGCCGCTTCGGCGCCGGGGCGCGGCTGTCCGGCTCGACCACCTATGGCGGCGCGCCGAGCGAATCGCTGGACGGCTACCTGAACGCCCCGCTCTGGGGCGTGGTGGGCGTGCGCCTCTCCGGCTACGAGGAGATCCAGGGCGGCTACCTGGACGACACCAACCTGCAGCGAAACAACGTCGACCGCACCGAGCGGCGGGGCGCGCGCCTGATGGTCCTGGCTGAGCCCGCCGAGGGCTGGTCGATCAACCTGACGGCGGCCGGCCAGCACCTGCGCTCGGACGACACCCACTACACGACGCCGGGCCTGGGCCTGAAGCGGGCGGACCGGATCGCCGAGCCGCACGTCAACGACATCGAGTTCGCTACCGGCACCATCCGCAAGTCGTGGGGGTGGGGCGAGCTCACCTCGTCCTCAGGCTTCGTGCGCCACGCCTATTCCAGCCTGTACGACGCGACCGCCGTGCAGGATCGCTACACCGCCCTGGCCAAGACCTCCGCCTACTCCGAGCAGACCCACACCAAGATGTTCGTGCAGGACATCTACCTCACCTCGCGGGGCGCGCGGCGGGTGCAGTGGCTGGCGGGGCTCTACGGCGAATACACCTTGGTGCACTCGCCCAGCCAGCTCCTGGCGCAGAACCCCAACCTGCCGAACGTCGAGGTCTATGGCGACGACCGCCGCGACCATGTGCGCGAGGTCGCGGCCTATGGCGAGGTCTCCTACCGGCTGGCGCCGCGCTGGATCGTGGCGGCGGGCGGGCGCCTCTTCGCCACCCGGGCGCGGACCATCTCGGACGTGGTGTCGGAGCGCTTTCCGCCGCGCAGCCTCGATCGCAGCGCCAATCTGAACGGCTTCTCGCCCAAGGTGTCGCTGCAATACGCCCTGGAGGGCGGCAACCTGCTCTACGCCTCCTATTCGGAGGGCTATCGCGCCGGCGGGATCAATTCGGGCGGGGCCCTGCCGCTGCCGGCCCAGCGCGAGATCTTCAAGCCGGACCGCCTGCGCAACCTGGAAGGCGGAGTGAAGCTGCAGACGCCGGCCAAGCGCCTGGCGCTGAATGTGGCGGCCTTCTACGACCTTTGGACCGACATCCAGACCGACCAGTTCCGCGCCTCGGGCATCCCCTACACCACCAATGCGGGCGATGCGCGCATCCTGGGGCTGGAGGCGGAGCTGGCCTACAATCTGACGCCGGATCTCTTCGTCCAGCTGGACGGGCGGCTCTCGCACGCGCGCACGGTCAATTCCAACCCCGACTTCTCGTCCCAGCTGGTGGACGGACTGCCCGGCGCGCCGGCGGTGTCGGGCGGGGCCCTGGTCAGCTACCAGCGCCCGCTGGGCCACGACTGGCTGCTGCGGCTGACGGGCGAGGCGAACTACGTCGGCCGCTCGCGGGTGACCTTCGACGCCACCTTCCCCAAGATGGGCGGCTATGTGCGCACCAAGCTGCTGGCCGAGATCAGCCACGGGAAGGTCGGCGTGCAGGCCTACCTGACCAACCCGTTCAACAGCTTCAGCGACACCTTCGCCTTCGGCAATCCGTTCAACCCGGCCCTGACGCGGCAGATCACGCCGCAGCGGCCCCGAACGGTCGGCGTCACGCTCTTCGCCGCCTACTAGCTGGCGCAGTCGAAATTTTTGCCCGGGCGGAACTTTTTTTGATTCGCGACCTAGGGGTTGGCCGGGGTGGCGTCGTCATCGCCGCGACCCTCCGCTTGCTGGAGAAGCGGAGGTCGAAATGGCGCTGTTGACCCGGCGCCTCAGTCGAACGTGACGCGCGTCCCGAGCCCACAAGACGCGTCGCGGATGGCTTAAGCGCGGCCCTGGCGAGGAGAGCGCCAAGGGCCGCGCCCGCCTGCGCGCTTTTAGCCCACAGCAACGATTTGGCCAGAGCCACGCAAGATGCTAGGGTGACCTTGCTGATCCCGGCCGGCTCGGGTCGGATTAGCGCGCGCCGGTTCTCCAGTCGCCGGCTCGAATATCGCCCCGGCCCGAGGACGTCACACCTCGGCCGGGGCTTCTCTTTTCTGGGCCAGGGCTTCCCGTTCGGGAGGCCCGCCCGGCCCCGCCCTCCGACCAAATCCCGAAAATCCAGATCCTTACGGTGAAGCTGCGCCTGAAATCGGCCCAGGTCCGCCCGAAAAACGGCCCACATCGCAGCAGAGGTTGCAGCTGTGCAAGCGTGCGGTGGCGGGGCCAACCGGAAATTGGAGGAGCTTGGATGGTCCAGCGTAGGTCGCGGGTAATGGTGGCGGGGGCGGTGTTGTTGGGGGTTGTGGCCCTAGGGGGCTGCGCCACCAAGAAGTATGTGCGCGAGCAGGCGGCGGTGGTCGGCGCCCGCGTCGACACGGTCTCCTCGAGGGTGGACTCCACGGACACCCACGTGGCCGCCGTTGAAGGCACCGCCAAGGATGCGCTGGATCGCGCGACCGCGGCGGGCAAGCTGGCCGAGGGCAAGTTCCTCTATTCTGAGGTGCTGACGGACGACAGCATGAAGTTCGGCGTCAACAAGGCCGAGCTTTCGCCGGAGGCCCAGGCGCGCCTCGACGCCTTCGTCGAGAAGCTGAAGGCCGACAACCGCAACGTCTATGTCGAGGTCCAGGGCCACACCGACGCGTCGGGCGCCAAGGACTACAACTACAAGCTCGGCGAAGAGCGGGCCGAGGCCGTGCGGCGCTACCTCAACCAGCATGGCGTGGCGCTGAACCGGATCGGCACGATCTCGTACGGGCCGGACGCACCCGTCGCGCCGAACAAGGACAAGGCGGGCCGCCAGGCGAACCGCCGCGTGGTGCTGATCGTCCTCGCTTAGCGGGGGACGACAACCGGTCCGATGGGCGGTGGCGAAGCGGCGACGACTGGCGGTCGCGGCGCTGAGCGTCGCAGCCCACGTGGCGATCCTGCTGGCGCTTGTGCGCGCTCAGCCGGATTCGCCGCGGCTGGCCGAGCCGCGGGCGATCCAGGTCGCCCTGGTGACGCCGCCACCCCCGCCGGAGCCGCCCAAGCCCCCGGCGCCTGAGAAGAAGCCCGAACCGGCGAAGCCCAAGCCGCCGCGGCTGGCCGTGCGGCCGCCGCGCGTGCGCCCGCCGCCGGACGTGGCGCCGATGCCGGCGGTCAAGGGCAAGCCGACCCCGAGCGTGGTCGAGGTGAGCGACGCCGAGCTTGCGGGCGCCGGCACGGCCGAGAGCGGGTCGGGCAGCGGCGGCGGCGCCTGCAACATGACCCGGCGGCTGCAGCAGGCGCTGCGCAAGGATCCGCTGATCCAATCCACGGTCGCGCAGGCGCACCACGGCCAGGCCATCCTTGTGTGGAACGGATCGTGGGTCCGCCACGCCGAGGAAGACGGCGCGGGCCTCGCGGCCTTGCGCGAGGCGATCATGTGGGAAGTCGGCTTCGCGCCGGCGGCCTGCCGCGACGAGCGCGTGCACGGCCTGATCCTGATCTCGATGAACGACGGCCCGGGCGCAGCACGCCTGGTGGTGGGGCAGGGCGACTGGCGCTGGGTCGACCTCCTGGGCCGCCGCGGCGGGCGGACGCTCGAGCGATAGCGGCGCGGACTGCGACTACGGCTTGCCCACCCGCGCGTCGTACCAGGCCAGCCAGCGCTCCATGCGGTCCTTCAGGAAGCTGGGCCGCTTCAGCCCGTGGAACTCGCCGGGATAGATCACCAGCCGGGTGTCGACGCCGCGGCTCTTCAGGGCCTGGTACATCTGCTCGCTGTTGAGCAGGGGCACGTTGAAGTCCTTGTCGCCCACCATGAACAGGGTCGGGGTGACGATCGTCTCGTTGTGGAAGAACGGATAGCTGATCTTCATCCAGGTCGCGGGCGTCTCCCACGGCCGGCCCAGCTCCGTCTCATAGTCGCGGATGTACTGGTCTGTGCCGTAGCCAGCGAGGACGTTGGAGATCGAGGCGCCGCTGACCGCCGCCTTGAAGCGCCTGTCGCGGGCGATGGTGTAGTTCGTGAGGATGCCGCCGTAGCTCCAGCCGCCGACCACCAGCCGGTCGGGATCGGCCACGCCCTTGGCCACCACGTCGTCCACGGCGGCGAGGTCGTCCTCCACGTCCACCGTGCCCCACGCCGCATAGATCGCCTTGGCCCAGGCCTCGCCGCGGCCGGTGCCGCCGCGGTAGTTCGGGGCGACCAGCGCATAGCCGTGGCCGGCGATGATCTGCCAGAGGATCGAGAACTCGGCCGCGTTCTGCGACTGCGGCCCGCCGTGGCTGTAGAGCATGGTCGGCAGCTTGCGGCCCGCCGCGGCGCCCGCCGTCGCCCCTGGGGGCGTCACCAGGAAGCCGTGCACCTCGCTGCCGTCGCGGCTCTTGAAACTGGTGCGGGTGACCGGGGCGACGTCCACCTCCTTCAGCCAGGCCTCGTTCTGGTGGCTGAGCTGGCGCAGCTTGCCGCCAGCCTCCACCGCATAGACCTCGGCCGGCGCGGCCGGCGTGGAGAGCATCACCGCCAGGGCGCCCTTGGCGCCGGCCGACGGGGCGGAGAACTTGCGCCAGCCCTCGACCACCGGCTTCAGCGGTCCGCCCGCCGCCGGGACCTCGGCGATGCGCTGGGCCTCGTCGTCCTCCACCAGGAAGCGGATCGCCTTGCCGTCCGGCGTCCAGACGGGCGCGGCGACGTTGCGGTCGAGGCCTTCAGTGAGCACCCGGGCCGGTCCGCCCGCCGCGGGCACGACCGCGAGCTTATGGACCCCATACTCGATCAGCTTCACCGGGCCGCCCTGCAGATAGGCGATCTGGCGCCCGTCCGGGCTCCAGGCCGGGCGGCTGGCCCAGTCCGGATCGTTGTCGGCGCCCTCATAGGCGGTGAGGCGGCGCGGCTCGGCGGCCGCGGCCGCCGTCGCATCCGCCACATAGAGGTTGAAGTCGTAGGTCCGGTCGGGGTCGGGCGCGCGCTTGGAGACGAAGGCCACCTGGCGGCCATCGGGGGACCAGGCGGGCAGGGCCTCGTCGAAGTCGCCGGTGGTCAGCCGCCGCGCGGTCCTGGTCGCCAGGTCGTAGAGGAACAGGCGCTGGCGCTTCCTGCCCAGGTAGCCATCGATGTCGCGCTTGAACTGGAAGCGGTCGATGACGATCGGCTTGGGGCGCTTGGCGGTCTCGGCGTCGCCGCCCTGCGGGGTCGGGGAGGCGGCGGCCTCGGCCGGCGGGGCGCCTGGCGCAGGCGGGCTGCCGGGCTTGGCCGGAGAAGGCGTCACCGCTTCGGCGGCCGCGTTGGCCTTCTCGTCGGGATCCGGGTCCTCGACGATCACGGCCAGGGTCTTGGAGTCGGAGGCCCAGGCGTAGTCCACCACCGAGCCGGCGATCCCCGCCAGCGGCCGGCCCTCGCCGCCGGCGCGGTCCATCACCCACAGTTGGTCGTCGCCCTTGTCGCCGCCGCGCGCCGAGATGAAGGCCAGCAGCTTGCCGTCCGGACTGAACCGCGGCGTATTTTCGCTCTCCTTGGCGCGGCCGGTGAGCTGGACGGTGCGGCTGCCGTCCCAGGAGGTCATCCAGATGTGGCTGTAGGCCTTGTCGGCGGCCAGGTCGGTGCCGCCGACCGTATAGGCCACCCAGGCGCCGGCCGGATCGACCTGCGGATCGCTCACCGCCATCAGCCGTGCGATGTCCTGCGGCCCGATCGGCCGCGCCTGCGCGCCGCCCGCCGTCGCCAGCAGCGCCGCCAGCGCCAGGCTCATCCGTCTCGACATCGCAGCCCCCATTCAGCTCAGCGGGCGAGGCTAGCGGTGTTGGCCGCAGGCGGCGAGGGTCTTGCGAGCTACCCATTCTGAGGCGCCGGCTCGGCCCGTTAAGAAGTTGTTGGCCATACGGGCGCGACCTCGACCCATGAACCTGGATCTTCCCGTCGCCGCGCCGGCGCGCCGCGCCGCCACCATGGCGAGCCCCGGTCGCCGTGTGCTGACCGTGGACGACGATCCGGCGATCCTGGAGCTGGTGGGCATCCGCCTGTCGCTGGCCGGCTGCGCCATCGCCGTGGCGCGCGATGGCCTGCAGGCGCTGGACCGGCTGAAGCACTTCCGGCCGGAGGCCATGGTGCTGGACCTCAGCATGCCGCGCCTGGACGGCTTCGGGGTGCTGAGCGTGATGCGCGAGCGCGGCATCGTCTGCCCCACCCTGGTGCTGTCGGCGGGCTGCGACGCCCAGCAGGTCCGGCGGGCGATCGAACTGGGCGCCCGGGACTACCTGACCAAGCCCTTCCGCGACGACCAGCTGCTGCTGCGCGTGGCGCGCCTTCTGATCCGCAACCGGAGCGACCTGGAGCGCTGAGGCGTCAGGCGGGAACCCAGCGGGCCCGGGCCCATTCCAGCACGCGAAATGCCCCGCCTTCCCACCCTTGAGCCTGGATCCGTTGCGGCCAAGCGCCGGCCGGCCGGCGACGATCATCCGCCGGGCTCGCTGGCCGAGGTGACGGCCGGGGTCGACCACTGCCGCCGCTGCGACCTCTGGCGCGATGCGACCCAGGGCGTGCCCGGCGAGGGGCCGCCGCGGGCCAAGCTGCTGTTCGTGGGCGAGCAGCCCGGCGATCAGGAGGATCTGGCCGGCCGTCCGTTCGTGGGGCCTGCGGGCCAGGTGCTGGACAAGGCGCTGGCGGCGGCCGGCGTGCCGCGGGCCGAGACCTACGTCACCAATGCGGTGAAGCACTTCAAGCACGAACAGCGCGGCAAGCGGCGCATCCACAAGACGCCGAACGGCGGCGAGGTCACCGCCTGCCGCTGGTGGCTGGACGCCGAGCGGCGGCTGGTCAGGCCGCGGGTGATCGTGGCGCTGGGCGGCACGGCCATCGGGGCCGTGTTCGGCAAGGCCATGCCGGTCGCGAAATTCCGCCAGCAGGCGATCCAGCTGCCCGACCAGGCCCAGGGCGTGGTCACCTACCACCCGTCCTACCTGTTGCGCGTGCCGGACGCGGCGACGAAGGCCAAGGCCTATGCGCTGTTCGTGGAGGACCTGAAGTTCGCCTGGAGCCTGGCGGCGTAGGCGGCGTCAGACGGAGCCCTTCTTCTCGATCACCAGGATGCGAGCCTGGCCCAGCGGATGGGCCACGTGCTCGTCGCCGGCCTCGGCCACGAAGATGTCGGCCGGGCCGAGGCGGACCGAGCGCTCCTCGCCCCCCTCGCGCCAGCGCATCTCCACCGCGCCCTCCAGCACCAGGAACACCTCCGAGCCGTCGTTGACGTGCCAGCGGTAGGGCTGGTCGGTCCAGTGCAGGCGCACGCTGGCGCCTTCGATCTCGGCCACATCCCGGGCGCCCCAGGCGCGGTCGGCGGTGAAGGTGCGGGCGTCGGTGACGATCTGGACCATGGGCGCTAGATGGACGCGCGCGCCGACCGCGCCAAGGCCACGGCGCCCAGCAGCGCCAGGGCGGCGCCGAACGCCAGGAAGGCGGTGCGGTAGGCGCCGGCCTCGGCCACCAGCCCGAAGGCCAGGATCAGGACCGTGTTGCCGCCCTGGGTCAGGAAGCCCTTCAGCGAGGCGACCGTCGCACGGGTCTCGGGCGCCAGGCGGTGCTGGAAGCGGGCGTCGAAATTGACCTCCAGCGTGCGGGCGGCGGCGATGTAGCCCACCACCAGCAGAGCGGCCCAGGGCCGGTACGCGGCGGCCGCGGCGATCACCAGGAGACCCGCCACGGCCACCAGGGCGAAGAGCGCGCCCATCGCCAGGTCGCGGCCGCGGTGGGCCAGCCCACTGGCCACGGCGGATACGCCGCCCAGCACCGCCACGAAGAGGCCGATGCCACCCGGCGGCAGGCCCACCTGCTGGCCGAAGATCTGCCAGTAGTCCTCGCAGGCGGTGACGATGGCCATCATGGCGGCGATGAACAGCATCAGCGGCAGCACGCCGGGCAGGCGGCGCACGTCGGCGAGGCCGCGGACCAGCTGGCCCAGGTAGTGGGGCGCATCGATGGGGCGGACGCGGGGCGCCTCGGGCAGGGCCAGGGCGCTGGCCGCGGAGAGCACTCCGGCGGCGATGCTGGCGACGATGAGGGCGTCGTAGCCCAGCCGCACCGCCCCGGCGGCGATCAGGGAGGCGGCCAGGAAGCCGGCCCAGCGGGCGGCGTAGGCGCGGCCCATGGTGCGGGCGTAGTCGACGCTGCGGCCCTCGGCGGTCAGCTCGTCGTAGACCAGGGATTCGAAGGTGCCCGAGAGCAGGGCGCTCTTCAGGCCCCACATCATCAGGCCCACGAGGTAGCCCCAGAAGCCGGGCGCCAGGAGCCAGACCACGAAGCCCAGGCTGCGCAGCGCCTGGCCGGCGAACAGCAGCCAGCGGCGCGAGGTGCGGTCGGCCAGGACGCCGGCGGGGATCTCCAGCACCAGCCCGGTGGCGGACCAGGCGGCGAGGGCGATGCCGATCTGGGCGGGCGACAGGCCGCGCTCGGCGAACATCACCGTGTAGAACGGGACGATCAGCAGGAAGGTGTCGAAGAAGCGGAAGGCGCAGACCCTGGCGGTCAGGCTGGCCTTCAGGCGCGGAGTCCGAGCGCGCCCCCGCCCAGGCGGGCTCAGGCCACGAAACCGGCTTCGGCGAAGTCCAGCATGCGCTTCAGCAGGGCGTCGACGTCAGCCTCGCGGGTCAGGCCGCCGGAAAGGTGGTGCAGGCGGTCGAACTCGGCGAAGCGGTTGTTGTGGACCATGCCCAGGCAGAAGTGCAGCCGCCAGTAGACGTCCTCCTTGGCCAGGTCCGGCCGGGCGGCCATCAGGGCGTCGGCGAAGCGGGCCAGGTGGCTGACGTCGTTGCGCAGCACCTCGCGCATGTCCTCGGTGCCCTCGGAGCGGGCGCGGATGATGAACTGCACCGAGATGCGGCGGTCGTTGTCGGGCGAGGCCCAGCGCAGGGGCGGGGCGAAATAGGCGGCGAGGATCTCGCGCACCGGCGGCTTGCCGTCGTGGCGGGCGCCCGCCTCGTGCAGCAGGCGCGCGCGCTCGCGGTTCAGCTCGCTGGTCCGCCGCCGGAAGATCTCGAACAGCAGGGCGTCCTTGGAGCCGAAGTGGTAGTTCACGCTGGCCAGGTTGACGCCGGCCTCGGCGGTGATGTCGCGCACCGAGACGTTCTGGAAGCCATGCAGCGCGAACAGGCGCTCGGCCGCGTTGAACACCGCAGCCTTGGTGGCGGCCTGGGCCTCTTCGTTGTCGGCAGGATCCTGAATCAGGGGATCGTTCATGCGAATCCCTTAAGCGCCACGCGAGCTTACGCCCAGCGGCGCAAGCGACAAACTTGTGATCCTCAGCGCGAAAGCTCTTTCATCGCCTTTTCCAGCCCGTCGATGGTCAACGGGAACATCCGGTCGCCCACCAGCTGCTTCATCAGGCCGATGGAGGGCGTGTAGTCCCAGTGCCGCTCGGCCGTGGGGTTCAGCCAGACCACCCGGTCGAAGATGCCGGAGAGCCGGTCCATCCAGACCGCGCCCGCCTCCTCGTTCCAGTGCTCCACCGAACCACCCGGATAGGTGATCTCGTAGGGGCTCATGGTGGCGTCACCCACAAAGATGACTTTGTAGTCGTGGGGGAACTTGTGGAGGATGTCCCAGGTGTTCAGCTTCTCGGCGTGACGGCGCCGGTTGTCCTTCCAGACCGACTCATAGAGGCAGTTGTGGAAGTAGTAGAACTCCATGTTCTTGAATTCGGTGCGGGCCGCGCTGAACAGCTCCTCACAGATCTTGATGTGCGAATCCATCGAGCCGCCGATATCGAGGAACAGCAGCACGCTGATCTTGTTGCGCCGCTCCGGGCGCATGTTGATGTCGAGGTAGCCCTTCTCGGCCGTGCCCTTGATGGTCTTGTCCATGTCGAGCTCTTCGACGGAGCCTTCGCGGACCCATTTGCGCAGGCGGCGCAGGGCGACCTTGATGTTGCGGGTGCCGAGCTCGACCTGGTCGTCCAGGTTCTTGTACTCGCGCTTGTCCCAGACCTTGATGGCCCGGCCGTGGCGGCCCTTCTCCTGGCCGATGCGGATGCCCTCGGGATGGTAGCCGTTGGCGCCGAAGGGGGAGGAGCCGTCGGGACGGTTGCCCGGCCCGCCCTTGCCGTCGCGGTCCTGCATCTCGCGCTGCTCGCGCGCCCGCTGGGCCAGGGCCTCCATCAGCTTGTCGAAGCCGCCCATGGCCTCGATCTGGGCCTTCTCCTCCTCGGTGAGGAACTGTTCGGACATCTTCTTCAGCCACTCGGCCGGGATGTCGACGGCCATGCCCTCGTCCAGCCGCTCCAGCCCCTGGAACACATGGCCGAAGACGCGGTCGAACTTGTCGAGGTTCTTCTCGTCCTTCACCAGGGCCGAGCGCGACAGGTAGTAGAAGTCGTCGACCGTGCGGTCGATGACCTGCTTGTCCATCGCCTCCATCAGGACAAGGTATTCCTTCAGCGTCACCGGGACCTTCGCCTCGCGAAGTTCGGTGAAGAAACGCATGAACATCAGGGCGGCCTCGAACGTCCGTTTGAAAGCGAAGGATGGGGCCGCGGGTTCCCGATGTCCAGTGCGCCTTGGTCGCGGACGGCGATGGCGCACCGCAGTTCCTCCCCCGCGCGCGGGGGAGGTGTCCCACTCTCCGGATACGCCGGGACGGAGGGGGCGCTGCCGCTCGCACGGCGCGCGGCCCCAGCGCCCCCTCCACCACTTCGTGGTCCCCCTCCCCCGCGAGCGGGCGAGGAACAGGGGCTGTTGCTCATCTCCTGCTCACCCCCGCTCGCTGTCCAGCATGGCCATCTGCATCGCCGGATAGCGGTCGCCGGCGGCGGCGCCCTTGGGGACGGCGGCCTCCAGCGACGCCAGGTCGGCGGCGGAGAGCTCGGCCTTCAGGGCGCCGAGCGCTTCGGCGAGGCGCTCGGGGCGGCGGGCGCCGACCAGGGGGACGATGTCTGGCCCTTGCGCGGCCACCCAGGCGATGGCGGCCTGGGCCGGCGTCAGGCCGAGCTTTTCGGCCGCGGCGGCCAGGGCCCCGGTCAGCTGCAGGTTCCGCTCCAGGTTCTCGCCCTGGAAGCGCGGGCTGTGGGCGCGGAAGTCGCCGGGGCCGCCCAGCTGCGCCGGCCGCCCGCCGATCAGGCCGCGGGAGAGCACGCCATAGGCGGTGATGCCGATGCCCAGCTCGCGCGTGGTGGGCAGGATGCGGTCCTCGATGCCGCGCGAGAGCAGGCTGTACTCGATCTGCAGGTCGACGATCGGGTGCACGGCGGCCGCGCGACGGATGGTGTCGGGCCCGACCTCCGAGAGGCCGATGTGGCGCACATAGCCGGCCTGGACCAGTTCAGCCACGGCGCCGATGGTGTCCTCGATGGGCACGTTCGGGTCCAGGCGGGCGGGGCGGTAGATGTCGATGTGGTCCACGCCCAGGCGCTGCAGCGTGTAGGCGAGGGCGGTCTTCACCGCGGCGGGGCGGCCGTCGAAGCCCAGGAAGGCGCCGTCCGGCCCGCGCTGGGCGCCGAACTTGACGCTCAGCACCAGCCGCTCGCGCGGCAGGGTCTTCAGCGCCTCGCCGATCAGCATCTCGTTGTGGCCCATGCCGTAGAAGTCGCCGGTGTCGATCAGGGTGATCCCGGCCTCCACCGCGGCATGGAGGGTGGCCAGGCTCTCGGCGCGGTCGGCGGCGCCGTAGAAGTCGCTCATGCCCATGGCGCCCAGGCCCAGGGCGGACACCTGCGGGCCGGTCTTGCCGAGTTTGCGGGTCTGCATGGTTCGTCTCCTTGTTTGGTGACGCCGAGATAGCCCTGGCTGGCCGTCCCGATAATCGGCATTGTCCCGCACGAACTGTGCGGAATTACGAACAATGGACCGGCTCGACCTCCAGGCCCTGGACAGCTTCGCGGCGGTCGCCCGCCACCGCAACTTCCGCCGTGCGGCCATCGAGCGCGGCGTCTCGGCCTCCACCCTCAGCCAGCAGGTGCGCGCCCTGGAGAGCGGGCTGGGCGTGCGGCTGCTGAACCGCACCACCCGCTCGGTGGCGGTCACCGACGCCGGCGCGGCGCTCCTGGTCCGCCTGCAGCCGGCCCTGGCCGAGATCGCCGAGGCGGTGGGCGAGGCCCGCGCCAACCAGGCCGAGCCCTCCGGTGCCTTGCGCATCAACGCGCCCGAGCCGGCGGCCGAACTGGTGCTGGCGCCGCTGATCCCGGCCTTCCTCGCCGCCTATCCGGCCGTGCGGCTGGAGCTGACCACCGAGGCCAACCTGGTGGACATCGTGGCCGAGGGCTACGACGCCGGCGTGCGCTGGGGCGAGAGCCTGGCGCAGGACATGGTGGCCGTCTCGCTCGGGCCGCCGCAGCGCTCGGTGGTGGTGGCCACGCCCGAGCTGATCGCCCGGGTTGGCCGCCCGCAGCACCCGCGCGACCTGATCGGCAAGCCGTGCCTGCGCGTGCGCTATCCCAGCGGGGGCCAGCCGCCCTGGGAGTTCGAGAAGGACGGCGAGACGCTGCGCATCGCGCCCGAGGGCCCGCTGGTGGCCGGCAACGTCCACGTCCTGATGCGCGCGGCCCTGGCGGGGCTGGCGTTCGGCATGACCTTCGACGGCTACGCCCAGCCGCACCTGGACAGCGGCGCCCTGGTGGAGGTGCTGGCCGACTGGTCGGACCGCTTCCCGGGCCCGTTCCTCTACTACCCCAGCCGCCGCACCCTGCCCTCGCCCCTGCGGGCGTTCGTGGACTTCGTGCAGGCGCGGCGGGGGTAGGGGGCGGCGGCGGGTGCAGGAACGACTTCGATCTCCTGCGCGCATTCCAGCCTGCCGCGCCCGGCTCCTCAAGGACGAGCGCCCCGCGCTCGCCGCGAAGCGGCCGGCCAAAGGCCGGTCCTTGACCAGCCGACCCCGGCAGGCTGTGGCGGGGCAAGAGATGACGGATGCGACAGCGCGGGCGGCGGGCGTGGGTCGGCTGAAGGAATGTTTGCGGGGGAGGGGGAGAACGGCCGCGCAGGTTTAGCTGCCATTCGCCACGCGCCGTACGTTTATCGCAGGTTGTGAATTGACTTCGCTCGTCCTCAAGCCAGATCGTGGCCAACGGCTGAGCTTGGAAGGGCAATGGATTGATTGGACTTAAGGCTGGGCGCCGCCGCGCTTCGACGCCGCGGTTGCGCGACCAGGGCCCAATGCCCCCGACGATCCTCGGTGTTGTGCTGGCGCTTGGAGCGATGGCTGTCGCCGTGCCGGCGCGCGCCCTTTCGTACGTGAGCTATTCCGTCGAGGTTGATGCGGCCATCTTCAATGCTGGAGGCTCGTCGGGCCGGTCGGTGATCTACGAAACGCTGCCGCTATTCGACCCGAGGCTCGGCGCTCTGGCTTCGATCGAGCTGACGCCGCAAACCACCTATGGCTACTCAATCACGTGGGACACGCGGATCGCATCGTCAGGCGTCGAGTTCTACGACGTCGGCCTGACGGACAACGGCGGCGCTGGAATCCTTCTGTCCGAGGATGGCCACAGCTTCACCTACGGCGTCGGCTTCGGCAGTCTCCTCTTAGGCAGCGATACGCGCCGCGGAACCATCGAAGCGGGTGACTTCGGCTCGATTGTTGTTGGGCCCTTCACCCCGCTCCTTCCCAGCTACACGACGACCCAGCAACCGGCGTTGGAGGCGTTTTCGCGGGTTGGCCTGGGAACGGTCATCGTGGAGACGGGCTTCGAAGCGAACCTTGAGTGCTTCAGCGCCAACCCATGCGGCGCCCTGGTTGCGACCGCCTATGAGCACCACAACCTGAGCATCACCTACGGCTACGTGCCCGCAGGCACACCCGAGCCGGATACCTGGGCGCTCAGCCTCCTGGGCTTTGGCGGGATCGGTGCGGCGTTGCGGTTCCACCGTCGGCGAAGACGCGCTTGCGCGGCGGCGGGGATGGCCGGCCGTACCGGCGGCCAGAGCGGGACACGAAGAGGTGGGACCGGCTCCTCGCGTCATTCCCGCTCAAGGTCTTGAGGTCGTTCAGCGCCCGCCCGGGGCCTGCCGGGTCAGGTGGTCGTCCGAGCGCACGCGCCAGGTCTTGCCGCCGTCGTCGGAGGCCTCGTCGCGGAAGCTGAGGCTGTCGGGGCCGGTGGCGACGAACGACCAGCGGCTGTCGCCGGGGCCGAGGTCGGGGCTGTGCAGCACGATCCGGTCGGGCGCGGGCGGCTCGCTGGTGAACCTGGCGGTCGAGGCGTGCTCGGGGTCGACGAAGACCGCCGGCCAGGTCCCGGTCTTCGGGTCGAACCAGCGCAGGTCGCTGTAGACCTCGCGGGTCTTGCGGGCGCCCGAGGGGTCCACGATCCAGACGTCCTGCACCGCGCGGCCGTCCAGCACCCAGCTGACGATGAACTGGCCCGTCCGGTGGGTGGTGACGCCGGTCTTGGAGATATCGCCATAGTCGACGCGCCAGGTCCCGATCATGCCGTCGATGGCCCTGACCTGCTGCGGGTCGGGGCCGGCGGCGGGGGAGGTGGCCTTCAGCGCCGCGATCAGGTCGGGGAGGGGATCGGCGGCGGCGGCGCGGGCTGGGCCGCCGGCGGCGGACGTGAGGAGGCTGGTGGCCAGCAAGGCCGCGGTCAGCCGCGGGGCGAGGGAGAAGGGGATCATGGCGTGCCTTTCTCGGCTCGGACGGAGCGTCCGGGGCGGGTCTGGGGCGTCGGCGCCGGGGTTGCGCCAACCTGGCCTCAGACTAGGCGGCGGGGCGTGGAGCGTTGAGGCCGCTCGCTGCACGGGGCCGGCGGTTCGCTGCAAGGGTTGGGCTGAGGGGTTGGTCGGCGCGAGGTTCGGGTGGCCGCGCGCGCCGGCTCACGGCCGCTTCAGCCCCGCGATCAGGATGGCGATCAGGCGGCGGGCGCTGGGGGCCCATTCGGGGCGATCGTAGCCCTGGGCCAGGCCCATGATGAGCTGGGTGATGTCCTGCGGCTGGACGCCGGGGCGGACCTGGCCGCTGGCGATCAGGTGCTGGGCGAGGCGGTTCATGGCGTCGACAACCGGCGTGCCGGCCGCGGCGTAGACCCGCGCGCCCTCCGCGGAGGCCTGCAGGGCCGGGGCGACCACTCGCTTGGCGGCCAGGTAGTCGACCAGCAGGTGCAGCCAGCGGTCGAAGGCGTCGAGCGGCGGGTGCAGGGCCAGGAGCCGGTCGGCCGAGGTGGTCAGCTGCTCGACCTCCCGGCTGTAGACCGCCGCCAGCAGGGCGTCGCGGCCGGGGAAGTGGCGATAGAGGGTGCCGATGCCGACGCCGGCGCGGCGGGCCACCTCCTCGAGCGCGACGTCCGGGCCGTGGTCGGCAAAGGCCGCCTTGGCCGCGGCCAGCAACTGGTCGCGGTTGCGCTGGCTGTCCGCACGGGGCTTTCTGGCAGTGGAACTTGCGACGCCCACGAGGCTTTCCTTGCAAACCGGAGGCATCCTCCGCATATATCCGGAGGTCGCCTCCATTTAGTCATGTCGGTCGCGGCGTTCCACCCCTTATTGTCCGGAGCTAGCCCCATGAGCGAGACGATCAGCCATCCCTTCGGCGCGACCTCCACCACCGACGAGGTGCTGGCAGGCGTCGACCTCACCGGCAAGCGGGTGCTGGTCACCGGCGTCTCGGCCGGGCTGGGCGTCGAGACCGCCCGGGCGCTGGCGGCGCACGGCGCGCAGGTGGTCGGCGCGGCGCGCGACCTCGGCAAGGCGCGGAGCGCCACCGCCGCGATCGCCGGCCTGGAGCTGATCGAGCTGGACCTCGCCAGCCTGACCAGCGTGCGCGCCGCGGCTGACCGCCTGGTGGCCGATGGCCGGCCCTTCGACCTGGTGGTCAACAACGCCGGGATCATGGCGACGCCGTTCGGCAAGACCGCCGACGGCTTCGAGAGCCAGTTCGGGACCAACCACCTGGGCCACTTCCTGCTGGCCAACCGCATCGCCGCGCTGCTGAAGCCGGGCGCGCGGGTGGTGGCGCTGTCATCCGCCGGCCACCGGTTCTCGGACGTGGACCTGGAGGACCCGAACTTCGAGCGGACCCCCTACACGCCGTTCGCCGCCTATGGCCGCGCCAAGACCGCCAATGTGCTGTTCGCGGTGGAGTTCGACCGGCGCCACCGGGACCGGGGCGTGCGCGCCACGGCGGTGCATCCGGGCGGCATCCGGACCGAGCTCGGCCGGTACATGACGCCGGAGGTGATCCAGGAGATGATCGACAACCTCAACCGCGGGCAGGCCGAGGGCGACGCGCCGGCCTTCGAATGGAAGACCATCCCGCAGGGCGCGGCGACCTCGGTCTGGGCGGGCGTGGTGGCGCCGGCCGAGGCGGTGGGCGGGCGCTACTGCGAGGACTGCCATGTGGCCGAGGTGGTGGACACGGGCGCGGGCGCCGATGTCACCCGCGGCGGCATCCAGCGCTATGCCCTCGATCCCGAACGGGCCCAGGCGCTGTGGGCGCTGAGCGAGCGGATGGTGGGGGAGGCGTTCTAGCCGCGCGAGGGGACGGGCCCCGAACCGCGCTCCATCACGCCGCCGCGATCAGCCCTGCCAGAGACGCCACCAGCTGGGGCCACGCGAGAGGTTTGGGCATCAAGAGGCTGTGCGGCACGCCCATTTTCTGGAAGTCGTCGAGGGCCTGACCGGTCACATAGACCACGGGCAGGTCGCGGGTGATCTCACGGCTCAGCGCGGCGATCTGCCAGCCCTGGATGTCGCCCGGCAGGTCGATGTCGGTGATCAGGGCGTCGAACGTCGGGTCGTTGCGGAGCAGGGCGCAGGCCGTCTGGCCATCGGAGGCGAGGACGACGTCGTATCCCGCCTCCTTGAGGCACGCCTCGCCGTCCAGCTGAAGCAGACAGTCGTCTTCGACATAAAGGATGCGCAACATGAGGGCTCCCATCGGCGGGGAGCGCGGTCGCGTCTCTCAGCTGCTGATGCGCCAATCAATGTTCAGCAATCCGTCCACAAAGCGCCGGCCCTGATTTGGATGCATTTCGCCGGACCCGGGCGGTCACGCCGCCAGCGCGATGCGCCGGCCGGCGTGATGATACTGCGCCAGGATGTCGGAAAGGGCCGCGCTGGGCCGGATGTCGTCCTTGGGAATGTGACCTTCGGCGAAGATCAGAGCGAGCCGATCGCGCGCGCGGCTCACGCGGCTCTTCACCGTGCCGAGCGCGCAAGCGCACATCGCGGCGACTTCCTCGTAGGAGCACCCGCCGGCGCCGATCAGGATGAGGGCTTCGCGCTGGTCCTCCGGCAGCATCAGCATGGCGCGGCGGAGCTCGTCGAGCTCGACGGTCGCAGTCGGATCCGAGATCGCCGGGATGGTCCGCTCGGCCGTCTCCGAATCCAGGGAGACAATCCGCCAGGACCGACGCTTCTCCGAGTAGAACTGGTTGCGCATGATCATGTAGACCCACGCCTTCAAATTGGTGCCGGCCCGATAGCTGTTGCGCGCCGCCCAGGCGCTGGCCAGGCCCTCCTGGGCCAGGTCGTCACCGGCGGTGGCGTCGCCGCTCAAGGTGCGGGCGAACGCGCGCATACGCGGTATCAGGGCGATGAGGTCGCGACGGAACGCCTCGAGGTCTGTCGGGTCGAGGTTCATCTGGATGTCGCTTTCGGGCGCGGAGGCCGTTTGCCCCCATACAGCAACGCTTGCCGGCCCGCTTGGGTCCGTCGAAGACCACATTTATTTTCAGATATTTAGGCAGCGCTGGAAACGCGCGGGACGAAACTCGCGCGGGTGATGGAGACGCTGAGGCCGGGTTCGGCGTCGCGGACCTCCATGCGGGCCTCCAGCTGCTTGACCAAGGCGCCCACGATGACCGTGCCCAGACCGCCTTTGGCGGCGGGTCCGCCGAATTCCTTGCCGACGCCGTTGTCGGAAATCACCAACCGCCAGTCGCCACCGTCGCTTTCATAGGTGACCTGCACCGCCGCCCGGGCCTTGCCCGCCGGGAACGCGTACTTCAGCGCGTTGATCACCAGCTCCGTGACGATCAAGCCGATACTGACCACCTGGGCGGACCCCAGCTTGCCGTTGTCGGCCACGACCTTGAGCTTGATGGGCTGGCCCTCTGCGATCATCGAATTGGCCAGGCCGTCGCAGAGCTTGAACAGGTAGGAGCCGACCTCGATCTGGTCGATGCCGTCCGAGACGTGCAGATGCGACTGCACCGCAGCGACCGACATCACCCGCTGGTGGGCGTCGCGCAGGTGGCCGCGACTCTCCGCCGAGGTGACGGCGCGGGCCTTCATCAAGAGGATGCTGGCGATGATCTGCAGGCTGTTGGCGACCCGGTGCTCCATCTCCTGCAGCAGGACCTGTTTCTGGCGCAGAAGATCCTCGGTGCGGGCCAGCAGCTGATCCTGCTCGCGCTCGATGGCGCGACGGTCGGTGACGTCGGTAAAGGCCAGCAGGATCGTCATCGCCGGACTGGCGTCATAGAGCACCTTGCGGGCGTTGAGCAGCATGATGCGTCGGCCGAGGCCCGGGAAGTCATGGTCGACCTGGAAGTCGTCCATGGCCGCCTTCTCCGGGATGATCGTCTCCAGCAGCACCCGCAGCGCCGGGATGTCCCACTGGCCGTCGCCAAGCTCGTAGAGCAGGCAGCCCTGGGTGTGCTTCGGGTCGACCTTGAAGGTCTCATAGAACGAGCGGCTGGCGGCGAGCACGCGGAATTCGTCGTCCAGCACCAGGAAGGGCTCATGGATGGTGTCCACGATGGCATGCGCCAGAGCCTGGGCGTCGCCGACCGCCAAGAGGGGGTTTTTCAAAGGCTGGGCCATGGCCCGACTTTCTGAACGCCGAGCGCTCGCATCCGGCACGGATCCATGCCCCGGCGACAGGGTACGCCCTTTGCACCCGCCGGTTCGGAAAAAGCGAAATGGCCCATCCGAGAGAAGCGGCCCCATCCAGGACAGGGCGTGCGCTGAGGGGCCTTACGCCCGCGCGCCCTCCACCGCCTTGAGCTTGCGCCACACGGTCATGCGCGAGACGCCCAGGCGGCGGGCGATCTCCACGGGGCCGACGCCGGCGCGCTGGAGGGCGAAGATCTCCTGGGCGGGCGCGGCGGGCCGGCGGCGGCGGCCGTTGGGCCCGGCGGGCTCCAGGTCGGCGACGGCCTGCAGGACGGCGCGCAGGGTGCGGCCGGCGGCGCCCTGGCTGGAGAGCTCGGGCTCGAGCACCTGCAGGGTGGCGCCGCGGGCCTGCAGGCTGTCCAGCGCGTCCAGCAGGCCGCGGCCGGTGGGCGCGAGGCGGTCGAGGCGAGTCACCACCAGCTGGTCGCCGGGGCCGATGAAGTCGAGGATGGAGTTGAGCACGTGGCCGCCGCCGCCTGCGCCGCCGCCGAGGCCCGGCTCCTCGGCGCGGACCACCTGGCAGCCGGCGGCCTTGAGGGCGGTGGTGTCGTCCTGAGCTGCGGCGTCACGCAGCCGCACATAGCCGATCTTCAGCATCCCCATGGCCGATCTGGATTCCCGCGAACGGATCGCAAGGTCCCAAATGGCGGCGGCCTCGCCAAGATGCCGGCGGGTTAAATCTAAGCAATGAAAGAGGTTCGGCGGGCGCGAATTCAGGCGAAATTGTGTTTGTTCTCAGCCGTATTCGACGCTTGCTTAGAAAAACTCTCCGCGGTGCGGCGCAGGATGAACTCGCGGTCGACGGTGCGGCCGACCCGGAAGCCGTATTCGCCGGCCTTTTCGAAGCCGTGCCGCGCGTAGAAGCGCTGGGCGCCGTGGTTCTCGGACCAGACGCCGATCCAGACGTCGCGCGGGCCCTTGGACTGCAGCCAGCCCATGACCTCGCCGAACAGCAGCTTGCCGAGGCCGCCGCCCTGGCGGTCCTTGCGGAAGTAGATGCGCTTCAGCTCCCCGCAGGCGGGGGTGACGTCGGCGTGGGGCAGGCCGCAGGGGCCGGCCAGGGCGTAGCCGATGGCTTCGCCGTCCTGCTCCACCAGCCACAGGGCCTTGTCCGGGTCGGCAAGGTCTGCGGCCGTGCCCTCGACGCTGTAGGCCTCGACCAGATAGGCCGCCAGGTCGTCGGGGTGGTAGAGGTGGGCGAAGGTGTCGACGAAGGTCCGCTCCGCCAGGGCGGCCAGGACGGGGGCGTCGGCGGGGCCGGCGCGGCGGATCACGGGGTCACTCATCTGGGCTCGAACTTGGGTTAGGATGGGCCATGGCTGTCGCGCTTTATACCCACACCGACATGTTCGACCACCACCCCGGGCTGCGCCATCCGGAGCGGACCGAGCGGCTGGCCGCCGTGATGGGCGCCCTGACCGACTCCGGCCTGGACCTGGCCCCGCACGAGGCGCCGCTGGCTGAGGACGCCGACCTGCTGCGCGTGCACGATGCGGACTATGTGGCGGCGATCGTGCGCGGCGCGCCGGCGGCGGGGCGACTGGAGCTGGACGCCGACACCTATATGTCGCCGGGCAGCCTGACGGCGGCGCGGCGGGCGGCTGGGGCGGTGGTCCAGGCGGTGCGGGACGTGGCCGAGGGGCGGGCCGAGCGGGCGTTCTGCGCCGTGCGCCCGCCGGGCCACCACGCCGAGCCGGGCCTGCCCATGGGCTTCTGCATCTTCTCCAACGTGGCGATCGCGGCCAAGGCGGCCCAGGCGGCGGGCCTCGGCAAGGTGGCGGTGGTGGACTTCGACATCCACCACGGCAACGGCACCCAGGCCGCCCTGGCCGGGCGGCCGGACCTTTTCTTTGCGTCGATCCAGTCCTGGCCCATGTGGCCGGGCAGCGGGCACCCGTCCGAGCCGGTCCCGGCCAATATCGCCAATGCGGTCTCGCCCGAGGGCGCGCCGGCGACGGTGTGGCGGGCCGCGTTCGAGGACCTGATGGCCAAGGTGGACGCCTTCGCCCCCGACCTGATCCTGGTCTCGGCTGGGTTCGACGCGCACCGCCGCGATCCCGTCGGCGGCGGCGGCCAGAGCCTGGAGGAGGCGGACTTCGCCTGGGCGACCCGGGCCATCGCCTCGGTCGCCAACCGCCATGCCAAGGGTCGGGTTGTGTCGTCCCTCGAGGGCGGGTACGACCTCGAAGCTCTGGGCCGCTCGGCGCTGGCGCACGTCAGGGCCCTGGGCGAGGGGTGAGGGGCGAACCGGTGCGGTCTCTGGGTCCATGGCGGGCGTCTTGACGGCGGAAGGGGCGCGTTCGGACGGGACGCGTTCGGCGCCGTCTTCGGCGACCGTGCGCCATGGGGCCATCGTCCTGGCGCGGCATGGCGAGCCGGCCGTCTCGCGCAAGATCAAGCTGACCGCCGCCGGCTACCGCGCCTTCTGGGCCAATTACGAGCTCTTGGGCCTGCTGCCGGGGCAGACCCCGCCGCAACAGCTGCGCGAATTCGTGGACTCCTGCGGGGCCCTGGTCTCCTCGACCCGGCAGCGCTCCATCGAGAGCGCCCAGGCCCTGGCCGGCGAGCGGGCGTTCGACCGCCACGACGTCCTGATCGAGGCGCCGCTGCCGCCGCCGAACCTGCCGGGCTGGATCAAGCTCTCGCCGTCGGTGTGGGGGTTCCTGGCGCGGTTCTGGTGGTGGTTCTTCGACCACCATGAGGGCCAGGAGACGCGCTCGGAGGCGGAGATCCGCGCGGACCGGGCCGCCGCGCTGCTGATTGGGCTGGCGGCCAGCGGCGAGGACGTGGTGGTCCTGGCCCACGGCTTCTTCAACTACATGATCGGCCGGGCGCTGCGGCGCATGGGCTGGAAGCTGGTGAAGAGCGAGGGCTACAAGTACTGGTCGATGCGCCGGTTCGAGCGGGGATGATCTCCCTCCCTTGATGGGGAGGGACAGGCGCCCTCCCTCCCTTGATGGGGAGGGACAGATCGCGAAGCGATCAGGGTGAGGGATAGTCGATCAAGCGCCGAGCCCGGTCGTGGCCGCCTCACCCTGGCGGCTGCGCCGCCTGTCCCTCCCCATCAAGGGAGGGAAGGTCCCCATCAAGGGAGGGAGGGATGGACCCTCTCGTTTCGCACCACTAAAGAAATTGCATGTCCGAACCCGCCCCAATCGCCGCCATGAGCTTCGAGACCGCGCTTGGCGAGCTGGAGCAGATCGTCGCGCGGCTGGAGAGCGGCCAGGCGCCGCTGGAGGACTCCATCAAGATGTACGAGCGCGGCGCGGCGCTGAAGGCGCACTGCGAGGCCAAGCTCAAGGAAGCCAGCCTGCGGGTCGAGAAGATCGTGATGGGCGCGGGCGGGGCCCAGGGCGGCGCCGTGGGCGTCGAGCCCGCCGAGTTCGGCTGATGGAGCTGGCCCGCCGCGTGGCCGAGGCCGCCGACCTGGTCACCGTGGCCCTGGACGAGCTGCTGCCGCGCGCCGACGGCCCCGAGAGCCGGCTGACCGAGGCCATGCGCTATGCGGCCCTGGGGCCCGGCAAGCGGCTGCGGACCTATTTCGCCATGGAGACCGGGCGGATCTTCGACGTGGACGAGGGCTATGTGCTGCGCTCGGCCTGCGCGCTGGAGTGCATCCACGCCTACAGCCTGGTGCACGACGACCTGCCGTGCATGGACGACGACGATGTGCGCCGCGGCCGACCGACCGTGCACAAGGCCTATGACGAGATGACCGCGGTGCTGGCCGGCGACGCCCTGCAGACCGCCGCCTTCGAGATCCTGGCCCATCCCGACACCCACCCCGACGGCAATGTGCGCGCCGAGCTGGTGACCCGCCTGGCCCTGGCGTCGGGCGCGCGGGGCATGGCCGGCGGGCAGATGATCGACATGCTGGGCGTGCGCGACGACATCGGCGGGGTGGCCCGCATGCAGCGCCTGAAGACCGGCGCCTTGATCGCCTGCGCCTTCGAGCTGCCGCTGGTGCTGGCCCGGGCGCAGGACGGCGAGCGCCACGCCCTGATGGCCTTCGCCCACGACCTGGGCCTGGCCTACCAGATCGTCGACGACCTCTTGGACGCCGAGGGCGAGGCCAAGACCCTGGGCAAGGCGGCCCGCAAGGACGCCGCCAAGGGCAAGGCCAACTTCGTGACGCTGCTGGGCGTGGAGGCGGCGCGCAGCCGCCTGGATCTGCTGAAGACGCAGACGAAATCCCACCTGGATCCCTTCGGCGGGCGGGCTGATTTCCTGCGGGAGAGCGTTGATTTCGTGTTAGAGCGCCGTCAGTAGCCCCCGGTCCCTTTCAGCCCGGGCCAAGTCCGAGGACGTCCGCGTTCATGCCGCCTGAAACCCCTCTGCTCGACACGGTCGCCTCGCCGGAAGACACCCGCAGCCTCTCGATCCCGCAGCTGCGCCAGCTGGCCGACGAGCTGCGCGCGGAGACCATCGAGGCGGTGTCGCAGACCGGCGGGCACCTGGGCGCGGGGCTGGGCGTGGTCGAGCTGACGGTGGCGCTGCACCACGTCTACGAGACGCCGCGGGACATCCTGATCTGGGACGTGGGCCACCAGGCCTATCCGCACAAGATCCTAACCGGCCGGCGCGACCGCATCCGCACCCTGCGCCAGGGCGGGGGCCTGTCCGGCTTCACCAAGCGCTCGGAGAGCGAATACGACCCGTTCGGCGCCGCCCATGCGGCCACCTCGATCAGCGCCGCCCTGGGCTTCTGCGCGGCGCGCGACGCCGAGGGGCGCGACAACAAGGTGGTGGCGGTGATCGGCGACGGCTCGATGAGCGCCGGCATGGCCTACGAGGCGATGAACAACGCCTGCGAGACCACCGGCCAGCTGACCGTCATCCTCAACGACAACGACATGTCGATCGCCCCCCCGGTCGGCGGGATGAGCGCCTACATGGCCCGGCTGGTTTCCGGCGGCGGCTACCAGTCGCTGCGCCGGGTCGGCAAGTCGGTCGCCCGGGCCCTGCCGCGACCGCTGCAGGAAGCGGCCCGCAAGGCCGAGGAATATGCCCGCGGCATGGTCACCGGCGGGACCTTCTTCGAGGAGTTGGGCTTCTACTACGTCGGCCCGATCGACGGCCACGACATGGGCGCCCTGGTCCACGTGCTGCAGAACGCCCGCAACATCACCGACAAGCCGGTGCTGGTCCACGTCGTGACCCAGAAGGGCAAGGGCTATGCCCCGGCCGAGAACGCGGCCGACAAGTACCACGGCGTGGTCAAGTTCGACGTGGTCACCGGCCAGCAGGCCAAGCCCGCCCAGACCCATGCGCCGAGCTACACCAAGGTGTTCGCCGAGGAGTTGATCAAACAGGCCGA
>Ga0136846_1231011_pt1 | contig 24349 bp, 18 predicted proteins | sample HopSoiMetagenom2_FD_96841 | JGI IMG/M metagenome (GOLD analysis project Ga0136846, IMG submission 96841) | Grasslands soil microbial communities from Hopland, California, USA - 2 Assembly 2016 (version 4) | ecosystem: Environmental > Terrestrial > Soil > Grasslands | place: USA: Hopland... | reverse complement strand
TGACCCGCGGCGCGAGACACCGGACCGAGCGAATGTCAGCATACCTGCTCCGCCCGGCGGGGGTTGGCGATATGTTCAACCACCCGCTTCCAAAGTGCTGACATGAGCAAACTCACCGCGACCGACTGGATCTGGCACGACGGAACGTTCGTCCGCTGGGACGAAGCCAACGTGCACGTGCTCTCCCACTCCATGCAGTACGGCTCCGCCGTGTTCGAAGGCATCCGTTGCTACGACACCCCGCGAGGGCCCGCGATCTTTCGACTCGACGCGCACCTCCAGCGCCTCGTCGTGTCGTGTCGCATCTACCGCATGGACGTCACGTACTCCGTCGACGACCTCATCACCGCCTGCTGCCAGCTCGTCGAGAAGAACGGGCTCGAGGCCTGCTACATCCGCCCCATGGTGCTGCGCGGCTACGGGGCATCGAGTATGGTGCCGTTCGCGAGCCCCATCCACGTCTACCTCCCGTGCTGGCCGTGGGGAGCGTACCTGGGCGAAGGCGCGCTCGAGAACGGCGTCGATGCCTGCGTCTCGTCCTGGCAACGCGTAGCGCCAAACACCATACCCGCCATCGCCAAGATCGCTGGCAACTACCTGAGCAGCCAGCTGATCAAGATGGAAGCGCTGGCGAACGGCTTCCAGGAAGCGATCGCGTTAGGCGTCGACGGCCTGTTGAGCGAAGGCTCGGGCCAGAACGTCTTCGCCGTCTCCGGCGGGACCGTCATCACGCCGCCGGTCAACGGGACGCTCCTCGCTGGCATCACCCGCGACGCCATTCTGAGCCTCGCGGACGACCTCGACATCCCCGTGCGCGAGCAGCCGATCCCGCGCGAAATGCTCTACGGCGCCGACGAAGTCTTCCTCACCGGCACGGCTTCCGAGGTCACCCCCGTGCGGAGCATCGACCGCATCACCATCGGTCGCGGCCGCCGAGGGCCGGTCACCGAGCAGATCCAGCGCCACTTCCTGGACGTCGTCCACGGACGCGTCGAGGACCGCCACGACTGGCTCACGTTCGTGCGCGACCACGTCGGCGACGGCAGTCGCGCGCCGGCGGCAGCCACTGCGGGGCGTGCCTAACGCACCGACCGTGAGCGCGGAGAGCCCCGGCGCCCCATGACTCTCACGGCAGCGTCCCAGACCTCGATTCCGGGACCGGCCAACCGGGTCCACTTCGAGGACGAGCAGCGACGGTATCGGCGGAAAAGCTGGCGCTTCTCCGCCTTTGCCGCCTTCGCGGCCATCCTCACCGGGATCCCGGCCTGCATCGTCGTCACGCCGCTCGTCTATTCGTTCGCGCTCCTCGTCGCGTACATCATCAACGTCTTCGTCCCCCTCCACCCGAGCACGTGGGCCGGGCTGCAGACGCTCGCCGAAGCGATCCCGCGGGCGGTCGACGCGATCGACAAGGGCGGCGCCGCGCGCGACATAATCCGCATCGTCCTTGGCATCTCGGTCCTCGTCGTTCCGGGCGCCGTCGCGACCCTCGCGACGTGGATCGCCATCCGCGGTCTCCTCGGGCGAGTCGGAGTTGGCTGGTCGCTGGACCGCATCGGCGCCCGGCCGCTCAAAACGCGCGACCTGGAAGAGCAGCAGCTCGGAAACCTCGTCGAGGAGATGGCGGTGGCCGCAGGCGTGAAGCCGCCCAGGGTGCTGCTCATCGACACGCCCGAGACGAACGCGGCAATCACCGGTCTCCACGTCGACGATTCGACCATCCTCGTCACGCGAGGGCTCCTCGACACGCTCGATCGCGACGAGACGCAGGCCGTCATCGCGCATCTCATCGGGTCGGTAGGGAACGGCGACCTCCGGATCGCGTCGATCATCTACTCGATCTATCAGACGTGGGGAGCGCTCGCCCTCACGCTCGACGCGCCCGTGCAGCGACACGCGCGCAAGGCAATGTGGCGCGCGTTCAAGGTCGCCTTCCGGCCGCAGCGGCGCGAAGTCGATGTGTGGGAAGCGGAATTCGCGAGCGAAGCGCTGCTCCGCGGCTCGCAGAACGAGGACGCCGATCCAACCGACATTGGCGAGCGCGTGATGTCCGGGTCGTCCGGACCCGGCCAGCGCCAACCGAACATCTTCGAGAAAGCCTACGTCGCGGCGATGCTGCCGCTCATACTGGGCGCGCAGGTCGTGCGGTTTGCGATCTTCATCTCGTCCGTCGTGCTGATCGGACCGATCGTGTCGTTCATGTGGCGCGCTCGCCGCCACCTGGCCGACGCGATGGCTGTGCAGCTCACACGCTACCCGAACGGGCTCGTGACGGCGTTGCAGAAGCTGAGCGCCTCGCGCACGGCCCTGGTGAACGGCGCCGGCGGACTCGAGTTCCTGTTCATCGTGTGGCCGGGCGGCGCGAGCGGTAATGACGCCGTGATCGGGCAGTTTGGCCGCATGCACCCGAAGCTGTACAAGCGACAGCGACGGCTTCGCGCGCTCGGGGCCACGAACGTATCGGACGCGCAGACCCGAAATGACTTCTGGAATAAGGGGACTGTAGTTATCAGCCTCGTTCTTGGTCTTCTCATCGGGCCGCTGCTGGCGTTGGCCTTCGGCCTCTCGCTAGTCGTGCTCGTGATGCTGACGATGCTGAGCCTCATGATGATGGAGATGCTGATGTTCGCCGTCTGGTTCGGGCTCAAGCTGGTCTTCATCATCATCCCCGCCTGGATCGCGAAGCGCTGACGGCGCTGGCCGGACCAGACCAGCTCCATCACTTCACCCCAAAGTTCGACCAGGTCGCCCCCGCACGCGTTCATCCCGGTCCTCACCCACTTGTCGTTCGGGCGCCATTCCGCGAGTCATACCCGCGCATTCGCCCGCATGGAGAGTTGACCGATGATCGCAGGTGCCCTCGACGCCCCCTGCCCTCGCGCACTCGCGCTTGGCGTTGTCGTTTCCCTGTCCGCGTGCACGGACTCGATCGCCGCACAATCCGACGTGGCGATGTTCCGCGGCAACGCTGCGCACAGCGGTGTGTACTCCGCCTCACCTGGACAATCGCTCGCGGGATTGCAGTGGCGGTTCATGACCGATGGCGATGTCGTGTCGTCGCCCACGGTGCTCGATCAAACGGTGTACGTCGGGAGTGGCGACGGCCACCTCTACGCACTCGATCGCGCGGCGGGAACGCGAAAGTGGGCGTTCGACGCCCACAATCCGATCTTCTCATCGCCCGCCGTGGGTGGCGGTGCCGTGTACTTCGGCACGCGCGACGGCGAGCTCTTCGCCGTGGACGCGGCGACTGGCAGACAGCGATGGAGGTTCACGACCGGCCGCCTCATGGCGTGGCCGTGGGGTCACGAGAGCGGCGACGTGTACACGTCGTCTCCGGCCTTCGATCAGGGCACGGTGTTCTTCGGCGCTGGCGACGGGCGCGTGTATGCCGTGAATGCCGCCACCGGGAAAGAAAAGTGGCACGCGCAGACCGAGGGTCGTGTCCGCGCATCACCCGCCGTCGACGCCTCGCGCGTCTACGTCGGCTCGGCCGACGGGCGTGTCTATGCGCTCGACCGCGTGACCGGCGCCATGAAATGGAAGTTCGAGACGGAGGGCGTGAAACTGAATTCGGGAGACTACGGCTTCGACCGCCGAACAGTGCAGGCGTCACCCGCGGTGGTGAATGGGACGGTGTTCGTCGGCGCGCGCGACGGGTGGATCTACGCGATCGACGCCGAGAAAGGCACCGAGAAGTGGCGGTTCGATCACAAGGTCTCGTGGATCAACACGTCTCCCGCGGTCGTCGAAGGTGTGGTGTACGCGGGCAGCTCCGACGCGCAGTTCGTCCAAGCGCTCGACGCCGCCACCGGTAAGGAGCTCTGGCGGACCAAGACGGGCGTGACGTGGTCGTCGCCGGCGGTCACCGCGAGCATGGTCTACTCGGGCGATGGGGCCGGACGCCTGAACGCGTTCGATCGGAAGTCCGGTCAGCTGCTGTGGAGCTTCCGAACGGCGAGTACCGTCTACTCGTCGCCGACGCCGTCCGGTAACCTGGTGTTCGTCGGAAGCACGGACGGCGGAGTGTACGCACTGCGCCTGTCGCCGACCCCGGTCCACCGCGCGGTGTTTTTCGATTCGACCTACCTGAGATCGGCATCGGTTCCCGATCCCGTGCTGCTGTCGCGGTACTTCGGCAACCGCGGGTACCAGGTGCTGGACGAGAAGGCGTTAGGCGAGTTCCTCCAGGCACGCATCGCTGACCGGGAACCGAGCGTCCTGGTGTTCGCCGTCGATCATCTGCCGCCGCCAGCGGTGGACACGGTCGCGTTCGAGCGCTCCCCGCTTCGCCGCTACCTGGATGCGGGCGGCAAGGTGGTGTGGCCGGGGATTCCGCCGGTTCTCTTCCCTCGCGACCCGAAGACGGGGAACCCCGGCGGGCTCTCGGCGCTCAAGTGGGGAAACGCCACGAAGCTGCTGGGCGTTCCTCACGAGGCCGCGATGTTCGACCAGCGCGGCGTACGGGCGACGGATGCCGGCAAACAGTGGGGTCTTCAGCCGCGATGGCGCGCGGGTTGGAGCATCGAACCGGACAAGTCGATCACCGTGCTGGGCCTCGACGAGTTCGGGTTGGCGTCGGCATGGGCAAAGCGGTACGGCGGGCCGGAAGGCACTGGCTTCGTCCGCGTGCCCGCAGACGATCCGATGACAGTGTACCTGGCCGCGGAGTACCGACCCGGGCGATAGGACGTACAGTACTGGGGACTCGGCGAGGGCGGGAACGGCCGAGTCCCGATGTCCCGATGTCCCGATCCTACAGCTCGACGCCTAACGCCAGCTCGAGCGCTTGCCGACGACTCCGCGCCACGCGAAGTACCTTGCCGTCCCGCAGGATCACCGCATGATCGCCGTGCGTGAGCGGCTGAACCTCGCGGATCTTCGCGACGTGCACGATCGTCGAGCGATGAATGCGCACGAATCGCCGGGCGTCGAGCTGCGACGCGACATCGCTGATGCGATCGCGCCCCTTGTACGCCCGCGCGGCCGCATGAACCACCACGTAGTTGTCTTCGGCCTCGACGAACTCGATGTCCTCGACGCGCACGAAGTGAACGCGGTTCCACTGCCGGACCGCGATGTGACCGTCCATAGCGACGGCCGCCGTGCTGGTCGACGAGGGAGTATCCGCGCGGGCGTCGATGCTCGGCACCTCCGCGTCGTCCGCGCATTCTGTCGACGGCGGAGGAGGGCTCGCGGTATTCATGGCAGGTGGAGGGGCCATCGGCGGGCGGAACACGAAGTGCCCAATCGCCACGATCACGCCATACACCACCAGCGCTGCCGGGAAGTACTCGGCCACACCTTGCATTGTCGATCGCGCGAAAACGACGGTTCCCCCGCTCTCTGAGAACGCGATCGGAATCCTGATCGCGATGTTCGAAACGATGATGAACGCCGACCCGATTGCGAGGTGCGTCGCGGCGTACCCGATGTCGACGCGATTTCCCGCGTCAACGACGGGAAATCGCCGAGCAGATCGCAGAATGAACGGTGTCGCGATGGCCCAGAGCGGAATGATCGACAGCCGTCCGAGCAGCGCACCCATCATGTCGGCGCGCCCGTCGAGCCGGACGAGGGCAATTGCCTGCAGCGCCGCCGCCATGGCAACGACCGTCCAGACACCCACGATCGCTGTCGGCGCGAGTCGGCGCCGGTCAGCGGAAAGAATTCGCAATGTGTCCCGGTTGTCGATCACGCTTCAGGCTAAACGATCGACCGAGCGCTCACGCCGGAATTGGGACACGCCGCACAAACGAGGGACGAACCGCATGGCTCGATCGTTCAGAGCTACCCCTCTCTGAGCGCGACCAAGGGATCTACCCGACTGGCACGACGGGCCGGCATCATTCCCGCCACGATCGCAACGGCCGCGAGGAGCACCGCGACACTGACGAACGTCGCGGGATCGTTAGGCCTGATGTCGAACAGGAGCGACGAGAGCACACGCGTGGTCGCGAGCGCGCCGACCACTCCGAGCACCACGCCCGGTACCAACAGCACGAGCAGACGACGGAGTACCATTCCAACCACGGCACCCCGTCCCGCACCGAGCGCGACGCGAATGCCAATTTCGCGCGTGCGCTCCGCGACCGAATACGCAACGACGCCGTAGATGCCGATGGCAGCCAGCACGAGCGCCACGATCGAGAACGCCCCGATGAGCCGCGCCTGGAAGAGCGGCTCCGCGACCGTCGCCGAGATCGCCGATTCCATCGTGCCGATCGACCCGATCGGCTGGTTCGGATCCACGTCGCGCAGCGCTCGCCGCATCGCCGGCAGCAGGAGGGCCGGATCGCCAACGCCCCGGACGACGAACGACATGTGCCCGAGGAAGAACGCCTGTGTCAGCTGCTGGATGGGCTGGTAGATCGCCGGTTCGCGATGGACGTCGATCGAGGTCTGACCGACGTCGTCCACGACCCCGACCACAGTAAGCCAATCTCCCGGCCCCGGAACATCCTTGTTGGATATTCGCTGTCCGATGGGGTTCACGTCGGGCCAGATCTGGCGGGCCACCGACTCGCTCACGATGGCCACGTGCGGCGCGGATGCCACGTCCTGCGCCGTGAATTCTCGCCCGAGACGCAGGCGGATCGCCATGGTGCGGAAGTATCCGGGGCTGACGGACGGTTTGGCAACGAGATAGCTCGGTGGAAGGGTCCGACCATCGACCTTGATGTCGCCGCGGATCATCGGGCCGCCTAACGGTACGAAGTTGACGGCCGAGGCGGACGCGACGCCACGGATCCTTCCGAGGCGATCCAGCACCGCCTGGTGAGCCGCCTGCATGGCTGCGGCGGAGGGGTAGGTGGCATCCGGCAGGTCGACGGTCAGACTGGCGAGGCCCGCGGGGCGGAATCCCAGCTCCACCCGGCGCAACCTGATGAAGCTTTCCATCATGAGGGCCGCCCCCGTCAGCAGTACGAGCGCGAGCGCAATCTCGGCCATGACCAGCGCGCCCCGCAGACGCCCATCGCGGCCGGTCATTGTGCGAGCGCTGGCGGCGAGCGCGTCACGGACGCCGCTCCCGGTCGCGCGGAGCGCCGGTATGAGCCCGAAGATCAGGCCCGTGCCGAGCGAGACGGTGAGCGCGAACCCCAGCGCCACGGCGTCCACGCCGATCTCCCCGTGTCGGGGAATGCGGCCGTCGGGAGCAAGCGTGAGGAGCGCGCGCACGCCCGCCACCGCGATAGCTGCGCCGGCGACACCCGCACCGACCCAGAGCAGTGCGCTCTCGGTGACGAGCTGCCGCACGAGCCGCGGGCGGCCGGCGCCTAACGCCGCACGCACGGCCATCTCGCGCCGCCGCGTCGTGGCTCGCATGAGCAGGAGGTTCGCCACGTTCGCGCAGGCGATCAGCAGGACCAGTCCGACCGCCCCCGCAAACACGAGCAGCGATCGCGTGACGTCGCCCACGACCGTGTCCTTGAGCGGCGTGACCCGCGCGATCACGGAGTCCCGTGCGCGATCCGCTGCCGCGAGCCCGTCGAGCTCAGCGAGCGCCTGCGCGCGCGTCGCGCCATCGCGCAGGCGTCCGATGACGGACAGGATCTGGAACCGGTTGGGTGCCAACTCGAGCCGCAGCGGGCGCCACAACCGGGCGTCGAGCGGGTAGGCAAATCCCTGTGGCATGACGCCGAGCACCGTATGGCGAACACCGTCGAGCGTGATCGTCCGTCCCACCACGTTCGCGTCGGCACCGAACCGTTCGCGCCAGAGCGCGTCACCGAGTACGACCACCGGCTCGCCACTGACCAGCTCATCGTCGCGCCCGAAGGTTCGACCGAGCGCCGGCGCGATGCCTAACGTCTCGAACAGTCCGGCGGCAACCGAGGCCTCCTGGAGCCGGACCGGATCGCCCGCGTTGGCGAGCGTGACGAATCCTGGCGTAAACGCGGCCACGCGCGTGAACGTTCGGTAGCGCGATCGCGTGTCGACCCACTGCCGGTCCGATATCCCGCCCTCGGTGATGAAGGGGCTTTTCGGGTAGTCGTACGCGATCCGCATGAGTCGGTCCGACCGCGGGTAGGGGAGCGGTCGAAGCAGCACCCCGTGGACCACCGTGAACATCGCGGTCGTCGCGCCAATGCCGAGTGCGAGCGTGGACAGCGCAACGATCGTAAAGGCGGGTGAGCGGCGCAGCGTCCGCGCCCCGTAGCGAACATCCTGCAACAGCCGCTCGAACCATCCGCCGCCCCACATGTCGCGCGTCACCTCCTTCACGACGCCGAGGTTCCCGAACTCTCGACGCGCAGCACGTTGGGCGTCCTCGCGACGCTCGCCGCGCGCGACACGTTCCTCGATGGCCATGCGCATGTGGCCGGCGAGCTCCTCGTCGAGCTCGAGGTCACGGTGACGGCGACGCCAGGGTGCGATCATGTCTCGGTCTCCGCTGCCGGCGGGGCGAAGATTCCCGCCATTGCCTGAGACAGCTGCTCCCAACGCGACCGTTCGGCGTCGAGCTGCTTTCGCCCGGCCGCCGTCAGCCGGTAGACGCGCACACGCTGGCGGTTCTCCGACGTCTCCCACTCTGCCGCGATCGCTCCGCTCTTCTCGAGCCGATGCAGGGCGGGATACAGGGAACCCGTATCCACCTGCAGGACGTCGCGCGAGCTCGCGCGAATCATCTGCGCGATGCCGTACCCGTGGCGCGGCCCCCAGCGCAGTGTCTGAAGGACGATGAGATCGAGCGTTCCCTGAAGGAGCTCGATGCGGCTGAGGCCCTGCTTCGCCATTGGAGACCTTATGGCTGTAGACTGTCTACACCCGTGGGTGTAGGATGCCTACATGCTCGCTTTAAATCAAGCGTATCGGGACAAGTCGAGAACCGCGGCGCATGGTGCCTTGGTGCGGCGTTGCCGCAGCGTGGATCGCTGCGTCTTTGCAGCGTGCATCGTCGCACGTTTCTCAAAGGCGCGGGCGTAAGCCTGGGAGCTGTACTCGTCGGCTGCGGGCAGCCGGTGGCGTTGACCACATCGGCTGTTCGATCGTCCGACCTCACCCATCCCCGCTTCCTCTTCTCGACTGGAGTCGAGAACAGCTACCCGCTGCTTCCCGACGGCACGCGTCACGATCAGCTGGAACAGTGCGGGCATTACGCCCGCTGGCGTGAAGACTTTGGCCTGGCGCAGTCGCTTGGCATCGATGCGTTGCGCTACGGGCCCGCCTGGTATCGCACCAATCCAGCGCCTGGTCGCTACGACTGGTCGAGCGTCGACGACCAGATGGCGTGGCTCCGCGAGGCCGGCCTGCTCGTGATTGCCGACCTGTGCCACTTCGGAGTGCCGGCCTGGATGGACGGGTTCCGGGACCCTGCCTTGCCAGTCCACCTCGCGGCGTACGCACGGGAGTTCGCCCGGCGGTATCCGTGGGTGCGGCACTTCACGCCGGTCAACGAGATTTTCGTCGCGGCGAATTTCTCGTCGATGGTCGGATGGTGGAACGAGCGCGCAACCGGTGCCGACTCGTTCCTGTGCACGTTAGGCAACGTGAGCATGGCCCACGAGCTCGCCGTCGAGGCCATACTCGCCGAGTGTCCCGCGGCGATCATCGTGCAGGCGGAGTCGTTCGAGCGGTTTACGCCGGCCGACTCGAGTCCGGCGGCACTGGCACAAGCGCAGTTCTGGAACGACGCCCGCTTCGCTGCCCTCGACCTCACCCTCGGCCGCGCGCCATCGCCCGCGATGAGCGACTTGCTCGTCCGATCCGGGATGACGACGTCGGATTTCGCGTTCCTGCGCGAGAAGCGCGCGCGCGGGCAACGGTGGATCGGCGTGGACTACTACGTCACCTCCGAGCAGCTCGTGGATGCCGATGGGCAAAAGACCCGGTCGCCGCAGCGCATCGGGCTCGCGGCGCTGGCCCGCGAGTATCACGCGCGGTACCGACTGCCGCTCTTCATCTCCGAGACGAGCCGCTCCGCATGGCGCGCGACCCGGTGGCTCTCCGAGCAGTGGGACGAGACGTCCCGGCTCGCAGCAATGGGCGTCCCGGTACGGGGCTTCACCTGGTTCCCGTTAGGCGACGTGATCGATTGGCGGCACGCGCTCCGCGCGAAGCGCGGCGACGTTGACTCGATCGGGCTATACGACCTGGGGCGCGAACCCCACGCTGTCGCGGCCGCCTACGCGGGCCTGATCGCCGACACGCGCACCCAATCCGGCGTCGGCGGGATCCGCGTGGCCGGCTAGCCGCGCGCGCGGAAGGGCGAGCGTGAACGTCGACCCCACCCCGAGCTCGGTGGTCACGGTCACGTCCCCTGCCATGCCGCGCGCGAGATCACGGCTGATCGCGAGACCCAGCCCGACTCCCTCGTTAGGCCTGTTCAACGCCCGATCTCCCTGCACGAACGGCTCGAAGATCACTGGAAGCTGGTCGGGGTCGATCCCTGGGCCTGTGTCCGTCACGTGAACGTGAACCGTGGTCGCGTCGGCGTCGCAGGCCAGTCGCACCGTGCCGCCCACGGGCGTGTACTTCACCGCGTTCGACAGAAGATTCACCACGACCTGGCGTACCTTGTCGCCGTCCGCGGCTGCCACGATGTGCGGCGCGCACGTATCGTAGGTGAAGGTGAGGCGCCGAGCGGCAATCTGGGGGGCCACGAGCGGCTCGAGCCCGGCGAGTGTGTCGTTCATGGGGACGTCCTGCACGACGTAGCGCATCTGACCCGCATCGATCCGCGCGAAGTTGAGGACGTCGTTAATGAGCGTGAGCAGGTGGGCCTGGCTGCGGGCAATGCGGTTGAGCGCGTCACGCTGCTGGTCCGTGACCGGACCATGAATCCCCATCTCGAGCAGCTGCGCGTACCCCGCAATCGCGTTGAGCGGCGTGCGGAGCTCGTGGCTCATCATCGCGAGGAAGTCGCTCTTCGCGCGATTGGCCGCCTCGGACTCAGTCCGCGCGCGCTCCGCTTCCGTCCGAGCCGATTCGGCCTCGGTCATCGCCTGCTGCAGTCGGCGATTCGCTCCGGCCAGCTCGTCGGCCACGTGCTGAGCGTCCGAAGCGCGTCGTTCGAGCTCGCGCCGCGCTTCGCTCACCTGCGCGGCCATCTCGTGAAAGCGTACCGTCAACCGGCCGACTTCGTCATTGCCCACCACCGGTATCACTCGCGCATACGTTCCCGACCCGACCTGGTCCGCCGCTGTCGTTAGGGCAATGATGGGCGTCGTGATGCGCCGGCCGATCGCCCATGAGAGCGCGGCACCAGCCGCCAGCAGGAGCAGGGACCACCAAGCGAGTCGTTCGATCGTGGCCTTCAGCCGAGCGAGCAGCGTTTGCACTGGCGAGTCGAGCACGATGAGCCAGGGCGTGCCCGCGATTGGTGCCTCTTCGACGATGAGGCGCCCTGTCCCCGGCCGCTCGTGCGTCACCCCAAGTCGCGTCACCTCACGATGCGTTGGCGCCGGAATCGCGACGCCTGGCTGGTAGTTCCACCCGGTTCCATCGATGTTCCGCGAGAACAACATCAGATCTTCGCGTGTCATCTCGCGGATGTCCCGCAAAGCGTTAGGCGAGCCGTCGAGCCATCGCGGTTCGAGCACGTAGCCGAGTCGCCGGTTCTGGGCAACGACCGGTGCCACGATCCAGAACAGCGTGCGATCGCCGACGTTCACCATATTGCTTACCCGAACCGCGCCGATCGCGTCGTCGGAGCTCGTCGGCGCCACGGACTCCGGGTCGATCACGTGGATCTCCGGAGGAAACGGTCTCCCGGCCGATGCGAGCACGCGCTTCGTCGTATCCACCACCAGCACCGCGAGCGAATCATGCCCGCCGACGACACGCGCGAGGAGCGCGGTCACGGCTGCGCTGTCCGCCTTCGATCGCGATGGGCGCGTCCCAGCGGACTTCAGGAACTCGGCGATCCTCGGGTTGCGCGCAACGCTATCGAACGCCGCCTTGCGCTCCGCAACCGCGGACGCAATCTCCGACGCGAGCAGACGGGACGCGTGGATGAAGCGATCGCGCACGACCGTCTCCGAGCGCCGAGCCAGCGTGAAATACGTGAACGCCAGAAACGCGGCGAGTCCCGCCGCGAGCACGGCGGTGATCAGGAGCGGCAACTTCCACTCGATCGAGAGTGCGCGTGGGACGCCGTGCGGCGTTTGTGGACCGGACCTAGCTGGTGCGTCGCTCGAGCTCATCGAACCTCGACAATCTTGTTCCTCCACGCGATCTGCTCCGTCGGTCCCGAGCTTTCCTCCGTATGGCCCAACGCGGTCCCGCGCCCATATTGGACCGGACCGCCGCAGGCCGCACCTGGATTCACGGATTCACTCGAGGGTCGGACGATGCACCCGACGATCAGCCGCTCGCTCGCCGTGATCATGCTGTCCGTGACGCCCGCCGTTGCCGTCGCACAGTCAGCCACAAAGCCGCCGGACGCGCAAGGGCCCATTCCGCGCGAGCTCGTACTCGCACTGTTGGACCTTGGCCCCTCGATGGGCACGGCGGACATCTGGGTGGGGAAAGCGCCCGACTTCGTGCCATCCGACCTGCTGCCACCTGGTCTCGAGATACTTGGGAGCACAATTCAGCACGAAAGCTCGGTCATCGTGCTGGCGACGCGAGATCAGCCGGATTCCGCTGTTTCGCGATACGAGGCGCATCTGCTCAGCGCCGGGTGGATCAAACCGCGAGGGCCCCAGGGACCACCGGTGCGCGGCTTCGTCTCCGCCGACGCAGGGCAAGGGACCTACGACCAGCCAAACGTGGCGTGCCGGGGCGAGGAGTTCGTGATGTACAACGGGACGTATCGCCGAAATGGCGGAAGCCTGATGAAAGTCACGTACTCCCGTATCAATGGAAATTCGATGTGCGAAGCTCGACAGGACGTAACGACTTACAGGTCTCCGTATGATGCGGCGCCGGTCCCCGTGCTCCGAGCGCCGTTCGGCGCTGTTACGACCGATGATAACGGGATGAGCGCATTCGGTGACAACTCGTTCTTGCTGTCAACGCGACTCGGCACGCGGCTCACGCCTGGCGAGCTCGTCGACCATTATGACAAGCAGATGCGCAGCCAGGGCTGGACGTCGGTGGAGAATGGTTCGCTCAAGTTCCTCGCGGCTCGCACCTATCGCATGAAGGACGATCAGGGTCGGCCGTGGCTCGCAACGCTTGTGGCCATCGCCACGCCGGACAGCTCTCGGCAGGATGTCACACTCAGGATTAGCCAATCGCAAACATCAGGGACAAAATGAGTTGAGGATGATGGCCTGACCTTTCCCCTCTGAAACGGGTATAGTCAGACCGTCGTACGGGCTGAACACCCATCGTATCAGTACCCTGCGTCCGCAACGCAGGTCGCTCCTCTCCGAGGCTCATCTCGATGCAGCAACGCACTCCTGCTCCAGACGTCGCTCCAGCGCTGGCACCACCCCCACCGCCCGGCCAGGTGATCGTACAGATCCCTGGTGCGCCAGGAGCGAGCGCGTCCGCCATCTACGAGGGTCTCAGGGCGCAGCGCACCGAGCTGGGCAACCAGCTCGAGAATCTCGAAGACAAGCGTCGGGACCTGTCACAGCGACTCGAAGAGCCAATGGTTGGTGGCGCAGACAGGAAAGGCCTCGAGCAGCGCATCACGGAGATCGACGGGCGAATCTCGTCAATCGACAAGGCGATCGCGGAGAGCGAAGCGCAGATCGCGAGGGCCGCGGGGGTCCCTGGCGCTGTTGTGCCGCCCAAGCCCGAGCCGCGTAACGGCCCGCCCGAAGAGCTGTTCGTGCTGTCGGGCATGTTCATCGTCATCGTCCTTCTGCCGTTGAGCATCGCATGGGCACGTCGGATCTGGCGGCGTGGCGTCGCCACGATAACGAGCCTCCCGGCTGAGCTTACCGAGCGTCTGACGCGGCTCGAGCAGGGTATGGATGCGGTCGCCGTCGAGGTCGAACGGATTGGCGAAGGCCAGCGCTATGTGGCCCGCTTGCTCGGCGAGGACGGATCGCTCAAGGCGATCGGCGCCGGGGCGGCTGAGCCGGTCGAGGTGAAGGCCCGAGAAGCCGAAGGACATTATCGACGTTAGGAAGTAATGTGACCGCCCGGCCTGATTGCTGCCCTGTCTGACCCGGCAACAATCAACCGGGAGGCAGAACGTGGCGACGCGCGCATCGAAAGGCAGGACCCCCTGGCGACCAGTGAGCGGTGGTCGCCGATCGATACGACCGAAGTCCGCGTTGCCCGCGTCCGCACTTCGGTGCCGTCGAAAGTTCCTGCGGTTTTTCCCGCGCGGGTTCGGCGACGAGACCTACATCGATTGGGAGCGCGGCTACAAGTGGGAAGCCCACGAGCGGTGGATGGCGGCGCTCGCACCGGGCACATTCCGCGCGTTGATGCGACAGGGCCAATTCGCGCAGATCGCGGCGCACGCCGTGAGCATTGAATCACGGACGAATCTGCTGTTCTCATTCGAGAAGATGGCGCTGCGTGATGCCGTGAAGCCGCCCGACGGCGCGCAGGCGTTTGCCGAGGGGCTCTACGACTTCCTGCATGGGCGCGCGAGCGAGGAACGGCGCTTCGAGCGTTGGTGCGAGACGGTCGCCGCGCTGCCCCGGCGTCAGACGCGCGTGCTGACGTGGCCGATCGTCACGGTGTTTGGCTTCGTGGCCCATCCGGATCGCCACATCTTCCTCAAGCCTAACGTCACGCGCGTCGCGGCGCGCGAGTACGACTTCGACTTCCAGTACGCCTCTCGGCCGAACTGGTCGACGTACGCGAGCCTGCTCGACTTCGCGGCGCGGGTGCTCAGAGATCAGCGCGATCTGGGTCCGCAGGACATGATCGACGCGCAGTCGTTCATCTGGGTGCAGGGGTCGGACGAGTACGAGGAGTAGCCCCGGGTTCCGCCCAGAAAACTAGGCCGTACATTCGAGGCACCCATGCCGATCGAACACGTCTCGGATACGGCCCGATGGGTCGCCTACTACCGCGCGATGGAAACCGACCGTCGCGACGCGGTCTTTCGCGACCCATACGCCCAGCGGCTCGCAGGCCCCGAAGGCAAGCGCATCGTCGACGAGATCCCGCGCGGCAAGGCGACCGCGTGGGCGATGATCACGCGCACCGCGGTGTTCGACGAGATCATTGTCGACGTCGTTCGCGGTCGCAACGCGGACCTCGTGCTCAATCTTGCCGCTGGACTCGACGCGCGGCCGTGGCGGCTCCCTTTCCCACCCACGCTGCGATGGGTCGACGTCGATCTCCCGCCAATGCTGGAGTACAAGACCAGCGTTATGCAGGACGTGGAACCCTCGTGCCGGTACGAGGCCATTCCCGCGGACCTCGTGGACGCGAAGGTGCGCGAGGCGCTGTTCTCCCAGCTTGGACGTGAGGCGTCCAGAGCACTCGTCGTCGCTGAAGGGCTGCTGATCTACCTCACCGACGAACAAGTCGCCGGCCTCGCGACCGAACTGCATCGTCAAGCGAGCTTCAAGTGGTGGCTCATCGACCTCGCGAGCCCGCGGCTGCTGCAGATCCTGGCGAAGGACTGGGGTCGCACACTGGCACAGGGCAACGCCCCATTCCGCTTCGCGCCGCCTAACGGGACGGAATTCTTCCGTCAGCTCGGCTGGCGTGAAGTGTCGTACCGGTCGGCGCTCGAGGAGGCGCATCGAATCGGCCGCGAGATGCCCATGATGTGGCTGTGGCGACTCCTCAGCCGGCTCTCGCCGAAGGAGAAACAGGAAGAGTTTCGCCGCATCTCGGGGTTCGTGCTCTTCGAGCGCATGGACTGACCCGTACGCTCGTTAGGCTCGACCCCTCACGAGCGCACGCGCGTTCCGGTCGTACCGCCAGGCGACGTCGCCGCCTGGCGCCGCGGACAGATGAACGCCGCCGAGCCAGCGATCGAACCCGTTGAGCCGGACCCAGTCGGTGGCGCCTGCGAGGACGGCGCGCCCTGCGTCGGTGATCGCCACCGTCCCGGCAGGAAGCACGCGTTCTCCGGGTGGTTCAACGTCGAGCGCGACGAGCGGTGTCGCACCAGCGGCAAGGTCCATCACCCGTAGCCAGAACGTCGTGTCGCCCATGAAGACGCGCTCTTCCAATCGCGCCTGCATGACGAAGAGGCGTTCTGGCGTCAGGGCCTGAGCCGCGAGCAGCTCGAGGATCTGGCGCTCCGTCCGCGGGAGTCCCGTGTCGACCGCTGGATACTCCTCGAGGAATCGCTGCAGCGCACCGGCCAGGAACGGAAGCGCGCTGGTATCGCCCGTGCGGACGAGGGCGTCGAGCTCCGTCGGATCGCTGGAAGTGAATGCCTGCCAGGCGCGGGTGCCTAACGCGCTCTGCTCCGGTGACACGGGCTCGCGCGTCCCAAGGAGCGAGGTGAGCTGCTCCGCGTTCAGTTGCCCAAGCCCGTGGAACGGCTGGAATCCCGGAAACTCGCCGATGCAGATGAGACCAAGAGCAGTCCGGCCGAGGTTCCGACGAGCGAACCAAGCGAGGTGCCTGATGAGCAGGAGCTGATCGAACAGGTCATGCTCGAACCACAGGACGACCTCGTCGTAGTCGGCAAACGCCTCGAGCTTCCCGTCCCACGCGTCGAGATTCCGCATGGCATCGGCGTACGGCACGTAATCGCGCGCCGAGAGGTATCTCGATCGCGTCTCGCGCCACGCGCGCGTGCCGCTTTCCGGAAAGACCGGGCCTTCGTGCAGGACCTCGGCGTAGACGGCCAGTGCGCCGGGCACATCCGAGCGCTCGAGCGTGAAGCGCACGCTATCGCCGTTTAGCACATGCAGGAACCGCGGGGCAGCGTCCGCCGCGTCGTCGAGCACGTCGTCAGAGTTGCTGAGAGATGAGGATTTGTCGGTCATGTCTCGCGCCTCGGGCGCGCTGGCGAGGAGACGCGCGAGCTTCCGGCGCGCGCGCGCGACGAGCGAACGTACGGTCGATTCCGGCACGCCGAGCGTGCGGGCGACCTTCGCGTGGGTGAGCCCATCGATGTGATAGAGGGTCAGCGGGACCCGGTACCGCGCGGGCAGCCGCTCGAGCGCCGCGAGCACGCGACCCACGACTTCCCCGCGCTCCAAACGCTGAAGCGGTGATGGATCCGGGTCCACCAGCGCGGCGACGGGGTCCGCCGAATTCTCATCGTCCAACGGCACGATGGACGCGCCCTTCGCGCAATCGGCCCGAACGTGATCGATGGCGACACCAAAGGTGATGCGCCGGAGCCAGACGCCGAACCGTGCGGGGTCGGCGAGCACGTCGAGATTTCGGAAGGCGCGAAGGAACGCTTCCTGGGCGACGTCATCGGCATCCGCGGGGCGAACGAGCGAGAGAGTGAGCGCATACACCATCCGCTGGTATCGACGGACGAGCTCCCCGAACGCGTCGTTGGCCGACGTCGCGCCCGTTCGCGCTCGCGCCACGAGCGCGGCGTCGGTCTCGCGATTGGCGATGGTTTCCGTGTCAGTCAAGGGCCTCGTTTCAAGGGGTCAGAGCCCTTGAATTCCTGGACCTGGATTTCGTCGAGCGCTCGTATTCAAGGGCTCTGACCCCTTGAAACTCGCGCGATCAACACGCTCAATAGGGTCGAATTTTCGTCGTTTTCCGTTGCACAGAGGAGCCATGTCACCGTTTCGGCTGCAGCGTCCTGATCCGAGCGAGTACAATCCTCGCTTCCAGCCCGAGATCATGAGCGTTCCTGACAGCGACGACTTCGCGAGCCTCATTCGCGACCAGGCGCGTGCGACCGTCGAGTTCATGAACAAACAATTCGGCGAGCAGCACGCGAGCGTTCGATATGGCCCGGACAAGTGGACCGCTCGCGAGGTCATCGGCCACCTGAGCGACTGCGAGCGCGTGTTCGGGTACCGAGCAATGCGAATCGCGCGCGGCGACGTGACGGTGCTTCCGGGCTTCGATGAGAATGCGTACGTGCCGGCCGGCCTGTTCGAACGGCGTACGCTGAAGTCGGTGCTCGACGAGTTCCTCGGTGTCCGATCGGCGACGATTGGCCTCGTGGAAGGACTGACCGACGAATTCGCCGCGCGTGTCGGCAACATCGGGAGCGGACAGATGTCCGTGCGCGCGATTCTGTACCTGGCCGCCGGGCACGAGCTGCACCACGGCCGGCTCTTCCGCGAGCGATACCTTCCGTGCATCGACGCGGCGACGGCACGTTAGGTACGTAGCAGGAGCCGCCCGCCTGGCGGCTCCCCGGCACCCTCGCGCCTAACGTGGACCATACGGGCCGGACTCCTCCCCGTCCGACGCCGTGAGATACAACCCTGTCGAGCCGTCGTCCCCGCGAACTACGCGCCATCCATAGCTCGACGCGTCCAGCGTCAACTGCTCGTCAGTGCCGCCCCCACACGTCTTCGTGACGACGTTGCGCGCGGACGTCGGCGCGAGCGTCAATCGTGCTCCCGTGACCGTGAGGGTACCGGTCGCATACAGAAAGGTCTTGATCACGCATCCATACAGATTCGCTTCGAGCAGCTGCGAATAGACGAACGTCCCGTTCGCCGCGAACGTGTAGGATTCACTGCCACCGTACGCGGGGGTGCAGCCGCCGCCGTTCGGGTCGCAGTACTGCGATCCGGTCGCCGCTGCCTCGCGCCACGTGCCGACCAGCACCGCCGGAATACCCGCGCCCGATGACGACGGTGCGGTTTGGCGCTCCGCGGCCCCACACGCGGTTTGCATTGCGACGACCAGCAGTGCACCGATACCTCCGGCGCGACACGCCCGATCGATGAGATGTGCGCGCATGGCTCAGCCCTCCTTGACGATCGGGCCACACGCGACGCGCGCGCCACTGTTGCCGCTCGGGTCCGTGAGCTGGTCGTCCTCCACCGCATGCATGACCAATGCGCTCCCGTCATTGTCGAGCAGCGATGTTGCCGACGGACGCAGCGTCACTCGGGAGGTCGTGACCTGCAGCCGACCGGCGCCGTTTGACAGAAGCTCGATGTTAGGCAGATCGCCGGCGTGAGGACCGGCACTGTTCGACAACCCGTGATGGGACGTTGACGGGTTGAAGTGCCCACCCGCGTCTGCGAACGCCGCTCCCGAGCACGAGCCGACGGAGTGGATGTGCAGTCCGTGGCGCCCGGGTGTGCTGCTCGCGACGCGGACGTCAATGCGCACGGCGCCTTTCGAGTCCTCCCGAAACTCCGCGGTGCCTACCCTGGCGCCGGTCTGATCGAGCAGTACGGCGTGGGCAACGAGGGCGGGTGAAGTGACGGTGGTCGCCGTGGACGTCGCGCCACAAGCCAGGGCAACGACGGTGAGTACCGCTGCGCCAGTGGGCCGAGCGAGAGAGACAAACATCTGAGATTCTCCGTTTTTGCTGGAAGCGCAGGCGGTTGGCGAATTCCAGCCGCCGGCACCATGTTCCGTTCGCGGGCCACGCTAGGCGCCGCCGATGAATTCCGGCTTACCCGCCGCTCAATTGGCCATTACCTCGCCCCGATGTCGAAATGCTGAGGCTTCGGACACTGGGAGGGTTGGCGTTGGAGTGCGACGGAGCGCGGCTCGAGTCCGTCGCGGGGCGCCGGCGCGCGTTGGCGCTGCTGGCGCAGCTGGCCGTCGCCGGCCCGCGCGGCGTCAGTCGCGCCAGGTTGGTGCATCGTCTCTGGCCCGACAGCGACGAGGAGAAGGCGCGCAACGTGCTCGCCCAGACCCTCCACAAGCTGAAGCGGGACCTGGGCGGAGCCGAGATCGTGACGGGCGCCGGTGAGCTGCGCCTGGATGACGCGCTCATATCGAGCGACGTCGCCGAGTTCGAACGTCACTCGGCGGCCGGCCAGCTCGACAAGGCAGGGCGTGTCTATGACGGGCCATTCCTGGACGGCTTCTACGTCAACGGCGCCGATGAGTTCGAGCGCTGGGCGGAAGACGAGCGCAGTCGTCTCGCGCGGTTGGCGGCAGAGACGTTCGAGGCGCTCGCGCAGCAGGCCGATCGCGCAGGGGAGGTCGCGACGGCGGTTGCATGGTGGCGTCGCCTCGCAGCGCTCGATCCCCTTGCCACGCGCGCGACGCTCGGGCTGATGACGGCGTTGGCGACGTCGGGGGATACCGCGGACTCGCTCAGAGTCGGCTCTGTGTACCAGTCACTGGTCCGGAACGAGCTCGGTGCGCCCCCCGACCCTGCTGTCGAGCGGCTGACGAGCGAGATTCGGAGCGGAGTGTTGGCTCCCCTTCGCCGACCAGTCGACTCGCGCCATGAGCCCACGCTGGCCGTGGAGCGCGCCCCGCCTGGTGAGCCTAACGAGCACGACGACCTGCCCGTCGAAATCTCGCCTGTCTTCTCACGCGCGCGCGGACGCCGTTTCTGGTACATCGGAATCGGAGCGGCGGTCGTTGCGGCGGCCACGTACGCCTCGATCGGGCGAACGCCGGCCGAGGCGCCGTCTCCGCCGCCCGCCGCGGTAGCCGCAGTCGGCTCGATCGCCGTACTGCCGCTCGTCAATCTCGATCGATCAACCGCGGACGATTACTTCGCCGATGGCGTGGCCGAGGAGCTCGCGATGACTCTGTCGCGGGTGCCTGGCCTGCGAGTCGCAGCGCACACATCGGCGTTCGCGTTCAAGGGCGTCTCCGCTGACGCGGCGCACATGGCCTCGGCGCTCGGCGTACAGACGCTGCTCGAGGGCAGCGTGCGTCGCACGGGGCGTCACGCGCGAATCGCACTCCGCCTGGTGAACGGGTTCGACGGCTTCCCGCTCATGTCAGCCGACTACGAGTGGGACGTGGACCAGCCGCTCGCGCTACAACAGACTGTGGCCGCTGCGGTCGCCGACTCGTTGCGGGTCTCGCTGCCACGGCTCGGGCGGTTGCCGGGCCCGCGCTCTACCGCCGACCCGCTCGCTCACGACCTGTATCTGCGTGGTCGATTCGAGTGGAACAAGCGCACGCCAGCCGGATTGTCTCAGGCTGTCACCTACTTCCGACAGGCGATTGCCCGGGACACCACATATGCGGCTGGCTACGCCGGACTCGCGGACGCGCTCGTGGGACTCTCGATGTACTCGAGCTCACCAGACCTGGTTCCGCAAGCCGAAATAGCTTCCCATCGCGCGATCCGGGCGGATCCGTCGTTAGGCGAGGCCCATGTGTCGCTCGCGATGATCCTCGACATTCGTGGCGACGGCCCGGCGGCCGAGCGCGAGTACGCGCTGGCGGTCGCGCTCAACCCGAGCTACGCGCCGGCACACCACTGGCACGCCTTCGAGCTCGAGGCACGTGGCCACCACGCCGAAGCGATGGACGAGATCCGCGCCGCCTATGCCCTCGACCCATTGTCGCCGACGATCGGCAACGCCTACGGCGCGTTTCTTTACCTCGACCGCGACTGGCAACGCGCGATCACCGTGCTCGAGCTGGCTCTGTCGCGCGCATCGGACCCCTTTCCCATCGTCCTGAATCTTGCGGCGGCGCTCACCGTATCGGGTCGCGACACTGCCGCGATCACGGTGCTCGGTCGCCTGCCGCTGGAGGAACTGGATCGCCCCGAGCCCAGGGCGGCGTTGGCGATTGCACACTGGCGCGCCGGCAACCGGGACTCGGCGCAATCCATCATCCGACGCCTGAGCCGCGACGGCGTGACGCGGACGAACGCATTGCTCATGGCGAGCGTATATGCGCAGACCGGGGACGCGGACTCCGCGTTCGCCTCGCTCGCTCGGGTCGACTGGCGGCGGGATCAGGTCTTGAACCTGCGTGCCGAGCCGTTGCTCGACCCACTTCGGCGAGACCCGCGATTCGTCCGCCTCCTCGACCAGGTAGCGTCCCGCTAACAACAACGTGTGGCGGCGGACCAGACCCGCCAGGCTGTCGGCGGCTGCGTTGTAGCCATCCTTGACAGCGCACCGGGCGTACCCGATACTGGTCCACCCTAAACGGATTAGGGTAAACTCCTGAGGGTTGAATGCTCGACGTGCTTCAGGGAACACTCGAATTCCTGATCCTGCGTACGCTCGCGTGGGGGCCGCAGCACGGCTTCGGCATCGCGAAATGGGTCAGGACGGTCACCGACGGCCGCCTGCAGATCGAGGACGGCGCGCTGTACCCCGCCCTCCACCGCATGGCGCTGAAGAAGCTCGTGGCCGCCGAGTGGGACGTGACCGAAAGTGGCCGCCGCGCGCGCTACTACGAGCTCACCGCGCTCGGGCGCGAGGCGTTGAGCGCGCAGACCACAGCGTGGAACGACTACGTCGGCGCCGTGCAGCAGATCATCACTGCGTCCAGTCGGAAGCCCACGCGCAGCCGTGCATAGCATGCCGCGTACGTCGCCGGTCTGGCGTCGCTACCTCCGGTTCTGGCGGTCCGACCCGGTCGCTGACGTCGACGCCGAGCTGGAGTTCCATCTCGACTCGCGCATCGAAGAGCTCGTGCAGCAGGGATCGAGTGAGGCCGACGCACGACGCGCGGCGCTCCGCGAGTTCGGTGACTACGGGTCCGTCCGACGGGAGGTCCAGATGCTCGAGCAGTCCTTTGAACGACGCCGCGCGATCACCGAGCGACTCCGCGACCTCGCGCGCGACACTCGTTATGCACTGCGCTCGCTGGCCCGCTCGCCCGGGCTGTCCATCGTCATTGTGCTGACCCTATCGATGGGGATTGGGCTCAACAGCACCATGTTCAGCCTGGTCAACGCCTACCTCTTTCGACCGCTGAACGTCCCGGCCGCCGACCGGTTAGTCGTCATGGGCAATACCAGCCCGCTGATGCAGGAGCCGCACGAGGTACCCTACCGCGATCTGCAAGCCTATCGCGAGCTCCGAAAGGTCTTCGAGAACCTGACGGGGACCGTGTCGTACACCGAGAGCTTCGACAAAGGCGATCGCACCGAGCGGATCTGGGTCGAGCATACGCTCGGGAACTACTTCACGTCGCTGCGTCCCCCGATGGCGCTCGGACGTGCCTACACCGACGAGTCGAGCGCTCAGGCCGAGCGCGTTATAGTCGTGAGCTACGACTTCTGGTCGCGACGTCTGGGCAGCGACTCGTCGATCGTCGGCCGTACGCTTCGCATCAGCGGCAGCCCACGCACGGTGCTTGGCGTGACAGCGCGCGGGTTCCACGGGTTCGCGCCGATGCTTCGCTCCGACGGGTGGTCACCCATGGATGAATCGCCGGCCGCTCGACGCCAGCTCATGTCTGACGCGGACGGCGACTGGTTCAACACGTACGGCATTCTGCGGCCAGGCGTATCGCTCGCACAGGCACGCGCGGCCGTTCACGACCGCGCGCGGCAGCTCCAGCAGCAATATCCGTCCACCAACAAGAACGTCGAACCCGTCGTCGTCCCCGAGACGCGCGCCCGACCGGTGATCACGGTCGCCAGCCCGGTACCACTCATGGCCATCGTGGTGCTGAGCCTGACGCTGATGGTGCTCGTCGTCGCCTGCGCGAACGTCGCGAGTCTGCTGCTCGCGCGCGGGACCACCAAGCATCGCGAGCACGCCGTCCGTGCTGCACTGGGGGCGAGTCGGTGGCGGCTCACTCGTCAGGCGCTGCTCGAGACCGCGATCCTGTCGCTTGCGGGCGCGCTGGGCGCGGCGGGACTGGCCTACTGGTCGACGTCCGCCCTTGGACACATTCGTCTCGCGACGGACGCGCCGCTCTACTTCGATTTGACGCCGGATTGGCGCGTGTTCGCCTTTACGCTCGTTACGGCGGTGGCGACGACGGTGCTCGCTGGTCTCGCGCCGGCGCTTCGAAACGCAAGCGCCGATCCGCAAACAGCTCTCGTCGCCGGTGGCCGATCGGCGACGGATCGTGCGCAGCAGCGTCTTCGATCCATCATCGTCGTCGGGCAGATCGCGGTCTCGGCCATCGTCGTGATCGCGGCTGGTCTGTTCGGCAGAAGCATGCAGGCCGCGCAGAAGATGGACCTCGGGTTCAGGACCGATAAGCTGCTCATGGCCCAGTTCGACCTGAGCCTCAATGGCTATGACACCACGCGCGCGCGTGCGTTCGAGCGTGAGCTGTTGCTTCGCGTGCGTGCGCTGCCGGGTGTGGAACGCGCTGCCCTCGCATCACGGGTCCCGCTCGGGTACAACAACAATGCGCAGCGCGTTCTGACCGAGAGCATGCAGCGCGACAATCCCGACGGTGAGCTCATTTTCCAGAACGACGTCTCGCCCCAGTACTTCGCGACCGCAGGACCGTCGATCCTTCGTGGACGCGAGTTTACCGAAAGCGATGACGCAACATCGCCGCACGTGGCGGTCATCAACGAGGCGATGGCGCGCGAGCTCTGGCCGAACCAGGATCCGATCGGGAAAATCATTCGGGCGCCGAGTGAACACGAGGAGTTTCGCGTGGTCGGCATCGCCCGGAACGCGACGTACATGATGCTCGGGGAGTCTCCGCGGAAATTCTTCTGGACCGCCCG
>Ga0136846_1238403_pt1 | contig 24358 bp, 21 predicted proteins | sample HopSoiMetagenom2_FD_96841 | JGI IMG/M metagenome (GOLD analysis project Ga0136846, IMG submission 96841) | Grasslands soil microbial communities from Hopland, California, USA - 2 Assembly 2016 (version 4) | ecosystem: Environmental > Terrestrial > Soil > Grasslands | place: USA: Hopland... | reverse complement strand
CATACGGCTATCGGACCTTCCAAATCGCCGAACTCTCCCTGTATCACGTGCTCGGCAAGCTTCCCGAGCCAAAACTCGCCCACAGATTCTTCTGACGAAGCGAAAATTCATGCATTGCCCTTCGAATATGCTTATTGATTGATGGGAGATTGCATCCGCGCACTCTCCTGGATCACATTGCCGCGCTGTGATCGGCGACAAGTCTCGCTGAAACGAAGAGCACGCAGCCGTGAACTTCGCACATGAAGCGTCGGCCCCCCCCATGTACCACTGCAACTGAGGCGCCCGCTTGCCGCCAATGTCATGTCAATCTGGAGCAGAGTGTTCTGCCGATGTCGAGCATCGCAATCCACCAACGGCCCGCAAGTCACCTCGAACAGGACACCGAGTGAATCGAGGAAGACGCGCTTTCGCCGACATCCATCGACTCAACCCACGGACATCCGGTCCCTCCCCTCCTCTGTCACGATGCGGATCGCCTCGATGGAACAGAACGCGAGCAGGCTCCACCCAAAGACAGGCAATGCCAACGCCAGTGCGACGGCCACCGCCCACAACCATATCGGTACCTCTCGCACATGGTCTCGCGTGAGCGACGGTGCCGCCACTTTGCCCTTCGGTCGGCGCAGCCACCACATCGCGAAGCCGGAAATCACCGAGAACATCGCTGCCAGGGCGGCCAGCGCCAACAGCACTTGATTCCACACGCCGAACTCACCGCGATGAAAGGGAATGCCGAGCGCCGTGGCTTGCGCAAGCAGCGGCAGGCGATCCCATCCGCTGTAGAACAAGGTCTGCCCCGAGTAGGCGTCCATCACAAGCGTGAAGCGCTTCATCGGCTGGCTGCGATCGAAGTTGTCCACCCGCCATGCGCCATCGCGGCTGCGCGGCGAGGTGATCTGAATGGCGACGCTGGGAGATGCCGCCTTCGCAAGTTCATGAATGGCTTGCCATGACAGACGCTCTCGGCCGTCAAGCACGGTCGATCGCAGATCCTTCGGTGCTTTTGGTGTGTCCTGATCGAGCGCCTCTTGTGCCAATCGAAAATTCTCTCCGCTGTGCTTGGACCATGTCAGGCCGGTCACCAGCACGACGGCGAGTACCAGGCCGAGGGCAAGTGCGACGGTAGCGTGCAAGTCACGCCAAGTCTGCCGCCCCTTGCCAAGACGGGGAACGAGTGCGCGCCAGCCCGGCCCGCCCGAGGCTTGTGAGCGCGGCCACCACATCGCCAGGCCGGTGGCGAACATCACCAGCATCCAGCTCGCGCCGAGTTCGAGCAGCCATCGCCATGCGTCGCCCTGCAGCGCGCTGGAGTGCAGCTTCTTGGCCCAGGTCTTCACACGCTGCATCTCGTGCAGGCTGCCCACCACCTTCGCCGAGTAGGGATCGACATAGACGATGCTTCCGTTGGGCAGACCGTGATCGTGATCGCCCGTCTTCGCGGCTTTGCCCATGTCGTGGTGGGCGTGCGCGGCAGCGAGGTAGACCTGCGTCGTGACGCCGCTGCCATCGGCCGGCACGACGAAGCGCACGGCCTGATCAGGGAACGCTGACTGCACGGCAGCCACCTGAGCATCCAAGGGCTGCACGACAGCGCCAATGGCCACCCGATCCACGTCCGCATGGCGCCAAGCTTCGATCTGCGGCGTGAGGACATAGAGCAACCCCGTTGCGGCGGCGAACAGCACGATGGGGGCGCTGATGAGTCCGGCCCAGAAATGCACGCGCCAGAAAAGCCGGTTCAAGGCCGCCCGTGCGGGAGGTTTCGCAAAAGTGCTTGTCATGGCATCTCCCTCATCGCGCGAAGCGCAGTTCCGCGAACAGCGTGCGCCCCGGGTATGGATGAAACTGGTAGGCATGCGCGTTGTTGGCGTTGTTCAAGCCGACAGCCAGCTCGACCTGATCGGAAACCTTGTAGCTGGTGCGCAGATCGATGACGTCGAGTCTGGAGACGCCGCCAAACACATCCGGATTCACGTCGAGGTTGTATGTGTCGTTCCAGCCACGGCCTTCGTGCCGCCACCCGACGCTGCCCATCCAGCGATCGTTCGGACGGTAGGCGACAAGCACGTTGCCTCTCGTGCGCGGCAAGCGCAGCCACCACTTGCCCACCGATTGAGGGTCGCGTGCATTGGCTGCCACCTTGGCGCGGGTGAATGCAGCGTTGGCATCGAGGGTCAAGCCCTTGACGAACAGATCCATCGCCTGCCAGACGAACTCGATGCCGCTCGTCTTGACTCGATCGACGTTTTGCACGCAGGTATAGGTGGTCGCGGTGGTGCCTGTTGTCTTGCACGCCGACGCATCGGTGGTCGACTGGCGCAAGATGGCATCACGCACGTCATCGTGAAACAACGAAACGCGCACGCGATGGCGGTCCCAGTCCTTCTCCGCGCTGAGTTCGAGCGCATTGGATGTCTCGGCCTTCAGGTCTGGATCGGATAGCGTTTGCGACGTCGGCGTGAAAGTGCCGTTGTAAAGCTCCTCCACATTGGGAAAACGCACTCCGCGCCCGACGTTGAGCTTCAGCAGCAGATCGTCAGCGGCATTCCAAGCCAGCGCCGCCTTTGGTGAATGGCCGTGCAGGCTGCGGCTCGGATAGTCCACCGTCGAGCCGCCGCCATACTGGCTGCCGTCGAACGTGCGGTACTGCTCTTCGCGCAGGCCGAGCGTGAGCTTGAGATCGTCGCGCAAGCGCCATGCGTCCTGCGCGTACAAGGCCGTGACCTCGGTCTTGCCGCGGTAGAACTGCGACAGCCCGGTCTCCGTCTGTCGCCAGTCGCTCGCGTTCGCCACCGTGTTGTCAAGGGTGTAGGCATTGCGATGCAAGCCAATGGCCAATGCATGGCGCCCGCCCGTCCAGTCACCGGCCGAGGGTGTCCAAGCGCCCTGCACTTCAAAGGTGTTCCAGCCGGTGCCATTGCGACGGGTCACGCTGCCGGCACCACCGCTTGCCGCGATTGGATCCGGGTTGTTGGCCTGGCGCGCTACATCGCTCTGAATTCGATAGTCCGACACCACCACCGACGCGTTCCATCCTTTGTCGTTGCGGGTCTTGAGCGTCAAGCCGAGCTGCCGATGAAGCTCCATGCGCGTCGATGGAGCAAAGGCCACGCTCGGCAGTTCAAAGACGTTGCCGTCGTTCGAGATGAGGCTGCGTGTGCTGGTGGTGCCGCCATTGCTGACAATGACGGGTGAACCCTGAGACACCGGGGCGCCGCTTGCATCAGCGAGAAAGGTGCTGTTTCGGTTGCTTGTGTCGTTCGTCCACCAGCTCGCCATCGCGCTGGCCTCCAGCGAGGGCGTGAATCGATAGCCCATGCGCAGGTTCAGCGTGTCTTGCACCGTGTGATCGATCGCACCGCCACTCGCACCGAAAGCCGCGCGACGCAGACCCTTCGGGTCAGTGTCGTACACCACACCCGCAACCGGAGTCGGCACGCCGGACACGAGGGTCCCAACGCCCGGAAACGCACCCGCCGCGTCGGCGGACACCGTGTAGTACTGCATCGGCTGCGAGGTGGAGTTCTGGTGATTCACATCGCCGCTGAACCACAGGCCGCTGGCCAGCCGCTGCCCGAGATGAAGCGACACCTGGTTGCCGTCGAAGTGGTCGCTGTGGCCGTACTGATCGAACTGCTGGCGGTAGCCGATGACGCGCCCGGAGACTTCGAAGTCCTTCGGCGCACGCTGCCTCACCGCGATCGTGGTACCTATCGAGTTGCCTGGGTAAATCGCCGAGTACGGCCCGTAGATCACGTCCACCCGCTCGATCGCCTCGGGCGAGATCATGTTCCAGCGCGGCGCGTCGAAGCGCCCGAGAAAGTTGCTGATGAGGTAGCCGTCGAGGTACACGAGTGCGCGCGACGGCTGCAGCGCACCGAAGCTGCGGCCACCCACGACGGCGTTGCGGTCGCCGATGTAGCGCTTGCGTACCGTCGTGTTGGGCGTGTACTGCAAGGCGTCCTCAGGATTGAAAAGGTTCTGCTCGCGCAGGTCCTCGGCGGTCTTGCTGGCCGTGGTACCGGCAATGTTGGCGGGCAGCCCCGCGCGTTGCCCGGTGACGATCACTGGTGCGAGCTCGGTGTCGGTGGCGACCCCCTGCGCGAATGAAGCGCAACAGGCAGCAAGGCCGGCAAGGGTCAACGCCGTGGGGCGCGACGGAAATCGGAACATCATGAAGCATCCCTCTGTCATGCTCAGAAGTCCCGCGTCCAGCCCACAGCGATCGAAGTGCGCGGCACCAGTTGGATGCCGGTCACCTTCTGGTAAAGCGGCAACTGGACGTACCCGTAGAGCGTCGAGCTTTGGCCCAAACCAAAGGTCACGCCTGGGCTCAGGTCGATGGTCGTCGAGCCGCTGTTGCCGGGCTCGGCTTGATCGCCGCTGTCGTGTCCGCGGTGGCGCACATTGAGTTGCAGCACTGCACCCAGCCCCTGCGAGTAGGCATGAGACCAGCCCACCGACGCTTCGACTCTTGTGCCGGGCCGGAATTCCTCCTGCTTGTTCAACGCGGCACTGACACTGACCTGCCCGATCAGCGCGTCATTCATCCCGACGGCGCGCCGCCCCGCTATGCCGATCACGGCATCCGTCGTGCCCGTGCCGGGCTGAAGCGCACGCTCCGCTCGGCTTCCGTCTGCGTTGACGACCTTGGTCGATCCGGTGGGCAGCTTCAATCCGCCGAACCAGGCAAAGGCGGTCTTCACGTCATCGGAGAGTGCTTGCCGGCGTGCGAGAACCTGCACATCGCCCAGCTTGGTAAAGCGCCATTGCTCAGAGGTCGATGGAAGGCCGGTGGTGTCGTCGATCAGGTCGTGAAGATGGTCTCGCTTGACGACAGGGATTCGCACCGACACCGACCAGTTCTCATCGAACCCATAGCCCAGCGTCGTCACGACGTTGAGATTCCTGGTATGACGCTCGATGGCGTCTTCACCAGTCACCTGGCTCGCATTGATACTGCTTGTGCCACTGAGCAGGCGCGACTGCGACACGGACTCGATGCGCAGATCGACGCTCCAGCCGAGGTGAGCCTCACCCGTGCCTTGCGCGTAGCGATCGGTCATCAGCGTGCAGAACGCGGAGCCGCACGAAGCGGAGGCGGCAGTCGTCATTGCCGCCAAAGCGCCGGCAATCGTCAGTTTCAACATGGAATTGTTCATGATTTGTTTCTTTGAAGTCGCGACTCGCCGCCCATATGCAGGCGCGGCACAAAGCCCTGCGCGTTCCTTGGGAAGGCGCAGCGGGTCAACGCTCGCAGGTGCGTCGACCGGGGTCGATCAGTCTGTGTTCGGAAAATGTCTTGAGGGGCCCGCGCAGGAGCGCAGGCAGCACGCGCGAGCCGACTGTTTCGAATCAGAGACTGAGAGTTTTCTCCGCGTGCGCCCCACCCCCGTTCCGGCTGAGCCTGTTGAAGCCTTGCCCCGGGCGTGAGGGGCACTCCCTTCGACAAGCCTGTCTTGAGCTTGAAGGGCGCAGGGCGATCGGAAATACAAGCTCGGTGCGAACGGGCCTTTGAAGTCGCCAAGAAAAACTCTCAGCCCTCAGTCGATCGACGGCGCGAAGATCAGGCGAGGTGGGGAGGCCCGTGTTTGAGCCGTGCCGCCCACGCGGCACTTGCATCGCGGAACGCGACGCCGGAATCGACGACGACGTCGGGTGGTGCGGCCAACCCGGACGAGAACGCAGGCATGGCGCTGTCCGCAACGGCCAATGCCGCCAACGCCGTCAGAGCGCAGTGGTCACCGCTGTGCTGCGCAGCCACATGCGAGCTGTGGTCTTCGTGACCGGAGTGCTCGTCGTGATGATGGTGGGCATGCTCGCCGGAAGACGCTCCAGGCAGGGCCACGCCATAGACCGTGCACACCTCGGCGACCGGCACGCCGCGCATCTGCGCGGCCCCTGCCGCAAACATGGGCACCGCTGCCTTCAGGACCAATGCACAGACGGCGGCCCATAAGGCAAAGCGCGAGGACCAAGTACGGCGGAACATAGGTGCATTGTGCCAGTGCGGGTTGGCAATGCAGCGTGCGAAAAGCATTCGAACCGCGGCAAAGCGGAGTACCCGGAATCAGCGGCTGAGAGTATTTCGAGCGTGTCCAAGCAGCACGTCAAAAGGCGCCGGATTTAGGCGCAAAGCGCAGCCATAGCTCGTGCTACGGCGAGCATTTGCAACGACGAGCAGGGGGCCTTTGGCGTGATGAGCGGGCATGATCGAAATGCTCTCAGCCTCTCGGCTCACCGGCGTCGGTGGCGTCGGCAGGGCGAAGCGTTCCCACCCTACGAAGGGCTTTGCGTGCCGGGCTTGAAGTGCCCCAGGGCAAAATGCCTCAAATGGCAAAACGATTGCGCACGAATGCGTGGGCAAAGTCTTTCGAACGCAGCTTCACGGCCTTCTCGCGCGAGACGATGCGGGCGAGCACGAACGCCGTGGAGCGTGCCGTCGCCGCCGCCGCAAAACATCGCAGTCCACCGCCGGGCGCGGGCGATTGGCTCGTCGGCGTGGCCATCGGCCCGGCGGGCATGCGCCGCTATCGCTTGTATCGACCGCCGGCCATCAAGTTCGGCGAGAAGCTTCCTCTCATGGTCATGCTTCACGGCTGCGGTCAAGACGCGAAGAGTTTCGCCACCAGCACGCGCATGAACCGCATCGCGGCGCGCGAACGTTTCCTCGTCCTCTATCCCGAGCAAGACCGATTGGCCAATGCGCAAGGATGCTGGAATTGGTTCGATACACACACCGGCCGCGCCTATGGCGAAGCGGCACTCATCATGGCGGCCATCGACCAGGTGTGCATGCTGTACTTGGCTGACCGGACGCGGATTGCCGTGGCCGGCTTGTCTGCCGGTGCGAGCATGGCGGCGCTGCTGGTCACGCGGCATCCGGAGCGCTTCAAAGCGGTGGTGATGCATTCGGGCATTCCGCCCGGCACGGCGCATTCGCCGATGTCGGCAGTAGGCGCAATGCACGGGCTTCGTCCGACGAGACCGCTCGTGGCTGCACCCGTCGAGATCGGAGCTGCGTGGCCCCCACTGATGGTGATCCACGGTGGCGTGGATCGCGTAGTCTCCGCGCACAACGGCCATGCTGCCGCACACACCTGGGCGCAGGCGGCAGGCGCACTCGCGGGCAAGGAACGTCAAGTGCAGCGCGGCAAGCGCTACCCCATGACGGTGACCGAATTCAAACGCAAAGGCAGCGCCGCGGCCACCCTGGTGCAGGTCGGCCAACTGGGCCACGCATGGAGCGGCGGCGCTGCATCGCAGCCCTTCGGCGACGTCCAGGGCCCCGATGCGTCGCGCATGGTGTGGTCGTTCGTGGCAAAGCAATTTCGCGCGTGATGGAACTCAACGAACGATTTCAGGTGCTGCTGCCAGGGTCCAACGTGGCCTTCAAAGCGTCCGCTTCCGACACATTGCTTGCATCAGCCCAACGTGCTGGCGTCGTGCTGACCAGCTCGTGCCGCAACGGCACCTGCCGCGCCTGCATCGCCCGGCTCGGCGAGGGCCGTGTCATGTACCGCATCGAATGGCCCGGGCTCAGCGCCGACGAAAAGGCAGCGGGTTACTTTCTGCCGTGCGTGGCCTACCCCGCGTCCGATCTCGTGGTCCGCTCTTTCGGCGCCGACTGAGAGGCTGAGTGTCTTTCGAGCGTGCCCGCTCATCACGCCAAAAGACCCCTGCTCGTCGTTGCAGATGCTCGCCATAGCCCGGGCTATGGCTGCGCTTTGCGCCTAGATCAGGTGCCTTTTGGCGCGCTGCTCGGACACGCTCGAAAGACTCTCAGCCTCTGACGGGCACGCTCGGTCCAGTCGATGCCCGCCTTCACTACGAAATCAACGCGAGTCAGTTGATTTCACGCAACGATCGTTGTTCCCGGCCTTCGCCATGGACCCGCCGCTCGCGGCACACACCTGGGCATCCGCCGCACGCCGCTTTGCGATCCGCTCCGGGGCAGTGAAGACACGGAATGCTGCGCTCGCCACCGCGACGAGCACGATCGCGGCAGCAGTGATTCGGGCGATCCGTCCAGTGAGCATGAAACCCCCTTGATGCGCGCATCGTGTACGACTGACGCTCGCCACGTCAAGCGTTTTGAGACCATCTCTCAAGCAATCCGAGGCGATTGCGAAAGGCTTCACGTGGACGCCTGCGACCTCCTTGTGGTGCATGGTCGGAACTCGGGATGCTGACCGACACCTGCGCGAACGCGGACCGGCCAGCCCCCATACCGCCAGCGCTGCGAAGACGAGCTTGCGCACGGTGCCTCATGCCATCACGGCCCCGGAATAGATCCGCGGCGGATTGGGGTGGAAGCGCGCCATCGAGTGCGAATCGGCGTACTGGCCATTTCGCATTGCATATCCTTTGAAGGTGCCTTCAATTTCGAAACCGAACTTCCGGTACAGGGCGAGGGCACGCTCATTGTCGGTGTACACCGTGAGCTCGATGCGCAGCGCGCCGATCCAGTTGTCGGCGTAGTTGCACATGGCTTCCATCAGTGCCGTTCCGAGGCCTTGGCCTTGCGCCTGCGGTGCGACCGAAATGCCCAGCGTCAGCGCGTGTCGCCGGCGCAATGCCAAGCCGACTGGATGAAGCCCTGCGGAGCCCACGACCTCGCCATTCAGTTCAGCGGCCAACAGCAAGTCTGTCTTGCCAGGTCCACAACCGTCGGCAAGTTTCGAACGCCAGACGTCTTCATCGGTAAAGGGCAGTTGCATGAGGCCTGCATACACTTCGGGGTGACTCATGAATCGCGCGTACGCAGCGGCGTCCTTGGGGTTGGCCCGTCTGATCGTGATCGTCATGTGGTTTGCTCCTTGGGTTCTCTGGAAGGCCTTCGTGGGGCCGGAAAAAAAGTCAATGCTCGCTGAGAGGCTGAGAGTATTTCGAACGTGTCCGAGCAGCACGTCAAAAGGCGCCTGATCTAGGCGCAAAGCGCAGCCATAGCTTGGCTATGGCGAGGCTATGGCGAGCATTTGCAACGACGAGCAGGGGGCTTTTGGCGTGATGAGCGGGCATGATCGAAATACTCTCAGCCTCTGAGTCGCGGCCGTTGGGAGGGAAATCGCGAAGCTGCGCGGCCGGGACTGGCGCAACCCCTTCATTTGATACGATCGCTGCGCCAGCTGCGACCTGCAGCGACGCCTGGCAAGCGTTTGGACCAAAGTACACCCGACATCCGGCGCGACAACATTCGCCTCGTGGGCGACAAGGGCCTGAAGCTCGTGTTCACCGACGGCCCCGGATGCACAATTTGTCCGAAGGCGTATCTGCGAGAGATGGCACGGGAGGCTTCCGAACAGCAGGATCCGCCCGTCTCCTTTGCGATTGCCGGCGAGGCTTTGTCCCCGCCCTTGACAACCTGACTGACCACTTTCACCGATCATGGCAAACCTCGGCACCGAACGCGTCCTCCACGTGCACCACTGGAACGACACGCTCTTTTCGTTCCGCACCACCCGCGACCACGCCCTGCGCTTTCGCAACGGCCACTTCGTGATGATCGGCCTGCCGGTCGATGGCAAGCCTCTCTTGCGCGCTTACAGCGTCGCCAGTGCCAACCACGACGAGCACCTCGAGTTCTTCAGCATCAAGGTCGAGAACGGTCCGCTGACTTCGCGGCTGCAGCACCTGAAGCCTGGCGACGAAGTCATCGTCGGCCGCAAGCCCGTGGGCACATTGGTGCTCGACGACCTGCGTCCGGGCAAGAACCTGTATCTGCTGTCCACCGGCACAGGCCTCGCGCCCTTCATCAGCATCATTCAAGATCCGGAAACCTACGAGCGATTCGAGAAGGTCGTTCTGGTTCACGGCGTGCGGCAGGTCGACGAACTGGCCTACGCCGACTTCTTCCAGCATCAACTGCCCGAGCATGAGTTCCTGGGCGAGATGCTGCGTGACAAGCTCATTTACTACCCCACCGTGACGCGCGAGCAGTTCCGCAACATGGGGCGGCTGACCGACCTGATCGATTCGGGCAAGCTGTCGGCCGACATTGGATTGCCGCAAATCGATCCCGCGGTGGACCGCGTGATGATCTGCGGCAGCGAGGCCATGCTGAAGGACACCTGCAAGCTGCTCGATGGCCGCGGATTCCACATCAGCCCGCGGCAAGGCGAGCAAGGCGACTACGTGATCGAGCGTGCCTTCGTCGAGAAGTGAATCTTCGATAGGGTGGGCAAAGCGCAGCGTGCCCACCCGGCGAAATCAGAGGCTGAGAGTTTTTCGAGCGTGCCCGAGCAGCATGTCAAAAGGCGCCTGATCCAGGCGCAAAGCGCAGCCATAGCCCGTGCTATGGCGAGCATTTGCAACGACGAGCAGGGGTCTTTTGGCGTGATGAGCGGGCATGATCGAAATACTCTCAGCCTCTTCAGGCCGCCTCCGCACCCTTTGCCACCAATTCGCTGAACCGTTGCGCATCGATGTTCGATCCGCACATGATCAGCGCCACATTCTTCCCATCAAGTCGTGCCCTCAAGGGCCCGAGCAGCGCAGCAATCGCCGCGGCTGCCGCCGGTTCCGCCACAAGCTTCATGTCGCGGAACAGATGATGCATGCCGCGGAAAATTTCTTCGTCCCACACCCGCACGATGTCGTCGACGAAGCGGCGGCACACGCCGTAGCTGTACGGCAGGGTGTAAGGGGCGCCCAGGCTATCGGCCGCGGTGTCGATGCTCTGCAGCTTCGTGGGCTCGCCGGCTCGGAAGCTGCGGTACATCGCATCTGCCCCGAAGGGCTCGATGCCGAAGACGAGGCAGCTCGGATTGATCTGCTTCACCGCCGCCGCGATGCCCGCGCACAGTCCGCCACCGCCCACGGGCACGACGACCGCATCAAGATTGGGCACTTGCCGCATGAGCTCCAGCCCGACGGTGGCCGTGCCCTCGGCCGTCCGCGGCCCGTCGAACGGGTGGATCATCGTGCGGCGTTCCTCCTCGACCAGCCGCAGCGCTAGCGCAAAGGCTTCGTGCACGGTGTTGGTGAGAAAAACTTCTGCGCCGTCCGCTTGGCAAGCCGCAATTCGGGCTGGGCTCGCGTGGCGCGGCATAAAGAGCTTGGCGTGGGTGCCGGCTGCTTTTGCAGCGTAGGCAACCGCCACGGCGTGGTTGCCCGCGCTCGCGGCTACCACGCCGCGCGACAGGGCGCCGGCGTCCAGCGCCGAGATGCCGTTGAGGGCGCCGCGCAGTTTGAATGTGCCTGTGCGCTGAAAGAGTTCGAGCTTGAGCCAGACCTCGGTGTCCGGGCTCAGCGCCCGTTCGACGATGCCGGTGCGCCAGCGCCACACGGGGGTTTCAAGCACTTTGCCGGCAAGGCGCTCGGCGGTGTAATGGATTTGATCGAGAGTCGGGTAGGCGGACACCTCGGTGTCCGCAACGACGAAAGACATGGGGTTCTCCATTCGAATGTCGAGATTCACGTGATGCGCCATGCAGCGCGCGAGAAGACTCGGGACCGCTGAGCACCGGCGACGCCGTAGCTCAACGATCCTGGCGAATTCGAATGGATAGAAAGTTGCAGGAAACGTCATGCCAGCCAAGTGCGGTCACTCGCCTCACCCAAACGTGCAATGCGCTTGGGTGAGGAGTGACTGGCGGCCTGGCAAATGTGAGTTTCACGTTGACATCATAGTGCCGACTCGTCGATCAACGGCACTAAAGAAGCGCCGTCAATCCGACGAGCTCCGCAGGGACATAACGTGCCCGTCAACGAGCCCCAAGGAAGATCCACTCAGCCATTGGGGCAATCGGCCATAACGATAGCCTGACTGAGCGCGGCTACTGCCGTCCCCGGGCAATCGGTTCGACGGAGAAGAACGCAGCCGAAGCCTGGCTCGGTTCGATCGAGCAGAACGCAGCCGCCGCCTGGCTTGGTTCGATCGAGCAGAACGCAGCCGCCGCCTGGCTCGGTTCGATCGAGCAAAACGCAGCCGCCGCCTGGCTTGGTTCGATCGAGCAGAACGCCGCCGCCGCCTGGCTTGGTTCGATCGAGCAGAACGCCGCCGCCGCCTGGCTTGGTTCGATCGAGCAGAACGCCGCCGCCTGGCTTGGTTCGATCGAGCAAAACGCAGCCGCCGCCTGGCTTGGTTCGATCGAGCAGAACGCCGCCGCCGCCTGGCTTGGTTCGATCGAGCAGAACGCCGCCGAGGCCTGGCTCGGCTCGATGGAGCAGAACGCCGCCTGTCTCGGCTTGATCGCACGCCTTGATGCATCGTGCTGGAGCGAAGGCATCGCCTCGCCGAACTCCTGTGCATACAGGTGCTGCATCTTCAAGAAAGCCGCTTGCAGTGCCTCGGCGTCCGCCTCGCCGCGTAGCCCGAGATAGGGGAAATGATGCAGAAAGTGCCCGAAGGTCGCCTCGCAGTCGGCCGCATACTTCCTCGTGTCGAGAATATGCATGTGCCAGAAGCGATCGATGTCCTGCTCGGGTGCGAGTGTCATCTCCGGGTACTTCGCGTGCAGGATCAGGTAGCGCTTGTAGGCGACTTCCATCTTGTCCGCGTACTCGGCAGACCAGCCGTATCCATCTTCCTTGCGCGTGGCCTTGAACTTGATCATGCTCAAGTCCATCGACTCAATGGCAGCGATCGTCTGCGCCAACGATCTGTTGTTTGTCGAAATAGTCATGGAAACTCCGAATGAGAATTGAAATGCCCCTGGGGCGACCGCCCCAGGGATCGCGAGTCACCGCACCCGGCGCCGCTTACGCGGCCACCGGCGCGGCGAACAAGGTCCGAAGGTGTCGAGCCATGAAGGCGCACACGTCATCGGCGGTTACGGGCTTGCACAGCCAGTAGCCTTGAATCTCGTCGCAGCCGTGGCTGCGCAAATAGTTGAGTTGCTCCACCGTCTCCACGCCCTCAGCCACCACTTTCATGCGAAGGCCGTGCGCCAGGGTCACGATGCCGTCGGTCAGGGCCTCCGCATCGCGGTCCTGCGACAAATCCTTGACGAAGGAGCGATCAATCTTCACCGTTGTGAAGGGGAAGCGCTTGAGGTAAGACAGCGACGAATAGCCCGTACCGAAGTCATCGATGGCCAGGCCTACCCCCAGCTTTCGAAGCTGCTCGAGCAGCTCCGCAGCGGTCTCGGGGTTCCTCATCATCACGCTCTCGGTGATCTCGAGTTCGAGCAGCTCCGGATTCAATCCAGTCTTGTCGAGAACCCCGGCGATGTCGTCGATCAGCGTCGGGCTTGCGAACTGGCGCACAGAAAGGTTCACGCTCATCTGCACCGCGGGGAGCCCACGCTGCTGCCATTCGCGTGCATGGGCGCACGCCGTGCGCAATGCCCACATCCCCATGGGGATGATCAAGCCGGTTTCTTCAGCAATGGGGATGAATTGCGCTGGCGACACCAGGCCCAGCACCGGATGGCGCCAACGCATCAGCGCCTCCACGCCGACGACGCGCTGCGAGCGCAGGTCCATCTTCGGCTGGTAGTGCATTTCGAGCTCGCCGCGGTCCAGGGCGCGACGCAGCCCGCTCTCTAGCATGAGGCGTTCGGTGCCCTGCGCGTTCATCTGGGCCGCATAGAACTCGTAGCCGCCGCGGCCTTTGTCCTTGGCGCGGTACATGGCGGTGTCTGCGTTCTTGAGCAGGGCTTCGCCGTCGGCACCGTCCTCGGGGAACATGCTCACACCGATGCTCGCGCTGACATGAAGCTCGCGCCCATCGATGATGAAAGGCTCTGCGCAGGAGGCCAGCACCTTGTCGGCCACCAGCGCCGCATCGCTCGCCTGCGACAAATTCTCGACCACCAGTACGAATTCATCGCCGCCAAAGCGCGCGACCGCATCTTCCTCGCGCAGCACGCCGGCGAGCCGATCGGCACAGGCCTTGAGCAGTGCATCACCCACGCCGTGCCCTAGCGTGTCGTTGATGCGCTTGAAGTGGTCGAGGTCGACGAACATCACCGCGAAGCGCTTGCGATACCGATCGCTGCGTTTCATGGCCCGCGTGAGTTCGCGCTTCAAGGTCGTGCGGTTAGACAAGCCAGTGAGCGCGTCGTGGCTTGCCACGTAGCGCAAAGCTTGCTCGGCCTGTTTGCGCTGCTCGTACTGTGACAACTGAAGCGAGATCGCGCGCAACGATTCCATCGTGTCGGCATCGATCTCGCTGTGCCTCTGGCTGAAGAGTTCCATCACCGTTGGCGTTCCGCCCGTGATCGAGGGCACGATGAGTCCCGTTGCCAGGCCGGCCTGAGCCGCCAAGGCATCGCGCGTGAAGTGGTCGGTGGCCGATGCCGTATTGACGATCTCCACTTCGCCTCTCACCCAGGCACGGCCGAGCGAGCCCTCGTCGGGCCTGTACGTCAGCGTACGGCTGATGCGGATGAATTGGTCCAGCACCGGGTTGCCGCCTGCATGCCACGTGGCGTTACAACACACCATGCGGCTTTCGCGCACGGCCCAGAACACGCCGCAGTCCCAGCCGATATGGGAGCAGACGGCCGCGAGTACACGGGAGATCACTGCTTCGCTCTCGCCGTCGCTGACGAGCAGTTGAGCAACTTCGTGTTCGAGCCGCATGCGCATCGCTGCCTTGTGTCGATACGTGTCATCACGGAGGATGCCGCGAAGGCCGGTTCTTCCGTCCTCTTCCACAACCTGCGCGATGACCTGCACCCAGCGTTGGGCGCCGTTCGGGAGATTGATGGTGTGCTCGAATTCAACGCGCTGATGCGAGGCTCTCGCATGATCGATGTTCCTCCTGACCTCGACCCGCTCATGTTCTGGTATGCGAGTCATCAGCGCTGCAACATCGACCTGCTCCCCTTTCGGAAAGCCAAATATGCGAAGCGTCTCGTCAGAGCATTGCAGTTGACCGGTTCTCGCGTCCACCAACCAACTGCCAACGCTGGCGATGTGTTGCGCCTCGTCCAGCTGCTGCTGGCTGGTTCGCAGGTCACGCGTCATGGACAGCGCAAGTTCTTCGGCGCGCTCGCGCGAGGTGTTGAGCGAATAAACAATGCCTGCAAGCAAGGTGCTGATTGCAATGCCGCAGAAGACGATGAGCCATGGAGCGTCTTTCTCGATCCGCCCGATGAGTTCGCTCTGGTCTACACCAACCTCGACCAGCCAGGCATGGCCGCCCAGGTCGAAACCGAGCGTGCGCTCGAAGCGCGCGGCGGGCTTGGGAGTCGCGGCGGATGCTGCGCCTGCAGACTGCGAGGCAGCGGAAGCGGGCACGGGGGCGTTGTCGAACAAGAGCTGGCGATCGACCGGCGACCTCGGTGTCACGAACCTGCTTTCGATGCGAGATCCGATCGCGTCCGGGTTGGGGCCTGCATCGATCAGGCGCAACCGGAGCGCAGTGTTGTCGGCGATCACGTTGCGCATCATGTCGGCAACACTGAAACCTGCGCCTACAGACCCGATGTAGGCAGCGCGTCGCTGTTGCACGGTGTCGATCGGCATGTGCGGGTGATACACCGGCAACCGGACGGCAAGTGCGATTTCGGAATTCCGCCCGTTTATATGAATCTTGCGACCGGATGAGACAAATCCGCCGGTATCTCGCGCCTGCTCCAGCGCATTACCCCTGTTGGGCATTGCGCCCAGATCCTTGCCTATCAGTTTCTCGTTGCCCTTCAACGGCTCGATGAAGGTCAGCGGGTAATAGCCGGCACGCTCGCCGGGCGGTTGAATCGAGAAGTTTGCTGCGCTGGCTGCATCGAGGTCTGGATCGCGGCGAACCTGTTCCTCGAAGCGGCGCTTGTCCGCAGCATCAACATAAGGTGCGTAATTGACAAGCTGAAAGCCGGGGTAGCTTCTTGCGAGGTTCAGGCCGGCGACATAGTCCCTGAATTCGCTTCGGGTGACCGTTTCGGAAGTGTTGAATCGCGCACGCAATCCGATCAGGACTGCGAGGTAGTCGTCGAAGCGTCCTTCCACTTTGCGTGCCGCGTCGGTGGCGATCGCGTCGAAACGCGCCTGGGCACCACGGGTGGTTTCCTGGCGGGCCGCCAACCCAAGTGCGATCGACAGCGCCGCGCCTGCGGTGAAAACCACCAGCGGCAGGGAAAATTTCCCCGATTCCCATCTCTTGCTCGAGACCATTGCCCGCTCCCTATCGGCGGGCCTTATGGGCGGGCTCGCCGATGACTGGCGGTCCCGACCGCGTCGCAGCGGCGGAACCTGGCCGCGTTCGCGGCGGATGCACGCCACGAACGCGGTACTTCACTCAAGCCTGCATGGAACGAAACGCTGCAACGCTCTGAGGCGATTTGTTGGGTAGCGACAATGGGTGACGCAGGACACCCGACGACTCCGACACGCCCGACACTGATGTCCGAAGTCGATGGAAACGAATGTAGAGAAGCGGCCCCGGAACGAATAGTCAGCGCCCCGACATACCCCATGTCCGAACTTGCCTTACAAGGCTTTCCATGACTTGTCCGCCAGCGCATCCGTTGACATGACTCTCGTGATCGATTTCTCAGCTGACTCTGCCGCCGTCGCTCGGCAACTCATCGGCACTGTCGTTCTCGTTGACGGTGTCGGCGGACGCATCGTTGAAACCGAGGCCTATGACAGGGAAGACCCTGCCTCTCACAGCTACCCAGGACCGACGCCGCGCAACGCGACGATGTTCGGCCCGCCCGGCCACGCCTACGTGTACAGGTCGTACGGCATCCACTGGTGCCTCAACTTCGTCTGCCGCGAAGCGGGGCATGGCGCAGGAGTGCTCATCCGCGCCATCGAACCCTTGATAGAAATTCCCACGATGCGAGAGCGACGCGGGATCGAGGACGAGCGCCTGCTTTGCGCGGGGCCTGGTCGCTTGTGCCAAGCGCTTGGAATCACCAGGGACCACGACGGTCTGCGGCTCGATCGGCCACCGTTCGAACTGATCGCACCGGACAAGCGCGTCAAGTCGATCAGCGGCCCGCGCATCGGCATCTCCAAAGCCATCGACTTACCCTGGAGGTTCGGGTTGGCGGGATCGGCCTATCTGAGCCGCCCTTTCAAATGAGTTGCGCGACCATGAGGGCCGCGCAATCAAACGTGTGCAGTACTAGTGCAGTGTTTCACGCTATGTGGAACATAAGACCGCGTCTTTGGCCTCATGACGTCGTTGCAAATCCTCGCGATACCACGGGTATCGCTGCGGTTTGCGCCAAGCCACGCGGCCAAATCCGTCGGTCTTATTAAGTTCCGCATAGCGTGAAACGCTGCACGAGGGAGCCAATGCCAGCCGAGCGGCGCGAGACTTTCAATGTGCCGATGCGAAAGATCGGCGACCTGACGCTCGTCAGGTTGTTCAGAAGAGGTGCGCGAGGGCAGTCAGTGCTTGACGGACACGATGGCAACGATCGGCAGACGATGTCGCCCTGGTTCGGGTTCCGGCAATGCCGGTTCAGGAAGGCCTACGTCGTCGACGAATTCGACTTCTTTGATCGGCAAGCCGCTGAAAGCGAAGTTCCGTGCCAGTCGATCGACGACATACACCGCGGCGATGAACACGCCAGTCGCGCCGACTGCGAGCACGACGAGCACCACCGCGTGAAACCACGGGTCGGTGAAAAACGCGAAACCCGCCACCGAAGCCACCGATACACCTGCCGCGATGTGTCGCCCCCGCCAATCGAGCAAGCCCCCCAACGCGAGTGGATAGCTCATCAGAAATGCAAACACACAGACCTGCTGCTCTACCCCGATGGCATCAAGGCTTGCATGAATTTCACCCAATATGCTCATGATGTTGCCTCCCAAACTCAAGGACAAGGTCAGCGTACCCCGATCAGTCATCTGCTTCCACGGCGCCTCCCCTGAATGGATGGCCCTATTTGGCACAGTCGTGCCTTTCGTTACATCCGAGTGGTTCACGGACAACGGGATTCCTTGGATTTGTTGCGCCTGCCCGGGCGGCAAAATTTACCCCCCGCCTGCGCGGGGCCACACCAACGGCGCGGCCCTACAAACGGTTGCGATGGTGATCGTGGGTCACGAATTCCTGACCATCCGGCGGAAGGTCCAGCCACGATTCATGCGCCAGCGTGCGCTGGATGTCCACCAAGCCGCTTTTCCAATGCTCGTGCATGGTGATCGGGCTGAACTCGTAGTCCTTGGACAGACCTTCCCACTCCTTGTCTTGATAGATGAGGTGAATGACGCTGTACTGCCTTTCGCAAGCCAGTTCCTGTGCACGACGGCACCAGGGGTCGTTCTCGAGCACGTCTGCCGGAACATGATCGAGCACCTCTCGAAGTAGCCGGCGATAGTGCTGCGATTGCGCCATGGTCGTGGTGACGGCGCGGGTGCGACTCGAATACTGGATGTCCTTTTGCCGTTCCTGCACGTCGTAGACGTTGTCGGGCAGCCGACCGATGGCGCTCCACAAGTCGACCTGGAACGCGATCGTGTTGCGGCGCGGCGCGGCAGCGAGCACATGGCTGAGCGGCGTATTCGACACGAGCCCGCCGTCCCAATAGAACTCGCCATCGATTTCCACTGCGGGAAAGGCCGGCGGCAACGCACCCGAGGCCATGAAATGCTCGGCCCGCAAGGCCCTGTGCCCATGGCCGTTGTGGTTGTCGAAATACGAGAAATTCCCTGTGCGGACGTTGACCGCGCCCACCGACACGCGCATGTCACCTTCGTTAATGCGATCGAAATCGACCAACCGTTCAAGGGTGGACTTGAGTACCGCCGTGTCGTAGAAGCTGGCCTGGGTCACCCCTTGCTTGCCGCCGAGCCATGGCGTGAGTCCGCGAGGCACGAAGAAGGCGCGCTGCCCCTCGACCACGGCGCGCCAGGCCTCAAAAGCCCCGAATGCCTTGCGTGCTGACGGCCCTGCCTGCTCCACGATCGCCTGCATGAAGTCAGCAGGCGGAAACGAAAAGGCCGGCCGGCAGATCGTCTCCCAGAATTGGCGCAACTTCTGCACCCGCGTCTCGGGCGGGTTGCCGGCGATCAACGCGGTGTTGAGCGCGCCGATGGAGATGCCCGCGATCCAGTTCGGCTCGATGCCGGCATCCGCAAGGCCCTCGTACACGCCAGCCTGATACGCCCCAAGCGCACCACCTCCTTGCAACACCAGCGCGACCGTCTGGAACGGCAGCTTGTTCTGTTCGGCCTTTCGCGGCGAAGTCTCTCGCGCACGCTGCATGGCGGGTCCTTTCTGGAATGTCGGGAGTGACGGTGGTCCGAGCGTGCACAAATGGGGTCTGGCACGGTGCGCCGTGATTGTGCGGGCCCCCGTTAGGATTTGGCCCGGAATAAGTTCCCGTTTTGGGGGCGCTGGGCGGCATGCAATGCAAGGCGCTCCGAGCGCCGTGTGGCGAGCCACACAAGGAGGAGCAACGCCGCAGCGCGCCCGCCCAGCGCCCCCAAAACGGGAACTCATTCCGGGCCAAATCCTTAGCTCACGGTCGTGCGCCGGGCGAGCGCAGGACGATGCCAACGTGATTCGGGACTTTCGCCACCGTCACTTCGTCACCAATCGCAGCCTGGACAGTTCGGTGGTCGTTTCGATCCATAGTGGCAGACCCGCATTTTCGGCGACGGGTGCAATCACCTTTTCGAGCCGATATGAAATTCGCCAGCGCTCTCCAGGATCGCAGTCCACCCGACGCAGCCGATCAGCGGCTTTCACCAGCGCCCGCCCTACGTGCGAATCGTCGGAGAGCGCGTGAGCAACACGGATCTCCGTGGCATTTGCTACATGGGCTGCGGCTGCAAGGACCGCAAACAGCGCGTGGCACAAACGCAAGAGGTCGTATCCAATGACGGCGACTGTAGAAACAGGCCACCGAAAAGCCGTCAGCTGCGACGTCGCCCACGCTGTCTCCTGGCGCGCAGGTCCTGATTCCATCTGCGAAGACTCTCGTCCGAGTGCGTTGCATCGGGACCGGACGTGGTGGCGATCAACTGATCCAGCAGGATCTGCTGGTCCGTGCTCATGCGTTTCGGAAATATCGGCGAGATGGTGATCATCTGATCGCCCCGGGGGCCTCGGCGCTCGACTGGAAAGCCCTGGCCCTTCAGCCTATAGCTGAGTTGGTCGCGTTGCAGTTGAATCGTCTGCAAGCCGTCGAGAGTGGGCACGTCGATAGACCGGTTTGCGATCCATGCGAATCCGTCCGCCGGAACATTGCACAGCAAAGTCCCATCCTGGTCGAGCTTGAATAGATCGTGCTTTTGCACCTCGACGCGGATACTCAGGTCGCCGGGCGGCGAGCCTGGCTTGCGTGGGCGGCTGTCTACGCTGAGCAGATCGCCATCGCGCACGCCGTGTGGCAACCGCACCGTCACCTTGTATCGCTGAGTTGAAGCCTTCCCCGTACCGGTACAGGAACTGCAGAGCTGCCTCGCGATGCCGCTGCCATGACAGGCTTCGCACTCAGTCTGCCTAGCAATCCAGCCGAACCAGGAGTGCTCGCGAATCGCGCCTGACCCGTGACACTGTCGGCAATGCCCGCCCAGCACACGGTATCCGACCCCCTCGCAGTCCGAACAAGACTGCACGATCTTTCCTCGCAATACCTTGGTGCATCCGAAGGCGGCCTCTTCAAGTGTCAGCCTGACCCTGCGGTTGATGGTCCGAGCTGGCGGTTCGGATGCCTTCCGATCAGCCGTCGCGGCGTCATCAGGCTCACTTGAACTCGCCTCCTCGGCACCATCGAAGTGAGCGTCGCCACGCTCGTCATCGCCACTGCGCCGCGGTTCCTCCGGCCGCCCAGGATGGGTGTCGCCCCCACTGGCCGACGGGCCGGGCTGGCGCAAGCCGGCTTGGCGAATCGCCTCGATGGCGCGGTTGATGCGCTGCATCTTGGCGACGGCCGCAGCACTGTCGTTGCGGTCAGGATGCCAACGCGAGACCAAGCGGCGCCATGCCGCTTTGACCTCGAGTTCTGTCGCGTCGGGGGTCAAACCTAGCTCGGCGAACGCGGTGTCGATGTCCAGTTCCACGACTTTGTCCTGTTTAGGCGCTGTGCTTGCGCAAGCATGAGCGCAGCCAGATGACTATGCTGCGTTGCAGCAATTATGGAGCCTCTCTGGTGCTCTGCTGATCGACCTGTCGCTGATGAAGTCCGTGCAAAGCGCAGCCATAGCTCGTGCTATGGCGAGCATTTGCAACGACGAGCAGGCTTTTTGGCGTGATGAGCGAGCATGATCGAAAACTCTCAGCCTTTCGGCCCTGCGGTGATAGCGGCGACCAGCGTCCGGCAACGATCGATTGCATCAGTGACGTGACGCTGGTCACAGGCCGCCTGAAACATTGCACTAGATCAGGCGCCTTTTGACATGCTGCTCGGACACGCTCGAAATACTCTCAGCCTCTGATCTGAGCGCGACATTGTCCGCCCGCCGCCCCACACGATAATCCGGCCGATGCAAACTTTCGATGCCGTCGTCATCGGCGCTGGCGCGGCCGGCCTGTTCTGCGCCAGCGTAGCCGGACAACGCGGCCTCAGGGTGCTGCTCGTCGATCACTCTGAAAAGCTCGCCGAGAAGATCCGCATCTCGGGCGGTGGGCGCTGCAACTTCACCAATCGGGACGCCGGTCCCGCGAATTTCATCTCTTCCAATCCGCATTTCTGCCGCTCGGCGCTCGCCAGATACACAGCACAAGATTTCATCGCGCTCGTTCAGCGCCATCGCATCCCATTCCACGAAAAGCACAAGGGTCAGCTTTTTTGCGACAACAGCAGCGACGAGATCATCTCGATGCTCGTGCACGAATGCGACGTGGGCGGTGTGACGCGCTGGCAACCTTGCACGGTCGAAGAGATTTGCAAGACCGATGACTTCGAACTTGCCACCAACCGCGGCCCGGTCCGCGCAAAGAGCGTCGTCATTGCGACGGGCGGGCTGTCGATACCCAAAATCGGCGCAAGCGATTTCGGCTACCGGGTCGCTCGGCAATTCGGGCATCGCATCATCGAAACCCGCCCCGCCCTCGTGCCGCTCACCTTCGACGCAGCGCATTGGGCACCCTTCGTGGACCTGGCCGGCCTGTCGCTCGAAGCCCGCGTCGAAGTGGGCGAAGGCAAGGCCCGGGGTGAATTTCTTGAAGATCTGCTGTTCACCCACCGCGGACTGAGCGGCCCCGCCATCCTGCAAATTTCGACCTTCTGGAAGTCCGGCGCGCCCATTCGCCTCGACTTGGTACCTGCGCAAGACTTGTCTTCGGAACTGGCCGCAGCAAAGAATTCGTCCCGACGCAAGCTGGGTAACGAATTGGCGGAAATCCTGCCAAGGCGACTCGCACAAACCTGGCTGGCAGACAAAGCCGCGCTATCCGAACGGCCGATGCCCGAAGTCCGCGATCGCGACCTCCAGCAGATCGCTTCAGGCCTGAAGCGCTGGGAAATCACACCTTCGGGCACCGAGGGCTACCGCAAGGCCGAGGTCACCGCCGGTGGCGTCGACACCCGGGGTTTGAGCTCCCAGTCCATGGAAAGCCAGCACATCCCGGGCCTGTATTTCATCGGCGAAGTGGTCGACGTGACCGGTTGGCTGGGCGGCTACAACTTCCAGTGGGCCTGGTCCAGCGCTGCCGCCTGCGCGAAGGCGCTCGCGCATCCCTCACAGAGCAGTCACTAACGGCTCGTTGCTGGCTGTGAATTCGTGGCTATAATCGCCGTCTTTGCTGGCAAACCCGCGCCGCGATCAGGCCGAGCCAAGGCAGGAACTCCGGACCCTCCGGCCCGAGCGCCCACCCTGACACCGAGCGCAACTTTTAGGACTTACTGGATACATGACTACGATTCGCGTCAAAGAAAACGAGCCGTTCGACGTGGCACTGCGCCGCTTCAAGCGCACCATCGAGAAACTCGGCCTGCTGACCGATCTGCGTGCCCGCGAGTTCTACGAAAAGCCCACCGCCGAGCGCAAGCGCAAGAAGGCCGCCGCTGTGAAGCGTCACTTCAAGCGCATTCGCAGCATGCAATTGCCCAAGCGTCTGTACTGAGCATCGGCACCAAGCCTCTGCAACACCACCTGCCCAGCATCTCCCCGAGGTGCTCGACTGACGGCCGCAGAGGCCTCCAGAAAGCCCGCACCGAGCGGGCTTTTCTACATCTGAAGGACGAACATGAGCCTCAAAGACCAGATTACCGACGACATGAAAACGGCGATGCGGGCCAAGGACTCCGCCCGCCTGCTGACCATCCGCGGCCTGCTCGCGGCGCTAAAACAGAAGGAAGTCGATGAACGCGTCACGCTCGATGACGCCGCTGTGGTGAGCATCATCGACAAGCTGATCAAACAGCGCAAGGACTCGATCGCGCAGTTCGGCACGGCCGGCCGCACCGACCTCGTGGACAAGGAAACCGCCGAGCTGCAAGTACTTGAGGGCTATCTTCCCAAGCGTTTGAGTGCCGACGAAGTCAACGCCGAAGTGGCGACGATCGTGGCGGAGTTGGGTGCATCGGGCCCAGGCGACATGGGCAAGGTAATGGGCGCTGTCAAGACGCGCCTGGCGGGCAAGGCCGAGATGGGCCTCGTGTCTGCCGCAGTAAAACTAGCGCTGTCCAAGTAAGCGCCGAACTCGACTAAGGGTCCGCCAAGGGGGAAGTTCGCATGACCATTCAAGTGCAGCCGTTGAGCCCGGACGTGAGCGTCGCACCGCAACTCGTCCCCGATGCCATGTCGCCGCTCGCCACCGCCGGTTTCAAGAGCGTGATCAACAACCGCCCCGATTTCGAGGGCGGACCCGACCAGCCCACCAGTGCACAGATAGAGGCCGCCGCCAAAGCGGCAGGCCTCGTCTACGCCTTCCTGCCGGTGGCGCCGGGCTACCAAAGCCCCGAAGAGATCGCGCGCTTTGCCGAACTCCTCGCCACCCTGCCCCGGCCCATCGTCGCGTTCTGCCGCACCGGCACGCGGTCCGGCAAGCTCTTCCGCGCGGCGACCGGCGGCTGAGAGGCTGAGAGTATTTCGAACGTGTCCGAGCAGTACGTCAAAAGGTGCCTGATCTAGGCAAAAAGCGCAGCCATTGCTCGGCTATGGAGCTCAACCTGAGCGTGCGCACAGTCGAATCACATCGGCAAGACATCAAGCGCAAGCTCAACCTCGATGGCCAAGCCGAACTCATCAAATGCGAGGTCGAGCATTGCCGCAACATCGCAGTGGCGCCCTGCGCGTAGCTGAAAGACCCGTTGCCTCGCGCGCTGCCGGCACGGTTCAATGCGGCCTTGGGACTCACCCCTTTCAAGGTCTTGTATTGGCTCCTCTCCTCTCTGGGGAGAGGTTGGGTGAGGGGCTTGCGGTGATGGCAACCCATGGCTTTATTCACCGCCCACGGCCCTCAGAGGCTGAGAGTATTTCGATCATGCCCGCTCATCACGCCAAAAGACCCCTGCTCGTCGTTGCAAATGCTCGCCATAGCCCTGGCTATGGCTGCGCT
>Ga0136846_1213314_pt1 | contig 24360 bp, 24 predicted proteins | sample HopSoiMetagenom2_FD_96841 | JGI IMG/M metagenome (GOLD analysis project Ga0136846, IMG submission 96841) | Grasslands soil microbial communities from Hopland, California, USA - 2 Assembly 2016 (version 4) | ecosystem: Environmental > Terrestrial > Soil > Grasslands | place: USA: Hopland... | reverse complement strand
GCCAGCTCGCGCTCGCGAGCGGTGGCGCGGGCGAGGAGGAGGTTGGCGACGTTGACGCAGCCGACGAGGAGCACGAGCAGCACGCAGCCGAAGAGGATCCAGAGCAGCCGGCCGGTGGTGCCGACGACGCTGTCCTGAAGGGGCGTCGGCGCTACGTCGCGCCGATAGTCGGCGCCAGGATCCCAGAGCGGGTTCAGGGGTCGCAGCGTGGGCCAGACGTCGCGCACCTCGCGTCGCGCTTGCGCGAGCGTGACGCCTGGCGCGAGCCGACCGACGAATTTCTTGTCCCACACGCCCCAGGTACCGCCGACGTTTGCGGGATTGAAGGCGCCGGGCTGCCAGTACTGCGTCGTCGTCGACGGAAAGTGAAAATCGGCAGGCATGACCCCGACGATCGTGTGAGGCACGCCCTCGACGGTGATGCGCTTGCCGATGACGTCCTTCGCGGCGCCGAAGGAGCCGCGCCAGAGCGCGTCGCTGATGAGGAGCACGTTGTTCTTCCCGACGAGTCCTTCTTCGGGCACGAAGCCGCGGCCCAGCTGCGGCGAGACGCCGAGCATGGGGAGCATGTTGGTCGTCACGGCCGCTCCCTCGACGCGGAGACTTTCGTCGCCCACGTCGATCGGATGCGTCTGCTCGACCCAGACGGCGAGCTGGGAAAAGCTGCGAAGGCGCTCGCGGAGCGCGAGGAACTCGCCCGCGGCGCCCGTGCCGATGCTCACGAGCTGCTCCGGATGCGCGTACGGGAGCGGCTGGAGAACGATGGCGTGCACGACGGAGAAGATGGCGGCGTTGGCGCCGATGCCTAACGCGAGCGTGAGGATGGTGGCGGCGGCGAAGCCCGGGGCGCGACGGAGCGCGCGCAGGCCGAAGCGCAGGTCCTGCGCGAACTGTCCGATGTATTCCTTCCGTCCTTCCGTCGTGAGGCGTCGCTCGTCATGCGCGACGAGCACGCGTCGCACCGCCGCGATGTCGCCAAAGCGCTCGAGGGCGTCGGCGCGCGCCGCTTCGGGCGTCATGCCGAAGGCGATGTTGCGCTCGACGCGCATCGTCACGTGGAACGCGATCTCGTCGTCGACGTCAGCGGCTGGGTTTGGACGGACGAAGCGCAGATAGCGGCGCCAGCGCGGTGCGTCGCTCATGCGACCGCGGGCGCGGTGCGCAGCACGCGTGTCACGGCCTGTGAGTAGCGGAGCCAGACGGCGGCCTCGTCGCGCAGGTGCTTTCGTCCCGCGGCGGTGATGGTGTAGAAGCGCGCGCGGCGGTTGTTCTCGGAGAGCCCCCACTCGGAGCTGACCCAGCGTCGATCTTCGAGGCGGCGGAGGGCGGGGTAGAGCGACCCTTCCTCGATGCGGAGGACGTCCTCGGTGGTGTCCTCGACCCAGCGCGCGATGGCGTAGCCGTGCGCGGTGCCGGGCAGGAGGGCCTTGAGGATGAGAATGCCGAGCGTTCCCTGGAGAAGGTCGCCGGAGTCGGATCGTTGCTGCACGGGTGGTCCCCTGTCGAGGCTATGGGAACACGGTGTGGGCGGCTCGCTTCCCTGTCAAGGCCATGGGATCGTTACGCCGAGAAGACGAGCTGCATGCGAGCGTGTGCCGGCGACGCCGGCTTGGCTTCGTCGAACTCCGCGCATGCGAGCTTCAGCTTCAATCCCGAGCGCGATCCGAGCTCGGCCAGCTCGTCAGGCACGTACAGCTGCCAGTCGAAGACGTCGTTGCTCTCATCCTCATAGGTGAGCACCGCCCGCAGCCGCTGGTTCGACATCGAGCGCTGCTCCCGCACTCGCGCGCCGTCGCGCTCGATCGTGCGCTCGCCGACGCGTGCCGCGTGGAAGTCGCGATGATACACGTCGAGCAGGAGACGTCCCCTCGGCCGGAGCACACGCGCCATCTCGGCCAGCGCCGCGACGTTGGTGTCGGCATCGAACTGCCCGAAGCTCTGCCACATGCAGAGCACTGCGTCCAATGATGACGACGCGAGCGGGAGTCGCCGCATGTCGCCGCGAATGAAAGCGCTCGCGGGTGCCCGGCGGCGCGCGTCGCGTAGCGCGGTGTCGTCGAGGTCGAGACCCATGACGTCGTATCCCTGCTCGGCGAGTGGAGCCGTGTGTCGTCCCGGACCACAGCAGAGGTCAAGCAGCGACTTCGATGCGCCGATCTGCCGCGTGATGAACGCGACCTCCCCCCTAACGACGGACTCGTCGATGTGGCCGAGGAAGGTCGTGAACCATTGTCGCGAGTAAGTCTGTGCGCTTGGCCGCACCTTCATAACGAGAGAGCCTGGGGAACGCAGAAGCCGCAGATGTTCGCAGATTTCGCAGAAAAACACAAAGCAGAGCCATGCCGCCAAGCATCGGTATTTGTCATCTGCGGCATCTGCGCAATCTGCGGCTTCAGCGTTCTTGACCTCTCCCGGCAGGGATTCTTCAGCCGGAGCACGAGCTCCGACTAACGTCTACCGCCCACCGAGTACGGATTACTGTCCAGGATGGTAGACGCGCTCCGTGTGCGCTTTCACCTGCGATGGCCAGAAGTACACCTCACGCAGATTCCCCGTCGCATAGCGCTGCGCTTCGTCATTGAAGTGCGGAGAGCTCGGGTGGCCACTCTCACCGCCCGCCGTCACCGCGACGGCGCGCACGCTGTCCCCGAACTCGACCACCGCGACGAAGCTGTTTCCACTCGTCCCATACCACTTCTTCGTTCCCGGGTACGGCCGCGCGCCGAACGACGCGAGCGAGCCCCAGCGCGACGACGTGAAGCCAACCGGAATGCTCGGCCGCGCGTCGTTGAACGGCTGGACGATGTCACCCGTTAGGCGCTGGAAGCGGTTGATGTCGCCCCATGGCGTCTTCCACGAGCCGAAGTCCGCGGCAAGCTTGTCAGAGGCGGCAGCGAGCGCGTCGAGCCGCTCGCGCGCCGTGGCGCGCTCGATCACGTAGTCATCGGCCGACATCCCTGCCTGGCGCGCCGCGCGACCCACGCGGCGGGTCAGCTCCTCGCCCCAGAAAACGGCGAGCGCCGTCGGCACCGAGGTCACCGACCATCGATAGTCCCATCCGCGCAGCTGCGCGATCTGGTCGGCGAGCTTCGCCTTCAGCGAATCCGTCGCCGAAAGCTGATCGTACGCGGCGAGAAGAGGCGGAAGCATCTTCTCGAACGCGGGGAGATAGCTGTCGTACGCCGCCGCGCGCAGCCGCTCGATGGTGAAGTCCTTTCGGCTGGGGAGCACGCGCAGTGCGTGATAGCCGCGCCACGATTCCTCGTTCCCCGTCTCCACGTACGATGGATAATTCGTGCGCTTGGGGCTCGACGGGCCCGCCGCCGACCAGGGCCAGTTGTTCGAGTTGTAGAGCCAGCCGCTTGCGGGATTGAGCAGGTTCGGGCTTTCGTCCACGGAGAGGACGCCATGCCACTCGGTCGCCGTGTCGCTGCCCTCGACGGGCCTGGTCCAATCAAAGCGTGTGTTGCGTCGCGGGATGAAATTGGCGTGGAAGTACGCGATGTCTCCATCCGCGTCGGCGAAGATGGTGTTGTTCGACGAGTTGGTGTGAAGCTCCATCGACTGTTTAAAGCTCTTGTAATCACGCGCCTTCGTCCGCGTGTACGACTGCGTCAGCGCCTTCACCGGACTGTTCATCAGCCGGATCGCGACCCACTTACCGCCCTGCTCGCGAATCACCGGGCCGTGGTGCGTCTTGTACACGGTGAACTGCTTCGTCGTCGTCCCGGATGACGTCTTGTATGGGACGGCGATCGTGCTCACCGTCACGGGCCGCCACTCGCTGCCGTACTTGTAGACGTAGCCGTCGCCGCGCTTCTCGACGGTCTCGAGGTACTCGTCGATCGCATCGACGCCGCTCGAGGTGTGCATCCAGCCGGCGCGCTCGTTGAAGCCTTGATAGACGAAGAACTGTCCCCACGTCACCGCGCCGTACGCGTTCAGCCCTTCGTCGCTCGTGACCTGCACCTCCGCTCTGAAAAAGAACGACGTGTGCGGGTTGATGAGCAGGAGCGCATGGTGCCCCGCGGTGTTCGACGGCGCGATGGCGACGCCGTTGGAGCCCGTCGGCTCGTTAGGCACGCCCATCTCGCTCTCGCCGGCGTCGTCATCGGTGCCTCGCGCTGCACCCTCGGCGCCGCCGCGCGCGCCGTAAAACGCCTCGAGCTGGCCGAGGTTCACGCGCTCGATGTCGCCGCCGATGCTCCCCTCGCTGAAGCTGAGCGCCATCCACGGCTCGAAATGCGTGATGACGCGCGGCTTCACGTCCGGATGCGTCTGCAGGTAGTAATTCAACCCGTCGGCCCACGCGTTCATCAGCGCCTGGAGCCACGCCGGGCTCGCGGCGTATTCCGCCTTGAGCGTGTCCGGATCGATGAAGAGCTTCATCCGCAGGTCGCGGTAGATCTCGCGCTCGCCCTCGGCCTCGGCGAGCCGCCCCATGGCGTTGATGAAGTTCGTCTCGACGCGATTGAAGTCGTCTTCCGCCTGCGCGTAGACGAGTCCGAAGACCGCGTCCGCGTCGGTCTTGCCGTGAATGTGGGGAATGCCCCACGTGTCGCGCGTGATCGTCACGTCCCGCGCTTCACGCTCGAGACGCGCTTGCTCGGGATTTGGTGCCGGGCGATGTGCCGCCGATGCCACAGTCACCGCAAGAATGAGAGCGAGCTTCTTCATGTTGGACAGATTTGGGAGAGACGTGCTAATGTAACGAATGGAGATTTCGCGCGGCCAATCTCGCCTCACAATCGTGTTTGTGGTGCTCGCGGCGTGCGCCTCGTCCTCGACGCCGACCGGCGCCGTGGCACCGCCCCCGCCGCCGCCGCCGCCGCCCACATGGGTGCTCGCCTGGAGCGACGAGTTTGACGGGGCAGCGGGGAGCTCGTTCGATGCGACGAAGTGGGCGCCCGAGTTGGGCGGCGGCGGGTGGGGCAATCAGGAGCGCGAGTTCTACACGACGCGCCCGGAGAACATCGCACTCGACGGGAGCGGCCATCTCGTGATCACCGCGCGCGCCGAGCCGGCGACGACGACGCTCTCCTGCTGGTACGGCAGCTGTCGCTACACGTCGGCGCGGATCAGGACGAAGGGTCTCTTCTCCCAGACGTACGGCCGCTTCGAGGCACGCATCAGGATTCCTCGCGGTCAGGGACTCTGGCCGGCGTTCTGGATGCTCGGCGACAACATCACGACTGTCGGTTGGCCGCAGAGCGGTGAGATCGACATCATGGAGAACATCGGCCGCGAGCCCAGCATCGTGCACGGGACGATGCATGGTCCCGGCTATTCGGGCGCCAGCGGCATTGGCGCTCCGTACACAATCGCGACCGGCGCCTTCGCGGACGACTTCCACACGTACGCGGTCGAGTGGATGCCGGGGCTCATCACCTGGTTCGTCGACGATACGAAGTACTTCCAGACCACGCCCTCCACCATTCCAAGCACCGCAACGTGGGTCTTCGACCACCCGTTCTTCCTGCTCCTGAACGTCGCGGTGGGCGGTGCCTGGCCTAACGATCCAGACGGCACCACAATTTTTCCGCAGGCGATGGTCGTCGACTACGTGCGAGTCTATTCAGCTAAGAGCTAGACTGAGATCTCAGGTCTCAGAGCCGAGATCCTGCCTTTTCACTGCGCCGAGTGCGTATCTCACCCGGTACCGCGAGTCCAGAATCGAGACCTCGGCCTCGAGATGTCGGACGTGAGATCGGGATCCAGTGTCTCACGTTTGAAGACTCGGAGCTGACGTCTCGAGGCTGGACTCGCTGTCGTGGGTGAGATGCGGGCTAGCCACACCGAAAAAGAAGGGTCTGACATCCGAGATCTGAGATCTCAGTCTCAAGTCACTCGTGGAACCTCAAGTGTCTCGATGATCCGCTCGGCGACGTCCTCTGCCGACAACTTCGAGTTCTCGATGAGGAGATAGTCGGGGCGACCAACGAGCCGGCCGCGGGAGTTGAGCTGATACTTATCATCGAGCTCGAGCAGCTGGCGACGTGAGGCGGCGAGGTCGCGCTTGAACGGCTTGGCGGCGAGGCGGAACTCCGTCTCGTTCCGGCGCAGCCGCTCCTCCTGCGTCGTCTCCAGCTCCACGTACACCACGCGGCCGCCGCGCGAGCGGAAGATCTCGCTGTACTCCTCGACGACGGCATCGTCCGACGGCTGGTCGAAGGCCCAGACGAACGTGAAGATGATGCCCGGGAGGTCGCTCGACGCGACTTCCTCGAGGATCCGCCGCCGGATCTGGCCGACGAGTCGCCCGAATGGCGGCGAGCCGAAGGGAAAGAACGGCAGGACCAGGTCGATCGTTTGATGGTTGTGAAAGAGCTTGAGCCCAGTGCGACGCGCGAGCTCGTGGCCGACGGTCATCTTGCCCACGGCCGGTGGTCCGATGATGAAGACGAGCGTCGGTCGGTGATCCGTCATCGTTCCAATTTCACCAGCTCGCCTACTCTCGCGCGAGGCGGTCGCGCGCCTCCGCCACTCACTCGATGACGGTGAGCCAGTTCCATTCGTTGGTGATGTACGCCTGATCGCCGCTCGGGCTGAAGGCGATGCGGCGCGGCGTCCCCTGTACCGAAACCCGTGAGACCACCTTTCGCGTCTCCAGGTCGACGATCGTGACGTTGCCATCCGCCGGCGACGAGACATACAGCTGCTCGCCGTCAGGCGTCACCGCGAGGCCGAACGCCGGCCCGACAGGCAGCAAGTCGAGTTGCTCGAGGGTACGCGGATCGAGCACGACGACGTTGCCCTTCTCGCACGCGACGTACAGCTCACGGTCATCGTTTGAGAGCGCGATGTCCTGCGCGGCGCAATCGAGGGCGGTCTGTCGCAGCGAGCGAAGCGTGCCCCGTTCGAGACGCCAGACGTCGCCCCCCGTCGAGCTCACGTAGAGCCTCGAGCCCGCGTGATCGATCGCGAGGCCCTGCAGCGAGCCGCCCAGCAGCTTCGAGGTCGCCACTTCGCGCGTCGCGGTGTTGAAGACGTAGAGGCGCCCGTCGGTCGACGTCACGTATAGGCGTCGCTCGTTAGGCGAGAGTGCGAGGCGATACGCGCTCCTCGTCGGCAGCCGCACGATATCCGAGGTGGTGTCGCCGGCGAGCTGCGCGATCGTGATCGATCCGTCCTGGAAGCCGCTCACGTACGCGACCTCGCCGTCGCTCGTCGCGACAACGTCGCCCGGATCCTCGCCGACCTCGAATGCACTGCCGCCTCCGGGCGGACAGAGCTGCCGCATGATGTTGACGTCCTGCATGGTCACGAGGATGGCGCCCTTGGTGGTCACGTGTATGCCGAAGGGTCTGCCGATATATCCCTTGCTCAGGCGCCTGCTGCGAGAGCCGGACGGATGGGTGGGCCGGAGCGAAGCGGTGGGCTCCTGGCGCCGCGTCATTGCCGCGGTGGACGCGGCGATCATGAGCACGATCGCGGTGGTGATCGAACGACGGATGCGCATGTCCATACGACGATCGAGGCGCGGCGCCAGTGACGCTGCCTCACGAGGCCGGACGCGGCTGGGGCCGGATGCCCGCGGTGTCGCCCTCGGCATCAAACCTTTTGCTCGGCGGGGTGGTCAAATGCTCCGAGCACGAAGGCCACTCTTGCGCCTTTGTGTTCTACAATGTAGAAATCACCCTCACTCTGATCGAGGATGCATCTGCTCCACGAGACCGACGGGCCAACACTGCCCCGTCTGCCCGCCGCTTTGCTGCGCGCCCTCCTCCCCTTCGCCGAGCGTGACGAGGTTCTCGGCGATATTCGCGCGGAGTATGGGGAGATCTGCGCGCGCGCTGGGCGCGGCACTGCGACGCGCTGGCTCTGGCGTCAGGCGCTCCGCTCGGCGCCGAAGCTCCTCGGTTGGAATTGGTGGCGCGGCTGGTCCGGCTTCGAGCCGCGCGCAAACGCGTATCGCCCTGGAGGGCTCCAGATGAGAACGTGGCTCACCGACGCTCACTACGCCGTGCGCCGCCTGCGCGCGCGTCCCGCCTACTCGCTGATCGCGGTGCTGACGCTCGCGCTCGGCATCGGTGGGACCGCGGCGGTGTTCGGTATCGCGCGGCCGGTCATCTTCGACCCGCTGCCGTATGCGAACGCGAATCGAGTCGGGACCTTCTGGATGCCCGGCTGGTGGACCGAGGAAGAATTTCTCTATCTGCGCGGGAAGATCCCCGGCTTTCAGCTCGTGGGCGCGCAACGACCCGGCGATGTCACCATGCGCACCGGCGACAACCCGGCGCGGCTTCTTCCGGGCCTAACGATTACCGGCGAGCTCTTCGACGTCCTTGGCGCCAAGCCGTTTCTCGGCCGCGGCCCGCGCGTCGGTGACGACGTTCAGGGCGCTGAGCCGGTGGCAGTCCTGAGCTACGGTCTCTGGCAAGAGCTCGGCGGCAAGCCGTCGATCATCGGGTCGCGCATCACCCTCGACGATGTGCCCCGCACGGTCGTCGGCGTCATGGCGAAAAATTTCTGGTATCCGAATCCATCGGTTCGCATCTGGTTGCCGAAGGCGCTCGATCCGCAGGGGAGAAACGGCAGCTACACGCTCCTCGGACTCACCGCCCCCGGCGTCGACGTTCACAACCTCGATCCCTACATCAATCGCCTGACGACGATCATCGGCCAGCGCTTCCAATACGCGGAGAGGGCCGACAAGACCAAGAATGCGAAGATCGTCCCGATGCGCGACGAGCTGCTCGGCTCGATTCGTCCCGCCGTCATCGCGACCTTCGTCGCGATGGGACTGATCCTCCTCATCGCCTGCACCAACGTCGCGGCGTTGATGCTCGGTCAGGTGGAGGGCCGTGCGTCAGAGCTGGCGGTGCGGTCCGCGTTAGGCGCGACCCGCGTGCGGATCGCGCAGCAATTGATGATCGAGGCGCTGCTCATCGGCGTCGCGAGTGCGGTGGTCGGCGGCGTCTTTGCCGCGCTCGGCTTTGGCGTGCTCGCGCGCGCGATGCCGATCGGTGCGTGGGCGGACAGCGCCGGCTTCGATTGGACGATGTTCGCGGCGGCGCTCGTCATCGCCATCGTTGCCGTACTGCTCATCGCGCTCGTCCCGGCGTTCTCGCTCTGGCACGGCGATCTGCGCGGTGCGCTGATCGGCGCGCGCACGAGTGGCATTCAGGGTCGCGGCGGACGACTCGAGCGGGGACTCGTCGTCGCCGAAGTGGCGCTCGCGATGCTGATCGCGTCCGGTGCGGCGCTGCTCGTCCGCAGCGTTACGAAGATGTACGCGCTCGACCCGGGCATCGAGACGAAGGGCATTGCCGCCGTCGATGTCCTGGGCAGTCTCAGCGTCCGGACGGCCGATCGCGCTCAGCAGATCGAGCAGATGCGCGCGGCATTGGCGGCTATGCCCGGCGTTCAGTCGGCGGCGGTCGCGATGAAGATTCCGTTGCGCGGCGGCGGCGACAGCTTCGGGATCACCATCGATGGAAAGCCGGACGCCGAGCGCACCTTCACCTACTTCCGGATCGTCTCGCCCGACTACTTCAAGACGTTAGGCATCAAGCTCCGCGCGGGGCGCACCTTCGATGCCTCCGACCGTCCGCCGGCCGACAGCAATCCGGAGATGTCGATCGTCATCAACGAAGCGTTGGCGAAGAAGTACTTTCCGAATGAGAACCCGATCGGCCGCGTCATGGGCGGCGGCTTCAACGCGCGCCAGCAGATCATCGGAATCGTGAACAACGTCGCCGAGGCGGGGCTCACGGATGAACAGGAGCCCGTGCGGTACTATCTGCTGGGTCGGCAGGCGCCGATCTTCGGCACGAACCACGCGACATTCGTGCTGCGGGCGAAGCGCCCCGTCGACGCACCCGCGCTCCTCGACGCCGCGCGTCGCACGCTGCAGCAGCTTGCGCCAAGCTACGCGATTCAGGAGACGACGACGATGGATCGCGTGTTCGATGTCGCGGTTGGCCCGGCGCGCCAGATCATGACGCTCCTGACGCTGCTGTCGGCGCTCGCGCTCGTGCTCGGCGCGGTGGGGATCTACGGTGTGATCGCGCACTTCGCCGCCCGGCGGAAGCGGGACTGGGCGATACGTGTCGCGCTCGGACTTCGGGGCTCGCTCGTCGTGAGGCAGATCGTCGGCCAGGGCGCGACGCTGGTGGTCATTGGCGTCGCGATCGGCGCGATCGGTACGGTGCTGCTTGCGCGACTGCTCGTCTCGTTCCTGTTCGGCGTGAGCACGGTCGACCCGATCGCCTTTCTCGCGGCGAGTCTGGCGCTATTGCTCATTGGCTGCGCGGCGGCGTTCGTGCCCGCGTGGCGCGCGGGCAGCGTGGATCCGGCGCTCGTGTTGAGAGAGTCGTGATCGACGTCAGTGGCAGAGGCCCGTCACTTTGCCAGCGGCCGCGCGAACATGCTGTCGTACGAGGCGAGCGCGGGCTTCGGCTGAAGGTGGGTATCCACGATACCGAGCTGCGCGAAGAGGGGCAGAATGGAACCGGGTGGCAGTGGCGGAAAATTCGTGAGATCCAGATCGGCGTACGTCAGCTGAAAGAGCGCGACCGCCTTTGCCGCGTCGAGCAATTGCTCCTGTCGGCGAAGGTAGCGCGCCTGCTTCTCCGTGGACGACTGGACCGTGCCGACCGCACCCGACGTCCATCCACCTTCGACGACGAGCACCGGCAGCGTGCGGCCGTTCGCCAGGCGCGTGTAGTAGTCCGACGGAATGTCAGCGGGATCAGCAAAGACGAAATACGGATACGACGAGAGCGCCAGCGCTTCCATGAAGGGAAAGTCGTGGAAGTCCTGCTCCACTCCCTGATACGTATTGTTGTGCAGAAGGCGCCCCCAGCCTTCATCGGCCTGCACACTCGCGTAGAGCAGGGGATGCGTGCCGCTCATCGCATGTACGTCGGCCGCGGCGGCATTCGCCATCTGCACCACGGCCGCGTACACCGTCGGCGGCGACGCGCCGCGAATGAGATTGGTCTCCGCGGCGAGCCCGAGATACTCGGGGCGGATCGACGACACGAGGGCCTGCACGAACTGCCGATAGACCTGCTGGACCTGCGGCTCGGTGATGCTCCGACCCATCGCGACCAGATCGGGATCCTCCGCGGAGCGATCCAAACCGTTCGTGACGTCGACGGTGATGACGATCATCAGGTGCTTGGCCCGGTAATAGTTCGCGAGCGCGACCTGATTCGCGTCGACGTATGCGGCCGCCGTGGTACCCGACAGGAGCGCCTTGTATGGCACGCTGATGTGCATGATCGCCGCGTCGGCCCGAGTGGTCCATGCGTCGATCGCGGCGAGCGTCCCAGCGAGCGTGGAATCGGGACCGATCGCCGAGAAGCCCATGCGAAAGGTTCGAGGCGAGAGACCAGCGCTTGGCGCCGTTCCACGATCGGCGCAGCCTGACATAACGAGGACGGCAAAGATTGCCTTTGACCAATTCGTCATGGTGAATCGACTGACGTGTCGTTGTATCGCAACCTCAAGATATCGCGCTATCCATGGTTGACTCGGAATTCGTTCCCCTCGGCGTGCTCGAGGAGCAGATCCTCGTCGCGGTGCTTCGTACCCGCGATGAGGCGTACGGGATGCAGGTGCGTCGCGAGATCGAACGCGTCACCGATCGCGATCTGGCCATCGGCGCCGTGTACGCGACGCTCGATCGCCTCGAAGCCAAAGGGCTGCTGAGCTCCCGCCGGGCCGCGAGCGATGGGCCGTCGCGACGCATCTTCGCCGTGAGCGCCCGCGGCGCGCGCGCGCTCGCCGACACCCGGGCGATGCGCGAGCGGCTCTGGCGCGGCGTCGATGTTCAGCGTTTGCTCATGCTGGCTGGGGCGTGAGCGTCTTCGGCACGGTCAATCGAGAACGAGCTCGTAATAGATCAGCGGATCGTTCCGGTACACGACGCGTCCCACTTCGCGAAAGCCGCACCTGGCGTAGAACGGGCCCGCGCCCGCCACTGCGTCATAGGCATCGAGTCGAATGGCGTCGCCGGGCCAGAGGCGGACTCGCTCCAGCGCATGCTCGAGACAGAGGCGCCCGATACCCTGACGCTGCACGTCGGGATGCACGGCCATGTTCGTGAGATAGATCGGGCGCTTGCAGTCGGTGAAGTATGTCTTGTCGATTGCCCACGGCTTCTTCGTCGCAAGTCGAAAGGTGGCGAGAATCGTGTTGCCGCGGCGCGCGGCCCAGACCTCGGCATGGCGGAAGTCGTTCAACACGCCGCGTTCGGTGGCCTCGTGGGACCAGTGGCCCTGGCCGTAGCGCTCTGTGAGATCGCGCGCCGCGGCCGACCGGAGCACGGCGAGGGCTGGTGCATCCGAAGGACCGGCGAGGGTGAACTTGAGTGTTGATGAGTGTTCCATTGAGGAGAGCAGAGGGCGCGGACTGCCAAAGGGCGCGGACTGCCAAAGGGCGCGGACTGCCAAACAGCGCCAAGTGCCAAAGAGCCCGGGCTGCCCAGGAGCGTCCGGACAGTCGCCGTGTTATTGCCTAAGCTGAGCGGCGTACATAGTACCACCAAACGCGGACTCACGCCGACCGATCAGTTCCGGCGAGTTGAGCCCTGCGTTCCGTGCGACATGCGTGAGGCGATCCAGAGCAATCGGATAAGGCACCCACCGGCTGCGCGGACGGTTGTCATATTCGACGACGAGCAGCACGCCCTCCTTGCGGAGCCGCGCGGCGACCCGGCGGAGCAGCGGTGCCTGGTCGTCGTCGGGGACGTAGTGCAGCGAGTTGGCCATCACGATGCCGTCGATATCCTCCAGCGGCAATCGATTCGTCGCAAAGTCACCACGAACGACATCGATGAGCGCACGCTCATCTCGGTCTCGGCGCCGGGCGAGCTTCTCCAGTGCCTCCGCCGCGCCGGCATCGCGCTCGACCGCGTATACGCGCCCCGCTGGGCCGAGCAATGTCGCGAGCGCCATGGTGAATGTGCCGCGGCCGGCGCCGAGGTCGGCCCAGACGCGGCCGGAGACACCAGGCGCGATGAGCTGGGCCGCGTCCCGAGCATCCATTACGCCCCAGGAACTCTTCGCTCATCGAGCGCGGCGAGGAAGCGCGGCGCGTCGTCGAGCCGGAATGCAATGCGGCTCGCGTTGCGGTGCACGCCCGCGGTGAGCCGAACGCGCCGTGGCTCGGTGAGCACGAGCAAGACGTTAGGCGCGGCGGGCTTTGTGAGATTGAGATAATCGCGTCCCTGCGTCGTGCCCGGCGCCGGGAGATCGCGGAAGGTCGGCGTCGCGGCGCGCGCGACGAGGGCGACCGGGATGTGTATGGCAAAGCGCCCCCCGATCGTCAGCTCCAGCGCGTCGCCGTCGAGACGGACGACCCCGCTGCCAAGCGCCACGTAGTCGCGAACGAGCCAGACCACGGCAATCACGCTCGTGAGCGTGAGCACCCACGCCAGAGCTGGCCGCCGCGCCGCGATGGCGAAGTGCACGGCGCCTGACTCGACGACGATCACGCCAACCAGCGCGGACGTGATCGCGCCCGACCGCGCCGATCGATACGAGAACTCTAAAGACGCCACGAGCTACAGCGCATCCTCTCCGAGAGGCAAGGCGGTTCGCACAGACGGACGAACGAGCGTAAACGTAATTGCCGCGAATGCGCTCCCCAATCCGGCCGAGAGGACTGTCACGGCGAAGCTCAGCGGCAAGTCCACCGGCAGAAAGGCCCACCACCACCACGCGGTCGCGCTGAAGACCGGCACCGCGAGCCCGGCAAAGGCACCCGCGGCGACGAGACGCCGCAGCGTGAGCACATTCAGGCCGAAATGGTTCCCTGCCATCAGCGCCGCGGCGAAGAGCGCGCCGTGCAACGCGCCCCATCCACCGAGCACGATCAGGAGCCGGACAATGACCTCGAACGGCAAATAGAAAACCCACTGCGGGTGATCGCCCCAGTATCCGAAGAGCGCCAGCGGTGCGACTACGATCACCCAGGCGAGCGCCCATATCGCCGCTGTCCCGAGTACGCCCCGAATTCTTCGAAGGACCGTCATACGCCACCTCGCTTCTAGCCGATGTGTGATTCATCGGAGAAGTTACGAGGCGAGTGTTAACGGACGGTTACGAGAGTATGAGCCGTCCCCAGCGTCCCGATTAGAGTTTCCATACTGTCACGCCCGCGCAACAGGGCCCTCGCCTAACGAGCCGCGTGAATCGTCGGCTGGGGAGGCTTCGTGGGGCCGGTGCCCGCGCCGCTGCGCTCGAGCGCCCCGGCGATCTCGTCGAGATCCTCCGCCGTGAGCTCGACCCGCCCCGCGTCGATCCAGCCGTCGACCTGCTCGGGCGATCGCGCGCCGACGATCGCCCCCGTGACGCCGGGCCACGCGATCGTCCACGCCACGGCGATTGCGGCGACGCTCGTGTCTTGACGACGCGCGATGGGCCGCAGAGCGTCGCGGAGCGCGAGATTGCGCGACAGCGCGGGCTCCTGGAACTGCGGCGAGCGCCGGCGCCAATCGTCGGGCGCCATCGCGGCAACGCGCTCGGCGCTGAAGCGGTCCGTGAGAATCCCCGACTGCATCGGGCTGTAGACGATCACGCCGGTGTCGTGCGCGGCACACCAGGGAATCTGGCTCGCCCCGGTGTCGCGACGAATGAGCGAGAACGGTGGCTGCAACGAGTCGACGTGACGGATCGCCTCGCAGCGATCGAGAAGGCTCATGTCGAAGTTCGACACGCCGGCGAGGCGCACCTTTCCTTCCTCGACGAGCCGCTGCATCGTCGCCCACGAGTCCTCGACGCGCGTGCCGTCATCGCTGGGCCAGTGAAACTGGTACAGATCGATCCGCTCGCCGCCGAGCCGTCGCAGCGACGCCTCGCACTCGCGCCGAATGGACTCCGGGCGAAGCACGCGCTTGTTCTCCGCCATCGGGTTCTGCTCGTCCCACACCAGACCGCATTTAGTGAATACGAACGGGTGGTCCTCGCGCGGCATCGAGTGCAACAGGCGGCCAACGAGCTCCTCCGAGTGCCCGAGCCCGTACACCGCGGCCGTGTCGATCCAGTTCACGCCGCGCTCGACGGCGTGACGCATCGCCGCAATGGATGCATCGTCATCCTGCGGGCCCCACCCGAACGACCAGCCGCCGCCACCGATCGCCCACGCGCCGAAGCCGACACGGGTGATCTCCAGTCCGCTCGATCCGAGCGCGCGCGTCGGCAATGTCATCGAGACCTCGGCAGCGTGAGGGTGAAGCGTGAGCCCTGACCAATCCTACTCGTCACGGTCAAGTCTCCATGCATCATCCGCGCGAGATCGCGGCTGATCGCGAGCCCTAGCCCGACACCGTCGTGCTCGCGTGTGAAGCCCGTCTTCACCTGCACGAACGGTTCGAAGATCGAGCCGAGCTTCTCCGCGGGAATCCCCTCGCCGGTGTCGGTGACCTGGAAATGAACGACATCGCCGTCGGGCTCGCACTCGATCGTGATCTCTCCGCCGGCTTTCGTGAACTTCACGGCGTTCGACACGAGGTTGATCAGAATCTGATGCGTCTTCTCCCGGTCGGCGTAGACGGCGAGCGAGGGATCACAGCGGCCGTGGTGATACCTGATGTGCTTCGACGCGACCTGCGGCTCGGTGAGCGCGTCGAGCACGGCGAGAATCTCGTTCACCGGCACCGGCGTGAACTCGAGCTCGACGTGTCCCGTCTCGAGCTTGGCGAAGTTCATCAGGTCGTTGATCAGACCGAGGAGGTGCCGCTGGCTCCTGCGGATCTTGAGGAGATCGTCTCGCTGCTCGCTCGTCACCGGGCCGCGTAGTCCCATCTCGAGGAGCTCGGTGTAGCCGGCGATCGAGTTGAGCGGCGTGCGCAGCTCGTGGCTCATCACCGCGAGAAAATCGGTCTTGGCCTTGTTCGCCGCTTCCGCGCGCGTGCGCGCCAGCTGCGCGTCGAGCAGCTCGCGAGCTGTCTCGTCAGCCTTCTTGCGTTCGGTGATGTCGATGCCGAACGCAATCACGGCCTCCAACGCGCCGTCGTCGGAGTACCGATTCGCCGTCGTCCAGAGAATCCAGCGCCATTCACCGTTGCTCGTGCGGAGCGGCAGCTCGAAGCCGGTGACGTCCTGCCGCAGCACCGAGCGAGCCAGCTTCCGGGCCTGGCCACTGTGCTCGATGGGAACCAGCCGCTCCCACCACGGATGGCCGATCAGCTCCTCCGGCTCGTAGCCGAGGAGGGTGCGAATCGCGTCGTTGACGAAGACCGTGTCGCCGTCGGGTGTGATCTCGCAGACGAGCGCCGGGCACCGGCTGATGAGATCCCGATAGCGGGCCTCGGAGTCGGCGAGTGCTTTCTGCGCGCGGCTGAGGAGGATCGGGGCTGCCGACGCGGGATCGACCACGGCGTCGACCTCGCCCGCGCCTAACGCCTGGAGCGCTTCGTCGGTCTCGCTCAGCCGCTGGATGAGCGCCTCGATGTGACGGCGGCGATCGGAGAGTCGCGTGCTCATGCGTCCTGCGACACGGCCTGCGTGGTATCGTGGAGCCCAAGCGCCTCCAGCACCCGAGCGCTGTCGCTCAGACTGCCGACGATGGTGCACGTGGGCTCGGGTGCGAGACGGAGCAGCGTCGGCGTGACGAGCACACCTTCCTGCAGCGCACGCATCGGGTGCCGCAAACAGTCCACGATCTCGAGCGTATAGGTCGCGGGGTCGCAGCCGGCGAGCAGCCGCCGCAGATTGGCGCGGGCGGCGGCGGAGTTGGGTCCGTCTCCAGCGACGTATAACCGCAGGACCATACGCTCCATCGCGACTACCGTCCCGAGTGCGCGGAGCGACCGTCGTCGGTGCGCTCGGTGTCCGGGTCCGCATGACGCAGCCGCAGGAGCTCGGCGTAGTCGTCACCACGACGTCGGAGCTCCTGTTGCTCCTCATCGACGAGCAGCTCCGACTCGAAGTGCTGCGCCTCGAGCTCCGCCTCGAGTGCGGCGATGTGTGCCCGGAGCCGCGCCTCTTCCTTCTCCGCTGTCTTGCGTCGCCGAGCGCGCTCCACCCGTCGGTTCGCGGTCGCGTTGCGCAGCTCCATCTCTCGCTCCCACCGCGCGGTACCTACGAGCACCTCGCCGCCGGAGGTGAAGACGTCCGCGAGCGTGATGCCCTCGCTCGAGAGGAGCAGCTCGCGCACCTGGTTCGAGTGCTTCATTCCGCGAGACTTCACGATCGTGAGCGTACGATTCCGCTCGCCGCCGTGAATGAGATACGCGAGATGGATCCACGTATCGGCGATGGTCGAGATCTGCGTCGTCGTGCTCTCCTCCATCGCCTCGTCGGCGACGAGACTCGTGCAGACCGTGGTGATGCCGAGCGCGCGCGCGTAGTCGAGCAGCCGCAGAGACGCGTGGACCGCGGCGACGTGACCGCCCGTCTTGCCTAACGCGGACAGAGGATCGACGATCATGTGGCGCGGCCTGAATGCCGTGATCCGCTGCTTGAGCCCGATGAGATGATCCTCGGAGCTCCGCGATTCGGTGCGCGTGGAGTGCATCTCGAGCAGGCCGGCGTCGCGATGCGGCTCGAGGTCGATCCCCACCGAGCGCAGGTTGCGAACGATCTGGCTCCCCGCCTCGTCGAAGGAGACGTAGAGCACGCGCTCTCCGCGGAGACAGGCGGCGTTGGCGAACGCGCCGGCGAGCGTCGTCTTCGCGACGCCAGGTGCTCCCGAGATCAGCACGCCGGAGCCGCGGTAGTAGCCGCCGTCGAGCATCGTGTCGAGCCGCGGTACGCCCGTGGATACGCGCTCCGTGGACACGTCGTACTCGAGGTCGGCGTTGCCGAACGTCGCCACCTCTATCCCGGTCGGCGCGATCACCATCGGGAACTCGCTCTCGAAGAACGACGAGCCGCGATACTTCATCACGCGAAGGCCGCGCAGCGAGACCCGGTCCATCATCCGGTGGTGCAGGCTCACGACCGCATCGACCATGAACTGCATGAACGCATACCGCTCGGTGGATACGCGGTCACCCTCGCTCGCCTTGGCGGTGATGATCGCCGTCAGACCGGAGGCGAGGAGCCACTCCTGGAGGCGATAGATCTCCCGCCGCTCCTTCGCGGGATCGTCGAGGAGTGTGAGCAGGACGTCGATGCCGTCGAAGACGATGCGGCGCGCGCCCATCTCCCTGGCTTTCGCGGCCAGGCCTGCGAGGATTCCGGAGATGTCGAAATCGCCCGCCTGGACGGTGGACGGGGCCAGACGTGCGTCGAGGAAGAAGAGCCGCTGCGTCTCGAGCCCTGGGAGGTCCCAGCCAAAGGTCGCGGCGTTGCCGATGATCTGCCGGCTGTTCTCCTCGAACGCGACGAATATCCCTGGCTCGCCGAGCTCGGACGCCGCGTGCACCAGTGACTGCAGGGCGAGCACGGTCTTGCCCGCTCCCGGTCCGCCGACAACGAGCGTCGTGCGTGCGGCGGGGAGCCCGCCGCCGGTGATCTCATCAAGTCCTTCGATCCCGCTTGCTGCTTTGCGTATCGGCGCGTCGCTGTCGGCGCGAGGAGGCGCTATCGTTCCGGCCGCCTCTAACGACGAGGAGGTCATTGTGGGTTTGTGTGGCGCTAAAGTGAGTACCGAACCGGTGATGTCTGCACAGCTCGACGGCACTATGCTAAGCACACGGCGTGCCCGGCCTGGTGACGATTTGTCTCCCAATTTTTCGGGCTCGGCGTACGCGCTTCGACCCGACTCTCAACCGTTCCCGCACTCTCCCATGCTACGATTTTCCAAGTCCCTGGGCGCCGCTCTGCTGCTCGGCATGGCCGCGGGCGCCGTGGCCCAACCACCCGGCCGCCGGCCAACCACGACCATCCAGCAGGGGGAGGCCTGTCCGCCAGGCACCACCGAGATTCGGCCGCGCAGCTGCATGGCACCGGATCTCCCGCCGCCGAGCATCGTCGACTACCGGCCGCGATCGACGCTGGTGACGCCGGCGCACATGGTGACTCGGGCGAAATACCCGGCCGTCGACTTCCATGGCCACCCCGAAGGGCTGATCGAGTCGGAGGAAGGACTCGCGAAGCTGGGCGCGGCGATGGACAGCCTCAACGTTCGGATCATGGTGGCCGCGGACAATCTGCGCGGCGATCAGTTGCGGCGAGTCCTGGCCGCGGTTCGCGCATCGCCAAGGATGCGCGACCGGGTGCGCATTCTCGCTGGAGTCGACCTGAGGAATGTCGGTCCCGGCTGGGCGGAGCGTGCGATCGCCGATCTCGACTCGAGTATCGCGGCAGGTGCAGTGGGCGTCGGCGAGATCCCGAAGAGCTTTGGCCTGAGCATCCGGAAGGCCGATGGCAGCCGGCTCCGCCTCGACGATCCGGATCTCGATCCGCTCTGGGCCGCGTGTGCCCGGCTCCGGATTCCCGTCTTCATTCACACTGCCGATCCGGAGCAGTTCTTCGAGCCGATCGACTATGCGAACGAGCGCTGGCTCGAGCTCGCGCTCTTTCCGGGGCGGCGCTATCCGCCTGACCGGTTCCCGAGCTTTCAGGAGCTGATGACGGAGCGCGACAATCTCTTCCGCAAGCACCCGAAGACGACCTTCGTCGCCGCGCACATGGGCTGGGAGGCGAACGACCTTGGCCGGCTCGGCAAGCTGCTGGACGAGATGCCTAACGTGTACACGGAGGTCGGCGCGGTGCTCTACGACATCGGCCGCCAGCCGCGCGGCGCCCACGACTTCTTCGTGAAGTACCAGGACCGCATCCTGTTCGGCAAGGACTCCTTCCAGCCCGAAGAGTACCCGTACTACTGGCGTGTCTTCGAGACGCGCGACGAGTACTTCGACTACTACCGCGGCTATCACGCGTTCTGGAAGCTGTACGGAATCGATCTGCCGGACAGTGTGTTGAAGAAGGTCTATTCGCAGAATGCGTTGAAGATCATTAAGAGCAGTCCATAGTTATCAGTCCATAGTTATCAGGGAATTCGGAACGAAGCGTTGATTGGGTGAGAGGAGCGGGAGCGCGCGAGCAGCGCGCGACTTCAAATGGGATGATCTGCTTCGAGCGCGAGCGAGAAGCAGATTCCTCGTCGCTGCGCTCGGGATGCAGGGCGGGTGTCATTCCGAGGAGCGCAGCGACGAGGAATCTGCTCTTCATCACATCAAACGCTTCGTTCCGAACTCCCTGATAACTATGGACTATTGACTGATAGCTGCCGGCATCGATCGACCAACGCGTGATAGAAACTCACGTATCACCCGGATGTCGTGGCGCGCGCCGATCTGCTCGGCGACGTTGAGCGCATGCTGATGACAGCGGATTGCGTCCGCCCGGTCGCCTAGTCGCTCGCTGACCGTGCCGATGAGGCGCAGGCACTCGATCTCGCGCCAGCGATTGCCGCTCGCGCGGAAGTAGCCGAGGGCGGTGCTCGCCTCCTGAATCGCGCCGCGATGGTCGCCACCCGCGTCGAGCGCGGCGGCATAGTTGAGCGCGACCAGCGCCGTCAACTCGGCGTCCTCGATCGCTCGCGCCGCCTGCCGAGCCTGCGTCAGCAGCTGCTTGGCGAGCTCCAGATTCCCCCGCTCCAGCGTGATTCGCCCGTGATTGTTGAGCGCGATCGCTTCGCCCAGCGCATAGCCCGCTCGCTGGAACCAGCCGAGCGACTCCGAAAGCGCCCGCTCGGCGGCGCCAAGCTGTCCCTGCTGCCAGAGGATGGATCCGATGTTCTGAAGCGCGATCCCCCGCACGCGAGCGTCGGTGCTCGTGTCGGCCAGCCGCCGAAAGATCGCGAGCGCCTCAGGGAAATCGCCGCGGCAGATCATGACATTGCCCTCGGCGATCGTGGCTTCCACCAGAGAGCCATCGAGCTTGGCCGTGATGGCTATCTCCTGAGCCCGACGCGCAGTTTCGAGGGCCGAATCCCACTCCGAGCGGCACCGGTGAACACGCGACTGGTGGGTCAGCGCTTCGGCGACGATCGAGGGATCAGCTGCCTCCTCGGCGGCCCGGACGTAGTTCTCGAGCGCCCGGTCGAGCACACCGTGGCCTTCATATCTTCGCCCCTCTTCCAGCAATTCCGCGCTGTGCGGCATGTGGATTGCCCCTTCCCGATTGCTTTCGCGAGTCAAAGGAATTTGGCGAAGACGAGCCCAGACTCACGCAAAAGACGGGCGAGGAGAATGAGTATGTGGACACAATCGAGATGGCGACGAAGTGTCGGAACCGCGCTCGCGGGCGCGCTGCTCGTGGTGGGCGCCTCGTGCAGCGACGCGCCGACGGGTCCGCGGACGCCATCTCCACAGGATGGCTCCTCCAAGCTGCTCGGGCTGCCGATCTTCGGCTCCTCGCCGAGGCTCCTGTACTGCCCCAGCAGCGAGACGAAGAGCGCAACGGGGCTCGTCGGTTCGTTAGGCGGCACGCTCTCGCTGCTGGGCACGTCGGTAACGATTCCCGGCGGCGCGCTCCTCGACAACACGACCGTGGAGCTCACCATCCCGGCCGGGCACTACATGGAGGTCGATCTCACCGTCAACAACGGGCAGCACATCAACTTCCTCCAGCCCGTGGTGGTGACGATCGATTACTCGCGCTGCAATCGATTCAGCACGCTCTTCAGGCTGCTCAGCGTCTGGAACATCGATCAGGATACGAAGGCCCTGCTCGAGAACATGGGCGGGATCGACAACAAGCTCACGCAGTCGATCACGTTCGTCACCCCGCATTTCTCAGGGTTTGCTATCGCGTATTGATTGGCAGCGCGGCGTGAGGTCGCAGTAGACGAATCGCTCCCCCTCGCCGCGCCGCACAATCTCGCCGACGTCGTACGGCACCGGCTCGCGGAACCCCGGCCCGTCGGCGACGAAGGTGTGGAACTCGCCTCGCTCGCCGCACGGATCCACGGCCGGCGTCAGCTCGGAAAGAAGCGCGCGATCGAACAGCCTGCCCACGAATCGAGCCGCGAGCTGCGTCGTGTCCACACAGACCAGGCGCGCGTGCACACCTAACGACAAACAGCGCTCGGCGAGTGCCGGCGTCGCGATTCCCCAGAGCGGAAAGCGGGGAGCGAGGCCGGTATCTGAGAGCAGGCGCTCGCGATAGGCGCGAACGTCGGTGAGAAACAGGTCGCCGAAAGCGATTGCATCGATGGCACCGTGGACACGCTTCGCGTCGGCGATGGCAGCCAAAAAGGCCGCTTCGAATGCGGCGTTCGAGCACTCGGGCTCGAGGGCAATTTCCGTGAGCGGCAGCCGCAGCGATTCGGCCTGGGCCTCGAGCAGCTGCCGTCGCACGCCGTGAATGCTCACGCGGTCGTAGCCGCGCGTCACGCTGGTGAGGAGGCCGACGACCTCGATCGACGGATCCTCCAGCAGTGTCGCGAGGGCGAGGGCGCTGTCCTTCCCGCCGCTCCAGCTGACCAGTACGCGTTCCGGTGCAGTCATTCCGGAAAGCTACGCACCGGATGTCGACTGGCGTTCGGCTTGCAACCTCAGCTTTCGACCAATGACGGAGAGTCTGGTGGCGAACCCGAAGGATTGGCGCGAGACGCGCACCCCCGAGCAGGCCGCGGCGGAAACGGAAGAGCCCGAGTCCGCGGCCCGCGTGCGTGCGGAAGACGACGCGGCAACGCGCGCTCGCCAGGCGGAGGCCGAAGCGGGTCTCCGCGCTGCCGATCGAGCGCTGGAGGACGGTGAGGCTCGGCTGCGTAGAACGCGGGACGAGCTCCGCCTTCGCGAGCAGGAGCTGGAGCGAACGAGCGATCTGACACAACAGGTGGCGCGGAACGCGGCCAACCTTCTCGAGCAGACCGAGCAGATCGCCGACTTGACGCGTCGCGCGCCGCACACCGAGCCGCAGTCGCCCACGCCGGAGTCACGGACGGAGGGCGATACCTGACCCACTGAGGGCCGTCGCGCGCATACGCTCGAGCGCGAAGCCGAGGAGCGCGCGCGCGTTCAAGAGCCAGCTTGCCGCGTTCCCAATCCGGCCGCCGCGGTTCGCCGTCGCCTCGAGGTGCGCGTCGACGATCTCGGCGAAGAACCGGTCTGGCCAGCTCGGGTGGGCACCGACGCTGGACGTATCGATCTCCTCCATCTCGCGCCACACGCGCCGGCCCTCCTCGAGTATTGGCACCTGAAAGCGCGCCACGCGCTTGCCGGGAATGTCGACGATGTGCTCCGCGTAGTGCAGGAAGGTCACGGTATCGTGATCGCTGCCGAGCATGAGAATCTTTCCGTCGAGCTCGACGAAGCGCTCGAGCGGCGAGTCGAGCCCGTAGGCGTAGTTCCAGGGCTGGCGCGCGAAGAGACGATCGACCTTGGCTCCCCAGGCGACGAAGCGCGCCGGGTGCGGGTTCACGCGCGAGCCCGGATACGTCCGCAGTAGCTCGACGAGCGCGCCGTTGTCCCGGTCGCAGCGCGCCGTGAGCGGGTTGAAGGGAGGAAGCTTCTCCAGGATCTCTGCCTCCTCCGCAGCCGTGAGCCGGCCGCGCCCGACCTCGTCGACATACTGCGGGCAGCTCGCATACATCATGAGCGTACCGTCGCCTCCGAGCACGTCCTTGATGGCGAGATGAATCTCGTCGGGGCCGCCCGCGATCTCGCCGACCGCACGCACGGACGCATGTACCATCACCAAATCTCCCTCGGCGAGTCCGAGAGAGCGCAGATCACGGGCGAGGTCAGCTCGAGTGAACATGTTCTGATGGCTGGTGTGTCGCACGCGGCGAGGTATGCTGCGAGCGGAGGAGGTGACGCGGCAGACCGAAAGGTGGTTTGGCCAGCATGTCGATGAAATCGCTGCGGGTACTTCCCTGGATTCTCGCGGTCACCGTCCTCGCCTGTAATTCGCCTACGGGCACCGACGCGCGCCAGCTCCGCGTCATCGCGGCGGCCAGCACCGTCACGATGGAGAACCCGAACGATTGGCCGGTGTTCTACCTGCTCGCCAACCCGCAGTTTCTTGCGCTCGCCGATTTCCTGCTATGCGACGATCCCGCGATGCCTTGTCCGCGGGTGCCGCCGCGCGAGACGGTGCGCGTTCGGTACGCCGACATCGCCGGCTACGAGGCAGGCGAGAAGGAGGCGACGCTCTGGCAGTGGCGACTCGAGCGACAGGCGGACGGCACTTATCGGTCCGTGGACTTCCAGGTGACGACCATCGGGCTGCGTTAGCGACTGCTGAACACGACAGTCCCTTAGGCGCCGTGGGTCGGCGGTCCGGAAAAACGAACGGGCCCGGCGAGATTCCGCCGGGCCCGTTCATACGTGCTGAGCGTTGTTGATTACATGCTCACGAAGCCGAAGTCGACGCCGGTATACCCGGTATCACCCACGGTCTCGGGTGCATCGAGCGAGAAACCAACCGTTCCGTTCGAGCAGGTCGGAAGACCGAAGCCCGTGCCGGGCGAGGTCTGCGACCAGCCCATGGGGGCCATGACGCACACCGT
>Ga0136846_1216064_pt1 | contig 24369 bp, 25 predicted proteins | sample HopSoiMetagenom2_FD_96841 | JGI IMG/M metagenome (GOLD analysis project Ga0136846, IMG submission 96841) | Grasslands soil microbial communities from Hopland, California, USA - 2 Assembly 2016 (version 4) | ecosystem: Environmental > Terrestrial > Soil > Grasslands | place: USA: Hopland... | reverse complement strand
GCGCGCGACGAAGGCGTCGCGTGAGGGTCCTGAGGTCCCGACGTCAGGCGGTTGGCGTGTCTCCGTCGACCGGCGGCTCGACCTGAGCCTGCGCGGGCGGGGTGGGGGCGGCAGGCGGCGTCGTCGACGCCTCCTCGACGTGCCCTTCCTTCAACCCCTTCTTGAACTCACCCTGCGCCTTGCCGAGGTTGCGCGCGATCTGGGGAAGTATCGTGGCGCCGAACAGCAGCACCACGCCGATCACCACGACGACCCAAACGTCCGTACCCATGTCGGTCCCTTCCGAGGAGTGTTCCTGCCACCCAGGATAGCCCCCGCGGGCTCGTGCGCACAGCGTCACCGTGTATCCTCCGTGGGAACGAGCAGCCCTTTAACGCCGGTCCCGTGAGGCCGGGAAGGGAGCATCGGATGGGCCACAACATGTTCGCCTCCTCGCACGCCCGAGGGGGCGTTTCCGTATGACGGCCACCGCGATGGCCCCCGACGACATCCGCCGGGCGCTCACCCGCATCGCGCACGAAGTGATCGAACGCGACAAAGGCGCCGACGACGTGGTCCTGGTGGGGATCGCCGACCGCGGCGACGACCTCGCCCGGCGCCTTGCCGCCGAGATCTCTCGGATCGAAGGCGCCGAGGTCCCGGTCGGCGTGCTCGACATCACCTTCTACCGCGACGACATCGGCCTGCGTGCCGAGGCGCCCGAGGTGCACGAGACGCGGATCGACTTCGATGTCAGCGGCAAGATCGTGGTGCTCGTCGACGACGTGCTCTATACCGGCCGCACGATCCGCTCGGCGATGGACGCGCTCATGGACTTCGGACGGCCCCGGAAGATCCAGCTCGCCGTGCTCGTGGATCGCGGCCACCGCGAGCTGCCGATCCGCGCCGACTTCGTGGGCAAGAACGTGCCGACGAGCCGGGCCGACAACGTCCGGGTGCAGGTGCGGGAGGTCGACGGCGCCGACGCCGTGACGGTGCGCCGGTCCGACGACGGCCAGGGGGACGCATGAACGATCATCTGCTGTCGATGCACGACCTGACCGCGGCGGACGTCACCAGGATCTTGGACACCGCCGGGTCGTTCCGCGAGGTCGGAAGCCGCGTGATCAAGAAGGTCCCCGCGCTCCGCGGCCGCACGGTCGTCAATCTGTTCCTCGAGAACTCGACCCGCACGCGCATCAGCTTCGAGCTCGCGGCGAAGCGGCTGTCGGCCGACGTGATCAACTTCAGCGCCGGGGGATCGAGCGTCGCCAAGGGCGAGTCGCTCAAAGACACGGCGCTGACGCTGCAGGCGATGGGCGCAGACGCGATCGTCGTGCGGCACTCCTCGAGCGGCTCGCCCCTGCAGCTCACCCGCTGGGTCGACGCCCACGTGCTGAACGCCGGCGACGGCACGCACGAGCACCCGACGCAGGCCCTGCTCGATCTGTACACGATGCGCGAGAAGCACGGCCGCCTCGACGGGCTGCGCGTCGCGATCGTCGGCGACGTGCTCCATTCGCGTGTCGCCCGCTCGCTGTCGATCGGGTTGGTCACCGTCGGCGCCGAGGTCACGCTGGTCGGCCCGCCGACGCTGATCCCGCCCGAGGCGCCGGCCTGGGGCGTGGAGGTGAGTTACGACCTGGACGGCGTGATCCCCAAGCTGGACGTCTGCTACGTGCTCCGCGTGCAGCGTGAGCGCCAGCGCCTCGAGTACTTCCCGAGCGTGCGCGAATACGCACGGCTGTTCGGCCTGACGAGCGAGCGGGCGCAGATGCTGCCGGAGACCGCGCTGATCATGCACCCCGGTCCAATGAACCGCGGCGTCGAGATCGACTCCGACGTCGCAGACCGGCCGGCGGCCGTCATCGAGGAACAGGTGACGAACGGGATCGCGATCCGCATGGCACTGCTGTACCTGCTCCTCGGCGGCACGGGCGAGGCGGAGGCCGCATGACCGAGCGGGTCGTCTTCGAAGGCGTTCGGCTGGTCGATCCGCTCGCCGGCGTCGACGAGGTCCGCGACGTCGCGGTGGCGGACGGGGTGCTCTCGGCCGAGACGCCGAGCGACGCCGAGCGGATCGACGCGCGCGGGCTGATCCTCATCCCGGGGCTGGTCGACCTGCATACGCACCTGCGGGAGCCGGGCGGCGAGCACAAGGAGACGGTCGCGACCGGCACCCGCGCGGCGGCGGCCGGCGGCTACACGGCGGTGGCGGCGATGGCCAACACCGACCCACCGGCGGATAACGCCGCGATCGTGCAGGCCGTCCGCGACCTCGCCGCCGCGGCCGGTTCGTGCGACGTCTTCCCGGTCGGTGCGATCACCCGCGGGCTCGGCGGCGAGACGCTCGCCGAGATCGAGGAGATGGTCGACGCCGGCGTGCGGGTGTTCTCCGACGACGGCAGGTCCGTCCCGACGGCGCGGCTGCTCCGCAACGCGCTCACGTACGCGAAGGCGTTCCCGGCCGACGTCGTGCTCGCCGAACACGCGGAGGATGCGTCGCTGACCGACGGCGGCCAGATGCACGAAGGCGCGCGGTCGGCGTCGCTCGGGCTCGCCGGACGGCCGGCGGAGGCCGAAGAGATCATCGTCGCGCGGGATCTCGCCGTCGCGCGTGCGTGCGGCGGACGTCTGCATCTCTGCCATCTGTCCTCGGCCCGAGCGGTCGACCTCGTGCGCCGCGCGAAGGCCGAGGGCGTGCGGGTGACGGCCGAGGTGACCCCGCACCATCTGGTCGGCACCGACGACGACCTCGTCACCTACGACACGATGAAGAAGATGAACCCGCCGCTGCGAACGGCCGAAGATCGCGACGCGCTCCGCGCCGGCCTCGCCGACGGCACCATCGACGCGATCGCGACCGATCACGCGCCGCACGCTGTCGAGGAGAAGGACCTCGAGTTCGACCTCGCGCCGCCGGGCACGATCGGGCTCGAGACCGCGCTGGCCGTGGTCCTCACGCACCTCGTCGAGCCCGGTGTGCTCCCCCTGATGCGGGCGATCGAGGCGATGACGTCGGCGCCGGCCCGGATCCTCGGCGCCGTCGACCACGGCGGCCCGCTCGAGCCGGGACGGCCCGCGAACCTGGCCGTCTTCGACCCGTCGGCCGCGTGGACGGTCGAGCCGCCGTTCGCCTCGAAGGCGCGCAACAGCGCGTTCCTCGGCGAGCGGCTGCGCGGTCGCGTCCGGTTCACGATGCTGCGCGGCGTGTTCACGGTCGCGGACGGGAAGCCCACCCGATGACGGCCGCCGCGCCGGCGCTCCTTGCGCTCGAAGACGGCACCGTCTTCCCCGGCACGGCGTTCGGGGCAGACGGCGAGTCGTTCGGCGAGGCGGTGTTCAACACCGGGATGGCGGGCTATCAGGAGGTCCTCACCGACCCTTCGTACGCGGGGCAGATCGTGACCATGACCTCGCCGCAGCAGGGCAACTACGGCGTGAACGACGAGGATCGCGAGAGCTGGCACGTGCAGGTGGCCGGGTTCGCCGTGCGGGAGGCCTCGCGACGCGCGAGCAGCTGGCGGGCCGAGGCGACGCTCGCCGACGCGCTCCATGACGCGGGCATCGTCGGCATCGAGGGCATCGACACCCGGGCGCTGACGGTGCGGTTGCGCACGGCGGGCGCGATGCGCGCCGGCGTCTCGACCGTCGACCTCGATCCCGCGTCGCTCGTCGCGCGCGTTCGCGCGGCCGACGGCATGGAGGGGGCAGACCTCGCGCGCACCGTGAGCGCGACGGCCCCGTACGAGGCGAGCGACCTCGTCGCAGCGCCGAACCCGGCGCTCGGGCCCGTGTTCCGCGTGGCCGCCTACGACTTCGGGATGAAACGCTCGATCCTGCGCCGGCTGGCGGCGTGTGGGATCGCGACGACGGTCTTCCCGGCCGAGACGCCCGCGCGCGAGATCGCGGCCGGCGGCTACGAGGGCGTCTTCTTGTCCAACGGCCCCGGCGACCCGGCGGCGACGGCGTACGGCATCGCCGCGACCCGTGAGCTGCTCGGCAAGGTTCCGATCTTCGGGATCTGCCTCGGGAGCCAGCTCCTCGGCCTCGCGCTCGGCGGCCGCACCTACAAGATGCCGTACGGGCACCGAGGCGTGAACCAACCGGTGCGCGATCTCGCCACGGGCAAGGTCGAGATCACCAGCCACAACCACGGGTTCGCGGTGGACCCGGCGTCGTGGGCGCGGGACGCCGACGGGTTGGCGCTGACCGACTACGGCCGCGTGTCGCTCAGCCACTGGAACCTGAACGGCGGGACGCTCGGGGGTATGCGGTGCCTCGGCGTGCCGGCGTTCGCGGTGCAGTACCACCCCGAGGCGGCGCCGGGGCCGCACGACGCGCGCTATCTGTTCGACGATTTCCGCGCGCAGATGGGCGGTGGTTGATGCCGCGACGCCACGACATCCAACGGATCTTGGTGATCGGCTCCGGCCCGATCGTGATCGGCCAGGCGTGCGAGTTCGACTACTCGGGCACGCAGGCGTGCAAGGTGCTTCGCGCCGACGGGTTCGAGGTCGCCCTCGTGAACTCCAACCCGGCGACGATCATGACCGACCCGGCGTTCGCCGATCGAACCTACATCGAGCCGCTCACCCCGGCGTCGGTGCTGCAGATCCTCGAGCGCGAGAAGCCGGACGCGCTGTTGCCGACGCTCGGCGGCCAGACCGCGCTGAACGTCAGCGTGGCGCTCGCCGAAGCGGGAGAGCTCGACCGGCTCGGCGTCCGCATGCTCGGCGCGTCGCTCGGCGCGATCCGCACCGCCGAAGACCGGAGCCGGTTCAAACAGGCGATGCTCGGCGCCGGTCTGGACGTGCCCAAGGCGGGGATCGCGCACACCCTCGATGAGGCGGTCGCGATCGGCGACGAGCTCGGGTACCCCTTGATCGTCCGGCCGTCGTTCACGCTCGGGGGCGGAGGCAGCGGATTCGCGCACGATCGCGCCGAGCTCGCCACCGTCGCGGCGAACGCGCTCGCGAGCAGTCCCGTGACGGAGATCCTCGTCGAGGAGTCGATCGTCGGGTGGAAGGAGTTCGAGCTCGAGGTGATGCGGGACGGCGCGGACAACGCGGTGATCGTGTGCTCCATCGAGAACCTCGACCCGATGGGCGTGCACACCGGCGATTCGATCACCGTCGCGCCGCAACAGACCTTGACCGACCGCGAGTACCAGACGATGCGGGACGCCGCGATCAAGGTGCTCCGCGTGATCGGTGTCGAGACCGGCGGATCGAACGTGCAGTTCGCGGTCGATCCGGCGACGGGACGCCAGGTGCTCATCGAGATGAACCCGCGCGTCTCGCGCTCGAGCGCGCTCGCGTCGAAGGCGACGGGATTCCCGATCGCGAAGATCGCCGCGCTCCTCGCCGTCGGATACCGACTCGACGAGATCATGAACGACATCACCGGGGAGACGCCCGCGGCGTTCGAGCCGACGCTCGACTACGTCGTGGTGAAGATCCCCCGGTTCGCGTTCGAGAAGTTCCCGGAGGCCTCGCCGGTGTTGTCCTCGACCATGAAGTCGGTCGGGGAGACCATGGCGATCGGGCGGACGTTCACCGAGGCGCTCGGCAAAGCGTGGCGCGGCATCGAGAAACGCGCGCTCGATCGGACCTGGGGCGGCGGCGGCGATGCGGGCGCGCTCGAGGTGCCGAGCGAGACACGGCTGCATGCGGTCGCTGACCGGCTCGCCGCGGGCGCCTCGATCGAGGAGGTCGCGAAGGCCTCGGCGATCGATCCCTGGTTCGTCGACCGGATCGCCGCCGTGGTGGACGGCAACGAGACCGTCCGCGACCGGTCGCTCGATTCGCTCGGCGGCGCGGAGCTGCTCGCGGCCAAGCGGCTCGGGATCTCCGACGCGCGGATCGGCGAGCTGACCGGCGCGGGCGAGTCCGCCGTCCGTCGCCACCGCGACGAGCTCGGCGTCCGGTCGGTGTTCAAGACCGTCGACACCTGCGCGGGGGAGTTCCCCGCGCGCACGCCGTACCACTACTCCACGTACGAGCCGACCACCGAGGTCACGCAGGCGGACCGCCCGCGCGTGATCATCCTGGGCGCCGGCCCCAACCGGATCGGGCAGGGGATCGAGTTCGACTACACGTGCGTGCATGCCGCGTACGCGCTGGAAGAGGCGGGGTTCGAGTCGGTGATGGTGAACTCCAATCCGGAGACGGTGTCGACCGACTACGACACGTCGAGCCGCCTGTACTTCGAGCCGCTGTCGGCTGAGGACGTGCTCGCGGTCTGTGCGGCCGAGCAGCCGGTCGGCGTGATCGCGCAGTTCGGCGGCCAGACCCCGCTCGGCCTCGCGCGCACGTTGCAGGATGAGGGCTACACCATCCTCGGCACCGGACCGCAGGCGATCGATCTTGCCGAGGATCGAGGCAAGTTCGCCCGCGTGCTCCAAGAGCTCGAGATCCCGGCGCCGCCGCACGGCGAGGCGCGCACGATCGCCGAGGCGCGAACCGTCGCAGACCAGATCGGCTACCCCGTCGTCGTGCGTCCGTCCTATGTGCTCGGCGGCCGCGCGATGGAGATCGTCTACGACGATGACGAGCTCGAGGGCTTCGTCCGCACCGCGGCCGACGCCTCGCCCGACCATCCGGTGTTGATCGATCGGTTCCTCGAGGGTGCGATCGAGGTTGACGTCGACGCGGTGTGTGACCCCGACGGCGGGGTGTTCGTCGGCGCCGTGATGGAACACATCGAGGAGGCCGGGGTGCATTCGGGCGACTCGAGCTGTCAGATCCCGCCGGCGACGCTGTCGGACGAGGAGCTCGACACGATCGAGGACATCGCGACGCGGCTCGCACGCCGGCTCGGCGTGGTCGGCCTGCTCAACCTGCAGCTCGCGGTCAAGGATGAGCGGATCTGGGTGCTGGAGGCCAATCCGCGAGCGTCGCGCACCGTGCCGTTCGTCTCGAAGGTGGTCGGCGTCTCGCTCGCACGCGTCGCGACGCTCGTGCTCACCGGGCGCACCATCGCCGATCTCCGCGCGAACGGCGTCGTTCCGTCCGACCCACATCACTACCGGCGCCTGCCGTACACGAGCGTGAAGGCCGCGGTGTTGCCGTTCGGCCGGTTCCCCGGAGTCGACACGATCCTCGGTCCGGAGATGAAATCGACCGGCGAGGTCATGGGGATCGACACGGAGCCCGGGATGGCGCTCGCCAAGGCGATGGTCGCGGCGGGCCACGCGCTGCCGACCACCGGCTCAGTGTTCGTGAGCGTGGCGAACCGGGACAAGCGCGCGATCGTCTTCCCTGCGCGGCGGCTCGCCGACCTGGGGTTCAGGCTCCTCGCGACGAACGGCACCGCGGGCGTCCTCGAGCGTGCCGGGATCGAGGTCCAACGGGTCGCCAAGGTGAGCGAGGACGACGAGAACGTCGTCGGTCTCATCCGCGCGGGCGACGTCGATCTGGTGATCAACACACCGTTCGGGCGGGCGCCGCGCTCCGACGGCTCGTTCATCCGGACGGCCGCCGCCGCGGCCGGGGTGCCGTGCGTCACGACGCTCCCGGGCGTCTTCGCGGCGGTCCGCGGGATCGAGGCGCTCCGTGGGGAGCCGACCGAGCCGCGCTCGATCCAGGAACATCACGCCGCCGTCGCGAACCGGCCGGCGCAGGGCCGGCTGTCGTTCGAAGCGGCTGCGGCCGCCGACGCGACCGGGGGGACGGCGTCGTGACCCGCGTGCGCGCCGAGATCTTGTCCACCCGGCGGCTCGGGGCCTACCAATCGTTGACGCTCGTCGCGCCCGAGATCGCCGAGCGCGCGAAACCGGGGCAGTTCGTCGCGGTCGCGATGCCGGGGGACCGGGACTTCCTGCTTCGCCGCCATCTCACGATCCATCAGTCGTCGCGCCGCGGCGGCTGGGCCGGAACATTGGAGTTCGTCGTCGACCCTGCGGCGGGGCCGGGGACCGCGTGGCTATCGGACCTCGGGGCACACGGGTTCCTCGACGTGATCGGGCCGCTCGGCACTTCGTTCTCGTATCCGAAGCGCTTGACGAACTGTCTGCTGATCGGGCAGGGGCGCTCCGTTGCCGGCCTGTACTTCCTCGCACAGGAGCTGGTCGCGCGCGGCAAGCGCGTCGACATGGTGATCGGCGGGACGACGCTCGACGCGGTGTTCAAGCCGATCGAGGCCAAGCGCCTGTCGCAGCTCGTCACGGTCGTGACGGACGACGGAACGCTCGGAGAGACCGGGACGGTGATCGAAGCGGTCGTGCCGGCCCTCGAGCGGGCGCCGATCGAGGTCGTCTACGCCGCGGGAAAGGTGCCGCTGCTGTCCGCCGTGGGCGAGATCTGCCGATCGCGCAAGCTTCCGGCGCAGGTTGCCGTCGAGGAGCGGATGGGGTGCGGCTACGGACTCTGCGGCACGTGTGCGGTGCCGATCGCGTCGAAGGACGGAGCGACGTGGGGCCACGTGCGCGCGTGCGTCGACGGACCGGTGTTCAACCCCGCGCGCGTGGTGTGGGAGAGATGGCGTGCCGCCGGCACTGCTGCTGTCGCCGAGGACGCGCAGTGACCACGCGGACGCGGTCGATCGGCGTGGATCTTGCGGGCATCGCCCTCGCGACTCCGGTGCTGATCGCGTCGGGCTGCGCCGGAACCGGCACGGAGCTCAACGGGCTCGTCGAGCTGCGTCGCGTCGGCGGGATCGTGTCGCGAACGATCACCGTCGAGGCGCGCGACGGGTCGCCGCCGCCCCGGATCGTCGAGTCGCCCGCCGGCGTGGTGTGGGACACGGGGCTGCAGAACCCCGGCGTCGATGCCTTCGTCGCGACCGAGCTGCCGGCCCTCGCGGCGACGCCGCCGTCGGTGTTCGTGTCGATCGCCGGCGGAACGTTGGAGGAATACGTCCGCATCGTCGGCGTGCTCCAGGGGCGCGCCGGCGTCTCGGCGATCGAGGTGCATCTGTCCGGACCCGACCGCGAACTGGAACGACCGGTGCTCGGCGTCCACGTCGACCGCGTGACGGAGGTGGTCGGGGCGGTCGCGCGGATGTCGCTCGTCCCGGTGTTCGCCAAGCTCCCCGGCGGGGTCGACGTCGTGCCGCTCGCGGTGGCGGCCGCGCGCGCAGGCGCGTCCGGGCTCACGCTCTGCGCGTCGCCTCCCGCGCTCGCGATCGACGCGGCGGCGACGCGGCCCGCGCTCGGCGCCGTCGGCGGCTGGCTGTCCGGTCCCGCGCTCAAGCCGATGACGCTCCGCGCGGTCGCAGAGGTGCACCGCGCGCTGCCGCGGATGCCGCTCGTCGCGAGCGGCGGGATCCGGACGGCGACCGACGCCGTCGAAGCGATGCTCGCCGGCGCGTCCGCCGTCCAGGTCGGGACCGCGACCCTCGTCGATCCGGCCGCGACGGTGACGATCGCCAAGGGGATCGTCGCCGAGTTGCAGCGCCGAGCGCTGGGGTCGCCCGCGGATCTCCGCGGCGCCGTGGCGATCATCGGCTCGCCGGCCCCCGTTCACCAGGGGCAGGGCGCATGATCCCGCGTCCCGAAACGCCGATCGCCCTCGCGCTGGACGTCTCGGATCTCGACGTCGCGGAAGGGCTCGCCCGCGATCTCGCCGGCGAGGTCGGCTTGCTCAAGGTCGGGCTGGAATTGAGTTGGGCCCACGGGCCGGAGGCCGTTCGCCGGATCGCGGCGCACGGTCCGGTCTTCGTCGATTGCAAGCTGCACGACATCCCGAACACCGTGGAACGCGCGAGCGCGAACATCGCGCGTCTCGGCGTCTCGATGCTGAACGTGCATGCGCTCGGCGGCGACGCGATGATGCGCGCCGCGGTCGAGGGCGCGGAGCGCGGCGCCGACGAAGCAGGCGTGACGCCACCGATGGTGATCGCCGTGACGGTGCTGTCATCGATCGGCGGCGACGAGCTCGCGACGCCCGCGTCGCTCGCGTGGGAAGCGAAGCAAGCCGGACTCGACGGCGTCGTCGTCTCGGGCGAAGACGTTCGCGACGTGCGCGACGTCTGCGGCGAGGAGTTCTGTCTCGTCGTGCCGGGCATCCGCCCCGCCGGAACGAACGGTCACGATCAGGTACGCGTGCTCACACCGCGCGAAGCGATCGAGCGCGGCGCCGACTATCTCGTCGTCGGTCGCGCCATCACCGCGGCGCCCGATCCCGTCGGCGCGGCGCGGGCGATCGGGCGCGACGCACGCTGAAACGTGCAGGTCACGGTATCCGAAGCGTTTGTCCCGTCCCGAACCCCGTGCGTATACTCCCCGGCGTTCTCGCACCGTCCCTCGACACCGAAGGAGATCGTTCATGGCGCTTCCGACGCTTACCCCCGAGCAGCGTGCCGACGCATTGAAGAAGGCGGCAGCCGCGCGCAAGAAGCGCGCAGAGGTCAAGGGGGAGCTCAAGTCCGGCAAGCGCACGCTCGCCGATGTGCTCAAGAAGGCCGATAAGGACGACACCCTCGGCAAGATGAAGGTCTCGACGGTGCTCGAGTCGTTGCCCGGCGTGGGCAAGGTACGCGCGCAGAAGATCATGGAGGAGCTCGACATCTCCGCAACGCGGCGCGTGCGTGGGTTGGGCAGCAAGCAGCGCGAGCAGCTCCTGACGAAGTTCGGCAAGAAGTAGCGAGGCGCGCGTGCGGCGAGGCACGCTGATCGTCCTCGCGGGCCCCTCGGGGGTCGGGAAGGGAAGCGTCGTTGCGCGCGTGCGGTCCCGCGATCCCGAGGGGCTCGCCGTTTCCATCTCCGCGACGACCCGGCCGATGCGCGCCGGTGAGACCGACGGCATCGACTACCTGTTCGTTGACGATGCCGAGTTCGACCGGATGATCGCCGACGGCGAGCTCCTCGAATGGGCGGAGGTCTACCGCGGCCGGCGCTACGGCACCCCCCGGTCCTTCGTCGACAGTGCGCTCGCCGACGGGCGCGACGTCGTCCTGGAGATCGACGTGCAGGGCGCCGCGCAGGTCCGCGCACAGGCGCCCGACGCGGTCCTGATCCTGCTCACGCCGCCGTCGATGGCCGCGCTGGAGGCACGGCTCCGCGGCCGGGGGACCGAGGACGAGGCAAGCGTCGCCGAGCGGCTCGCGGCGGCCGCGGAGGAGCTCGAGCAGGCCGGCTGGTTCGACCACGTGGTGGTGAACGACGACGTCGTCCAGGCCGCCGACGAGGTCGCTGCTATCATCGAAGCGTCCCGCACCCGCTGATCTGCCCACTGACCTGCAGGAGTGCCTTCCTATGATCGAACCCAAGATCGACGATCTGCTCGCAGCCGTCGACTCCAAGTACACGCTCGTGATCGTGTCCGCGAAGCGCGCGCGCGAGATCAACTCGTACTACAGCCAGCTCGGCGAAGGCCGCGGCGACTTCGTGCCGCCGCTCGTCGAGACGGGCCTTCGCAACAAGCCGCTGTCGATCGCCCTCGAGGAGATCGCCGAGGGCAAGATCTCCTACGAGCGTCCCGAGGAGATCGTCGAGGTCGACTGACGTGACGGGCCTTGCCGGCCGTCGCGTGCTGCTCGGCGTCTGTGGCGGCATCGCCGCATACAAGTCCGCCTTCCTCGCTCGCGCGCTCCGCGCCGACGGCGCGGACGTCACCGCGGTCCTTACCGGGTCCGCCACGCGGTTCGTCGGCGCGGAAACGTTCGCGGGGTTGACCGGTCATCCCGCCCACACGTCGCTCTGGGAGGCCGGGGGCACGGTGCTGCACGTCGAGCTCGCGCACGCGGCCGAGGTGTTGGTGATCGCGCCGGCCACCGCGAATGTGCTCGCCAAGCTCGCGCACGGGCTCGCCGACGACCTGTTGAGCGCCACCGCGCTCGAGTTCCACGGCCCGGTGGTGGTCGCGCCCGCGATGCACACCGGCATGTGGTCGAGTCCAGCCACCGAGGCGAACGTCGCGACGCTCGCAGCGCGCGGCGTCCGGTTCGTCGGCCCGGTGGAAGGGGCGCTTGCCCACGGTGACGAGGGCGCCGGGCGTCTGGCCGAACCCGAGGACATCGTGGCGGCGGTCCGTGCGGCGGCTGGGAACCTCTCGACCGTCACCTCGCCGTTCACGGGACGACGCGTCGTCATCACCGCCGGGCCGACGCACGAACCGATCGACCCCGTCCGGTTCGTCGGCAATCGCTCCTCCGGCAAGATGGGCGTCGCGATCGCCGACGAGGCGCTCGCTCGGGGCGCGTCGGTCGTGCTCATCCTCGGGCCCGGAACCGTGTCGCCGCCCGCTGGCGCAGATGTGGTGCGCGTCGAGACGGCCGAGGAGATGCGCAGCGCCGTCCTCGCACACGCCGACGCCGACGCCGACGCGGTCGTGATGGCCGCCGCCGTCGCCGATTTCCGCCCGAAGATGGCCGCGGACCGCAAGCTCAAGAAGGAGCAGGGCATCCCGGAACTCCTGCTCGAACCGACCCCCGACATCGTGCGCGAGGTCGCCGCCGCGCGCCGGCCCGGCCAGGTGGTCGTCGGCTTCGCGGCCGAGACCGACGACGTCGAGGCCGCCGGGCGGGCGAAGCTCCTGGACAAGGGGGTCGACCTGCTCATCGCCAACGCGGTGGGCCGCCCCGCGACCGGGTTCGGCGCCGATACGAACGACGCTGCGATCCTGAGTGCCGTCGGCCGGGACGACCCGCTTCGCACCTGGACCAAGACGGAGCTCGCGGCCGCCCTCTGGGACCGCGTTGCGGCTCTGTGGAACGACGGCGCCTAGCGTCGTGGCGGGTGTCCGCGGGCGCGGCTAGACTCGGCCGATCATGAGCGCCGGCTATCTCTTCTCGTCCGAATCCGTCACCGAAGGCCATCCCGACAAGCTCGCCGACCAGATCAGCGACGCGGTCCTGGACGCGATGCTCGAGCAGGACTCGAACAGCCGCGTCGCGTGCGAGACGCTCGTCACCACGGGCGTGGTGTTCGTTTCGGGCGAGATCACGTTGGCCAAGGGGTGGGTCGACATCCCGTCGGTCGTCCGTCGCACGGTCACCGAGGTCGGGTACACCGACGCGAAGTTCGGTCTCGACGGCGAGACGTGCGGCGTGGTCACCGCGATCCAAGAGCAGTCGGCCGACATCGCGATCGGCGTCGACCACGCGCTCGAGCAACGGCAAGATCACTCGAGCGACGACCTGGACCACCTGGGGGCCGGCGACCAAGGGATGATGTTCGGCTACGCCTGTCGCGACACCGACGAGCTGATGCCGATGCCCATCGCGATGGCGCATCGCTTGTCCAAGCGTCTCTCCGACGTCCGCAAGGCGGGCGTCGTTCCGTATCTGCGCCCCGACGGCAAGAGCCAGGTGTCGATCGAGTACCTCGACGGCAAGCCGATCCGCGTCGACACGGTCTTGATCTCCGCGCAGCACCGCGAGGAGGTCGACGTCGAAACCTTGCTGCGTCCCGACATCGAGGCGGAGGTCATCGACCCGGTGCTGCGGGAATTCCCGGAGCTGTCGACCGACGGCGTGCGCGTGCTCGTCAACCCGACCGGCCGGTTCGAGATCGGCGGCCCGAAGGCGGACACCGGGCTCACCGGTCGCAAGATCATCGTCGACACGTACGGCGGCATGGCACCGCACGGCGGCGGCGCGTTCTCCGGCAAGGACCCGACGAAGGTCGACCGGTCCGCCGCGTACATGGCGCGCTACGTCGCGAAGAACGTCGTCGCGGCCGGCCTGGCCGAGCGGTGCCAGCTGCAGGTCGCGTACGCGATCGGCACGGCGCACCCGGTCTCGCTCATGATCGAGACGTTCGGCACGTCGACGGTCGACCCCGAGCACGTCCAGAAGGCCGTGTGGGAGATCTTCGACTTCCGGCCGGCGGCGATCATCCGCGACCTCGATCTGTCGCGGCCGATCTACGGCGAGACGGCGGCCTACGGCCACTTCGGCCGCAAGGAGTTCCCCTGGGAGGCCGTCGATCGCGTCGACGCGCTCCGAAGCGCCGTCGGCGCCTGAGGTCCTCGCCGGGCCGGTCGCGGTCTGCATCGACCGGCCACTGCTCGCGCTCGACAAGCCGTTCACGTACGACCTGCCGGAAAGCCTCGCCGCGGGCGTCGGCTCCTATGTGCGCTTCCGGTTCCACGGCAAGCTGACGAAAGGCTGGGTGCTCGGCCCGACCGACGACCTGCCGGCGCGCACGTTGCCGGTGATGCGGGCGGTTTCCCCGGTGCGGTTCTTCGACGGTGAGCTGCTGGAGCTCGCGCGGTGGATCTCGACGCGCTACGTCACGCCGTTGGCCGAGGTGCTCGGCGCCCTGTCGCCGCCGCGTGTTGCGTCCGAAGAAGGGCCGAACACGCCGGGGGCGACGAGGCGGCCGGTGCAGGCCGGCTGCGCGGCCGCCGACGCCGCGATGTGGCTCGGGTACACGCACGGGTCGCGGCTCGCGCATGCGATCCGCGACGGCGAGGGGGCCTTCGTCGTGCGTCCGGCGCCTGAGGACGAACAGGCGCTCGCGCTCGAGGCGGTCCGCACATGCGTCGTCGGCGGGCGACGGGCCATCGTGATCGTCCCCGAAGCGTCGCCGACGCCGGCAACCGTCACGACGCTCCAGCGCGCCCTCGGCGAGCGGGTCGTGGTGTTCGCCGGCGGCGACGCCCGCTCGCGCTATCGGACGTGGCTCGCGATCGTGTCGGGCGCGGCCGACGTGGTGGTCGGCACGCGACCGGCGGTGTTCGCGCCGGTGCCGTCGCTCGGCCTGATCTGGGTCGCGCGCGAGTCGCATCCCGCGCATCGTGAAGAACGGGCGCCGTATCACCACGTCCGCGACGTCGCCCTCCGCCGGGCCGCGATCGGGGGTGCCGTCGCGGTGCTCGCGGCCGCGTGCCCCTCGACCGAGGCCGCGTCCCTCGGCCTGCCGACCGTGGTGCCGGCCACCAAACGCTGGCCGAAGGTGGAGATCGTCCGCCCCGGCCCCGAGGGACGTGCGCCGCGACTGGTTCGCGCCCTCGGCGAGGTCCGGCGCGCGTTCGTCTTCGCACCGCTGCCGGGCGCCGGCGTCGCCCACGTCTGTCGTACGTGCGGCGCCCCCGCGGCGTGTGCCGCATGTGGCGGGACGCTCCGCGCCTCCGGCGGCGAGATCCGCTGCGTCGTCTGCGACGCGCCGGGACGGTGCGCCGCATGCGGGGGCACGACGTTCGGCGTGCGTCGCGGCGGCGCCGAGCGGGTCGAAGCGTGGGCGTCGCGGGCGGCGCGTGTGCCCGTTCGGCGCGCGTCGGAGCCTCGGCTGCCGGCGCCGGACGGCGAGGTGCTCGTCGGCGGAGCGGACGCGGTGCGCGACCTCGGCGTCGCGGGCCTCGACCTGGTCGCGATCCTCGAGGCCGACCTCGCGGCCCGGCGTCCGGGCCTCGCCGCACGCGAGCGGGCGCTCGCGGTCTGGATGGAAGCGGTGGGGTGGGCACGCCCTGCGGGTTCGGCGATCGTGCAGACCGCCCATCCGGGGGATCCGAGCGTGCAGGCGCTCGTCCGTGGGAGCCCGGATCGCTTCCACGAACGCGAACGGGAGCGGCGGGCCGCGGGGGGGTTCCCCGTCGGATCCCCGGTGTTCCCCGTCGTCGGGACCGACGCGCTCGAGGAGGCGGTCGCGGCGCACGAACCGATCACGTCGCTCGTCACATCGCTCGGAGGTCGGACGGTATGCTTGCTCGCGCTCGAGCCCGACCGCGTGCCGGCCTTCGGCGAGCAGATGCGGCGCCTGGCCGCCGCGGGCGTCGTCGAGCGGGTCGAGGCCGAACCGCACCTGTGAGGGATCCCGATGCTGCTACCGATCCGGACGCTCGGCGATCCGGTGCTGCGTGAGCCGGCGAAGCCGGTGGAGCATTTCGATCGGACGCTCCGCCACCTCGCGAAGGACATGACCGAGACGATGTATCACGCCCCCGGCGTCGGTCTCGCGGGACCGCAGGTCGGCGTCTCACTTCAGCTGTTCGTCTTCGACGACGGTGAGCGCGGCCCCTCGTTCATCGCGAACCCCGAGCTGTACGACGCCGACGGCGAGGTTTCGGAGGAGGAAGGCTGTCTGTCGATCCCGGGTCCCTACCACGCGACCAGTCGGTATCGCGCGATCCGCTGCCGCGGCCTGGATCTGAAAGGGAACCCGATCGAGGTGCAGGGCGAGGGACTGCTCGCGCGGATCCTCCAGCACGAGACCGACCATCTGCACGGCACCCTGTACATCGACCGGCTCGACGACACCGGCCGGCGGGCTGTGCTCGCGGAGCTTCGCCGGATCGAGCTCGGACTGGTCGAACCCAGGCCGCGCAAGCGGCCGTAGGGCGCACGGACGGAGCGCCGACTATCCTGCGCCGATGACGCTGCGGGTCGCGTTCCTCGGCAACGACGCCTGGTCGGTGCCGTCGCTGGACGCCATCGCCGCGGAACCCGAGCTCTCGGTCGCGCTGGTGGTCACCAACCCACCGAAGGAGGCCGGCCGCGGGGCCGCGCTCACGCCGACGCCGGTGGCGACCGCGGCGGCCGCGCACGGCGTTGCCTGCGTCGAGGCGCCGGGCGTCCTGGATGGCCCGGGCGCGACGGCGCTCGCGCGGGCCGCCCCCGACGTCATCGTCGTCGTCGCGTACGGGCAGATCCTTCGGCGAGAGACGTTGCAGCTCGCGCCCTTCGGCGCGATCAACCTCCACTTCTCGTTGCTGCCGCGCTGGCGCGGCGCGGCGCCGGTTCAGCGCGCGATCGCCGCGGGCGACGAACGCACGGGCGTCACCGTCATGCGGATGGACGAGGGACTCGACACCGGCCCGATCCTCAACCAGTTGGAGGAGCCGATCCGTCCCGACGACGACGCCGGCTCGCTGGGGGCGCGGCTGGCCAAGATCGGAGGCCTGTTGTTGGTGGGCGTCCTGCGGATGCTGCCGAAGGGAGGCGTCCCCGAGCGGGCGCAGGAGAACGGCGCCGTGACGCTCGCGCCGACGATCGGCGCGGTCGAGCGCACGATCGACTGGGAGCGCTCGCCGGAGGAGATCGTGCGCTGGGTGCGCGCGCTCGCGCCGCGTCCCGGAGCCGCCACCGCGCTCCGCGGTGCGCATGTCAAGGTGCTCGCGGCCGCGATCGATCATCAGCAGGGGAACGACGCACCGCCGGGCACGGTGGTCGCCGCGGACGAGCGGGGAGTCCTCGTCCGGGCGGCGGGCGGCGGTGTGCGGTTGGTCGAGGTCGCGCCGGCCGGACGCAAGCGGATGGACGCGGCCGCGTGGGCGCGCGGCGTCCGGTTCACCGCCGGCGAACGCCTGGGATGAGCACCCCGACCGCGCGGTCGGTGGCGCTCGAGCTGATCGGCCGCGTGATCGACGACGGCGCGTACTCCAACCGGTTGATGCCCTCCCTCCTTGCGCGATCCGGCTTGGACGCGCGAGATCGGGCGTTCGCGACCGAGCTCGCGTTCGGCACGCTTCGGCGCCGGCTGGTCCTCGATGCGTCGATCGAACGCGTCGCCAACCGTCCGCTCGACAAGGTGACGCCTCCCGAGGCGCGCAACGCGCTCCGGCTCGGGGCCTATCAGCTGAGCGTCGGTGTCGCGCCGCACGCCGCCGTATCGGCGACCGTCGATCTCGTTCCCGGCCGGGCGCGCGGGTTCGTCAACGCGGTGCTTCGGCGCCTGGCCTCGGCGCCGATCGCACCGCCCGCCGGCGCCGGCGCCGACGCGATCGCGGCTCGCACGGGGATGCGGCCGTGGGCGATCGAGGAGCTTCAACGGCTCGTCGGGGACGACGCCGAGCGTGCTGCGGACGCGTTGGCGTCACGGGGACCCCTGTCGATCCGTGTGGTCGGCGGCGCCGCCGCGTTGGCCGCCGTTCGCGGCGAGCTCGAGGCCGCCGGCGTGACGGTCACAGCCAGCTCGCTGCACGACGGATGCCTCATCCTCGAGGAAGCCGGCGACCCACGGGCGCTCCCCGGCTTCGCCGAGGGACGCTGGACCGTCCAGGACCAAGCCTCCGCGTTCGTGGTCGAGACCCTCGGCCCAGAACCGCGCGATCGCGTCTATGACGCATGCGCGGCGCCCGGCGGCAAGGCACTGTTCGCCGTCGAGCGCGTGGGGCCCGAGGGTGCGGTGCTGGCGACCGACGTGTCGCCTCGGCGCGTTCGATTGATCGCGGAGTCGGCGGCGCGCCTGCGGGCCGCGCCGTGGCTGCTCGCCCACGACGCCGCGCGTCCGGCCGTCGCGGGCTCGTTCGACCGAGTGCTCGTCGACGCGCCGTGCAGCGGGCTCGGCTCCGCGCGCCGACGCCCGGAGCTCCTGTGGCGGGTCCCGAAGGAGCGCGTGAGCGCCCTGGCGGCGCGCCAGCTCGCGATCGTGACGGCGGCTGAAGGCGCGCTCGCGCCGGGGGGCCGTCTGGTGTACGCGGTGTGCACGTTCACGCGCGGCGAGACCGACGCCGTGTGCGATGCCTTGTTGCGCACGCGCCCCGCGCTTCGCCCGGTGGCGACCGACGGCCCGGACGGTCCCGCAGAACGCCATCGCCTGTGGCCGCATCGGCACGGGTGCGACGGCATGTTCGTCGCCGCGTTCGAGCGGGCGTCGTAGGTCCTCGGCCGGTAGGTCGGCGCCCTCGCGACCGGTACCATTGCGCCCGATGGGTACGGTCGCTGCGTCGATCCTGGCCGCCGACTTCGCGAACCTCGGGGCGCAGGTCGCAACGGTCGAGCCACACGTCGGCCTGTTCCACGTCGACATCATGGACGGTCACTTCGTGCCGCCGATCGCGCTGGGCGCGGTGATCGTCGCGAGCCTCCGCCCGGTGACCCAGCGGCCGCTGCACGGGCATCTGATGGTGGAGCAGCCCGAGGGCTTCTTCGACGAGCTCCGCGAGGCGGGGCTCGACATCGTGAGCTTCCATCTCGAGGCCGTGCCCGAGCCGGGCCCGTCGATCGCCAAGGCGCGCGGGGCCGGTCTCGGCGTCGGCCTCACGATGAACCTGGAGACACCGGTCGAGGCGGTCTTCCCGTACCTGGACGGCATCGACGATGTCATGCTGATGAGCATCCGGCCGGGCTGGTCGTTCCAGACGCTCAACGAAGAGGTGTATCCGCGGCTGGAGGCCGTGCGGACCGAGATCGACCGCCGCGGCCTGAACGTGGCGCTCGAGATCGACGGCGGCGTGAAGCTCGACAACGCGCGACGGGCGGTCGAGGCGGGTGCCTCGGTTCTGATCGCCGCATCGGGTATCTTCGCGCAGCCGGATCCGGCGGCTGCCGCACGCGGGCTCGCCGCGATCGCGGCCGGCGGCCCAACCAGCGGAGAGGGAGCGTAGGGGTGCCCGAGACCATCTTGGTCGTCGACGACGATCCGGACATCGCCCGGTTCGTCGAGGTGAACCTCCGCTCCGCCGGCTACGACGTGGCGGTCGCCGCCGACGGGGAGGAGGCGCTCACCCGCGCGTCGTCGCTGCGGCCCGACCTGGTCCTGCTCGACGTGATGATGCCCCGGATCGACGGCTTCGAGGTCGCGCAACGGCTGCGCAAGAACCCCCAAACGGCCAACACGAGCATCATCATGCTGACCGCCAAGGCGTTGTCCGCCGACAAGGTCACCGGCCTGCAGTCCGGTGCCGACGACTACATCATCAAGCCGTTCGACCCGATCGAGCTGCTGGCGCGGGTCAAGGGCACGCTTCGGCGCGCGAAGGAGATGCGGAACCTCTCGCCGCTCACCGGGCTGCCCGGCAACATCCGGATCCAGGAGGAGATCGAGCGCCAGGTCCGCGAGGAACGCGAGTTCGCCGTCCTGTACTGCGACCTGGACAACTTCAAGACCTACAACGATCAGAAGGGCTTCGTCCGGGGCGACCGGCTGATCCAGGCGACCGCGCGCATCATCCAAGACGCCGTCGTCGAGGGGTCCGGTGCCGAGGGGTTCGTCGGTCACGTCGGCGGCGACGATTTCGTCGCGGTGGTGATCCCGGACGGCGCCGAGGAGATCGCGAAGAGCATCTGCGGGCGCTTCGACGAGGCGCGTGCCGAGTTCTACGACGCCGAGGACCTCGACCGCGGGTTCGTCCGGATGGAGGACCGCAAAGGCGTCCTGCAGGACATCCCGCTCGTCGCGATCTCGATCGGGATCGCCAGCACGTCCAAGCGGCAGTTTGCGCACTACGGCGAGGCGGTCGCCGTCGCGACCGAGATGAAATCGTTCGCCAAGCGCGACGGCGGGTCGAGCTACGCGGTCGACCGCCGAACCGAGGTCTGACCGCCCGGCTCCCGCCGAACCGAACACCCGTCCTATACTGGCTCCCAGCCTGTTTCCGGGGCGGGGCGGAAATCCCCACCGGCGGTGACAGTCCGCGACCCCGTCGCCGCCAGCGACGGGTGGACCCGGTGCGATCCCGGGACCGACCGTGAGAGTCGGGATGAGAGGGAACGGGCACGCTGCGCCGCCGCGTCCGCGGTGGCGGTCCGCGTGTCGCGTCCACGCCCCCGAGCGAGGGACGATGGACGCACACGACGCCGATGTGACCCACATGCGCGAGGCGCTCGCGCTCGCCGAGCACGGGTGGGGCCACGTCTCGCCGAACCCGATGGTCGGCGCCGTCGTGCTCGCCGCCGGCCAGGTCGTCGGCCGCGGATGGTACGAGGGTCCGTCCGGGGCGCCTCACGCCGAGGTGCGGGCGCTCCGCGAGGCGGGCGACCGGGCGCGCGGCGCGACCGTCGTGTGCACCCTGGAGCCGTGCAACCATCACGGCGCGACGCCGCCGTGCACCGAAGCGCTGCTCGATGCGGGCGTCGCACGTGTGGTCGTCGCCGCGACCGACCCGAACCCGCTCGTCGACGGCTCCGGGATCGCTCGGCTCCGTGCCGCCGGGGTGGACGTGCGCGACGGCGTCCTCGCCGACGAGTCCCACCGGCTGAATGCGGCGTTCGACCGGCACGTCACCACCGGAACGCCCTTCGTGATCTGGAAGGTCGCGACATCGCTCGACGGCAAGACCGCCGCGCGGGACGGCTCCTCGCGGTGGATCACCTCGGACGCCGCGCGCCTGGACGCCCACCGGTTGCGCGCGTGGGCGGATGCGATCGTCGTCGGCGCGGGCACCGTCGCGGCGGACGACCCGGCGCTCACGGCCCGCCATCCCGAGCTTGCGTCGGCGTGGGCGCCACTGCGGGTGGTGGTGGACGCCGCGGGCGCGGTCTCGGCGGGCGCACGGGTCTTCGACGACGACGCGCCGACGCTCGTGGCGACGACGGTGGCCGGCGAGCCGGCGCTCGCGCGCGCGCTTCCGTCGGGCGTCGAGGTGGCGGTCTGTGCGGCCGACGCGACCGGCGGCGTCTCGCCGTACGCGCTCCTGGAGGAGCTCGGAAAGCGCGACGTGCAAGGCGTGCTCCTGGAAGGCGGGGCCACGCTCGCTTGGAGCTTCCTGCGTGACGCCGCGGTCGACCGGATCGTGCAGTACGTCGCGCCTCGGATCGTGGGCGGGGCGCATGCGCCGAGCGCCGTCATGGGGGAGGGGTTCGCGCCGATCGACACCGCGATGAACCTGTCGTTCGTTCGTGTCGACCCGATCGGTCCCGACATACGGATGGAGGCGGATGTTCACGGGCATCGTTGAGGAGCTGGGCGCCGTGCGCGCGCTCGATGACGGCAGGCTCGTCGTCGCATGTCCGCTCGTCGCCACCGACAGCCCGGTCGGCGCGTCGGTCGCCGTCAACGGCACGTGCTTGACGGTGGTCGAGCGCACCGACGAGACGCTCGCGTTCGACCTCAGCGGCGAAACGCTCGAGCGCACCACGCTCGGCTCGGCTCGAGCGGGCGGGACCGTCAACCTCGAGCGCCCGGTGACCCTGGCGGCGCGGCTCGGCGGCCACCTCGTCCAGGGCCACGTCGACGGTGTGGGCCGGATCGCCGCGATCCGGCGAGAAGCCGACGGCGGCGCGATCCTCACCGTCCGGATCCCGGGCGAGCTCGAGTTGCTCGTCGTCCAGAAGGGGTCGGTCGCGATCGATGGCGTCAGCCTCACCGTGGCCGCACTCGACGGCCCCGAGATCCAGATCGCATTGATCCCGCACACGCTCGCCGCGACGACGCTCGGTGTCGCCGCGGTGGGCGATCCCGTGAACGTCGAGGTCGACATGATCGGCCGCTACGTCGCTCGTCTGATGGAAGGATCCGAACGATGAACGAGGAGCTGTCCGCCCACACCGACGCCGGGATCGATGGATCGGTCTTCGCGACGGTCGACGAGGCCATCGCCGACATGCGCGAAGGCAAGATCGTGCTGGTCGTCGACGACGCCGACCGCGAGAACGAAGGCGACTTCGTCATCGCCGCCGAGCGGTGCACGCCCGAGGCCGTCAACTTCATGGTGACCCACGGCCGAGGGATCGTGTGCCTGCCCGTGGCGGCATGGCGGCTCGACGCCTTGGAGATCCCGCAGATGGTGTCGAGCAACGGAGGCGACGACACGGCCTTCACCGTGTCGATCGACTACGGCCCGGGCGTCACGACGGGCACGAGCGTGCACGATCGGGCGATCACGGCGGCGGCGATCGTCGACCCGGAGGTGGCTCCGAACGACTTCCACCGCCCGGGGCACGTGTTCCCGCTGCGCGCGCGTGAAGGCGGCGTGCTTCGCCGAGCGGGGCACACCGAGGCGGCGGTCGACCTCGCGACGCTCGCCGGGATGTTCCCCGCCGGCGTGATCTGCGAGGTGATGAACGAAGACGGCACGATGGCGCGGCTCCCCGAGCTCATCCGCGTGGCGCGGGCGTTCGATCTCAAGCTGATCTCGATCGCGGACATGATCGAGTACCGGCGACGCCGGGAGGTGCTCGTCCAGCGCGTCGCGGAGGCGACCATGCCGACCGAGTGGGGAGATTTCCGGGCCTACGCGTACGACAGCACGGTCGACGGGCGCACGCACGTCGCGCTCGTCCACGGCGACATCGGCGACGGCGACAAGGTGCTCACGCGCGTGCACTCCGAGTGCCTGACCGGCGACGTGTTCGGATCGCTGCGGTGCGACTGCGGACGTCAGCTCGACGCGGCGCTCGAGCAGGTCGCCGAGACGGGTCGCGGCGTCGTGTTGTACATGCGCGGACACGAGGGGCGGGCCATCGGGCTCACCCACAAGCTTCGCGCCTACGAGCTCCAAGACCGCGGCCGCGACACGGTCGAGGCGAACATCGAGCTCGGGTTCGCCGCCGACCAACGCGACTACGGGATCGGCGCGCAGATCCTGGTGGACCTCGGTGTCCGCTCGATGCGGCTGCTCACCAACAACCCGGACAAGCGTGCGGGGCTGGAGGGCTACGGGCTGTCGATCGCCGAACGCATCCCACTGCAGACCGAGCCGACGGTGCACAACCGCGACTACCTCCGCACCAAGGCAGAGAAGATGGGCCACCTGCTCGATGTGGAGCCCGAGGTTCCCGCGTGAACGTCGTTCGGGGCACCGTCGACGGGACCGGCCTCCGGGTGGGGATCGTCGTGGCGCGCTTCAACGAGACCGTGACGACGGCCCTGCTCGACGGAGCCCTGCAAGCGCTCGCACACGCCGGCGTCGCGGACGACGGCGTGACGGTCGTGTGGGTGCCGGGCGCGTTCGAGATCCCGACGGTCGCCGACCGGCTCGCGCGCGCCGACGTCGACGCGGTCGTGTGCCTCGGTGCCGTGATCCGCGGCGAGACGGCGCACTTCGAGTTGGTGGCCAACGAGGCGGCCCGCGGGATCGCCGACGTCACCCGGGCCACGGGGGTTCCGTGCATCTTCGAGGTGCTCGCGACCGACGATCTCGCCCAGGCCGAGGCGCGGGCCGGCGGCGCGCACGGCAACAAGGGTTGGGAGGCGGCGATGGCCGCGCTCGAGATGGCGCACGTGCTCCGGGCGCTGCCGGAGCCCGTCGCGCGATGATCGTCGATCGCCCGTGGGGCCGGACGCAGACCTACGCCCTCAATCAACCGGCGACCGCACGCTTGGTGACGGTCGTGCCCGGCGGCGACACGGGCGCGCACTACCATCGCCTCCGCGACGAGCTCTGGATCGTGCTCGACCGGGGCCTGACGATCGAGATCGGCAACCGGACGCTGCAGCCCGAGCCCGGCGACGAGCTCCAGGTGCCGGCCGAGGAGCCGCACCGCATCCGGTGCGGCCCGCAGGCCCCCGGCCGCGTCTTGCAGATCGCTTTCGGGTACGCGAGCGAGGACGACCGGCTCCCCGTCGAGGGCGCGCCCAGCGGCGACACGTAGGCGTCTGGTCGACGGGGTGGGTCGCGCCACCTATACTGCCCGGGCGCAGATGCGTACGTGTGTTCGACGTGCACCGGCGGAGCCGGTGCCTTTTTCCACGAAGGGGTGATGCGGGGTTTCGACAGATCCCAGGATCAACGACAGGATCCGATCGCCACAGGTCCGCCTCGTCGGGGCGGACGGCCAACAGATCGGCGTGGTCGATACCCGCGACGCGCTGAACCAGGCTCGGGCGCTCGATCTGGATCTCGT
>Ga0136846_1214516_pt1 | contig 24376 bp, 20 predicted proteins | sample HopSoiMetagenom2_FD_96841 | JGI IMG/M metagenome (GOLD analysis project Ga0136846, IMG submission 96841) | Grasslands soil microbial communities from Hopland, California, USA - 2 Assembly 2016 (version 4) | ecosystem: Environmental > Terrestrial > Soil > Grasslands | place: USA: Hopland... | reverse complement strand
CCTCGACGGCCTTCATGAACTCGTCGTTGACGCGCACTGAGTTGTTGGCGTTCTGGTACTGGACGGACACGATGTCCTTGCCGCCCAGGTCCATGTCGAACCCGGCGTCGCGGAGCGCCCGTACCTTGTCTTCCTCGCGGGCCTTGGTCACGATGAACTCGGCGATGTCAGGGTGGTCCACGTCGAGGACGACCATCTTGGCCGCGCGGCGGGTGGCGCCGCCCGACTTGATCGTGCCGGCCGAGGCGTCGGCGCCGCGCATGAAAGAGACCGGGCCGCTGGCGGTGCCGCCGGAGGACAGCAGCTCCTTGCTCGACCTGATCTTGGACAGGTTGACGCCGGCCCCGGATCCGCCCTTGAAGATCAGCCCCTCTTCCCGGTACCAGTCCAGGATGGCGTCCATGGTGTCGTCGACGGCCAGGATGAAGCACGCCGAGACCTGTTGCGGGGACTGGGTGCCGACGTTGAACCAGACCGGGGAGTTGAAGCTGAAGATCTGGTGCACCAGGGCGTAGCGCAGCTCGTGCCCGAAGATCTCGGCGTCCTCGTCGCTGGCGAAGTAGCCGTGCTCCTTGCCCGCCTGCTCGTAGGTGCCGACGACCCGGTCGATGAGCTGCTTGAGGCTCCACTCGCGCTGCGGTGAGCCGACCGCGCCGCGGAAGTACTTGGTGGTCACGATGTTGGCGGCGTTCACCGACCAGAAGGCGGGGAATTCCACGCCGTGCTGCTCGAAGTTGACCGTGCCATCCCGCCAGTTCGTCATGACGACGTCGCGGCGCTCCCAGGTCACCTGGTCGTAGGGGTGTACCCCCGGAGTGGTGTGGATGCGCCGCATCTTGAGCTTGTTCCGGCGGGGCTGGGCTGCCTTGCCCTTCCGGGTCGTCGCACCGCTCACCGTCTCCGTCATGTGGGGTCCCCCTTCCGGGATCTGGCCAGATCCCTGCCAGGCCGTTAGGCCTTCTTCTTGTCAGCGATGACTACTTTTGGTCTTTGGTGCCGTCCTTAGGACGCCGGGTCCGCGGCCTTGGCACCGGTGTCGGTACCAGCGTCGCGGTGGCCCTGGCGCAGGGCGTTGATCTCATCCTCGAAGTCGGCGAGCGACTCGAAACTCCGGTAGACCGAGGCGAACCTGAGGTAGGCCACCTCGTCCAGGTCCCGCAGCGGGCCCAGGATGGCCAGCCCCACCTCGTGCGACGGGACCTCACCCAGCCCCCGCGCCCTGATCGTCTCTTCCACCTGCTGGGCCAGGATCGCCAGCTTGTCCTCGTTGACGGGCCGTCCCTGGCAAGCGCGCTGCACACCGCGGATGATCTTGTCCCGGGCGAACGGCTCGGTGACGCCGCTGCGCTTGGCGACCATCAGGATGACCGTCTCCTGGGTGGTGAACCGCCGCCCGCACTCCGGGCACGACCTCCGGCGCCGGATCGCCGTGCCGTCGTCGGCCGTACGGCTGTCGATGACCCGGCTGTCCGGGTTCCGGCAGAAGGGGCAGTACATGCGATTCACCTCCCTGACCGCCGCTTGTGTTCACCAATCAGTTTATCTGTGAACACAACTTGTGGAAAAAGAACATCGATGTAAGTACTAGATGTTGTGGTTACGGTAGACCACCGGACGGCTGGAGGCAAGCTGGTCCGAGCGGATGATCCGCGGAAACTCGCCGCCACGCTGCTCCGCCCGGCGTGTCGTCCGGCGCGCCGGCGTGTCGCGGATGCTGGGTGTCGCGGGGGCCGGCGTGTCGCGATCCGGCGGCGGGCCGGGGTTCCGGTCGCGGGACCGGCTCAGCCGCGCGGTACCCAGAGCTGCTGCCCGGCCGGCACAGTGGCGCTGGTCAGCGAATTGAGGTCGATGATCTGCTGGACGACCACGCGGGTGTCCTGATCGGGGTCCGCGCTCTCGGCGACGGACCACAGGGTCTGGCCGGGGCGGACTACCACCTGAAGGAGATGGCCCCGCGTGGCGCGCGGCGCGGGGCCATGGCTCGTCGCCTGAGCCACGCCGGCGGCGATGAGTGAAATTACGGTGACGAGCAGCGCGGCCGCCACGGCGATGACGATCCGGCCCCGTCTGGTCAGCCGCAGCGGCGGCGCCGCGGCGCCCGGCCGATGATGCTGCGGATGGCCCCGGCGGATCTCAGAATCGCAGGTCAACGCGACTGCTGCCATCGCACTCATGACGACCTCCCCGATCAAACCTTCATTCGATCCATATGCGTTCGATCGTACACCCATTCGATCGCTTTACTGTTCGATCGAACGGGGTATGTAGTTGTTGTACGGCCCGGGTCTGACAATTTGGCGACACGTCGAACAGATGTTTGGGATCTCGGACGAGAACCGTTACTCTCTACTCAGCACGCAAGAACTCGGACACGGAAGGTCATCAGATGGAGGAAACCGCCATGGGAGGCGCCATTACCGGCGTGTCTGGCACTGATCAAACGGGGGCGCCCAGACCTAAGGGGCGGCCAGGACGTAAGCCGAAGGGCAGCGTCCCGGTCGTCATTCCGGAAACGCCGGACAAGCCCGACCCCAATCACGTGCTGACCTGGCGGCAGCGCAAGGTGCTGCAGGTAATCCGGGAATCGGTACAGCAGCGCGGCTACCCGCCGTCGATGCGCGAGATCGGCGAGGCCGTCGGCCTGACCAGTACGTCGAGCGTTTCGTATCAGCTCAGCACGCTCCAGAAGAAGGGGTACCTGCACCGGGACGTGGGCCGGCCGCGGACGGTCGAGGTCCGGCTGCCCGGTCACCCGGCGGTGCGTCCGGAACCGAGCCGGGAGACCACCTCCCGGGAGGACGACGAGACGGGTGATATCCCGGGCGGTGACATCCCGTCCCAGGAAGCCGCCTACGTGCCCCTGGTCGGCCGGATCGCCGCTGGCGGGCCGATCCTGGCCGAGCAGTCCGTCGAAGACGTGTTCCCGCTGCCCCGGCAACTGGTCGGCGAGGGCACGCTGTTCCTGCTCAAGGTGGCCGGCGATTCGATGATGAACGCCGCTATCACCGACGGGGACTGGGTCGTGGTCCGGCAGCAGGAGGACGCGGAGAACGGCGAGATCGTGGCCGCGATGCTGGACGGCGAGGCGACGGTCAAGACATTCAAGCGCGGCGACGGGCACGTCTGGCTGATCCCGCACAACCCGGCTTACACGCCGATCCTCGGTGACGAGGCCACCATCCTCGGCCGCGTCGTCGCAGTCCTGCGCCGCGTCTGAGGCGGTGCCGTCCGAGCAGTTGTCCGAGTAATTGTCCTAGCCGGGCCGCGTCCGAGGACGCGGCCCGTCAGGGGCGGACGCTAGGCCGCGACGATCTAGGCCGCGACGATGCTGACCAGCTTCGGCGCCCGAACGATGACCCGGCTCACCTGCTGTTCCCCTAGGGTGCGGAGGACTCCGGGCGCCACCAGGGCAAGTTCGCGCAGCTCGTCTTCGCCGATCTCCGGCGAGACCTCGAGCTTGTCACGGACCTTGCCGTTGACCTGCACCACGCACGTCACCCGTTCCTGGGTGAGCAGTGCCTGGTCGGCGGCGGGCCAGTCGGCGCGCGCCACCGACGCCTCGTGCCCGAGCAGCTGCCAGCACTCCTCGGCGGTGTACGGCGCGAACAGGGACACCATCACGGTCAGGGCCTCGGCCGCCTCGCGGACGGCCGGGTCAGCCGCCCCCGGCCCGGAATCGATGGCCCTGCGGGTGGCGCTGACCAGCTCCATCAGCCGGGCCACGGCCACGTTCAGGTGATAGGCCTCCACCTGCCGGGTGGCCTCGTCGATAGCCCGGTGGGTGATCCGGCGAAGCTCGGTGTCACCCGGGGCGGGCACCTGGTCCCCGGCGCCCTGGTCCGCATCGGCCACGTCGGCGGCGATCCGCCAGACCCGGCCGAGGAACTTGACCATCGCCTCGGGGTTCATGTCGGCCCAGTCGATGTCGTCTTCCGGCGGGCTGGCGAAGATCATCGTCAGCCGGATCGCGTCCACGCCGAACCGCTCGAGCTGCTGGCCGAGGTCGACGCCGTTGCCGAGCGACTTGGACATCGCCTTGCCGTGGTTGATCACCTGGCCCTGGTTGATCAGCCGGGTGAACGGCTCGGTGAAGTCGATCAGGCCCATGTCGTACAGGATCTTGGTGAAGAACCGGCTGTACAGCAGGTGCAGGATGGCGTGCTCGACGCCGCCCACGTACATGTCGACCGGCGCCCAGCGGCGGACCTCGGCCGCGTCGAACGGGCCGCCGTCGTAACCGGGCGAGCAGTACCGGAACATGTACCAGGAGGAGTCCACGAACGTGTCCATGGTGTCCGTGTCCCGCTTGGCCGGCTCGCCGCAGGACGGGCAGGCCACGTTCACCCAGTCCTCGGCCGCGGCCAGCGGCGAGACGCCGCGGGGCACCAGGTCCTGGCCGCGCAGGTCGGGCAGCACGACCGGGAGCTGGTCGTCGGGTACCGGCACCTCGCCGCAGGACGGGCAGTGAATGATCGGGATCGGGGTGCCCCAGAAGCGCTGCCGGGAGACCAGCCAGTCCCGCAGCCGGTAGTTGACCGCGGCGTGACCCTGGCCCTGGTCCTCCAGACGAGCGGTGATCGCGGCGATCGCCTCGGCCTTGGCCATCCCGTCAAGCGGGCCGGAGTTGATCAGCCTGCCGTCGCCCGGGGTGGCGACCCAGGTCTGCGCCGGATCCGGCAGCCCGGTGTCCACCACGACCCGTACGTTCAGCCCGTAAGCACGGGCGAAGTCCAGGTCGCGCTGGTCGTGCGCGGGCACCGCCATGATCGCCCCGGTGCCGTAGTCGGGCAGCACGTAGTCGGCGGCCCAGACCGGGATCAGCTCGCCGTTGACCGGGTTGACCGCGTGCCGGCCCAGGAAGACGCCGGTCTTCTCGCGTTCGGTGGACTGCCGCTCGATGTCGGTCAGCTTCCTGACCTGCTCCACGTAAGCGCGGAGCTCGGGCAGGCGGTCCGGGGCGCAGACCTGCTCGGCCAGCGGCGAGTCGGCCGCCACCACGAAGAACGTGGCCCCGTACAGCGTGTCGGGCCGGGTGGTGAACACGGTGACCGGCTCGTCGCGGCCTTCGATCGCGAAGCTGACCTCGGCACCCTCGGAGCGGCCGATCCAGTTGCGCTGCATCAGCAGGACCCGGTCCGGCCAGCAGTCCTCGAGCTGCTTGGCGTCCTCGAGCAGCCGGTCGGCGTATTCGGTGATCTTGAAGTACCACTGGTTCAGCATCCGGCGCACCACGTCGGCCCCGCAGCGCTCGCACTTTCCGGCGATGACCTGCTCGTTGGCCAGCACGGTCTGGTCGACCGGGCACCAGTTCACGTACCCGTCCCGGCGGTAAGCCAGGTGGCGCTCGTAGAACCGCAGGAACAGCCACTGGTTCCAGTGGTAGTAGGAGGGATCGCAGGTCTGCAGCCTGCGGCTCCAGTCGAACGAGGTCGCGTAGCGCCGGAACGAGGCCGCCTGGGTCTCGATGTTGGCGTAGGTCCAGTCGGCTGGATGCGTGTTGTTCCTGATGGCGGCGTTCTCGGCGGGCAGCCCGAAGGCGTCCCAGCCGATCGGGTGCAGGACATTCCGGCCGCGCAGGAAGTGGTAGCGGGCGAGCGCGTCACCGATGGCGTACGCCTCGGCGTGGCCCATATGCAGGTCACCCGACGGGTACGGAAACATGTCCACCAGGTAGAACCGTTCCCGCGGGTCAGCGGGATCGGTGCTGGCGCGGAACGGCTCTAGCTCCGCCCAGCGCGCCTGCCACTTCTCCTGCACGTCACGGGGGTCATAGCGCTGCGCCAGATCGGCGCTCTCGGCCGCTGTCATTATTTCCTCACCATTGATTCTGTCCGGCCCGCGGGTGGTAGCCGCCTGCAATGAAAACGCCCCTCGAGACGAGGGGCAGCCGCGCCAACGACGGTAGGTCGGCGCGGCTAGGTAAGAAGCAGCCGGACGGCACGCATGCGCACAGGATAGCGTACGTGCCGCACATCCGCCGCGCTCCCCGCGGCGTGCGCTATGGTCGCGTGAGGCCGCCGGCCGGTGGTCGGCCCGCCGCCGCGCATAACCGGCAAAGGACGGCATCACGTGCGGAAATACAGCTGGACCCGAGCCCGGTGCTGAAGCTGGCCACCGAGATGGCCGCGCTGGCCCTGACCGACGCGGGGCTGCGCGAGGCGGCCGGGAGCAGCCGGACCGGGCTGATCATCGCGAGCTCCCTGCCGGGCTTGTCCGGTCTGGTCAGCGGCCAGCTCGGGCTGGCGGCGAGCGGGCCGTACCGCTGGCCGCGAAGACGTCCTCGCTGCACGCGATGGCGGCCGCGGCCGCCGCACTGCAGGCCCGCGAGATCGACCTCGCGATCGCCGGCGGGGCGGAGCTCGGCCCGGCGGGCCGGGCTGCTCAAGGTAGGAGTCGAGGTTCTCGGCAGCGCGGCCGCGATGCACTCCCCCGGCATGGCCCGGTGCGCCGCACTCCCGGGGGCCACGGCGCCCCCGGGACTCACCGGGCTAGCGGGGTCCAAGCGGCTCAGCCGGCGCCTGACCAGGTGGCCCTGGCGCGGGCCGTCGCCGCGCTGTTCGCCGTCGCGGCGATCACCGACCTGGCGCCCTACCTGGGCCAGGCCCGGCCTGCCCGGTCCGGCGGCACGCTGGCCGGCCGGGCCGTGCCGCGGATGCGGACGGCGGAACCGCTGGCTCCCGCGCGTCCGGCTGGTTAGCCGCGCGGCTGCTAGCTGGCCGGCTGGTTAGCCGACGAGCGCGGTGCATGACCGTTCGACTCGCTGGCCGCGAACACCCGGGGCTGCTCCCAGTCCGGTCGCAGCGGCATGCCCGAGGCTCCGTCGGCCGCCAGCCGCACGCCCAGCACCTGGTGCAGCTCGATGTGGTTGCGGTCGAATCCGAGCCGGGAGCCGGCCATGTACAGCCGCCAGACCCGGGCGGTGCCCAGGCCGACCTCCCGGACCGCCTCGTTCCAGTGCGCGTCCAGGTTCTCACCCCAGGCCTTCAGGGTCTTGGCGTAGTGCTCGCGCAGGTTCTCCTCGTGCCGGACCTCGAAGCCGGTGTCGTGCATCAGCGAGATCAGGTAGCCGGGACCCTCGAGTTCCCCGTCGGGGAAGACGTACCGGTTGATGAACCCGTTCTTGCGGATGGGAGGCTCGATGTCGTTCGGCCGGGTGATGCAGTGGTTGAGCATGCGCCCGCCGACCTTGAGCTTGCTGTACAGGAAGGCGAAGTACGAGGGCAGGTTCCGCTTGCCGATGTGCTCGGTCAGCCCGATCGAGCTGACCGCGTCGAAACCGGTCTCCGGCACGTCGCGGTAGTCCAGGTGCCGGACCTCGGCCAGCTTGGACAGGCCCTCCCGCTCGATCGCGGCCTGGGCCCACGCGGCCTGCTGGGCGGACAGCGTGACGCCGAGCGCCCTGACGCCGTACTCACGCGCGGCGTGCATCACCATGCCGCCCCAGCCGCAGCCGACGTCGAGCAGCCGCATGCCGTCGCTGAGCCCGAGCTTGCGGGCGACCAGGTCGAACTTGTTGGCCTGCGCCTCTTCCAGGGTCGCGTTCTCGTCCGGGTAACAGGCGCAGGTGTAGGCCATCGACGGGCCGAGCACCCACTCGTAGAACTGGTTGGACACGTCGTAATGGTGGGAGATCGCCGTGGCGTCGCGGGTCTTGGAGTGCAGCCGCCCGGCCAGCCAGCGGCGGCTCAGGCCGACCTCCTGCGGCGGCGGCGCCCTCCGGTGCACCAGCAGCCGGGGACCGCCGAGGGCCTGCAGCAGCTTCAGCTTCTCGCCGATGCCGATGCCGATGGCCTGTGCCTTCGTCATCCTGGCGAGGGCCTCGTACATGTCGCCCTCGACGTCGAGCTGTCCGGACACGTAAGCCCGGGCCAGCCCGAGTCCGCCCGGAGCCTGGGCCAGATAGGCCACGGCGGCCGGCGAGCGGACCGTGATCTTTATCGGCGACCCGGGTGCCCCGGCGTGACTTCCGTCGTAAGCCACGAACTCCACCGGGGCTTCAGGCCCCGCGAATGACTCGAACACCTCAGCCAGTGCCATCGCATCCGTTCCTTCCGGGTCAGCGTCCCCTGACGCATTTCTCGTACAGGCCGAGAAGTCGGCCCTCGCCGTCATAGGCATGCTTGAGGGCGCGGTACGCCTCGCCGTTGTAACGCTCGTAGAACTCGTCCTCGGCGTAGAACGACTCGGAGTACAGCGACTTGTGCCCGCCCAGCTTGGCCACCTGGTCCTCGATGAGGCGGTTGTAGTAGCCGTCCGCCGGGCCGTTGAGGCCGGCCGGCAGCGGCACGGTCCCCCAGAACCCGAAGTTCACGTACACCTCGCCGGGCTGGAGCGGGTACAGGGGCCAGGAGCGTTCGCCGCGCAACCGCAGCGGGCACATCCACACCGGGCTCATTCCCACGTCTTCCTGGAAGAACCGCAGGAAATCGGCACCCCGTTCGACCGGTATCTCGACATCCTGTATGACCGCCTCCCGGGCCGGGAGGTGACGCCGGGCATCGACGCGCCCGGACAGGTTGTAGGTGCGATCCAGGGCGACCAGCTTGCGGTAGACGTCCGAGCGCCGGTAGCGGCGCGGCCAGAACCTCCTGACCATGGGCTTCTGGACGCCGAAGGGACGCGAGCACCAGAACCAGTCGGTGTCCCAGCGCCACAGGTAGTCCCTGATGGTGAGGAAGTCCTCCCGGTCCCGCCGGACCGACTGGTAGTAGATCTGCTGGCCGGTGTAGTCGCTGCGCCACGGGGCCACGTCGCTGAACGCGCCGACGGTGAGATAAAGCTCGCCGGGCCCGAACGCGGTCCCGTCGACGAAATCGGCCCGGTGCCCCTGGTAGCTGCCCTCGGCGGCGATCTGGCTGATGGCCTCCATGCAGGCTTCGGCCGTCTCGAACGGGAAGTGGCGCAGGTGCACGTACGGGCGGACCGGCTCGAGCTCGATGGTGAGCGAGAGACTGTAGCCCAGCGTCCCGTAGGAGTTGGGGAAGCCGCGGAACAGGTCGGCGTGCTCGTTGCCAGGGGTCGCGCGGACGACCCGGCCGTCACCGGTCAGGATCTCCATCTCGGTGACCGACTCGTGCGGCATGCCGCTGCGCAGCGAGGTGGACTCGATGCCGAGCCCGGTGACCGCGCCGCCGAGGGTGATCGTCTTGAGCTGCGGCACCACCAGCGGCATCAGCTGGTGCGGGAGCGTCGCGTCGCAGAGGTCCTCGTAGGTGGTCATGCCCCCGACCCGGGCCGTCCGGGTAACGGGATCGACGCTCAGCACGTGACCGAACGCGGAGACATCCAGCAGGACCGGGCCGGGCCCGCCGGAGGCCTCGCGGAACCTGAACAGGTTAGAGGTGCGCTTGGCCAGCCGTACCGGCGTACCCGGCGGCGCGGCCGCGTAGGCCTCACGCAGCCGGGCTACCGCGGCCTCGTGCTCGCCGTTGGTCGTGCGGACATCCCGCATGGGCATCCTTCCGGTAAAGGGCTGTCACCCATTATGGAAACGACCGACGACGGACAAACGGGCGGGTTTCACACTAATGGCGAACATCTCCGGCAGTGTATACGGGCGCCTTGCCACCGCCGCCCACTTGGTATTTCCCTGACCTCACCGTTCCCATGCCTGGTCCGGGCCTAGCGCGTCGGCCGTTGAACGTCAGCCGATGGCATCTCCGTAACCGGCATCGGATTTCCGGCCGCAGTACTGCTCGGCGCGTCCCAGACCAGGCCGATACCGCGCGGGCCGCCCAGGATGTCGAACCGGTAGCCAGGGAACAGGCTGTGGCAGTTGCGCTCCAGCTCATCCCGGCTGAAGAAGCGGTCAGTGACGCGATGGTCCAGCCAGTCCCGGCGGGTCGACAGCCGATAGATCTCCCACGCGGTCGCCGGCCCTCGCCGCACTAGGTTCACGCTGAGTTTCTGCACCGCCAGGGCATGGAGCCGGGGTTTCAGCGGGACAAGCCGGTGCACTATTCGGCGGAGGGCCTGCTGCGGGCGCAGGCCGGACTCAGGCGGGTAGATGTCCATGAGCGCCGCGCGTCCACCGGGCGCTAGCAGGGTTTTGATGTGACTGAGCGCGGCATGCAGGTCCGGTACGTGATGCAGGGTGAGCAGGCTCAGGACGAAGTCGTAGCGGCCGGTGCCGGCGACGTCGTGCAGGTCAGCCTGCCAGTAGGTGATGTTCGGCCGAGAGCGCCGCGTTGTCGCCAGGTCGGTGATCGCTGCCCGCCTCATGGGGTACTCATCGTAATGAACCTGCTCGGGTCTTCTATGCCTGCTCCCGAAACACTGCGCCGGATCACCCTTTGTCGGTCGTATCTGCCTCATCGTCATCGCGGCGGTCCGCATTTTCCCGGCCAAGTCCCGCAAGGAACGACCGAATGAGCATGATCACGGGAAACGACAGGAGCGCGCCGCCTGCGATCGGGTTGGAGGCGCTGTCTCCGCCATCGCGACGATCCGCTCAACGAGGCCGGCCTGGACCTGCTCGTACTGATAGAGGATCGCGGGCGGAGGCAGCGGCCCGGCCCACTGGCGCTGTTCTAGCTGGAGCTGGAGGACTTCGAGGACCGCGTCGGGTTCGGCTTGCGACGCATCGTTCCCTGGGATCGGGTTCTTGTCGCCATGAGTCGACGTTACCTCCGCTCAGCGTCGGCTCGGCAGATCGCCAGAAGGTCAATATCCGGCGCCGTGGTGGTAGGTCGCCTGGTCAGGTGACTCACGGCTCGCAGGCTGGGTCCGGGTCGCGGAAGTCCGGGTCCGGGTCGCGGTCGTCGTCTTCGCCTATCTCCTCGTCGGCGTCGTCGTAGCTGGCGGCTACTTCTTCCGGGGTCATGGGCAGCCGGGCCAGGGACGGCGGGGTCCCGGCGGTGATCACCTGGCGGAGCAGCTGCGCCATGGAGTACTGCGGGTCGTCGGCCAGGGCCCGGTCGAGCGCTACGTTGGCGAGCGCCCCGTCGCCGGACTGCCAGGCGACGAAGGCCAGCAGGGAGGCGGGGGCGGCGACGTACCCGGGCTGGGCGCGGCGGGTCAGGTCGGTCCATAGCCGCAGGTGCGCGTCCGCGTGCCCGGGGTCCATCCGGGCCCAGGCGTCGTCCCTGACCCGCAGGTCGTGCAGCGCCACCGTGATCCACGCGAGCTGGTAGTCGGTGGCATACCGGCCGCCGGCCCGGTAGGTGCCGATCATCGAGCCGACCGCGCTGAGCCCTTCGGCGGCGATCATCCGCCGGGCGGCGCCCAGGCGGGACGACTTGCGCACCCGGGCGAGCAGCTGGCGGACGTGCCGTTCGGCGCGGCGGGTGGCCTGGCGCATGGATTCCGCCGCGATGCCGCCGAGCGGCGCGACCCGGGCCGCCACCGCGGCCCGGTCGGCCAGCACCTGGCCGCCGGCCCGGGCCAGGGCGAACGCGGCCTGGCTATCCGCGGCGAACGGCGTGCCCGCGGCCGGGCAGCAGGCCTGCTCGGTGCACAGGTAGGACCAGTAGCGGCGGCCCTCGACGCGCAGGATGTCGCCGACGTCGATCCCAGCCGGGCCGGCCGCGGCGAGCAGCGCCTGCGCCACCGGGTCGACCAGCGGCCGGGGACCGTAGCCGACCGCTACCAGGGCGGTGAGCTGCTGAGCGGTGAGCACGCCGACGGCGTGCGCGGCGAGGTCCGCGGCGATCCCCGCGCCCGGCGGGTCGGGCAGGTCATAGCGGAGCGTGACCTTGATGCGGTCGCCGGGCCGCTCGGTGCCGATCACGACCAGGCTGGTCCGCGGGGCGAAGCCGAGCAGGTGCGGCACGAGCGCGAGCAGCGCTTCCGGAGAATCGGCGCGCAGCGGGACGGGGGGCGGCTCCGGGATCTGCGGGGAGGCGGGGGTCTGACGGGAAGGCGGGGTGTCGTCACCCGCGGTGAGCGCTTGAGTCATGGTCCCAGCGTCGGGGGCGCGGGAGGCACGGACCAGACGGCCGGGAGAGCCTGTGGATAACTCGGAGTTATCCACAGATATCAGGAGATGTCACGCGGGGTCTTGACAGCGGGTGCTGACCGAGGCCCTGACGGCACCACCGGGCTACAGGCGGATGCCGAGCAGGGCGTCGACGGTGTCCCGGACGAGGCGGGCGCCCGCCAGGCCGGCCGGGGTGAGGCCGGCGGGAGACGTGGCCAGCACGGCGCCGGCCCACCGGTCGACTACGGCCAGCGCGCCCGGGGCATCAAGGTCGTCGCCGATCCGCGCGCGCACGCCGGAGAGCACCAGCCCGGCCGGGCTCGCCGGGTCGGCCGGGCTCGCCGGATCGGTTCCCGGCGGAACCTCGAGGTGGGCGGCCTCGACGTGGGCCAGGGCGGCGCGCCAGCGGTCCAGCCGGGCCTGGGCGCCGGCGAGGACGGCGTCGGTCCACTCCCAGTCGGAGCGGTAGTGGTGCGCCAGCAGGGCCATCCGGATGGCCATGGGGTCCGTCCCGTCCGCCACCAGGCGGCTGACGAAGACCAGGTTCCCCAGCGACTTGGACATCTTCTCGCCGAGGTAGCTGACCATCCCGGCGTGGGCATAGACCTGGGCGAACACGCCCGAGGTGGGGGCAACGGGGGGGCTCGGGGGGGTTGTCCCCCCCGGAGGCAGCAGCGCGACCCTGGCGTGGGAGGCGCTCATCTCGTGGTGCGGGAACACCAGGTCGGAGCCGCCGGCCTGGACGTCGAAGGCGTTACCCAGGTACTCGGTGGCGATCGCCGCGCACTCGACGTGCCAGCCGGGCCGGCCGCGGCCGAACCGCGATGCCCAGGCCGGCTCGCCGGGCCGCTCCGCCCGCCAGACCAGGACGTCGAGCGGGTCCTTCTTGCCGGGGCGGTCCGGGTCACCGCCGCGCTCGGCGGCGATCGCGGTCATCTCGGCCACGTCGTAGCCACTGGGCGTGCCCGGCCCGGAGAGCGAGCCGAACCCCTGGTCCGCCGACCGGGCGAAGTAGACGTCCTCGTCCACGTTGTACAGGGCGCCCCGGTCGGCCATCCGGGCGCTGAACCGCTCGATCACCGGCAGCGCCTCGACCGCGCCGATCAGGTGGGCCGGCGGCAGGACGCGCAGCGCCTCCATGTCCCCGCGGTACCGCTGGGTTTCGCGGCGGGCCAGCTCACGCCAGTCCTCGCCGTCCCGGTCGGCCCGCTCGATCAGGGGGTCGTCGACGTCGGTGACGTTCTGTACGTAGACGACGGTGTGCCGGGCGTCCAGCCAGGCCCGGACCAGCAGGTCCCAGGCGGCGTAGGTGGCGGCGTGGCCCATGTGGGTGGCGTCGTACGGGGTGATGCCGCAGGCATACAGGGTGGCGACCCGGCCGGCCGCGGCCGGGACCAGCTCACCGGTGGCCGTGTCGTATAGCCGCGGCTCCGGGCCGCTCCCCGGCAGTACGGGGACATCCGCTCGGCGCCAAGACTCCATGATCGCCAGGTTATCGCGCGGTCAGCGGATGCCGTGCTAGCGGATGCTGGGGGCGAGACCCGGGGGCTGGCGGGCCCGGGTGGCTTGCTCGAAGGCGTAGGCCAGGGCGATCAGCCGCGGCTCGGTCCAGCGGGGGCCGACGAAGGACAGGCCGACCGGCAGCCCCGACACGTACCCGCACGGCACGGTGACCGCCGGACAGCCGGCCACCGCGGCCGGGCCCGAGGTGTGGAACACGTCGTGGTCGCCGAGCACGTAGTCAGTCAGGCAGGCCGGGTTGGCGGTCAGCGACACGATGGCGTCCAGGTCGTGGTCGGCCAGCGGGGTGGAGATGGCGGCGCGGGCGAACCGGGTGGCATCCCGGCGCGCGGCCAGGTACCCGGGGTCCGCCAGGTCGCCGCTGGTCGCCTCGGCCAGCTCGAAGATCTCCTGGCCGAACCGGGAGAGCACCAGGCCCGCGTTCCGCTTGTTGAAGTCGATCAGCTCGGCCAGTGAGCCCGGCAGCACGCCGCCGGTGCTGAACCCGGCGACGTAGGACAGGTAGGCGTTGATCCCGTACTTGAACTCGTAATGCAGCGCGGTGAACTCCGGCTCGCCGATCTTGCCGGCATCGGGCAGCGTCACCGGGTCGGTGACGCTGGCACCCAGCGCGCGCAGCCGGGCCACCGCCTGGTCGAGCACGGCGGCGGTGGCCGGCCCGGCGCCCGCCGACCCGTCGCGCCAGATACCGAGCCGGGCGCCCTCCAGTGCGGCGCCATCGAGGGCATGGGTGTAGGAGGCACCGGATGGGTCAACCCCGGCTCGTTCGGCCAATTCGTTTTCGGCGGCTGAGACCGGGTCCTCGGGGTCGGCGGCGGCCAGCACCCCCAGCAGCGCCGCCGCGTCCGAGACCGAGGCGGCCATCGGGCCGGCGGTGTCCTGCACCGGCGAGATCGGCACGATGCCGCGGCGGCTGACCAGCCCGTTGGTGGGCTTGATGCCGACGATCCCGCAGGCGCTGGCCGGGGCCATGATCGAGCCGTCGGTCTCGGTGCCGACCGCGAGCGGCGCCAGCCCGGCGGCCACCCCGGCGGCGGATCCCGAGCTCGACCCGGACGGGTTGCGGTCCAGCGCGTACGGGTTGGCAGTCTGCCCGCCGAGCGTCGACCAGCCGCTGGTCGAGTGGGTGGCCCGGAAGTTGGCCCACTCCGACAGGTTGGCCTTGCCGATGATCACCGCGCCGGCCTCGCGCAGCCTGGTGACCAGGAAGGCGTCAGCGGGTTCGGCGTTGAGCAGGGCGGGAGAGCCGGCCGTGGTCGGCATGCCCGACACCTGGATGTTGTCCTTGACCAGCACCGGGATGCCCTCGAGGGGCCCCCGCGGCCGGCCCTCCGCGCGGGCCGCGTCGCTGGCCGCGGCCTCGGCCGAGGCGTCCGGGTTCACCGTGATGACGGCGTGCAGGGCCGGGTTCAGCCGGTCGATGCGCTGCCGGTAGAAGCCGGTCAGGGCGGCCGAGCTGAGCGTGCCCGCGGCCAGCGCGGCCTGCAGTCCGGCCAGTGACGGCTGGCTCACGCTGACCTGGGTACCCGGGATCACGTCGCGAAATTCCGGCATGCGGGAAGAATAACGGTGATCACGGTCAACACTGAAGAGCCCGCGCTGATGGTCACGGTCCTGACAGCTGACCTCAGCGCCGGGCCAGGCGCAGGCCGTTCTCGATGGCGCGGGCTGAGCTCCTGACCCGGCTCAGGAGCTGTGCCCGCTGCTCGGCGGGCGCCCGGACCAGCGGGTAGGGCACGGTGAGGACCGCCGCCATCCGCTTGCCGTGCATGATCTGGGCAGCGGCCGCCCAGACGCCCTTGTGGATCTCTTCCTCACTGGTCGCGTAACCCTGCTGGCCGGCCTGGACGATCTTCTTCTCGAGCAAGATGGCGGCCTCGGGGTCCCGCTCGGCCAGCGGGGCCAGGAACTCCTTGCGGACGCTGGGGGCCACGCTGGCCAGCAGCAGCCGGGCGCTCGCGCCGCGGTCGATCGGGAGCGGCTGGCCGGCCTCGAACGAGATGCGCAGCTGCTGCCCGGACTGGACCCGGTGAACGCACACCGCCGAGCGGCCGATGAGGCGGACCAGGATGACGGTCTCGCCGGTCTGGCCGGACAGGTCGCGCATGACCGGATCGGCCACGTCGATGATGCTCTCGGCGACCTCCGCCGCCCGGGCCAGGCCGATGAGCCGGGCCGAGAGCCGGTAGCTGCCCCGCTCGTCGCCGGCCAGCAGCCCGGTCTCGCGCAGCAGCGTGATGTAGCGGTACACGCTGGGCAGCGCGATCCCGGTCCGTTCGGCGAGCTGACGGGCGGTGAGAGTGTGCTCGTCGGCGGAGAACGTGAGCATCAGGGCAAGGACGCGGCGTGCGCCCTCACACCCGTGCGCGGCGTTCGCCTCCGGAGGCATTTTGACCGCGGAAGCTCTGGCCATCGCCCCTTCTCGGGTAGTCAGAACTTAACTATCGGGTGATGATAACGGTGTTTGTCGTATACCGTCAATCAAAGTTCAGTCCCCGTGCGACATAGTAGCGACATAATGGCAGCCCTAGTCAGTGGTCCGGCGGTCAGGAAACCGGAGGCCAGCCGGGCGGTGCCAGCAGGTAGGCCCCGCCGACCAGGGCACCCAGCGTGACCAGCACGAACAGCGTGACCCAGAGACCGGCCGGGGCACCGGTCAGGCGGGCGAGCTGGTCGGCGTCCGAGCCGCGCGTCCACCGCTGGTGCCGTCCCACCGAGCCGCGGGCCAGCTCGAACGCCGGGCGCACCCCGCCGAACAGCAGGAACCAGGCGGCCAGGTAGGCGAACCCGGCCTGCACGGCGGCGCTGGCGTAGTAGCTCACCGCGAACACGCCGCCCGCGGTGAGCAGCACCGCCACCGCGCCGTAGAGGTTGCGGATGGCCAGGAACGTCGCGGCCAGCAGGACCAGGGCGAGCCAGAGCATCGCGGTCAGGTGCCGGGCCGCCAGCAGCCAGGCGGCGCCCGCGCCGAGCAGCGACGGCATGACGTAGCCGGCCGCCGCGGTGAGCACCAGGCCGGGGCCGGCCTGCTTGCCCCGCGAGTAGGTCACGCCCGAGCTGTCGGAGTGCAGCCTGATGCCGTCGAGGCGCCGCCCGGACAGCACCGACACCAGCGCGTGGCCGCCCTCGTGCGCGATCGTGATGACCTTCCCCGCCAGCCGCCAGGCCGGCGTGTTCAGCACGACGACCAGCGCCACCAGCCCGGTCAGGCCGATCACCCAGGCGGGCGGCAGCGGCTGGGTGCCGGAGACCCGGTCCCACAGCACGGCGATCACGTGCATGGCCGGCCTCCTTCGCTTCCTCGCTCGGCTTAGGGTTTCGGCAGCCAGGAGACGTGGCCGGCTAGCAGGGCGTAGCCGACGAAGGTCACCGCGTCGATCAGGAAGTGCGCGATGAGCAGCGGCATGACCCGGCCCCAGCGGCGGTAGAGGTAGCCGAAGATCAGGCCCATGACGGCGTTGCCGATGAAGGCGCCCACGCCCTGGTACAGGTGGTACGAGCCGCGGATCACCGCGCTCAGGGCGATGGCCCGGGAGGGCCGGACGCCGAGCAGGTCCAGCCTGCTCAGCAGGTACCCGACGACGATGACCTCTTCCACGGTGGCGTTCTGCGCCGCGGACAGGATCAGCACCGGGAACCGCCACCAGATGTCGGGCAGGCTCTCCGGCACCACGTTCAGCTCGACGCCGACGTGAAAGGCGATCAGGTACAGGGCCAGGCCGCTGCCGCCGATGAGCGCGGCCAGCACGGCGCCGCGGGCCAGGTCCCGGCCCGGCTCCTCGGCGTCCACCCCGATCGAGGACGGCCGCTCCCCCGCCCGGGCCAGCAGGTAGAACACCAGCAGCACCGGAGCCAGCGACAAGGTGATGTTCAGCAGCTGCATGATCAGGTCGAGCAGCGGACGGCCAGGGGCCAGCGAGCCGTTAAGGGTGGCGGTCTGCTTGCTGAGCGACTGCTTCGCGGTCAGCGAGCCGATGAGCGAGACCAGCGCGTAGACGCCGCTGGCGCCGAGCGAGACGGCGAAGACCACGACGATCTCCCAGCGCTGCAGCCGCGGCGGCGGTGGCGCGAGGCCGGCCAGCGGCTGAGCCGGGGGGCTCTGCGCCGGGGGGCTGGTCGAGATGTCGTCCGTCATCGCCCTTCAGTATCACCGAACCCGACGAGCCGAATAGCCCGCTACGGGCCGAGCCACTAAACTCGGGAGATCAGCGCGGGACCGCGTGTCCGCCAGGTTCTCCATCCAGCAGAGGTCGCCATGTCCGGGTATCAGCCCTATCCGTCGAGCGGCACGACCGTCGAGCCGGAACGAGGCGAGGCCCCGCCTTCGGTACAGAAGGCCGTCAAGCTCATGTACGCGGGAGCGGCCGTCAGCACGGTCAGCCTGATCGTCTCGGTGATCCTCCCGCTGGCCAACGTCGCCGCCAGCAAGGCCGCGCTCAAGAAAGACCATCCCAATCTGAGCGCGAGCCAGGTCAACCAGGCCTTCAACCTGGGGATCGCGGTGGCCATCTTGTCCGGCGCGGTCGGCGCGGTGCTGTGGCTGTGGATGGCCCGGGCGAACGGCCAGGGCAAGAACTGGGCCCGGATCACCTCCAGCGTGTTCTTCGCGCTGGCGACCGTGAGCCTGCTCAGCATCCTGAACGCGCCGTCGGTGCTCGGCATCATCTTCGCGGTGGCGCTGTGGGTCGTCGGGCTCGGCGCGATCATCTACCTGTGGCGCGGGGAGTCGAGCGAGTTCTTCAAGCCGCGGCAGCTCCTGTGAGCCCGGCTCCGGTCGTCCTGGCCGCGGTTCCGACCCTGTTCGGCCCGGACGGAGAGCTGGACCGGGACGCCAACCGCGCGCTGTACAAGCTCATCGCCGGACTGCTCGACGGCATGCTGGTGGCCGGGACCACCGGCGAGTTCCCCGCGCTCGACGACGACGAGCGGCTGTGGCTGGCCGAGCAGGCACTGGCGGAGGCCGGCCCGGATCGCGTCATCGTGCACATCGGCGCCCCGGACGCCCGCCACGCGGCCCGGCTGGCCCGGGCGGCGGTCGCGCTCGGCGCCCGGCGCATCGCCGCGATCACGCCCTACTACCTGCCGGCCCGCCCCGATGAGCTCGTGACCCACTACCGGTCCGTACGCGAGGCCGCGCCAGGAGCCGAGCTCTACGCCTACATTTTCCCCGAACGGACCGGGCTCACCGTCTCGCCCTCCCTGCTCGCGGATGCGGCGCGGGCGGCGGACCTGGCCGGCGCGAAAATCAGCGGATCCGCCTCGGCCGACCTGGCCGGGTACGTCGCGGCCGCGCCCGGCCTGCGGATCTTCTCCGGGAACGACGCCGACCCGTGGGCGACTACGCGGGCGGGGGGCGAAGGCGTGATCTCCGGGCGTAGTTCGGCTTACCCGGAGCTGTATGCCGCGCTGGTCAAGGACCCGTCCTACCAGGAGCAGCTGGACCGGGTGGTGACGCTCGGGGCGAGCATCGGCCGGCTCAAGCACGCGCTGCGGGCTCGCGGGCTGGCCGGGACGGCCGCCCGGATGACCGTCGACCCGCCGGATCCGCAGCTGGCCGCCGCGATCGAAGCCGAAGTGGCCGCGCTTCCGTAGTTACCTGTTCTTAACCTGGCCGCGTCAACCCGCGCCCGGGGTGACGCGTCATTTCTGTAGAGGCCCGGCGTTAGCGGGGCGCCGGGCCTCTGCAGAGCTCGGCAGGCGGAAGCCGAGCGGCAGGCCCGGCGCGAGCGGGGCGCCAGGCGTGGCCTGGCGTGAGCGGGGCGCCGGAGCCCGTCGATACTTCCGTCCCGGCTGATGCGGTGTCCGGCTGGCCCTCCGGGGCCAGCCCGGCTTGCCGTCGGCGTCGGGTATGTGGCGGGTATGTGGCGCGAGCAAAGAGCGCCCCCGGCGGCGACCGCTCGATTCCCTCCCCGGCGTGAGCCGGCCGAGTTGCGACATGCTCTCCGGTCCCGGGAGAAGCGCTGGTCACATTTGTTGCATGACGATTCGCTGAACGCGTGAATCGGAAAATCTTAACGTCGCACCTCTGGACTATTCATGAATGGTGACGTAAGCAGGTGAAAGGAAGCTAGAAGGTCTAGACCGTCTGAAGCTGGGAGGGACCCTGTGGCTGACGCGTGGATGCCGGGCGCCAGAAGCATCCGGGCCCGGGTCGACGGGGGACAGCTAGGGGGCGGGGCACCGCGCGTGGTCTGGCTGACGCTAGGCGCCGATCCGCGCACCGTTTCCGTCTGGTCGGCCGCGCAGCGGCTGAACCAGGAGGAGCGGCCACCTCATCTGGTGTGGGATCCGCTGACGGGTGACATCGCGCAGTTGCTGCCGATCGTCCGGGCCGGCTGCGCGCTGGGCATGCCCGAGCATCTGGGCTCCCAGCGGGACCGGCCGCCGGCCCAGGCCGCGAGCGTGAATCGCGAGGGCCGGCTATGCGTGCAGATCGGGGTGCTGGGCTCGCCCCGGGAACCATTCACCAGCTTCCAGATGATCGGGCTGGCCGCCATCCTCGGCTGGCTCGACTCGTGGCACATCCCGCGGCGCTGGCCGGCCGGCCCGCCCGCCCCTTACCGCCAGCTGACGCGGCCCCGCAGCCGGGCCCTGTGGGCTCGCGGCGGCCACTACGGCGCCTCCCAGGTCCCCGAGTGCGACAACCTGGGCCCCGGCGGCATCGACATCGAGTACCTCACCCGCGTGGACGCCAGCATCGCGCGGGAACTGCCCGAACCCATCTGCACCAACGGGTCCCCTATCCGGCTGAGCGCTCACGCCGCTCGCGAGATCCCCGGGCTGAGCGCCGCCGCCGTCTAATCGGCGCACGCCGGGGGCCCTACTCCATCGTTTCGGGTACAAAATCCTCGATCCTGATTCAGTGGTTGTGGCACCCTACCCTCCCTATTCGTTAGAACGCCACAACCACTGAATCGGCCAGGGATCACCGCAGCGGGAACTTGTGGCTGATGGGATCCAAGGGACTACTGGGGTTACGGAAACTTCGCGGCGGGCTGCGGGGGCGCTCCGCGGCGGGCTGCCGGGGCGATCCGCGGCGGATCGCGGGCCACGTGAGCCGCAGCGCTTCATGAGGCGTTAGGAGACGGGCGGAAGATAGGGCTAAATGATCATCGGTGCTGGCAGGACGGCGAGGTTCGTCTGGCCGAAACGTTTCCTGCTGGCGGTACACGGCTCTCGAAGCAATAGGCTGTGGTGATGAATGACCGGCTCGTGTGGATCGACTGTGAGATGACAGGGCTCGACATCGAAAGGGACGCGCTCGTCGAGATCGCGTGCCTGGTGACCGACGGCGAACTCAACCTGCTGGACGAGGGCGTCGACCTGATCATCAAGCCCCCGGCCGAGTCGCTGGAAACGATGCCGGACGTGGTCCGCGAGATGCACACCGCCTCCGGGCTGCTCGACGAGCTACCCGGCGGGATCAGCGTGACCGAGGCCGCCGAGCTGGTGCTCGACTACGTGCGCGGACACGTCAAGGAGCCGCGGAAGGTGCCGCTGTGCGGCAACTCGATCGCGACCGACCGCTGGTTCATCGCGCGCGACATGCCCGAGCTCGACGCTTACCTGCACTACCGCATGGTCGACGTGTCCAGCATCAAGGAACTGGCCCGCCGCTGGTTCCCGCGGGCCTACTTCGCCTCGCCGGCCAAGCACGGCGGCCACCGGGCGCTGGCGGACATCAGGGAGAGCGTGCAGGAACTGCGCTACTACCGCGAGGTGGTGTTCGTGCCGCAGCCCGGCCCGGATTCCGCCACGGCGCGGGAAGTAGCCAAGCGGTACGCCGAGCCGGCGGGCGAAGCCGCCCGGGGCACTCACGGTATGTGACGCGCGCGGGCGCGGGGACCGCTATACTCGTGTTCAGCCGCGCGATGCCCCCGGGCAGCGCGCGTTCTGCTGTCGCCCGGCCGGATGGCTCGGTGACGATGGTGGGTGTAGCTCAGCTGGTTAGAGCGCCAGGTTGTGGTCCTGGATGTCGGGGGTTCGAATCCCCTCACTCACCCCAGTGAAAGTGCGGGCCGGACCTCGGGTTGAAAGAGGCCGGCTTACCGCCGGCCGGCTCCTGACATGACGCAAGCCTCCCGGGCATCTTCATGCTCTCCGGGTGACTTGTCCTGTCCTGCGGGGGCGGAAAATCACCATCGTGACCAGCCCCGGAGAATCTGCGGTCGAGCAGCGGCGGCTGCTCGTGATCATCGGGGCGCTCCTGCTCGGGATGCTCCTGGCGGCGCTCGACCAGACCATCGTGGCCACCGCGCTGCCGACCATCGCCGGGGACCTGCATGGCCTGTCCGACCTGTCCTGGATCGTGACGTCCTACATCCCGACCCGCTCGGGCCTGGAACTGCTGCCGCTGATGGCCGGGCTGCTGCTGACCTCGACTCTGTCCGGCATCTTGATCAGCCGGTGGGGCCGCTACAAGGTCTTCCCGATCGTCGGCACGGCGCTCATGACGGTCGGGATGTACCTGCTGTCCCGGCTGGGCGTGGCCACCGGGACCCTGGCCAGCTCGGCGTACATGTTCGTCCTCGGCGTCGGCATCGGGGCCGTGATGCAGGTCCTGGTCATCGCGGTGCAGAACGTCGTACCCTACTCCGACCTGGGCGTCGCGACCTCGGGCGTGACCTTCTTCCGCTCCATCGGAGGATCGTTCGGCACCGCGGCCTTCGGTGCCATCTTCGCCAGCCAGCTCACCGGCAACCTGGCCCGCTACCTGGCCGGCACGCCCGTCCCGGCCGGCTTCAACGCCGCCGCGGGAGCCAGCCCGGCGGTGCTGGACAAGCTGCCGCCCGCGGTCCACGCCGGTTACGTCCACGCCTTCGCGGCCTCGCTGCACACCGTGTTCCTGGTCGCGGTGCCCATCGCGGCGGTCGCCTTCGCGCTCACCTGGCTGCTCAAGGAGGTGCCGCTGCGCCAGGTGGCCAGCGTCCCCGACGCCGCCCAGGTGGTCGCGCCCACCGCCATGCCCGCGGTCCGGGACTCCGCCGATGAGGTCACCCGGGCGCTGTCCGTGCTCGCCAGCAAGCAAGACCGGCCCCGGGTCTACCAGCAACTGGCCAAAGCCGCGTCGGTCAGCCTCGATCCCCGCTCGACGTGGGTGCTGTTCCGCCTGGACGGCCATCCCCACCTCGACCTGTCGGCCCTGGCCGAGGCGACCGGCGTCGCCGCCGGACAGCTCAGCGCGCTTCTCGCCCCGCTGGCCGGGGCCGGATTCGTGACGATCCCGCCGCCCGTGCCGGACTCAGCGCAGATCGTCCAGCTCACCCCGGCCGGCGCGGCCGCCATCGACCGGCTCGTCCGTGCCCGCCAGCAAGGGCTCACCCGGCTCCTGGGCAGCTGGTCAGCCGAGCTCGACGCCCAGCTGGCCGGCGAACTCGAGCAGCTGACCCGCGACCTGCTGCGCAATCCGGCCCGTCGCGACCAGCTATTCGCTGAGCCCGCACCACCCGCCCCGGTTCCCTGATCCCGCACCTTCCGGCGCAGTGGTCAGGGGTCAGGCCGACGTCACGCTGGGTTGCGGGGACGACGGGCGGCTCCGGTACCGGAGCCGGAACAGGCCATAGGCGATCGGCCCGGCGCAGAGCGGCAGCCAGTAGGAGGCGAGCCGGTAGGTGAGCGTGGCCAGCACGGCCTGGCTGGAGTCCACCTCAGCCAGCACCAGGAGCCCGGTCAGGCTCGCCTCGACGATCCCGAGACCACCGGGGGTAATGGGGATCATCCCGACAACGCCGGCCACCGCGTAGGCCACCAGGATCAGCGACGGGCGCGGGTGGCTCCCGGTGGCCCGCAGCGCGGTGAGCAGGCACAGGTAGTCGAACCCCAGGCGGCCGGCGGACAGCAGCAGCGCCTGCCACCACTGCTCGCCCAGCACCGCCCGGATGTCGTTCCGCTGCCCGAGCAAGGTCTGGTCCAGCCCTTCCAGCGGGGGCCGTTTCCGCAGCATCCAGTTCCTGACCCGCTGCACCAGCCGGCCAGCCCAGCGGAGCGGGGCGTCATAGGTCAGTACGACCGCCCCGAAGGCGGCGAAGGCCACGAAGGCCACCGCGCCCAGGATCGCCGCGTTCACCAGGCCCCGGTTGGCGGTGGGCGCGCCCACCAAGATGACCGGGAGGGCGAAGGCCGGGAGGGCGAGCAGGCCCCCCACGCCGAGCAGGGAGTACGAAGCCAGCCCGCCCACGGTCGAGCTCGTGTCCCGCCCGCTGGCCGCCAGCATCCGGAACTGCGCCGCGGCCCCCACGGCCGCGCCGCCCGGCATGATGAGGGTGATCGCGTTGCCGACCAGCTGGGAGGTGACGACCGGGAACCACGCCCTGGTCCGCAGGGCCAGCCGCTGCAGCGCGAATGTGCAGGTGAAGTGGGCGGCCTGGGCCGCGACCGCCGCCGCGAACCACCACGGGTTCAGGGTCGAAAGCCGGGGCCAGGACGCGAGCACCTCGGTGATGGCCGGGAACACGAGGTAGATGGCGATGCCGGCGGTGACCACCATCGCGGCCCGGGTGACCACCGTCTTCCAGGCCAGCGGATGTGAGCTCTCGCTCTCGATCCTGGCGGCCAGGGACGGCTTGCCCGCGGTGGCGGGCGGTCCACTCGTGGCCGGCGTGCTCACAGGTACTCCTGCTGCCGCATCCAGACCAGGGTGAACCAGCCCCAGATGGGCGGCAGGTAGGAGGTGAACAGCCGCTGGATGAAGACCGCGGCGGTGGCGTCGGCCTCCGAGACGCCGGCCGCGGTCAGGCCGAGGATCAGGCCCGCCTCCACCACCCCCATGCCGCCGGGCGAGGGCGCGACGCCGCCGATGATCGCGGCCAGGGTGATGACCACGATCAGGACGGGCAGCCGCAGATGATCCCCGAAGGCCCGCAGCGAGACGGACAGGGCCATAGCCACGAGCAGGTCCCGGCCAAATGCGCCGCCCAGCAGCAGGACCAGCTTGCGCGG
>Ga0136846_1215442_pt1 | contig 24386 bp, 22 predicted proteins | sample HopSoiMetagenom2_FD_96841 | JGI IMG/M metagenome (GOLD analysis project Ga0136846, IMG submission 96841) | Grasslands soil microbial communities from Hopland, California, USA - 2 Assembly 2016 (version 4) | ecosystem: Environmental > Terrestrial > Soil > Grasslands | place: USA: Hopland... | reverse complement strand
TCGGCCGAGGCGATCATCGCCGAGCGCACGACCTCGTCGGCGTCGACGGTGTCGTCGAGCGCGATGTTCTCGCGCACGCTCGCCGCGAACAGGAAGCTCTCTTGGAACACGATCGCCGCTGCCTGGCGGAGTTCCAGCGGGTCGGTGCGTCGCACGTCGACGCCGCCGACGCTGACGGCGCCCTCGTCCGGATCGGCGAGCCGGACGAGGAGCTGGACCAACGTCGACTTGCCGACGCCGGTCGGTCCGACGATCGCCACGGACTCGCCCGGCTCGACGTCGAAGCTCACGCCGTTCAGGATCGGTTGGCCGTCGTAGATCAAGCGCACATCGCGCACGGACAGCCCGAGCGGGCCGTCGGGCAACGGCTCGGGCTGGCTCGGCGGCACGACGGTGACCTGCTCCTCGAACACCGTCTGCAGACGGTCGTAGCCGACCACCGCTCGGGGGAGCTCGGCGAGGATCCACCCGATGAACCGCATGGGCCATGAGAGCAGGCCGAACAGCGCCACGAGCCCGATCAACTCGCCCACGTTGATCGCGCCCTCGTGGATGCGCCACGCGCCGACCGCGACGAGCACCACGGTGGCGAGCGTCGGCAGCGCGTCGAGTCCGGCCTCGAAGGTCGCGCGCACGTATCCACCGCGCACGCGGTCGTTGCGCAGGGTCCGCGCGGCGTCCTCGAGCTTCTCGGTCTCGAGGTGCTCACGCCCAAGTGTCTTGACGACGAGCGCGCCGTCGATCGATTCGTGCGCGACGGACGAGACGACACCGATATCCTCTTGTGCCATCCGCGCGGGTTCCTCCATGCGACGGGCGAAGCTCCGGTTCATCAGTGCGAGCGCCGGGAACAGCAGCGCCCCGACGAGCGCGAGCCACGGGTCGATCCGCAGCATCTGGATCATCGCGAGGATGACGAGCACGATCACACCGGCCGCGAAGGGCACCGGCCAGAAGACGTCGACCGCCGCCTTGACGTCGGCCTCCATGTGGGCGAGGAGCTCACCGGTGGGCGTTTCGCGGTGGTACTGGAGCTGCAGCTCGCGGTAGCGGTCCGAGACGTCGCGGCGAAGGGTGGCCATCACGCGCTCGCCCGCCACGCCCGAGTAGTAGCGGCGGACCATGATCCCCAGCGCCCGTCCGCAGCCGAACAGCATCAGCGCCAGGACGGACAGCCATATGGTGCTCGCAGCAGGGGGCGCGACGCCCGCCGTGGGGTCCAGCGCGGGCTTCAGCACGTTGTTGGTGGCCTTGGCGAGCGCATCGGTCAGGAGCAACGACGACACCGCGAACACCAAGGCGCCGGCCAGAGAGATCATGAAAGGCTTGGGGTGCAAGCGAACATAGGCCCACACCAGTCGCATGCCAGACGCGAACAACCCACCCTTGTGCGGCCCGGTCGCGGGCGCGTTCGTGTCCTGCAGGGTCGTCGCCATGCCGCATATCATGCCGCGCATGAGCGATGAGCGACCGTGGGTCGCGTCCTACCCGTCCGACGTGCCCCGTTCGATCGCTCCGTTCCCCTCGGAAAGCGTGTTCGGACTGCTGGGATCAGCTGCCGAACGCTTCCCCGACAGGCCCGCGATCGCCTGGTTCGGCAACCACCTCAGCTATCGCGAGCTGCTGCACGAGGTCGAGCTCTGCAGCGCGATGCTCGCCGGTCTCGGCGTCCGCAAGGGTGACCGTGTCGCGCTGATCATGCCGAACTCGCCGCCGTTCACGATCGCGTTCTACGCCTGCATGCGCATCGGGGCGGTCGCCGTCGGCAACAACCCCGTCTACAGCGCACGAGAGATGGAACACCAGCTTCGCGACGCGGACGTCAACGTCGTGCTGGTCGCCGACCTGATGTACGCGGACTTCGCCGAGGTCTTCGCGGCGGTGGGGATCGAGCACGTCGTGATCACGCGACTCAACGACTACATGCCGGGGGTCAAGAAGCTGCTCGCGCCGATGTTGAAGTTCAAGAAGCAGCAGCGCGCGGCGGGCAAGCCCTGGCCGCCGGTGCCGAAGGACGCAGCGGTGCGCCGCTGGCACGTGGAGATGGCGGCGACCGGTCCGATCCCGCCGGTCGCGCCGGTCCAGCCGGCCGAAGACGTGGCGGTTCTGATCTACACCGGCGGCACGACCGGGATCGCCAAGGGCGCGATGCTCTCGCACGCCAACGTCACCGCGAACGCCCGGCAAGCGTGGGCGTGGATCACGACGATCGAAGAGGGGCAGGACGCCGTGCTCGCGGCGCTGCCCTTCTTCCATTCGTACGGGTTGCTCGCGATGGTGCTCACCGGCCTGATCGCCGCGAAGCTCGTACCCGTGCCGAACCCTCGCGACATCCACCTGATCCTGGAGATCTCGCAGGAGGAGAAGCCGACGTTCTTCCCGGGGGTGCCGCGGCTGTACGTGGCGATCAACGAGTTCCCCGATGTGCACACGTTCGATCTCAAGTCGGTCAAGGCGTGCGTGTCGGGTGCCGCCCCATTGCCGCAAGCGGTCGCGAAGCGGTTCGCGGAGGTGAGCGACGGCGCGGTGCTGGTCGAGGGCTACGGCCTGACCGAGTGCTCGCCGGTCACGCACGTGAACCCCCTCGACGGCCGCGGTCGGCCGGGGTCGATCGGCATGCCGATCCCCGACACCGACGTGCGGATCATCTCCCTGGACGACCCCGACAAGGAGATGCCGCAGGGCGAGCCGGGGGAGCTCTGCATCAAGGGCCCACAGGTGATGCTCGGCTACTGGCACCGTCCCGAGGAAACCGCGCTCGCGATCCGCAACGGCTGGTTCCACACCGGCGACGTCGCGGTGATGGAGCCCGATGGCTTCTTCCGGATCGTCGATCGTCTGAAGGACATGGTGCTCGTGTCGGGCTTCAACGTGTACCCGAACGAGGTCGAGGACGTGCTGTATCACCACCCGGCGATCTCGAAGTGTGCGGTGGTCGGCGTCCCTGACGACCGCACGGGCGAACGCGTCAAGGCCTTCGTGGTGCTGAAGGACGGTCGTCAGCTCACCGCGGAGGAGCTGATCGCGTGGGCCAAGGACCCGGCGCAGGGTCTGACGGGCTATCGCGTGCCGAAGGAGATCGAGTTCCGCGACACGTTGCCCGAGACGCTGGTCGGCAAGGTGCTCCGGCGCGTCCTGCAGGACGAGGAGCGGACCAAGCGCGAGGCCGCGACCGCCGCACCGTGAACCAGCTGTACTGGGATCTCGAGGGCGGGGCCGTCGTGCGGAGCTACACGCTCGGCGACGCCGAGGCGCTGTTCGACCTGATCGACGGCAACCGTGATCATCTGCGTCCCTGGATGATCTGGGAGCAAACGACCAAGGGCGTCGACGACACGCGGACGTTCATCCAGAGCTGCCTGGACGAACCGGTCAGCATCGAGGGCAACGGGATCTGGGTCGATGGCGAGCTCGCCGGCGGGATCGGGTTGGACATCGACACGTTGTCGAACAGCGGCGAGATCGGGTACTGGCTCGCGAAGCCGTATGAGGGCCGCGGGATCGTCACGCGTGCGTGCGAGCGGTTCTTCGACATGGCGTTCGACGAGCTCGGGCTCCATCGGCTGGAGCTGCAGGCCGCATCGGGGAACCTGCGCTCGCGGGCGGTGGCCGGCCGTCTCGGGATGCACGAGGAGGGCGTCGCGCGCGACGGGATCCGTGTCGCAGACGGTTATCTCGACTCGGTCCAGTACGCCATCTTGGAGGACGAGTGGCGAGCACGTAGGGTGCGGACGTGAGGGCCGGCCTGCACATCGAGCTCGGCGGCGGGGCTGTGGTGCGGCCGTACACAGCGGCAGATGCGGACGCGTTGTTCGCGGTGATCGACGCCAACCGCGTGCGCCTGGCGCGATGGTTCCACTGGGTCGACGACGCGACCGACGCCTCGTCGCAAGCGGCCTACATCGGGTCGCGCGTCGACGACGGCCGCTCGCTCGACGGCAACGGGATCTGGGTCGGCGACGACCTGGCCGGCGGGTGCGACCTCATGATCACCGGGGCCGACGATGTCGGGGAGCTCGGGTTCTGGCTCGACGAGGCGTTCGTCGGCCGCGGGCTCGTCACACGTGCCGCGCAGGCGTTGATGACGCTCGGGTATGAGAGCGAGGGGCTGCATCGGATCCAGCTCCGGGCCGGCGTCGACAACCTGCGGAGCCGCGCGGTCGCGAAGCGGCTCGGCATGCGCGAGGAAGGTGTGCTTCGCGGGGCGGGCAAGGTCGGCGGCGACCTCTACGTCGACCTCGTGATCTACGGCCAGGTCGTCGACGACTGGCGCAAGACCGTCTGACGTGCCGATCCGCGCCGTCATCTTCGACCTCTACGGCACGCTCGTTCCCGAGTTCCCGCACGAGGACTTCTACGCCTCGATCGACCACATGGCCGCGGTGCTCGGCATCGATCCCGAGCGGTTCCGCGAAGGCTGGAACCGAACGGTGGTGCAGCGGCAGACGGGCGTGTACGCGTCGATGGAGCGAAACGTCGTCGCGATCTGCGAGGCGATGGGCATCGACGAGCCGGCCGCCGAGCTCGTCACCTCCGCGCTCGAGCGTCGGGCGGAGATGTACCGGACGTGGTTCCGTCCGCGCGAGGGCGCCGTCGAGACGCTGACCGAGCTCCGCGCTCGGGGGTTCCGGCTCGCGTTGATCTCGATGTGCGCGCCGGACACGCCGCCGATGTGGAACGCATCGGCGTTCGCCGGCTTGGTCGACGTCGAGGTCTTCTCGAGCGTGGTCGGCCTGCGGAAGCCCGACCCGGCGATCTATCGGTATGCGTGCGACGCGCTGGACGTCGAGCCGGGCGACTGTCTCTACTGCGGCGACGGCGCGTACCGAGAGCTCACCGGCGCGGCCGAGTTCGGCATGACGGCGGTCGAGATCCGCGACCCCGCTGTCGACGTCGCGACGCTCCTGCATCTGGAGGGCGACGATTGGACCGGGCCGCGGATCGGCGACCTGCGCGAGCTCCTCCAGATGGTCTGAGCGGGCGTATCGTGGCTTGACGTTGTCCGACAGCGGCACATCGAACGGCACCGGAGGACCGCCGCGAGCCGGCGTCGCGATCGCGGCGGCGGCGCTTGCGGTGCTCATGCTCGGCGGCGGTGTCCTGGTCGCCGTCTCGGCGACGGACGACGATCCATGGGGCTCGTACGCCGAGGGATGGACGGCGCTCCCGGCGGCGCCGAGCACCGCGTTCCTCAGGTACGTGTGGACCGGCTCCAGCGTCATCGCGTGGGACGGCGGGCTGCACCGTTCGCAGGCTGGCGCGAACACCGCGTTCACGTTCGCCCCCGGATCGAAGACATGGACACCGACGTCGCCTGCCCCGATGGCTGGGTTCCTATCGGCTGCGATCTGGACCGGCTCAGAGGTGCTGTATTTCGCGGGCGACCACACGGGCATGCAGGTGGTGGGTTTCGATCCTGCACGCGACGCGTGGGACCCCTTGCCTGCGAGCCCCGCCGGGCCGAACGCGCTCTCGTCGTTCATGTGGACGGGTCGCGACGTCGTGGTGTTCGGTGGCATGAACGCATCGCACGGGGTCGACCCAGGAACGGATCAGGCGTGGGCGTTCGACACTGAAACCGACACGTGGTCGACCCTGCCGCCGGCGCCGGTCGCGATGTCGGCGCCCGTCGCCGCGTGGTCCGGGCACGAGCTGATCGTTGCGGGTTGGAGCAGTGACCTCCTACACCCGACGACGGATGCGCTCCAGACGCTGTCCTTCGACCCCGCCACATCGACCTGGCACACGCTTCCCGACTCGGGCCTCGCGAGCACCGAAACGGGCTTCTCCTGGGACTGCGGGCACCCCGCGGTGTTTTCGGCCACGACGTCGACCTGGACGGGGGTCGACCCGTCGATGACGATGGACACGAGCATCGTTCCGTACGGCTTCACGGTTGCGGCTGAAGACGGATTCCTGGTCAGCGCCATCGTGCCGACCCCGCAAGGAGCGCCGGTCAGGGGAGCACACCACGTACCTCTGGTTCTGGAAGCCCCCTGCGCAGTAGCGGTCCTGCTGTCTTCTCGGGACTCAACCCGTCCGCATGTTGTCCGCATGGTCTACCCGGTCGATGTGCCGAGTGCGTAGTCCCGTCGGCGGACGCGCGCATATAGGCGGATAGGCCTCGGCTGGTGGTCCGGCATTTCAGACGATGGGCCGGTGTTCGAACGATGCTCGCGATGCCGATGCTGACGGGGTTCCTCACGTTCCGAGGGAGGCCCCTTGCTTATCGCGCGTCGCTGTGCCGTTGTGCTGGCAGTCGTCACCTCGACCCTGGCCCTTCCCGGGATCGCGCGCGCGGATTGGTCGCAGTTCCACGCGAGCCAAACGCGATCCGGCGTCGTTTCGACCGAAACCGTCCTGACGGCGCTTACCGCGCCCTCCATCCACGAGCTCTGGGGCGCCCCGACGGATCCGACCACGGAAGGGATCAACTCCTCGCCGGCGGTGGCCGGCGGGCTCGCCTACATCGGCTCGGATGACGGATCGTTGTGGGCGTTCGACGCGATCACCGGCGCGCCGGTTTGGCGCGATCCGGTCGGCGCCCAGGTCCGAACGTCGCCGGCGGTCGCCGATGGTCGCGTGTTCTTCGGCTCGGCGGCCGGCGTCGTCTACGCCGACGACGCGCTGACGGGCGCACGGCTTTGGTCCTACGTCACGGGTGGCAACGTCACCGCGCCGCCGCTCGTGGTCGGCACGACCGTGTACATCTGCCCTCGGAGCGGGTCGTTCGTCGCCCTCGATGTTGCGACCGGGGCCATGCTGTGGAAGGCCAACGTCTGGGGCATGTGGGGCGGTGCCGCCTACGCGAAAGGCGTCGTGTACGTCGGATCGGAGCAATCCAAGGTGTTCGCGTTCGATGCGCTGACGGGCGCCCCCGTGTGGTCCACCGGGCTGGGCGCTCGTGTGCGGAGCACGCCCTCGGTCGCCGACGGCCGCGTGTTCGTCGGAACCGACGCCGGCAACGTCGTGTCGCTCGCGGCGGACACCGGAAAGGTCCTGTGGTCGCAGCCAGGGTCGCCGCCCTCGACGAACGCGGTGATCCGTTCCTCGCCCGCGGTGGCCGGGGGACGCGTGTTCGTCGCCACGGCGGAGACGACGCCGATGGACGGCGACGCGGTCGCCTTCGACGAGAAGACCGGAGCCGTCGACTGGCGCGCGGACTACATCGCCGACTACTCGACGTCATCGCCGGCCGTCGCCAACGGTGTGGTGTATGTCGGCTCCTATGACACGCGCCTGTACGCGATCAAGGCGGGCTCGGGGAAGCTGCTGTGGGCGCCGGCCTGGGGCACGCAGAACATGGACCGCGGCTTCAATTCGAGCCCGGCGATCGCGAACGGCCGCGTCTACATCGGCTGCCGCGACGGTTCGCTCTACGCGTTCGGCATCGGCTGACCGCGCCGGCGCCGGCTAGCGGGTCGCGGTCTGCCGGAGATCCGCGGTGATCGCCGCAACCTCCCGCGGGATCGCGGCGACGTCGCCGACGATCAACGTCGCCGGCGGTCCGACGCTCGCCGCAGCCGCCAACGCCGGGAGGTCGGTGAGGCTCCCGAGCACCGTCCGCTCCTCGGGAGTCGTCGCCCACATCACGAGCGCGGCCGGCTCGTCGCGATCGCGGCCGGCGTCGATCAGTGCGCGACAGGTGGCGGCGAGCCGACCGGCCGCCATCAGGATCACGAGTGTGTCGACCGCCGTCGCGATGCGGCTGAGGTCGGTGGCGTCGGGTTCGTGCGCGGTGCCGGCGGTGGACGCGGTCACCACCGCGAACGAGCGAGCGACGCCGCGGTGCGTCACCGGGATGCCGGCGGCCGACGCAGCCGCAACCGCGCTCGTGATGCCGGGGACGACCTCGCACGGTATGCCCGCTCGTGCGCACGCGAGCAGCTCTTCGCCGCCGCGTCCGAACACGAACGGGTCGCCGCCTTTCAGCCGCACGACCGTGCGGCCGAGCACCGCGTGGTCGACGAGCACCGCATCGATCTCGTGCTGCTTCATCGCGTGTCCGCCGGGCTGCTTGCCGACGTAGATGCGCTCTGCGCTCGCGGGCGCGAGGTCGAGCAGGGCCGGCGCAGCGAGCCGGTCGTAGACGACCACGTCGGCCTCGCCGAGCGCCCGCGCGCCCTTCACCGTGATGAGCTCGGGATCGCCTGGACCGGCGCCCACCAGCACGACACGGCCGGTCACCGGCGGGCTCCGTCGAGCAGTCGTGTCACGAGCCGCCCGCGCAACTCGTCCGCGCAGCCCGCCTGCACGAGCGCCGCGGCCTCGTCCGGATCGAGCGCCTCGCGCCAACGCGCCGACCGCTCGCGGACGTCGGGCAACAGCGGCAGCGTCTCCTCGCGAACCTCGCGGAGGACCCGAAGCACCTCCGCCCACTCCGGCCCGTACTCGGTCTCGAGACGCTCACGCACCTTGCGTGCGAGCGCGGGTGAGGCCCCTCCGGTGCCGATCGCGAGCAGCAGCTCGCCCCGTCGCACGATCGCCGGCATCGCCCAGTCGCAGGCCGGGATATCGTCAACTACGTTGACCAATGCTCCTGCGCCGCGCGCAGCGACCGAGAGCCGTGACCGCTCGTGGGGGTCGACGTCGTGCGCGATCACCAGGAAGGCGCCGGTGAGGTCCGCGGACGTCCAAGCGCGACGCGCGACCTGCACGCCTTCGAGCAGCTCGAGATCGTCGAGCCGATCGCCGGGCGCGGTCGATACCACGAGCACGTCTGTCGCGCCCCCCGCGAGCAACGCCTCCACCTTGCCCTCGCGGATCGGCAGCTCGCCGATCACGACGCAACGGCGTCCGGCAAGCTCGAGCAGCACGGGGAAGCCGAACGGCGCCATCCTCAGCAGGCCACCGTGTAATGGTGCGAGCGGAACGGCGGCGGGGACGCCGCCTCGCGGTCGGTCCCCTCGTAGTCGTCGAGGTGTTCCGTGTAGCTGATCCACAGCGGTCCCTCGGGGTCGTACTCGCGCTTGAGGTTCTTCTTCGCCCGGTCGAGGTTTCGCAGCGCGAGGCGCTTGACGGCCGACAGGTCCTCGATGGGCGCGTCTTCGAAGGCACCTGCCGCGCGGACCCATGCGTCCATGCCCGCGTCCGTGCGGATCAAGATGGTCGAGGTCCCGGGCTCCGACCCGATGTTGCCGACGACGAGGTCGGCGCCCAGCGCGGCGAAGTCGGCGCACTCGTCGCAGCCCTTCAGCGACGCCTGATGGAAGTCCTTGACCGGCTTGTTCATCAGCTCCTCGCCCTCGGCCGACGCCGCGACCAGCTTGCCCTCGCGGATGTCGATCTTCGACACCGCGCCGAGGTTGACGCCCTCGGCGGCGACCATCGGGATCAGCTTCTTCGGGTCGAACGAGCGCGTGCAGAACAGCCCGATCGCGAGCGTGACCTTGGTCGCGAGCGTGTCGCGGCGTTCCCACGGGAACTTCTGGATCGCGCGGAGGCCGCTGATCTGGCACGGCGTGCCGACCAGGGCGATCCGCTCGACGCCGTCCGGGCAGCGCTCGTTCAACATCGCGAGCGCCTCGGACTGGTGATAGACGCTGCCCGCGCCGGTGAGCACCTGCTCGACCGTCGTCGCCAAGACCGGGGTGCCGATGAACGCGTCGAGCTTCTGCGTCTGGATGACCGCGTCGATCACGCCGCGCTCCATCAGCGTGGCGAGCAACGCAGTGACCGCGCCTCCGTCCTGGGCGCCGTCGGGGCGGGCCATCGCGCGCGCCGAGACCGCCTGCTGCATCGGGCCGACCGGGTCCTCGGCATCTTGGTGGTTGAGCTTCTCGGGACGGAATCCGGCCATCGGGCAGTAGTCCCAGCAGGCGGAGCAGCCCGTGCACATCCGCACCAGCGTCGGCAGCCCGTCGGCGCCGACGCCGATCGAGTTCGAGGGACACGCCGCGATGCACGCGCCACAGCCGACGCACCGGTCGGCGTCGATCACGGCCGACGCGGTCTTGTGGAACCAGATCTTGTCGAGGAGCTCGGGCACGCCGTTCGCATCCATGATGTCGTCGCGAACGTCGCGAGCCGGGTCGACGTGCTGCTGCGTGGCGCCGCTGTTCACGCCGTCCTTCGGCCGTTCGGCCGTATCAACCATGTCCGTTCCCTTCGAAGTAGCGGCCGACACCGGCCGGAGTGAGGTCGTCCAAAGAAAGCTCGCCCGCGCATACCGCACGCAGGACCTCGGTGATCGAGTCGTAGGCCTCGTCGACGGGATCCTCCAAGCGGACCCACGCGCCGAGGCGTGAGGCGCCGAGGTCGCCGCCGAGCGAGATGTCGAGGGCCTGGTGGTAGGCCTCTTCGTCCTTGGTCATCGTTGCGCGCACGCCGATATGCGCCGCCTGCACCTGCGCGCACGAGGCCTTGCATCCGCTCATGTGCAGCTTGAGCCCGTCGAGCCGGTCGCGGCCGGCGAGCGGGAGCGTTTCCTGCAGGTGCGCGACGAGCTTGCGGCCGTTCGTCTTCATGTCGTCGATCGCGAACTTGCAGAACGGGGCGCTCGTGCACGCGACGATCGCCCGCTCGAACGGATCCGGCTCGGGCTTGTACGTCTGGACGAAGTCCTCCGCCAACAGCGCATCGACATCGCGGATGCCGGTGAGCAACAGGTTCTGGCGTTGCGACATGCGGATGCCGCCGTCGCCGTGGGTGCGCGCGAGACGCGCGACCTCGAACCACTCGTCGTCGGTCAGGCGGCCCATCGGGATGCACAGCCCGACGAAGTGCGACCCGCTCGTGTCCGGGTGCACGCCCAGGTGGTCCTCCGGCTCGCCGGTCCACAGCGACTCGCCGGCGCCGGTCGTTGCGCTTGCCACCCGCGAGCGGATCTCGTCCGTCACCTTGTCCGGACCGAGCTGGTGCACGAGCACCCGGAACCGGTTGACGGCCTTCATGTCGAAGTCGCCGAACTCCCGGTACACCTGCAGCGTCGCGCGAACCGTGTCGGTCACCTGATCGGGACGCACGAAGAGGTCGAGCGCGTCGGCGATCCGCGGCGAATCGCTCAGCCCCCCGCCGGCGTGCACGTTGAACCCGAGCGAGCCGTCGGCGCCGCGTGCGGGTGTGAAGGCGAGGCAGTGCAGCTTCACCACCGCGCAGTCGGTCGGGCAGCCCGTCACCACGACCTTCCACTTGCGCGGCAGGAACGCCGTGAGCTTCTCCTCGTCCTTGGAGAAGGTGCGGAACTCGTCGATCAGCGGAGCGACCGGCAGATAGCCGCGCGGGTCGGCGCCGTCGGCGGGGCAGGCGGTCGGGTTCCGCATCGAGTCGCCGCAGGCCTGGGCTGTGGTCATGTCGACCGCGTCGAAGCGCCGCCAGATCTCGGGGAGCTGCGTGAACTCCACCCAGTGGACCTGGATGTCCTGGCGGGTCGTGATCTCGCCGAACCGATCCGGCTCGGTGTGACCGTCCCAGCCGTTGCCGAAGTCGCGGATCACGCCGGCCACCGTGTCGAGCTGATCGGCGTTGATCTGCCCACCCGGGATCCGGATGCGCAACATGAACCGGTTGCGCTGGCGGTCGTCGTAGACGCCCATCAGCCGCATCCGTCCGACGGCGAGCGGGCCCTCGGCCTCTTCGATCGCCTCCCACGGGTCGTGGTCGGCGTCGGCGACCTGCGTCTCGACCGCGCCACGAACCTCGGTCGGGCCCTGCGTCCGGTTGAAGACCTGTTCGCTCACGAGTGCACTTCCTTCAAAGACGCACGGGCTTCGGCCGCTTTCTCGCGGTCGGACTTCGAGCCGAGCAGCTGCACGGAGCAATGGATGCCGCATTCCTTGTTGGTGTCCTGCTCCCACCACCAGCGGCCGGCCCGCTCGGACTCGCCCGGCATCACCGCCCGTGTGCACGGCGAGCAGCCGATCGACGTGTAGCCGTGGTCGAACAGCTCGTGATAGGGCACTTCCTTGTCGCGGATGTAGTCCCAGACGCGGTCCAGGGTCCAGTCGGCGAGTGGGTTCAGCTTGACGATGCCGCCGTGCTCGCGGTCGAGCTCGACCTTCGCGATGTTGCGCCGGCTCACCCATTGCTCGCGCCGGAGGCCCGCGATCCATGCGTCCAGCGTCGCGAGCTTGCGCTTCAGCGGCTCGACCTTGCGGATCGTGCAGCAGCTCGTGCGGAGGTCGACGCTTCGGTACATCGCGTTCGGACCGTTGGCTGTCTGGAAGGCGGCGACGCCGCTCGCGTCGGGGACCTCGAACTCGACGTCGATGCCATAGCGGTCGCGCACCTCTTCGAACAGGGCGTAGGTCTCGGGTGGCAGGCGGCCGGTGTCGAGCGTGAACACGCGGATGCTCGGATCGATCCGCCACGCCATGTCGACGAGCACCATGCCGTCGACGCCGCCCGCGGCGCTGATCGCGAGGCGCGGGTGGAACGTCTCGATCGCCCACTCCAACAGGTCCTGGGCGCCCGCGCCCTCGAACCGGTCGGCGGCGTCTTGGACCCAGGCCGACTCCTCGTCGAACACGGCGAGCGCCGGCTCGTGGATCGGTTGGATCGGATCGCGGTCTGCCATCGGATTTCCTCGATGCGGTCGGTGTCGCTCGGATCCAGATACGCGAAAGGCCGCCGGAGCGGCGGCCTCGAGGTGGGACGTGTGATGGGTTGCGGCTACCGCAGTCGGTGGCGAGCGGGCATCCCCATGCCCGCCGTGCGGCGACAGCACAGGCGCGACGGCACCATGGCCGCGACCTCGCCTGCTGCGCGCGTCTGGATCACCGTGTCTCCGTCCGGTCGAAGGTGCCGTCTTGCAGGTGCAACAGGGTATCGGCGGCGTCCGAGACGCGTCAAGGACGAACTGCTTGCTCTTGGCCTGCAGACTTTTCGGCTAGGCAGGGGCTTCGCGCGGTTCGTCGGCGGGCTCGATCTGCGGGTGTGGCTCCTCGCCCGCGTCCTCAACGAGCACCACCGGGGGCCCCGCCCCGCCGGCTTGGACGAGGGCCAACGCCATCAGGCCGAGGGCCCCGACCGCGAGCGACCCGAGGCCACCGATCACCAGCGCCTGCCGGCCGCCGACGCCGACGACCAATGCGCCGCCGAGCGCCGTCGCGATGATCTGCGTGCTGCTGACCAGGCCCATGTACGCGGCGAAGACGCGTCCGTGCAGCGCCGAGGGCACCCGGCCGTGGACGAGCGTTCGCGCCGCCACGTTCTCGACGCCGTTGCCGGCGCCCGCCACGACGAACAGCAGCGCCGCGGGGATGAGCGCCCCCGACGCGGCGCCGAGGATGAGCGCGCCGCCGCCGACGATCGCGCCGACGAAGATCCAGATCGGCGCGCGGTTCGTGTCGGCCCGCCTGGCGAGCACCGCGCCGATGACCATGCCCGCCATCCACGTGGAGGCGAGGACCCCGTACCCGATCGCCGGCTGGTTGAGCGTGTCGCTCGCGAAGAAGACCTCCGCGACGTTGTCGGTCGCGGCGAACAGCACGATCCCGGCCATCGCGACGAACATCAGCAGCAGCAATCGGTCGTTCACCACGTACGCGAACCCGGCACGAGCGCCGTCCTCGGCGGCGCCGTCCGCGGGACCGGGAAGGCGACGGATGCTCATCCCGAGCGTTCCGATCGCGAGCACGAGGAAGGTCAACGCGTCGATCAGCAACGGCGCGGCGGTGCCGCTCTGATGCGCGACGAGGCCGGCGACGAGCGGACCGGCGATCCAACCCGCGTACTTCGCGATCTCGATGGTGGAGTTCGTCTTGGAGGTGTCACCCTTCTCGTCGAGCAGCGGCACGAGCGCGAACACAGACGGGCCGGTGACGCTCGCGAGCGCCCCGAGGACGAATGCCAGGACGAAGACCAGCGGCAGGCCGACCGCGAACGCCAGCGCCGTCGCCACGACGGCCTGCGCGAGCGAACACCACCGGAGTGTCTGGACGGTCTCGCGACGGTCGGTGAGCCAGCCCGAGACGGGCGCGAACAGCACGTGCGGGAGCGCCGACACGATGAACAGCAGGGCGACCATGCCCGCGGAGCCCGTGAGGTCCTCCACCCGGAGGGCGAGTGCGACGATCGCGAGCTCGTCCCCGAAGGACGAGAGCCCGATCGCGGCGATCAGCGCCCGACGGTCACGCGTGCGGTGCATCGGGTGCAGGGTTACCTAAAACCGTGACGCTGTCGAGCCGCCCATCGGGCGACCCCCTGTGCCTCCGTGCGGTAGGTCTCAGGCCAGGAAGCGAGCGACGAGGTCGTCGAAGTCGGTCGTGAGGTCGGCGTAGCCCGCGATCGTCGGCTTTGCCTTCCACATCGTCACCGACTCGCCGGTGGACGTTGTGCCCGTGTGCGCGTACCCCGCTCCGGCGAAGGTCGTGTCGAGCGCCCCGTTGGCCTTCAGGCGGATGACCGTCGCCTCCGCGGTCCCATATGTGTAAGTCGCCGCCAGGTAGATCCGGCCGCCGGCGTCGGCCACGGCGTCGACCGGGTCGTCGGTCGAGGCGAGGTCGATCCGCGACTTCCCGTCCCCGGAGAACCCGGTGTCGAGCTTCCCGTGCGCCGTGACCGCGAACAGCAGGATGTCCGAGTCGGGCGGCGAGAAGAAAGCCTTTTCGGCGATGAGCACGCCTTTGCCGTGCGGGATCACGGCACGAGCGTCGTCGTCGCCCGAGGCGAAGTCGAAGAACGCCCGTCCGTCACTCGAATACGACGTGTCGAGCGCTCCGCCGGCAGTGAGGCGGATGGCGGTCGCGCGTTCGAAGCCCGAACCGACCCGAGACCGTCCGACGATCGTCAGCCGGTCGTGGTCGTCCAGCGTCGCGCCGCCGAGCCAGAAGTCATCGCCAACGGCGAGCTGGTACATCCCGTCCGCGGAGAACGAGCCGTCGAGCCCACCACCGGGGCGGAAGACGACGACGAACAGCTTGTCCTTGGTAGAGCCGTTCCCGCAGTCGCCCACGACCGCGATCGAACCGTCTGAACGCACGAACACGTCGGTCTCATAGGCGGTGGTGCCACAGACGGTGGCCTCCGCGAGTCCGGCATCGCCGAAGGAGCCGTCCGGGTTGCCGTTCGGGCGGTACCGCCCGAGGAACACGTGTTGCCCGGAGGAGCCTGCGTTTCCGGTGACAAGGATCTTGCCGTCGGCCTGCGCGGTGACGGCGTTCGTGATCCGGGTCTTGCCGTCGGCGAACTGGGCGGTGCCGCCACCGAACGCGGTGTCGACGCCGCCGCTCGGCTTGAGGAGCGTCACGGCCATGTTCGACGGATAGTTGGCGTTGCCGACGACGAGGTCGCCGGTCGAAGGGTCGACCGCCACGCCGCTTGCACCTTCCTCGGCCGGGTTCGCCAGGCCCCACGTGTAGATGCCGTCGCCGTCGAAGCTCGAGTCGAGGCCGCCGCTCACGGCGTGCGCCGGAACGGCAAGAACGATCACCGACAGACAGATGGATGCAACGAAGGCAGCTCTGAACGTTGTCATCCGCGGAGGGTACCCCGCGACCCGCTCAGAACTGGTCGGCTTCGGTGCTTCCTTCGAGCGCGAGCGTCGACGAGGTGCCCTGCGTGATCGTCTGGCTGACCTGATCGAACCAGCCCGTCCCGACCTCGGCCTGGTGCTTCGCCGCCGTGTAGCCGTCCGGCTCCATCGCGAACTCCTGCTGCTGCAGCTTCACATAGGCGGTCATGCCCTCGGTCGCGTAGCCCTTGGCCAGGTCGAACATGCTGGCGTTGAGCGCGTGGAACCCCGCCAGCGTGATGAATTGGAACCGGTAGCCCATCGCGCCGAGCTCCTTCTGGAACTTCGCGATCTGCGCGTCGTCGAGCGTCTTCTTCCAGTTGAACGACGGCGAGCAGTTGTAGGCGAGGAGCTTGCCGGGGAACTGCGTGTGCACCGCCTCGGCGAACGCCTTGGCATCGTCCATGTCGGGGGTGGAGGTCTCGCACCACAGCATGTCGGCGTACGGCGCGTAGCTGATCGCGCGTGCGATCGCGGCGTCGATCCCGTCGCGCGTCTCGAAGAAGCCCTCTTCGGTGCGATGACCGGTGGTGAACCGCCGGTCGCGCTCGTCGATGTCGCTCGTGAGGAGCGTCGCGGCGAGCGCGTCGGTACGCGCGATCAACACGGTCGGCACATCGAGCACGTCGGCCGCGAGGCGCGCGGCCGTGAGCGTCCGCACGAAGTGCCCGGTCGGGATCAGCACCTTGCCGCCGAGGTGGCCGCACTTCTTCTCGGAGTTCAGCTGGTCCTCGAAGTGCACCCCCGCCGCGCCGGCCTTGATCATCGAGCTCATCAGCTCGAAGGCGTTGAGCGGGCCCCCGAAGCCGGCCTCGGCGTCGGCGACGATCGGAGCGAGGAAGTCGGCGTCGCGCCCATCGGACCACGCGATCTGGTCGGCGCGGCGCAGCGCGTTGTTGATCCGCTGGACGACCGCGGGAACGGAGTTGGCGGGATACAGCGACTGGTCGGGATACGTCTGGCCGGAGAGGTTCGCGTCGGCGGCGACCTGCCAGCCGGAGAGATAGATGGCGCGCAGGCCGGCCTTCACGCACTCGACGGCCTGATTGCCGGTGAGGCACCCGAGCGTCGGGACGAAGTCCTCGGTAGCGATCAGGTTCCAGAGCTTGTCCGCCGCTTGCGTCGCGAACGAGTGCGTTTCGCGGATCCGCCCCCGCAGGCGGACCACCTCGTGGGCGGTGTAGGGGCGCTCGATGCCGCTCCACCGAGCCTCGGACTCCCATCGATGCTGCAACGCAGCCGCTTCGGTGTTGATCTGCTCCGCGATCTCCATCGTCGGTTCCTTCCCTCGTAGCCTCGCCGGGAAACGAAAGACCTCCCGGCTGTGCCGAGAGGTCGTCTGCGCGCATGCGGCGTCCGCCGCGGCGCGCGGTTAGCTGCCTACGTACCGGTGCGCGGTCTTGAACGACCGTTCAAACATGCTTCGCATGGTGCCAGAAAGGACACCACGGGGTCAAGCCCGGTGGCATCGGCCGTTCGGTACCGACGGTCAGGTGAGGATGCGGGCCAACACGAACCTCGGCGTGCCGTTACGCCAGGACTGGCCGGCCACCGCCAATCTGCCGTTGGGCTGGAGCAGGCCGTCGGCGGCCGCATCGGTCGAGCCGGCGACGTCGATCCGCAAGATCCCGTCACCGCTGAACGAGGTATCGAGCGCGCCGCCGGCCTTCAGGCGGATCACGCCGATGTCGTCGCGGGTGCCGCGGATGCGGCCGACGAGGAAGGCCTTTCCACCGTCGCGGACGATATCGGCCGCCTCCTCGAAGGCGTTCGCCAGTTTCACGACCACGTGGCCGTGCGTGCCGTAGCGCGCATCAACGATGCCGTGCGCCGTGACGGCGAGCACCGCGGGATCGGAGTTGACGCCCGCGTGGCCCGCCAACAGGAGATCGCCGTTCGCGGCGACGATGAGCGCGTTCGCGACGTCGGGGCCCTTGGCGATGTCGACGGTCGAGCTGCCGTCGTTGCCCGTGCCGAAGGTGGTGTCGAGCTTCCCGTCGCTGCGGACCTCGAGGACGCTGAAACGCGGGTTCTGGCCGTTCTCCGCGTCGCCGGCCGCGACGATCGATCCGCCCCGCAGCACATGGACGTCGTTGAGCTGCTCCGCGCCGGAGCCGATGTCGAAGCTCACCATCCCGTCGCCGCCGAACCCCTTGTCGAGGGTGCCGAGCGCTGAGAGACGCGCGAGCGCCGACCGTGCGCCGACACCGTTGGAGGTGTACCCGCCCACCACGATCCTGCCGTGTGCGGTGACGTCGACCGCGTTGGCGCTTTGCTGCGGCTTCCCGAAGTCGATGAGCTTGACCCCGTGGTGGCCGAAGGCCGGTTGGCGTGTCCCGTCGGGGCGCAGGCGCAGAACGAACATCTTGTCGTGCGCTTTGGACGTTCGGCCCACGACGACGATCCCGCCGTTCCCGATCACGGCGGCGTCGAACGCGTAGTCGGCGCCGCCGAGGTTGTAGCGACGGTGACCGTGCGCGCCGAACGACTTGTCGGGTGCGCCGTCGTGTCGCACTCGCGCGACCGCGACGTCGACGTTGCGTCCGGTCGTGTAGCCGACGGCGACGAGCCGGCGACGGTCATCGATCCCCACCGCGGTGGCGACCGCGCCATCCGGGAACGCGGTGACGATCCCGTCGCCGCCGAAGGCCGGATCCAGCAACGCGGGCGTCGCGCGCGCGGGAAGGGCCACCAGGGCGAGCGACAGCGCGAGGAGGAAGGTGGGGACGCGGTGCATCGCAGCGCGAGGGTACCGCCGGTCGCGCCGGCTCAGGGGACGATCTTCGAGATCGGCAGCTCGAGGATGTCGCTCGCCCCGGCGGCCTTGAGCTGCGGGATCAGGCGGTTCACGCCCCGCTTGTCGACGACCGTCTCGATCGCGAACCCGCCTTCGGCGAGTGGCGACACCGTCGGCGCCTTCATCGACGGAACGACGGCGAGCACCGCGTCGAGGTGCTCCTGCGTGACGTTGAGCTTGATCAGCACGCGGCCTTCCGCCTCGATCGCGCCGCGCAGGAGCGTCACGACGTCGTCCATCGCGGCGCGCTTGGACGGATCGGCCGCGGCGTCGCGGTTCGCGACCAGCACGGGGTCGGAGGTGAGCAGCGTCTCGATGATCTTCATGCCGTGGGCGCGGAGCGTCGAGCCGGTCTCGGTGACGTCGACGATCGCGTCGACGATCTCGGGGACCTTCGCCTCCGTCGCGCCGAACGACCAGCTCACCTTGACGTCGATCCCGAGGTCGGCGAACGCGCGCTTCGTGAGCTCGACGAACTCTGTCGAGATGCGCGTGCCGGGCGGGATCTCCTTCGCGCTGTTCGCCGGGTGCTCGTTCGGCACGGCAAGCACGACCTTGGTGCCGTGGCCGGTGCCGGTCTTCGCGTAGGTCAGCGTCGTCAGCACCTCGAGGTCGGCCCCGGTCTCGGCGATCCAGTCCTGCCCCGTGATCCCGAGGTCGAACAGCCCGTCCTGGACGTAGAGCGGGATCTCCTGCGGGCGCAGGATCGAGACGCGCTCGATCCGGTCGTCGTCGATCGTGCCGTGATAGTCGCGGTCCGAACCACGGCGGACCCGCAGGTCGGCCTCCTCGAACAGGCGGAGGGTCTGCGCTTCGAGCGAGCCTTTCGGAAGCACGAGCTTCAGCATGGAGCGGCGAGTGTACCGGCGGCTCGCCGCGGCTCGGTCAGTGCGGGGAGCCTAGCCCGAGGGTCGCTCCAAGCCGCGGAAGAAGCATGTGCGTTCGCCGGTGTGACAGGCGGCGCCCTCTTGGTGGACCCGCGCGAGCACGACGTCGGCGTCGCAGTCGACGCGGAGCTCCTCCACGTGCTGGACGTGGCCGCTCGTGTCGCCTTTTCGCCACAGCTCCTGCCGCGAGCGAGACCAATAGACCATCACGCCTTCGTCGAGCGTGCGCGCGAGCGACTCGCGGCTGGCCCACGCGAGCATCAGCACGTCGCCGTTGTCGGCGTCCTGGGCGATCACCGGGATCAGGCCGCGCTCGTCGAACGTCAGCTCGTCGAGGTTCATCGGCGCACCGCGATCCCGTCGGCCGCGAGATGGTCCTTCACCTGCGCGATGGTGAGATCGCCGGCGTGGAAGCGGCTGGCGGCCAGCACCGCATCGGCGACGCGCAGCCCGTCGGCGAAGTGCTCCGGCCTGCCGGCGCCGCCGCTCGCGATCATCGGCACGGTCGTCGCGGTCCGCACCGCCGCCAGCAGCTCGAGGTCGTAGCCCTCGCCCGTCCCGTCGCGATCCATCGAGGTGAGCAGGATCTCACCGGCGCCGCGGGTGGCGGTCGCCTCCTGCGCCCACGCGACGGCGTCTCGGCCGGTGGGGGTCCGACCGGCATCGACGAACACCTCCCAGCCACCGTTTCCGCGCGCCGCATCGATCGCGATCACGACGCATTGCGCGCCGTACGTGTCGGAGCACCGCGACAACAGGCCGGGATCGCGGACGGCGGCGCTGTTCAGCGCGACCTTGTCCGCGCCGGCACGGAGCAGCCGACGCACGTCGTCCGGCTCCCGCACGCCGCCCCCGACGGTGAGCGGGATGAACACCTGCTCGGCGGTTCGCGCGATGACGTCGAGCGTGGCCGCTCTACCCTCGACCGTCGCGGTGATGTCGAGGAACACCAGCTCGTCGGCGCCGTCGGCGTCGTAGCGGGCGGCCAGCTCGACCGGGTCGCCCGCATCACGCAGGTTCTGGAACCGCACGCCCTTGACCACGCGGCCGGCGTCGACGTCCAGACAGGGGATGACGCGCTTCGCGAGCATCCGGCCGCCTCAGCCCCGGATGACCTGGGACAGCTTGAGGGTCTTCTCGTAGAGCGCCTTGCCGGTGACGGCGGCCTCGCATCCCTCGTCGCGGAGCGCCCAGATGTCGTCGGCCGTGCGCACGCCACCGCTCGCGATCACGGGCCGTTCGGTCAGCGCCAGTACCTGCTTGTACAGACGAAGGTCGGGTCCGTCCAGCGTGCCGTCGCGCGCGATCGCGGTGACGAGGTAGCGGGGCGCGCCGGCGTCGTCGAGCGCGGCGATCGTCGGCTCGAGCTCCGGGCCTTCCTCCTGCCAGCCCTTCAGCATCACGTGACCGCCTCGGACGTCGATCGCGACGAGCACCCGTTCGGCGAACTCCTCGACCGCCCGCGCGACGAACGTGGGGTCGAGCGCGGCGGCGGTGCCGAGGATCGCCCGCGACGCGCCGAGGTCGAGCACCGCCTGGATGTCGGCCAGTGCGCGCACGCCGCCGCCGATCTGCACCGGGATGGCCACCGTCTGGCAGATCTCGCGGAGCACGTCTCGGTTCTCACCTTGCTCGAGCGCGGCGTCGAGGTCGACCACGTGCAGGCGTCGCGCGCCCTCCTCCTGGAAACGTGACGCGACCTCGACGGGGTTGTCGGCGTAGGACGTCTCGGTGGCGGGGTCGCCGCGAAGCAGGCGGACGGCGCGCCCACCGCGCAGGTCGATCGCCGGGATCACGATCATGCGGCCAGCTCCCGCACGATGTTCGCGTAGAGCTGCAGCCCCGCCTCGCCGGACTTCTCCGGGTGGAACTGCGTCGCGAACACGTTGTCCCGCGCGACCACCGCCGCGAAGGTGCGGCCGTGCTCGGTGGCGCCGATCACATCGGCGCCGAGGTCGGGCGCGTAGGAGTGCACGAAGTAGAAGGAGCTCTGGTCGGCGATGTCGGCGACGAACGGGTGCCGGCGCCCCGCCCACGCAACGGTGTTCCAGCCCATGTGGGGCACACGCACGGTCTCGGGGAGTCGCCGGACGGCGCCCGGCAGGATGCCGAGGCCGGGTTCGTCGTCTTCCTCGCTCGCCTCGAACAGGATCTGCATCCCGACGCACACGCCGATCACCGGGCGGCCGTCGTCGACCGCCGCTCGGATCGGCGCCTCGAACCCGGCGGCGCGCAGGGCGCGCACGCAGTGGCCGAAGTGCCCGACGCCCGGGATCAGGACCGCGTCGTCGCCGAGGTCCTCGGGCCGCTCGGCCACGCGCACCTCCGCGCCGACGTGGGCGAGCGCGCGGGAGACGGAGTGCAGGTTCCCGCTGCCGTAATCCAGGACGACGACCGTCGCGGACATCAGCCCGACAACGTTCCCTTCGTGGATGGGACGCCGCCGCGTCCGGTGCGGGCGCAGCCGTCGCCGAGCGCCTTGGCGAGCGCCTTGAACGTCGCCTCGCAGATGTGGTGCGGCGAGCGCCCGTACCGCAGATGCGCGTGGATCGTGAGCCCGGCGCTCTCGGCGAACGCGCGCACGAAGTCCTCGAGCAACCCGGTGTCGAAGCCGTTGATCGTCTCGTACGGAACGGGAACTTCGTAGACGACGAACGTGCGGCCGGCGAGGTCGAGCGCGACCTCGACCGCGGCCTCGTCCAGCGGCACGACGATCGACGCGAACCGGCGAACGCCGGCCTTGTCGCCGAGCGCCTGCGTCAGCGCCTGGCCGAGCGCGATCCCGCAATCCTCCACGGTGTGGTGGCCGTCGACCTCGAGGTCGCCCTTGCACGTCACCGACAGGTCGAAGCCGGCGTGCTTGCCCAGCTGCTGCAGCATGTGGTCGAAGAACGGGATGCCGGTGTCGGCCGCGGCGTCGCCTGCGCCGTCCAGCTCGAGCGCCACGGTGAGATCCGTCTCCTTCGTCGCACGCGTGATCGTCGCGGTGCGGCTCACGACAGGACCTCCTTGATCGCCGTCAGGAACTGATCGGTCTCATGCTCGGTGCCGGCTGTGACGCGCAGCGCGTTGGGCACGACCGCGCTCAGATCGCGTACGAGCACCCCGCGGTCGAGCAGGCCCTGCCAGACGGCGCCGGCGTCGACCGGCGGAACGAACAGCACGAAGTTCGCATCGCTCGGATAGACCGTGACCTTCGCGATGGTGCGAAGCTCCCGCGTGATCCGGTCGCGCTGGACCCTGATCGCGCCGAGCAACGCCGACGCTTCCTCGCGATGATGCAGGGCGACGATGCCTGCGGTCTGCGTGAGCGCCGACAGGTGGTAGGGCAGCCGGACGCGCTGGACGTCGGCGACGACCTCCGCGGCGGCGAGGAGGTAGCCGAGCCGCGCGCCGGCCAGCGCGAACGCCTTCGAGAACGTGCGCGTGATCGCGATGTTCGGGTTCGTGGCGAGCAAGGCCTGTGCCGATGCGGCCGGCGCGAACTCGCCGTAGGCCTCGTCGACGATCACCAGCGCGTTGGGGAGGCGTTGGGCGATCGCGACGATCGCGGACAGCGGCTGCGCGTTGCCGGTCGGGTTGTTCGGCGAGCACACGAACACGACATCGGGCGACACGTCCGCAACCGTGGCCACTTCGGCATCACCCAGGACGAAGTCGTCGGGGAGCGCGAGCCGCTCGACCTCCGTGCCGGTGAGGCGCGCCAGCCGCTCGTGCACCAGATAGGTCGGTTCGAACACCGCGGCCCGGCGCCCGGGGCCGCCGTAGGCCTGGAGCAGCTGGGTCAGCACCTCGTTCGAGCCGTTCGCGGCCCAGACACCCTCGACGGGGTGCATCGACGCGGCGGCGAGCTCGGCGAGCAGCCTGCGCATGTGTCCGTCGGGGTATCGGTGCAGCGGCAGGTCGCGGATCGTCGACGCCAGCTCCCGCATGAAGTCTTCCGGCAGGGGGTGGGGGCACTCGTTGGTGTTCAGCCGTACGGGCACGTCGAACTGCGGCGACTCGTACACCTCGACGTCGCGAAGGCCCGGGCGAGGATCGGCGCCGACCCTCATGCGCCCCCGGCCTCATCGGCGCGCGCGTCCATCGCCTTCGCGTGGCCCACGAGCCCTTCGGCCCGTGCGATCGCCGACGTACCGGGGGTGAAGCGGCGGGCCGCCTCCGCCGACATCTGGATCACCGAGCTCACGGTGACGTAGTCCGACGCGCGGAGCCCGCTCGAGAAGCGCGCGGTGCCGGCCGTCGGCAAGACGTGGTTCGAGGCGACGCCGTAGTCGCCGTAGGGCACCGCGGTCCAATGCCCGAGGAACACGGCGCCGGCGTTGCGGATCTTCGGCAAGACCTCGTCGGCGTCGGACACGAGCAGCAGCACGTGCTCCGCCGCGAGATCGTTCACCGCCTCGATCGCGTGGTCGAGGTCGCGCACCAAGATGAGCTTCGTGTGCCGGATCGCCTGTTCGACGATCTCGGCCCGGCCGGCCTGCGGCAGCTCCTGCTCGAAGGCAGCGTTGATCTTCTCCAGGAGCGCCTGGTCGGGCGTCAACAGATAGGTGCACGCGTGCGGGTCGTGCTCGGCCTGTGCGATCAGATCCAGGGCCGCCATCCGCGGGTCGACGTCGCCGTCGGCGACGATCGCGAGCTCCGACGGTCCCGCCAGGCCGTCGATGCCGACGAACCCGGCGACCTGGCGCTTGGCCTCCGTGACGTAGACGTTGCCGGGTCCCACGATGCGGTCGACGGCCGGCACCGACTCGGTGCCGTAGGCCATCGCCGCGACCGCTTGCGCACCGCCGGTGCGCGCGACGTGTGTGGCGCCGGCACGCCGCGCCGCGTAGAGCACCGGCGCGGGCACCGACCCGTCGGTCTGCGGCGGCGTGCACACCACGATCTCCTCGACGCCGGCGACGACCGCGGGCACCACCGTCATGGCGACGGTCGACGGGTATCGGGCGCGGCCACCGGGCACGTAGCAGCCGACCGTGCGGAGCGGCCGGACGATCTCGCCGAATCGCACGCCGTCGCGCTCGTGCCACCACTCCCGCGGCGTCTGGCGTTCGGCCAGATCGCGTAGTCGGTCGATGAGGTCGTCGAGCGCCCGCTTCAGCTCATCGGGCGTCTCGCGATCGGCGCGGTCGTACGCCTCGTCGTCGACGACGATCCCGGTCTCGGACAGGTCGGCGCCGTCGAACTCCGCCGCGAGCTCGATCAGCACCTCGTCGCCCTCGACGAAGACGCGCTGGAGGATCTCGCG
>Ga0136846_1227889_pt1:10000-22500 | contig 24397 bp, 12 predicted proteins | sample HopSoiMetagenom2_FD_96841 | JGI IMG/M metagenome (GOLD analysis project Ga0136846, IMG submission 96841) | Grasslands soil microbial communities from Hopland, California, USA - 2 Assembly 2016 (version 4) | ecosystem: Environmental > Terrestrial > Soil > Grasslands | place: USA... | reverse complement strand
CTTTAAAAAGGGCTGTCTGCATTACTGGATTCACTATCCAAAATGGTAGTAAAAACAAGGGGCCACGTAGACTATTCTGAGGTGGTATGCTAAATCCATGATCAACTGATGTAGCTAGTGTGACTAAAGCAGCAGCTATTGGCTTAACTGGTTCTAAACTCTCCCACCCGATAAAGGAATTGAAAGACTACCCCGGGCCACGTAGACTATTCCCTTCCGCGGACATTCTTTTATAGTCTAGAAGGAAAGTAGCAAAGCCGAACGCAAATACACATGCAAATTGCGTCGACTACCTCATCACTGTCCAAAATGGGGGATACCGCTATTCATACATGGATGGACGAGGGACTCCGCTGACAACATCAGTAGATGACTTTTCTCGCGGAATGCTATTAACGTTGGAAAAAAACACAGCTCTCAAACTCACCCGGAGGGTGATAGGTAGAAGCATTAGTACCTAACGGAGCGGTATCTAACCAAAAAGGGAGGTGATGTTCTTTTTATAAACAGGATGGAGCATGGCTTCCTTTCTTCTTAGATACATTTCATTCATTCCATTTCTCTATAGTTTACACCAGAACATCTTGCTAATCCTGACAGATCTCGAAAAGGGTGGGGGCACTAGAACCAAATCTACATACACATAGAAACTTCCTATCTCAGCCAAGCTAGCACCTTCATCCCACCAATGCATTGTACGACTCTCCACCCTCCGCCTCGCCTTTTCCTCCCTCATGAAATCCTAATTTCCCGCAATGAAATTCGATTTCGTTCATGTCGGCGGTTGGCAAAACGGCCCTGAGATCCGGGACTGGTAAAACATGGGTGCCCAATTTGATTTTCCGTGCTCCGCCTTAGTGCCCTTATGAAGGCGGCGGGGAGTCCTTAGCCTTTGAACCAAACTCTAGGGAACGCTCAATTGCCTGACGTCTCAACTGCAATGGTGAACTCAGTGACATACACTGAAATGGATTGCATCTATTGTTCCGTTCCAAACAAGGCTGATATTAGCAGGGCAAGCCCTTCCATGCAATTTCTTGCTTCGCTCTACAGACGAAAGTGCCGGATAGTCAATGGTAACCAGAAGATCTATGGTTTTCGAGAGAAGGTAATTGGAAAAACGATTCATTCCTTTGCTTTCTTTCAGATATCTATTCAATAAGATGATCTGACCTTACCTGAAAACTAGATTCATGAAGAAGCCCAAAAAGTGCCGGGCTTAGTGCAGCCCAGTTCCTAGCCAGTGTTCAGTTATTTTCTCAGAGCAGTCCTCCAGTGCGAGTTCCCTTTAAGCTGCTCTCTATTTGAAGCCAAAGTCACTATTTCTATCTTTCCTGTTATTTCGTACCTAGTAGTATATATATATGGAGAATACCAAAAAGCTATCAATTACGCATAGGAGTTGTATAATAAAGGGCCCTGACTTGTTGAAGTGCTTATTTTTGAGAGAGATTGACTTTTCTTTTTGACCAGTGTGGGGTTCTGCCATGGATATTCGGTCCACTCCAGAATTCCATTCATTTTTCAAACGTAACTCGATTGACTCAATTCACAAACGGCAAGGAAGTCAAAAGTGACGCTTACAGGTCGTACTACAATTGCTTCTCTTCCGGGACTACATACATCTTTTCTTTAACAACTACCATACAAGCTATTCGCTTAATACATGCTAGTAGGTAGGCTGGTGGTGGAGTATTTATTTTCGTCTTTTTTTGGTCTGTCTGTATTTCGGTTTTGGGATGGTGCGAATCCATCTATCCACCATTCTTTTATCTTTCAGTAGTGTCAACCTCAGTTCTGGTTCTTTATCTTGGAATACTCTCCGTTGTCCTGGAAGCAATGCTTGAAAGAAAGCGTAAGGAAGCGTCAAATCAGTATGATGTATTGGCAAAGCCAGTAAGAAGGGAATCGAAAGTAGATAGGGACTCCCACTGTAGATTTGGTTTTATACCTTTTTGAATTGGTACCTTATAGCATAGCGAATTGACTTTTCTTTCAAAAGAAAAGGATATATCAACCTGTAGTGAACCTAAGACCGAGCTTGCTTTTACCGCTCTTACAGCTCTCTTCTTTTTTATGGGTGGTTTGGCCAGGAAAGAGAAAGAGGAATGTACCCATTTCTATTTATCCATTCTCATAGAAAGTACCAAAAATGTTTTTGAATGTATGGAGCAGGCGTATGAGTTGATATCTTCAAGAGTCAAATCCTTTTCTTGCCCACCCAGCCATAAAAGCAAAAAATCGTTACGAGCGGTCTTAAACCCTAAATCTCCAAAATGGAATTGAAAAGCTCCAATTTCCATAATGGTACCGGGGAAATACCCAGGGAAGAATCATTCTTTGAATCATCCAGATCTATCAATTTCTTCTTTTCTATACTGAATCTGCTTCGGTATCTCTTTCTTCCTTCCCTTCTGTAAACCAAGCAGTGACTAGCCTCTGGCACTCACTTTCCAAAGCACCAATTGACTTGCTTTCAGAACAACCCTGATCAGTTATACCTGAAATACCACCCGTACTACGTACGCCATTCCCAACGCGGAGCGCCTTTATTTTCGTATTGAACTCCGCTAGGAAGAAAAAGTGAGACCGTAGCCTTGTCGAACAACCTCGTTTCTCGCTTTTGTCGATTGACTCGTGGGACTCTACTGAATTCCAGCATGGGTGTGGTAGATTACTGACGTGAAGCCGGACCTCTATGAGTGCTCTACATGGCCGGATCAAAGCTATTCTAAAAACGAGATCCATTGGAGTGGGAAGTACTCAAGATGTAGAAGAGGACTCAAGCAGGGCTACCCACTGTCACCTCGCTTCTTCTTCCGGCTTCGTACTACTACTACCTCCTAGGTCATCGTTCTTTCCATTGCTTCATTGTCCTCAGCTCATCGAATTCAGAACATAGAGAAAAGAATTGAAGTGAAGATCTTCCAAATCTTTCTTCAACCAAGTCGCGTGCATCATGGCTTTCTTGTTATTCCTTTATTTTCCTGCCTATTACTGACATGCCTAGCCTTATCCGCTTGCTGGTGCTTTGCTATCCGAACTACCATTGCTAACTCTGAAGAAAGGTCTGCCTCGTGCTTCTTCACTTATTCAATGCTTTCTCTGGCATCCTACAACTCCCTTACATCCCTATGTCGGCTATCCACCCTTCTTTACCAAGTGACCGGAATCCCCTATCCCTAGCTATCCAGATGCCTCCTCTCTTAAACCAAGGCTTATTCAATAGAGCTTTCCATCTCTAAACTATTCTTTATCCGCTATCTGTGCTATTCCATGCATACTTGAGCTACAGCCTTTTGAAATCCTAACGGTTTTGGGACACCGAACCCTTAGAAACGAGTGAATGCTTACTGCTCTAGCGGAATTCATGGAGGTAAAGAAGACGGCGGAGCAAGGGGAAGTCATGCTGCTTGTGTCAGTTCCCTCTCGCTAGTGTAGACTCCTGTTGGTTCGATCATAGCTCCTAATCTCTAACAATGGGTACCAAGGGGCCTTTTGGAACTTCTTCTTTTCCGATAGAAACGGTCTCAATAAACTCACCATGGCCACTTCGAGTACAAAGTTATGCCGTATGGTCTTACTGGCGCACCTGCTACCTTTCAGAGTACAATGAACAGCATTCTGGCTCCATACTTGCGCGAATTTGTCTTGGTCTTCGTCGATGATATTTTTATATACAGCGCTACTCCGTCAGATCATCTTAAGCATTTTCAGCTGGTGTTTGATACCTTGGAACCAACATCAGCTAAAGGTGAAGAAATCTAAATGTTCTTTTGCTCAAAACCTGTTGGCCTATTTGGGATACATCATTGGTGAACATGGGGTGTCTACAGATGCAAAGAAGCTGGCTCCTATCCTGAAATGGCCTACTCCTTCCTACTAGGGACTACTTAAGATGAATTGGTTCGTGCCGCCGGATCGACCGACCCATTTGCGGTCGTCGGGTTGATTGGGGGCTGCTCCGGTCGTCGTTGCGCGCAGTATTTCCGTGTCTCGTCGGAAGCTTCATTTCCTTTTCTTGGATGATAAGCTGAACACGAGAAAAAAGAACGAATTTCCTTCTTGGTTACGCGCATTCGTGTTGACGTCGTTTCTTTTATCTATATCGTCCGTTGGGTTCGCCGCAGCGACATTTCACGCTTTGTTTGTTTTGTTCTCTGTCCATGGTTTTCTTTTTCTACTTGTTTCGTTATTTGTTTCGTTTCTTTGTTTGTTTCATCGTTCTGTTTCTTATTTCGCGTTGTGACAGAATCGCAGATTATCATCTAAACATATTGATCCTCGTATTGGGTCATGGCAAGACCTTAAGTTAAGTCAACCGGGGAGGCTACAAATTCTCGGCTTGCGCCTGTCTCTGAAAAGTGAAGGTCAGCTCCACGTGGGTATTCCATCCAAACGATGGGAGAAGAGGATGACACTTGTTCGTATTGAAAACCGGAGACGAAGGGAAAGAGGTTTGATTGGAACATGTTCTACAAGAACTCCTGTGTAGAACACGCCCGTATCTATTCTATGGGCTGGCTTCAGGCCAACCCTACTGCTGAAGTAAGTAGAAAGCATCATATTCCCGTTTTTCCAACACTTGATCAGGAACCGGGCGCAGAAATTCCTTGAAGAGACCTACAACCAATGCCTAAATAAAGGCATATGTCGAAAAGTTCCACTACTAATAGATTCAGTAAAGGAAGGCCCGGAACGGGCTGAGCTACTGCCCGAAATAGAAGAGGACGACTAGAGTAGAGGAGCAATCCAAACAATTGACGAGGGAGTCTAATTATTTTTCCGTTCTTGATTGTTTCAATTGCACTTTCTTCATTTACGGGTTGCTTGGAAAGTGCGGTAGTTACGGCGCTTGGAGTATACGGATTGAATTCTTCCTTCTTCTATAGGTCTTTCTGGGCGGCGAGGCGGAAAAAAGGTGTAGAGAGGGAGAAGGTACATAAAAAAACACGATTTCTAAGGTAGAAAAGAGGCATCCACCAGTCATTGAGAACAGCAAATCCCGGAATTAGCAGGTCGGTATGCGAAGAGAAGTCTTTCGGTATTGAATCCGCGAGGCCAGGTGAAGAAAAGTCCGATATGGGTGGATTACCTTTTTATGAAGGATAAGTCTCTGGGACTGACTGAACTGAATGTATAGCGTAAAGATAAGAAGCACGGTAGTCGAAGATGTACCTTGTGGGGTGGGGTACAAGTAGACCAGACCAATGATGAAAAGCATAGATACGAGCATGGCCTCCCTGTCTCAAAAGCAGGCCGCCAAGGGTGCTCGCATGAAGCATTTCTCACTCATAAATAAGTAGTTATCACAAATTGAGAAACATGCTCTTATCGAATTTCATTCCGATTTTCCAGTATTCGGAGTTGCTTGGGAAAAGGTCTAGTCAGGGTCGGTTCTGTTCGGAGTTGCGGGTTGTCTGTACACCCTAATTAATACTTTTGTATAGTTTGTGTCAACCTGAGTTTGGTTAAGTGCCCGCCCGCCTAGATAGATACATAAGTGTCAGTTTGAATGAAGTCAAATGTCAACCGTGTCAACAACGAGAAATTGAAGTGTAAATCTGGATGGTTTGAAGTGGAAACCGTAACATGCAAAAGTGTCTACCTCATTAGAAAAGCAAGTATCTACCGGCGATATATTCATTCGAGTATCAACCGGCGTCAACCAGTTGTCAAACTCCAAATATTTCGTTCGTAGGGGCATGAAGAAGTTGCTAAACCGGTTGTAAAGATCAAAACCATCATTGCTTTCTTTTGGACTTTTCATCTAGTAACGTGCATGAATGGATATGGTGGGTAAGATTTGAAAACGTTTGACATCAACCGGGCTCTACTTTGCTTTTACTTTACTTCACTTGCCAGGTCATTGTTGTCGATATTGAGGTCTCTTTATTCTCGTTTTATTTCTCACTAAATGATCTAACAAACGCATGATTTGATTACTCAATATTGAGTCAATTCATTGTGTTCAATTACTCGTAAATTCATTGTGTCTTATTTTCCATCGAGATGAATACCAATTTGTTAGAGGTGAGGCATCTTCCATTCATTTCGATTTAGGTCTTTCTGCACCATATTTAGATCTTCCCTTTCTACGATCCGGAATTCCCAGCAAATCCTTGACTCCTCGAATACGATGGGATTTCACACCTGGCGAATCTTTCACTCTACCTCCTCTGACTAAGACTATAGAATGTTCCTGCGAATTATGACCTTCGCCTGGAATGTGAGCAAATATATCATGTCGATTGCTCAACCGTACTTTTGCTATCTTACGTAGAGCTGAATTAGGTTTTTTCGGTGTTCTCGTCGAAACACGCAGGCATACTCCTTGCTTCTGGGGACATTGATCCGAAGCTCGAGTACGGTCCGTGCGCCGTTTTTCTTCTCTACCATGACGAATCAATTGATTTTTTGTAGGCATCCCTCTTTCCTATGTCCTTCCCCCCTTTGCCCTTTCAAAAGTGGTTACTCCCGATCCGAAGCACCCCTTTTCCATTCATAGAGAGATCCAATCGTCAAAATCAATAAAAAGGCCATCATGGACCAAGATCCAAACAGATCAATCTTGTTAGGAGGTACTGCCCAAGGAAAAGAAAAGGTGACTTCCGGATCAGGGATAATAAATAAAATAGGAACCGGATAAAATCGTATATCGAAACGACTTCTGGCATCACCGGAGGGATCGGAACCACATTCGTAGGCCGACAATTTTTCTGGATAGGTCGAACTATTGGAAGCAAATGGAAAAGGAACACCGAGTGGAATCAAAGAAACTAGCGGACTGATCACTAAATAGATACAAATAGGTGCAAATTCCGACATCACCAAAGCCCACTTCGTTCTCTCGCTCTCCTCGCGGCGCTCCTTGCTCGCGGAGCGGCATACCGAAAAAAAGACGCTCAGATGTGGATTCGAACCACTGAAGGATTTCAAGGGCAATGCCCCTTGCTCTTCCCACTGAAACAAGAAAAAAAGGATTTGCAGTCCAGCAAGAAAACGGATGCGCTAACGCCTTAGTTTCGCGCTCCAAAATCCGTTGCTTGTTTTGCTCTAACCAGCTGAGCTACCAGAACCACTTGCCTAACTTTTCTTCATCTATGAGCATCCTACCTGCAGTGGAGGAGCTTGCTCAAGAACCGAGAGCCGGCCAGGGACTGGACGGCCCTCGTTCGGGAAGGTCTTCTTCGCTATAGACGCCACCAAGAACAAGAAAGGGGCGCTCCGCTCCTAGTCACTAAGCAGTGCTATTCTGTCCGACGGCGGACTCCATCAATCTGAGGTTCTTTCTCTCACGTAATTTCGCCCGCCCGTTCTACTTCCGTGCCGGAGGAAATGGGATTCGAACCCATGATACAATCTTCTTGTATGTCGATTTAGCAAACCAATGCCTTAAGCCACTCAGCCATACCTCCAAGTTGTTGATCGGAATTGGAAAAAAGGTTGGTTGCCCGAAGATCCACTGCGTAAGCCGTAGCGCGCGTACTCTTCTTTACTGAGCGAGAAAGACTCTATCCAGATCTCCCCAGCGTCCAAGCGAGACCCCATCCAAACCAAATCCGCCACTCGTTGGGCGAGGCCTTGCTTTCTATGAACACCTCACCACTGAATGAGAAACTTAGCCTCCGACCCGACCAAGAGAGAAGACAGGGTCAAGCCGACGCCGCCCTTCCTCACCTGCCTGAATGGAATGAATATCTCCTTCGTCTAGTCGAGAAGGGAAAAAGCCCGGCGGGGAACAGGACCGTGACTCTTCTAAACCATTACATGACGGAGAAGTCCATTCTCGTCATGATCGATCCACGTCCTACCATAGTGCCCGGAGAACCAGGCTTGCTTCTAGAAGATTCTATAGTGATCCACTGGAATCGGCCTCGGGCCCTAGTCGTCGAAAGATTTCATCCCTCGGTCGTTAAGGTGGGGGTGAAAACTGCAATTAATGCTCTATCTCCGTCATAGAATATGGGATACTAACTTTCAATGGCCTCGCATCCCCAGAGCCTCAGACTGGCCTGCCCTTCCAATCGGGGTTATAACGGGTCCGGTATCAGCAACACCAGCCAATCGTGTTGGTACGGTGGGTTCCCCATACCCACTATTCGGAAAAAAAGCTTGCCATAGCAGCTCAAACCTCCGATCGGGAAATGGGAGTTCTAACCGGTCCTAACCCCAATTCCAAACAAATTGATTGGACCGAGGTTCGTGCAGGGAGAGAATAGAAACTAATAACGATGGAGCAAGAAAACGGATGCGCTAACGCCTTAGTTTCGCGCTCCAAAATCCGTTGCTTGTTTGGTTGAGCTCACCCGCCGCCCTACGTCAGTAGTCTTCCTAACTTCTATTCCCTTTTTTTGCTCTAAGGTAAGGTCCTTCAAGAACAGCATTGCGGTCGCAACGGGGCTCTGGGTGAATATTGTCCGCCCGTATGAGCCGGGCTGTGAATATTTATAGGTCGGGGTCTTTACTGAAAAACCACAATACTACACTACAACAATTTGAAGAAATCCGCAAGTGACTCTAATTTGAATTCACTAGTCGTGTTGAGTTTTATATATTTCAATATAACAAATCTGCCAATCCCGATATTCCCACATTTCATTCTGGTCCAGTGTCCATTCCTGAATGAAAGAAATGAGCTTTTTTCTGCGCCCCTTCACTCACTTCTGAATGACTCCTTTAGCACTCTCTTTTTTATATAAAAAGAGAAACAGTTTACCTTTACCATACCTTCCAAGCAAGAGTGTTTTATTGCAAGATTAAGTTATTACTGAACAAAGATCAATTCTCAGGATGAGATCAATTCGGAAGCACTTTTTTCTTATTCTAGCATTTTTTCTTAAAATTTAGGACTTTCCAATCTATTTTTATCTTACCTAATTCTATCTACGCCCAGGGGGATAATACCGAAACAGTCCTTTTTTTTCTGATCATAGAGGAGCCGTATGAAGCTAAGGTTTCATGTACGGTTTTGCAATAGCGGTGGGAGCTGTGATGTTATTATCGACTATGATTATCTAACAGTTCAAGTACAGTTGATATAGTTGAAGCACAGCCAAAATATGGTTTTTTTGGATGGAATCTTTGGCGAGAGGAAAATGCACTCTATTTAGTTTAGTGTGAGCGCAGGCACAGAGCTATGTAAGCAAACCATAGGGGGTCCTCGGTAGACTGCTCTTGTTGCTCTTGTTCATTCCACTGGCGTAGAAGTTATTGAAAACCGAAGTCAAAAAGACCAATTTATGAGGTAGGTCTGAATGTGAGATATCCACATCCACCAGGCGGTTTAGCCTACGTTCCAAATTCTCGAGAAATTAAGGAAGATGAGAAAGGACACAAACCCGGCTCTACAGGTCCAGAGGACCCCAGTGACGAAGAATAAATGAGGATTGTTGGCGAGGAAGACGTGGCAGTTTTGGCTTAGCCTATGTTAAAACGTAGGTATCAAGCCATTCCCCACATGATTAGGCTAGAGCCATTGTTCTTGCTTGCAAGTAGAGTTCCATGATGGTTTATCTAGTTTCGAATTGACATAATAAACTAAGCATGTTCTATCTACGAACACCACCCTAGCTCCCGTGTTGCACAAGCATGTCCGGGTCTTTTCTAGAATTATCTTCAACGGAGAGCCATAGCTTCTGTAATCATTTTCTATAATCGTTGGCATTGGGTGTAGACCCTGTAGGCCATTATGTTGCGGCCACAGATGCACGATCTTTTACTCGACCCACAGGAATAGGAAATAATTTAAGGTATCGTTCCAGACATTGATTCGTACCCATTCCTTTTCTATTTCTTATGGCATCATTTCATATTTGCTACGAAATCATAGAGTGGTAGAGCGGTAAAATCCTCCCCGTCCTATTGAAGGAACAGGTCCTGGCGAAGACGAGTAATTAGCGGGGGATTTCTCCAAAGAAAAAAACTGCCATCCGACTATAAAATATTGACTATGTAATTGTTCAGTCGAAGACAGGCAGGAGGTACGTTTACTAAGTGCGGTACATTGATCAGAGTTTACTAGAACAGTAGGAACTCCTCTCTCCGTGCGCGCATAGAAATTGATGAATAAGGTAGAGGAATTGGTCAAGAAAGCCCCATCGGGCAGGTATTGGAGGTGATTGTAGCCATCGGCTTGAAGAAGAAAGGCTACATCTCCGTATCATATTGTAACTTAGGCACTCACTTTCTTCATGCGTATTATAAGAACGGTTTTCTCGATCAGAACAATTTTATTGATCGTTGACTCCGGTCGATATCTCCCTTTTGATCAGAATCTCTTGGCCTAAGCGCACTAGTATTTCTTAATTGATTTCCTACTGGTGAAAAAGGGACTTAGCCCCTATCTAAGAGAAGTGACTGTTCAACGTTTCCAGCTGGTAGCAGAAGTAACGAAGTGAAATGAAAGTAAGGAAAGAGTAACGAAAGTTTCACTAGAATAATGCCTCCTTAACTCCGAGATAAGCATCCCCAACTACAAGCAAGATTAGGGTCTTGTTGAACAAAAGCGGAGTACAAAGACCAAGTATGCAGTTATTAAACCGGAGCCCGCAACTGAGTTATTTCGTCATTTCTAATAACGGGATCGTCCACTTTCCGATCGAGGATCTGAATTCCTATCTTATGAGAGGAGAAGTGCCCAAGGTATCGCTTTACCACCTGCTATGTATTTGTATTATTTGGCCCGTGGCCAGGGACACACTCGTGCGAGCTATGCGCATCTTCATCACCTCGCTCTCGAGGAACCTCAGAACTTTGTTTTGCATCCAGCATCGGAACATACAACTGGCTTCGCAACTAAATAGAGATGGTCGCCCACTGGCAAGCTTTCCTGGAGGTCACCTCTCTTGAGGCTCGCCTATAAGACTACCTTTCCTTGGCTGACGGGAAGACACACACGAAGAGTAAAATGTTCGAGTTTTTTTTTTGGCTGGCGATAGAAATGTGTTAGAGTTCGGCTCTGAGCAGGCCCTGACGACTTTCTTTCGAGAGTATGATTTCCAGCAGTTGAATCGCGCGGGAGAAAGATAAAGGATGCACCATCCATCCAACCCTTTCTTGTTTTGCTTATTAGCGCCTGCTTCGAACAAGGATCCCTTGCTCCGAATAAAGATCTCTCCTGGAGCTTCCTATAAACCTTTCTTCGAGCTTCCCATATCTGTGTTTCCTCCCGAATCAGATACCAATCCAAATATCGAGCTTATAATCAGTATTTTCTTCGGAATCAGATATTGAGCTTTCCATGTCCTCCGAATCGAATACCGAGTTTGCAGTAAGAGCGTTTCCTTCTGAGTCAGCTAGCAAGCTCCTTTCTGAGCCGACTAGCAAGCCTATAATAAGTATTTCCTTCCGAATCAAACGAATTGCAAGACCTCGGTACCGATGCTTGATACTTTCTCTATGGTGTCCTTGCTCATCCTATCCCTGCTTCTACGGCATGCGCACGCGGATCACCACTACTTGTTACTGAATTGCTTACTTAATGCAATTTAGAGATCCGACCAGGGAGGTCAAGATCAGGTTCATCAATCGGGTTCATCAATGAGGCACGGCTTTCTCATCCGGCGGAAGCGAATAAGAAGTGAAGATCGGTAGTCCCGAAGACAAAAAGACAGGTGGTGGTGGGTCATTAAAGCTGGCTATGACTTCGTTCTATGACTAAACTCGTGGAATATGTTTCTCATTATTTCAAAGCAGTGCTATACGTCCAAAACAGTGTTTAGAAGCTCTGGCGTGTTCCTGGTAAAGAAAGCCGATTCTTTCATTCACGGTAAGAGGTTGAGCTTTGCCTCCCTCCAATTTGAAGTGATCAAGCCACCACTGGTACCAGTAGGGAACTGGTACTACCACCTCCTCCAGCTCTAGCTGAGCTCTCCAGTTCTTCTCCATCAGTGAGTTGCAATGGGAGCATCTCAACATCCTCTGGTAGAATCTGTGCAATCCAAGCCTTCTGGGACATCATCCACCCGCAACTGCTTTCTCTCTTGCAGCTCTTTCATAGCAATGGCCTTTATGTTTGGAGGCTAACCCAGGCATCCATCACTCTCCTCCCAAAGAAAAAAGATGCCAACGAATTCAAGGCCTTAGGAAAATCAGTATCATCTCGATATTCATGAAAATCGTTTCAAAGAAGAGGAACAAACATTGTCTTTAACAACACTCATCCACTTATTGACATTGACACGTATCAATTTAGTTTATCAAGGGTCGCTCACTCATAGAAACTTTCTTGGTTGTGACAGAACCACTTATCTTTCGCCACAAACATAAGATCCCTATGGTCCTACTCAAGGTAGACTATCGCAAGTCATTTGACCGAGAAAGAGAAGAGTTGTGTCTTAAAGTAAAGACGAGGATGTGGAAATCCACACACACTTGTCTTTCAGGCCCAGCCCACCAGGGATTTCCAAATCGTTAGCGGCGGGTCTTTCTTCTTCTGGGCGAGCTGCGGAGCTACTTTTTCTTTCTTTCACTTCTTCTTAAGCTTGGGTGAATGCCAT